>Ga0268257_1000110_pt1 | contig 169518 bp, 160 predicted proteins | sample AgamicAtPrz_FD_200249 | JGI IMG/M metagenome (GOLD analysis project Ga0268257, IMG submission 200249) | Agave microbial communities from Guanajuato, Mexico - At.P.rz (v2) (version 3) | ecosystem: Host-associated > Plants > Phyllosphere > Phylloplane/Leaf | place: Guanajuato, Mexico | collected... | reverse complement strand
ACCTGTCTGACATCTCCTGGAACGTTGCAGGCGAAGAAGCAGTTCGTGAATACAAAAAAGGCGACGAAATCGCAGCAGTTGTTCTGCAGGTTGACGCAGAGCGTGAGCGTATCTCCCTGGGCGTTAAGCAGCTGGCAGAAGATCCGTTCAACAACTGGGTTGCACTGAACAAGAAAGGCGCAATCGTAAACGGTAAAGTAACTGCAGTTGACGCTAAAGGCGCAACCGTAGAACTGGCTGACGGCGTTGAAGGTTACCTGCGCGCTTCTGAAGCTTCCCGTGACCGCGTTGAAGATGCAACTCTGGTTCTGAGCGTTGGCGACGACGTTGAAGCTAAGTTCACCGGCGTTGACCGTAAGAACCGCGCTATCAGCCTGTCCGTTCGTGCTAAAGACGAAGCTGATGAGAAAGATGCAATCGCAACTGTTAACAAACAGGAAGATGCAAACTTCTCTAACAACGCCATGGCTGAAGCTTTCAAAGCTGCTAAAGGCGAGTAATTCAGGTTGTCTGAATCCTTTGCGCTAATGCCCGAAGGATGACGAGTAAACTTGACAGATTGCAGGATTCGTCCTGTAATCAATAACAAAGGGCGGCTACGGCCGCCCTTGTTTAATAAGCTGTTCAGCGAACAGGTTTGAAGAAACCGGAGGAATCATGACCAAGTCAGAATTGATTGAAAGACTTGCCAGCCAGCAATCACATATCCCTGCAAAAGCGGTTGAAGATGCAGTGAAAGAGATGCTTGAGCATATGGCCACGACTCTGGCACAGGGCGAGCGCATTGAAATCCGCGGTTTCGGTAGTTTCTCTCTGCATTACCGGGCACCACGCACTGGGCGTAACCCGAAGACTGGCGATAAGGTTGAGCTGGAAGGTAAATACGTTCCGCACTTTAAACCAGGTAAAGAGCTGCGCGATCGCGCCAATATTTATGGCAACTGAGTTCGGCCCACGGGCTTAACTTAATTGTTGAAGAAAAGCACCTGCGGGTGCTTTTTTTTCGCCTGTCGCTCTCTTTCTGAAGAGTGGCTGCATTCTCATGTGCAACAATGCAACGCCGTGCGATTCTCCTGACACCCGCTTCCATAACCTCTCTCTTTAAGATGACCGCATCACGATGACGCAGCACACTGTCTGGCAACAGGGAGGTGTGAATGAGTCTGACCGCGTTATCGGCATCTATTATCCTGGCAATCGTGCCGCTGCTCTGGCTGCCGGTCCTGCCCGATTTAGCGCAGATCCAGATGATGGCGGTAGCGGGAGCGCTCTTCGCTTTTTTTAACTATAAACCGCTGCGCTATAGCGGCTTCTGGCTGCTCTTCTTTGCCTGGGGCGCGCTGGCGGGGCAGGAGGCTATCTGGCCGATGACCCATCTGACGCAGGGGCAGCAGAGCGCTGAGGTGGTAATAACCGCCAGCGATGGCGCATCCCAGCATCAGGCGAGACTGGTGCGCGTTAACGGGCAATTGCTGTGGCCGGCGCCTGGGGTAAACCTTTACGGTAATTATCTACCGCAGCCGGGCTGCGCGGGGCAGCGCTGGCGCATGAGGCTAACGCTGAGGCCGGTGCATGGTCAGCTCAACGAAGGCGGCTTCGACTCCCAGCGGTATGCGCTGGCGCAGCATATGCCGCTCACCGGCCGCTTCACTCATGCCGAAGTAATTGATGCGCGCTGCAGCCTGCGGGCCCGCTATCTTTCATCCCTGACCTCGGCGCTTGCCGGTTACCCGTCAGGTCCCGTGATTCTGGGGTTAGGGATGGGCGAGCGGCTGGCGGTGTCGGCTGAGATAAAAGATCTGATGCGCCAAACCGGTACATCGCACCTGATGGCCATCTCCGGATTACACATTGCCCTGGCCGCCTCTGCCGTCTGGCTGCTGGTTCGCGGCGGGCAATTCTTTCTCTCGCCCCATCGGGTGGGCTGGCGGGTCCCGCTGGTGGCCGGTTTTTGCTTTGCCGGATTTTATGCCTGGCTTACGGGGATGCAGCCCCCGGCGTTACGCACGGTGGTGTCGCTGGCGGTTTGCCTCGCGTTACAGCTCACGGGCCGCCGCTGGTCGCCCTGGCAAATCTGGCTGCTCTGCGTGGCGGCGATCCTGTTTGTCGATCCTCTGGCGGTCCTATCCCACAGCCTGCTGCTCTCGGCCTTTGCCGTCGCGGCCCTTATCTTCTGGTATCAGTGGGTGCCCGCCCCCTGGCCGGGCTTACCCAAAGCGTGTCGGGCAGTTGTGAACCTGCTGCATATCCAGCTGGGGATGCTGGTACTGCTTCTGCCGCTGCAGGTGATGCTGTTTCACGGTTTTAGCGGCTCGTCGCTGGTGGCGAATCTGCTGGCCGTGCCGCTGGTGACCTTTATCGCCGTACCGCTGATCCTGCTGGGGATGTTGCTACATCTGGTGATGTTCAGCGCAGGAGAAAGGGTTATCTGGATGGCGACAGAGCAGGTACTGAGCCTGCTGTTCCGCTTTTTACAATGGCTGCCGGAGGGGTGGATTTCAGTAGACAGCCGCTGGAGCTGGCTGACGCTGCTCCCATGGCTTGCCATTATTGGCTGGCGGCTGCGCGCCTTTGGCGCCTATCCGGCGCTCGGTCTCGCCGTTATGGTGTTATTCACTTTTCCACTATGGCGGGAGCAGAAAAACGATCGCTGGTCGCTGCATATGCTGGATGTGGGTCACGGGCTGGCGATGGTGATAGAGCGGCAGGGCAGGGCGATCCTTTACGACACCGGTCCGGCCTGGCCGGGAGGCAGCAGCGCGCAACAGTTAATTATTCCCTGGTTGCGCTGGCATCATCTGCAGCCGGATGGGGTGATCCTCAGCCACGAACATCTGGATCATGCGGGCGGGCTGGAGACGCTGAGTCAGGCCTGGCCGCAGATGTGGATCCGCAGCCCCCTTGGCTGGGCCGGGCATCAGCCCTGTTTTCGCGGGCAGCGCTGGCAATGGCAGGGGCTAACCTTTACCGTCCACTGGCCCACCGAAGACCCACGCTGGCGCGGAAACAACGGCTCCTGCGTGGTAAAAGTCGAAGATGGGACGCATAGCCTGTTGTTAACAGGCGATATTGAGGCGCAGGGCGAAAAGGCGATGCTGAGCCGCCGCTGGCAATATCTTGCGTCTACACTTATCCAGGTGCCGCACCACGGCAGCAATACCTCATCATCGCCGCCGCTGGTGCAGCGGGTAAACGGGCCGCTCGCCCTTGTCTCCGCCTCGCGCTACAACGCCTGGCGATTACCCTCCGCAAAGGTGGCTCGCCGCTATCGGCAGGCGGGTTATCAATGGCTGACAACCGCCAGAAACGGGCAGATTACGGTGACTTTTTCACCTCAGGGTTGGGCAATCCAACGTTTGCGATATCAATATTTCCCGCGTTGGTATCATCAGTGGTTTGGCGTGTCCGGCGATAACGGGTAGAATATGCGGCTATTTCAACAAATGCTGGTTTTATGAATGCATAACGATAAAGATCTCTCCACGTGGCAGACCTTCCGCCGACTCTGGCCGATGATTGCACCTTTCAAACCTGGTCTGATCGTGGCGGGCGTCGCGTTAATCCTCAACGCAGCCAGCGATACCTTCATGCTATCGCTTCTCAAGCCCTTACTGGATGACGGTTTTGGTAAAACGGATCGCTCAGTGTTGCTCTGGATGCCGCTGGTGGTTATCGGCCTGATGATACTTCGTGGCATCACCAGCTATATCTCCAGCTACTGCATCTCCTGGGTATCGGGGAAGGTGGTTATGACCATGCGTCGGCGCCTGTTTGGCCACATGATGGGCATGCCGGTCTCCTTCTTTGACAAGCAGTCTACCGGTACCCTGTTATCGCGCATTACCTACGACTCCGAACAGGTTGCCTCCTCATCTTCCGGTGCCCTGATCACCGTCGTGCGTGAAGGGGCCTCGATTATCGGCCTGTTCGCCATGATGTTCTATTACAGTTGGCAGCTGTCGATCATTCTTATCGTGCTGGCGCCGATTGTCTCCATCGCCATTCGCGTGGTCTCCAAACGTTTTCGCAACATCAGTAAAAACATGCAGAATACGATGGGACAGGTCACCACCAGCGCGGAGCAGATGCTGAAAGGGCACAAAGAGGTGCTGATTTTTGGCGGCCAGGAGGTCGAAACTCAACGCTTCGACAAGGTCAGCAATAAAATGCGTCTGCAGGGGATGAAAATGGTTTCGGCCTCCTCCATCTCCGACCCGATCATTCAGCTGATTGCCTCCCTGGCGCTGGCTTTTGTGCTGTATGCGGCGAGCTTCCCGAGCGTGATGGAAACATTGACCGCCGGTACCATTACCGTGGTCTTCTCATCAATGATTGCCCTGATGCGTCCGCTGAAATCGCTCACCAACGTTAACGCCCAGTTCCAGCGCGGCATGGCGGCCTGCCAGACCCTGTTCAGCATTCTCGATTCCGAGCAGGAAAAAGACGAAGGTAAGCGCGTGATTGAACGGGCGAAGGGCGATATTGAATTCCGCAACGTCACCTTTACCTACCCTGGCCGCGAAACGCCTGCGTTGCGTAATATCAACCTGACCATTCCGGCGGGTAAAACCGTGGCGCTGGTAGGGCGTTCAGGCTCCGGTAAATCCACTATCGCCAGCCTGCTGACCCGTTTTTACGATATCGACCAGGGCGAAATTCTGCTGGATGGCCACGATCTGCGGGAGTACACCCTGCAGTCGCTGCGTAACCAGGTGGCCCTGGTATCCCAGAACGTGCATCTGTTTAACGATACTGTGGCTAACAACATTGCCTATGCCCGTACCGAAGAGTACGGCCGCGAGCAGATCGAGAGCGCCGCCCGCATGGCCTATGCGATGGACTTTATCAGCAAGATGGATAACGGCCTCGATACCGTAATTGGCGAAAACGGCGTGCTGCTCTCCGGCGGCCAGCGCCAGCGTATCGCCATTGCGCGCGCGCTGCTGCGCGACAGCCCGATTCTGATCCTCGATGAAGCCACCTCGGCGCTGGACACCGAGTCCGAGCGCGCCATCCAGTCGGCGCTTGACGAACTGCAGAAAAACCGCACCTCGCTGGTGATTGCGCACCGTCTGTCCACCATTGAACAGGCGGACGAAATCGTGGTGGTGGAAGACGGTATTATCGTCGAGCGCGGCAGCCACGCCGAGCTTCTGGAGCAGCGCGGCGTGTACGCCCAGCTGCATAAGATGCAGTTTGGCGCATGATTGCCCGCATCTGGTCCGGTGAATCACCCCTGTGGCGGCTGCTGCTGCCGCTCTCATGGCTCTACGGCCTGGTGAGCGGCATCATTCGTCTCTGCTACAGAGTAGGCCTGAAAAAGGCCTGGCGTGCGCCGGTGCCGGTTGTGGTGGTGGGCAACCTTACCGCGGGCGGCAACGGCAAAACGCCGGTGGTCATCTGGCTGGTGGAGCAGTTAACCCGACGCGGTATCCGCGTGGGGGTTGTCTCCCGGGGGTACGGCGGCAAGGCCGCACGCTATCCGCTGGTGCTTAGCGCGCAAACCACCACGGCTGAAGCCGGGGACGAGCCGGTACTTATCTACCAGCGCACCGGCGTGCCGGTCGCGGTTTCGCCCGTGCGTAGCGAAGCGGTGCAGGCGCTGCTGGCCCATTCGCCGGTACAGCTGGTCATCACCGACGACGGCCTGCAGCACTATGCCCTGGCGCGGGATAAAGAGATTGTTGTGGTGGATGGCGTTCGCCGTTTCGGCAACGGCTGGTGGCTGCCGGCCGGCCCGATGCGCGAGCGCGCCTCCCGGCTGGCCTCGGTGGATGCGGTCATCGTTAACGGCGGCGTGGCGCAGGCCGGAGAGATCCCCATGACCTTGCAGCCGGCGCTGGCCGTTAATTTAGTGAGCGGTGAACGCCGTGAGGTGGCCCGTCTCGGCAGTCTGGTGGCGATGGCGGGCATTGGCCATCCGCCGCGCTTCTTCGCCACCCTGGAGCAGTGCGGCGCCACGCTTACGAAAACGGTGCCGCTTGCCGATCATCAGGCGCTGAGCGAGCCGCAGGTGGCGGCTTTAACCACGCCTGGCCAGGCCCTGATCATGACGGAAAAGGATGCGGTGAAATGCCGCCCGTTTGCCCGCGACAGCTGGTGGTATCTGCCGGTGGATGCGCAGCTGCAGGGCGAGCGTCCCGAACAACTTCTGCAGGAACTGGTAGCCCTGGCAGGTCAGGCTCATGAGGTTCCGCCCGCGCACTAACTGACAGGAAAAAGTATGGCCATACCCTGGCTTTCGCTTTCAGCCGCACGTCGTCTTCATCTCTCTGCCCAGGGGCTGTTAACCCGGCCCCGCCGCCGGGCCCGGCCCGCTGATATCCTTCCCACCGTTCAGCGCATGTCTTTGCTGCAAATCGATACCATTAATATCGTCGCCCGCAGCCCTTATCTGGTCTTATTCAGCCGCCTGGGCAACTACGCTCCAGGCTGGCTTGATGATGCCCTGAGCAACGGCGAACTGATGGAATACTGGGCCCATGAGGCCTGCTTCCTGCCGCGCAGCGACTTTGCGCTGGTGCGCCACCGCATGCGCGCGCCGGATAAGATGGGCTGGAAGTACTCTAAGGCCTGGATGGAGGAGCATGCGCAGGAGATCGAACTGCTAATAGCGCATATTCAGCGGCACGGCCCGGTACGCTCCGCCGATTTTGCCCATCCGCGCAAAGGGGCGAGCGGCTGGTGGGAGTGGAAACCGCACAAGCGCCATCTCGAAGGGCTGTTCACTGCCGGTGAGGTGATGGTTGTCGAGCGGCGTAATTTTCAGCGCGTGTACGATATTACCCGGCGGGTGATGCCGCACTGGGATGACGAGCGGGACATGCTCTCTCAGGCGGCAGCGGAAGCTATAATGCTGGAAAACAGCGCCCGCAGCCTGGGGATTTTTCGCCCCGAGTGGCTGGCGGATTACTACCGTCTGCGGAGGCCGGTCCTGGCGCCGGTGCTGCAAACCCTGCAGGCGCAAAATCGGATAGTGCCGGTTAACGTTGAGTCGCTGGGCGAAATGTGGCTGCACGCCGATCTGCTGCCCCAGCTTGAGCTGGCGCTGGCGGGCAAACTCAGCGCTACCCACAGCGCCGTGCTGTCGCCTTTTGACCCGGTCGTCTGGGATCGCAAACGCGCCGTACAGCTGTTTAATTTTCATTATCGCCTGGAGTGCTACACCCCTGCGCCAAAGCGCCAGTACGGCTATTTTGTCCTGCCGCTGCTACATAAGGGGCAGCTGGTGGGGCGCATGGACGCCAAAATGCACCGTAAAACCGCCGGGCTAGAGGTTATCGCCCTCTGGCTGGAGGAGGGCATCAGGGTTAGCGCCGGGCTAGAGCAGGGGCTGGTCTCGGCAATCACCGATTTTGCCGCATGGCAGGGGGCCACGTGCGTTGCGCTGGGCCAGATCCCGCAGGGCCTGTTTACATCCTGTCGAAGTGGCTGGGAAATAGACGCGGTCTGAAAAAGGATTATGTTAAGCTTTAAGGAAACCCATACGGAGGAACTATGGATCACCGTTTACTTGAAATCATCGCCTGCCCGGTATGCAACGGCAAGCTCTACTACAGCCAGGATAAACAGGAACTTATCTGCAAACTGGATAACCTTGCATTCCCGCTGCGTGAAGGCATTCCCGTCCTGCTGGAAAACGAAGCGCGTTCGCTGGCGGCAGAAGAGACCAAACCATGAGTTTTGTTGTCATTATTCCGGCGCGCTTTGCTTCCACGCGCCTGCCCGGCAAGCCGCTGGTGGACATTAACGGCAAGCCGATGATTGTGCACGTGCTGGAGCGCGCGCGCGAATCGGGTGCCGATCGCGTTATCGTGGCGACCGACCACGACGAGGTGGCGCGTGCGGTAGAGGCCGCGGGCGGTGAAGTCTGTATGACCCGCGCCGACCATCAGTCCGGTACCGAGCGTCTGGCGGAAGTCGTCGAAAAATGCGGCTTCAGCGACGATACGGTGATTGTGAACGTGCAGGGTGACGAGCCGATGATCCCGGCGGTGATTATCCGTCAGGTGGCGGATAATCTTGCCAGCCGTCAGGTGGGCATGGCTACCCTGGCGGTGCCGATCCACAGCGCCGAAGAGGCCTTTAACCCTAACGCCGTAAAAGTGGTTATGGATGCCGAGGGCTATGCGCTCTATTTCTCACGGGCGACTATCCCCTGGGATCGCGATCGCTTTGCCGCGTCACGCGAGGCCATCGGCGATACCTTCCTGCGCCATCTGGGTATTTATGGCTATCGCGCCGGCTTTATCCGTCGCTATGTGACCTGGTCCCCCAGCCCGCTGGAGCAGATTGAAATGCTCGAGCAGCTGCGCGTCCTCTGGTACGGCGAGAAGATCCACGTGGCCGTGGCCGAACAGGTGCCGGGCACCGGGGTCGATACGCCGGAAGATCTTGAGCGCGTTCGCGCCGAATTACGCTAGTTCCCATCATCCCCTCTGCTGAGGGGATGCTTTTATCGCTCTGCTTTTCCCCGCTTTCTTTCCTCAGATTGATCTCATAAGAGTGACATCCGTCGTCCTGGCGCTCATTATAAAAGCAGTAGTATTGATGGGGGTAATCTCAAATGGAACAGCTGCGAGTGGAACTCAGCCATCTGCTGGGCGAAAAACTGAGCCGCGTGGAGTGCGTAAATGAAAAAGCCGACACCACGCTCTGGTCGTTGTATGACAGCCATGGCAACCCAATGCCCCTGCTGGCGAGAAGCTTTACCGCGCCGGATGTTGCCCGCCAGCTGGCGTGGAAGATCTCCATGCTGGCGCGCAGCGGCACGGTGCGCATGCCCGTCGTCTATGGGGTGATGACGCATGAAGAGCATCCCGGGCCCGATGTCCTGCTTATTGAACGCCTGCGCGGCGTCCCGGTGGAGGCGCCGGCCCGCACGCCCGAGCGCTGGGAGCAGTTAAAAGATCAGATTGTCGAGGCGCTGCTGGCCTGGCACCGGCACGACAGCGGCGGGCTGGTGGGCTCGGTCGACAGCACTCAGGAGAACCTCTGGCCGCTCTGGTATCGCCAGAAGGTAGAGGTGCTCTGGGGTACGCTGAATCAATATCGCAATACCGGCCTGACCATGCAGGATAAACGGATCCTGTTTCGCACCCGGGAGTGCCTGCCCGCGCTCTTCGAAGGTTTCAATGACAACAGCGTGCTGATCCACGGCAACTTCACGCTGCGCAGCATGCTAAAAGATCCGCGCAGCGATCAGCTGCTGGCGATGGTCAGCCCTGGGGTGATGCTCTGGGCGCCCCGGGAGTATGAGCTGTTCCGCCTGTGTGACGGCGCCCAGGCCGAAAGCCTGTTCTGGCACTATCTGCAGCGCGCGCCGGTGCAGGAGTCGTTCCTCTGGCGCCGCTGGCTGTACGTGCTGTGGGATGAAGTGGCGCAGCTGGTCAACACCGGGCGATTCAACCGCGCCAGCTTCGATCTGGCCTCTAAATCACTGCTCCCCTGGCTCGCCTGAAGCGCCTTTCAGCCACTGCCAGATCCGCCCCAGGGTTTCATACCCTACGCGATCGCTGTGCATTAACCACACCGGCGACGGGATCGCCCGCTCCCAGGGGTTGAGCGGCGCGTCTATTGCCAGCTGGTTTGCCGGCGCGGGCAGGGGGTGCAGCCCCTGGTGGCGGAAGAAGATCATCGCCCGCGGCAGATGCGATGCCGAGGTCACCAGCAGGAAAGGCGCATCGCCAATCGCCTGTTTTACCGCCGCGGCCTCCTCTTCGGTATCTTTCGGGCTGTCGAGGGTAATAATGTCGCTGCGCGGTACGCCCAGCGACTGCGCCACCCGGGCGCCCGCCTCGGCGGTGCTCACCGGATTGGTTCTTGCCGCCGCGCCGGTAAAGATCATCTTCGATCCCGGATTGGCCAGCCACAGGCGGATCCCCTCGTTCAGCCGGGGCAGGCTGTTGTTAATCAGATTAGAGCTGGGGGCCCACTCCGGGTCCCAGGTATAGCCACCTCCCAGTACCACGATGTACTTCACTTTCTGCGTATCCTGCCAGGTGGGATAGCTTTTTTCGATAGGGCGTAACAGCCCGTCGGCGACCGGCTGCAGGCTTAACAGCAGCAGGGCCAGCCAGCCGGAGGTGGTGATAATTTTCCCGGCTTTCTGAAAGCGGCTAAACCACAGCAGCGCCAGGCCCAGCGCGATCAGCAGCAGCAGCAGAGGGAGGGGCAGCATCATGCCGCCAAGGTATTTTTTCAGGGTGAAAAGCATCCGTCGTGGTTCCTTTTTTGACCATACAGCAAGGGATTGTCAGGGATATTACACCAGAGAGGTTCATTCTCCGCCCGGGTGTGACAAAATAGCGGTTTTGTTGTTAGTGGCTGGAGCCTCCCTGAATGCGGGATCGCAATTTTGACGACATCGCGGAAAAGTTTTCGCGCAACATTTACGGCACCACAAAAGGGCAGCTGCGCCAGACGATCCTCTGGCAGGATCTGGACAAGGTGCTCGCCGGCTATGGTGACCAGAAGTTGCGGGTGCTGGACGCGGGCGGCGGCGAAGGCCAGACCGCCATCAAAATGGCGCAGCGGGGCCACCGGGTCACGCTTTGCGATCTGTCAGCCGAGATGATCGCCCGGGCGCAAAGCGCCGCGGCCGACAAAGGTGTGAGCGACAACATGCAATTTATACATTGCGCCGCTCAGGACATTGCTCAGCATTTGGAAAGCCAGGCCGATCTGATATTGTTCCATGCTGTGCTGGAGTGGGTCGCCGAGCCGCAGGCCATGTTGCAGACGTTATGGACGATGTTACGCCCCGGCGGCACCCTGTCGCTGATGTTCTACAACGCTAACGGCCTGCTAATGCACAACATGGTGGCCGGGAACTTCGACTACGTGCAGGTGGGCATGCCGAAGAAGAAAAAGCGCACCCTCTCCCCGGACTACCCGCGCGATCCGCAGCAGGTGTATGGCTGGCTGGAAGAGATTGGCTGGCACATTACCGGCAAAACCGGCGTAAGGGTGTTTCATGACTATCTGCGTGATAAGCACAAACAGCGCGACGATTTTGACGCCCTGACAGAATTAGAAACGCGGTACTGCCGCCAGGAGCCTTATATCAGCCTTGGCCGCTATATACACGTCACCGCGCATAAGCCGCAGTTGCAAGGATAACCTATGAGTGAATTTTCCCAGACAGTCCCCGAACTGGTTGCCTGGGCCAGGAAAAATGATTTCTCCCTCTCGCTGCCGGTAGACAGACTCTCATTTCTGCTGGCCGTGGCCACGCTGAACGGCGAGCGCCTTGATGGAGAAATGAGCGAAGGCGAACTGGTGGACGCGTTCCGCCACGTCAGTGATGCGTTTGAGCAAACCAGCGAAACCATTAACGTGCGTGCCAACAACGCCATCAACGATATGGTGCGTCAACGTCTGCTGAACCGCTTTACCAGCGAACAGGCGGAAGGCAACGCCATCTACCGTCTGACGCCGCTCGGCATTGGCATCACCGACTACTATATTCGCCAGCGCGAATTCTCGACCCTGCGCCTCTCCATGCAGCTCTCTATCGTAGCCGGCGAGCTCAAGCGCGCGGCCGATGCGGCGGACAGCGGCGGGGATGAGTTCCACTGGCACCGTAACGTCTACGCGCCGCTGAAATACTCGGTCGCTGAGATCTTCGACAGCATCGATTTAACCCAGCGCATCATGGACGAGCAGCAGCAGCTGGTGAAAGAGGACATCGCCCAGCTGCTGAACAAAGACTGGCGGGCGGCGATCTCCAGCTGCGAGCTGCTGCTTTCCGAAACCTCGGGGACGCTACGCGAGCTGCAGGACACGCTCGAGGCGGCCGGGGATAAACTGCAGGCCAACCTGCTGCGCATTCAGGATGCCACCCTGTCCCACGACGATCTCCACTTTGTCGACCGCCTGGTGTTCGACCTGCAAAGCAAGCTCGACCGCATTATCAGCTGGGGCCAGCAGGCTATCGATCTGTGGATCGGTTACGACCGCCACGTGCATAAGTTCATCCGTACCGCCATTGATATGGATAAAAACCGCGTCTTTGCCCAGCGTTTACGCCAGTCCGTGCAGACCTACTTCGATGCGCCGTGGGCCTTAACCCACGCCAGCGCCGATCGTCTGCTGGATATGCGCGACGAAGAGATGACGCTGCGGGACGAAGAGGTGACCGGCGAACTGCCGCCGGATCTGGAATATGAAGAGTTTAATGAAATACGCGAACAGCTGGCAGCGATGATCGAAGAGCAGCTGGCCGTCTACAAAGCGAAACAAGCCCCGCTGGATCTCGGTCTGGTGGTGCGCGATTACCTCGCCCAGTACCCGCGCGCGCGTCATTTCGATATTGCGCGCATCGTGGTTGACCAGGCGGTACGCCTGGGCGTCGCGCAAGCAGATTTCACCGGCCTGCCGCCGAAGTGGCAGCCGATTAACGATTACGGAGCCAAGGTACAGGCGCATGTCATTGACAAATATTGAACAAGTGATGCCGGTTAAGCTGGCCCAGGCGCTGGCAAATCCGTTATTTCCGGCGCTGGACAGCCAGCTGCGTGCCGGTCGTCACATAGGTCTCGACGAGCTGGATAATCACGCCTTTTTGATGGATTTTCAGGAATACCTGGAAGAGTTTTATGCCCGCTATAACGTCGAGCTGATCCGCGCGCCGGAGGGGTTCTTCTACCTGCGCCCGCGTTCCACCACGCTTATCCCGCGCTCGGTGCTCTCCGAGCTGGATATGATGGTCGGCAAGATCCTCTGCTATCTCTACCTCAGCCCGGAGCGTCTGGCCAACGAAGGTATCTTTACCCAGCAGGAGCTGTACGACGAGCTGATGAGCCTGGCCGACGAGGGCAAACTGCTGAAGCTGGTGAATAACCGCTCCACCGGTTCGGATCTCGATCGCCAGAAATTACAGGAAAAAGTTCGCTCTTCCCTGAACCGTCTGCGCCGCCTGGGGATGGTCTGGTTTATGGGCCATGACAGCAGCAAATTCCGCATCACCGAATCGGTGTTCCGCTTTGGCGCCGACGTGCGCACCGGGGACGATCCGCGTGAAGCGCAGCTGCGAATGATCCGCGACGGTGAAGCCATGCCGGTAGAAAACCATCTGCAGCTCAACGATGAGAACGAAGACAACCAGCCGGATAGCGGGGAGGAAGAGTAATGATTGAACGCGGTAAATTTCGCTCACTAACGCTGGTAAACTGGAACGGCTTCTTTGCCCGTACCTTTGACCTGGATGAGCTGGTGACCACGCTCTCCGGCGGTAACGGCGCAGGGAAATCCACCACCATGGCGGCCTTCGTCACGGCGCTGATCCCCGACCTGACCCTGCTGCACTTCCGTAATACCACCGAGGCGGGCGCCACCAGCGGTTCCCGCGATAAGGGCCTGCACGGCAAGCTGAAAGCGGGCGTCTGTTACTCCGTGCTGGACGTGATCAACTCCCGTCATCAGCGCGTGGTGGTCGGCGTACGCCTGCAGCAGGTGGCCGGTCGCGACCGTAAAGTGGATATCAAGCCCTTCGCTATTCAGGGGCTGCCGACCTCCGTTCAGCCTACCTCGCTGTTAACCGAGACCTTGAACGATCGTCAGGCCCGCGTGCTGAGCCTGCAGGAGCTGAAAGAGAAGCTCGACGAGATCGAAGGGGTGCAGTTCAAGCAGTTCAACTCCATCACCGATTACCACTCCCTGATGTTCGATCTGGGGATCGTGGCGCGTCGTCTGCGCTCGGCGTCTGACCGCAGCAAGTACTATCGCCTGATCGAGGCCTCGCTCTACGGCGGGATCTCCAGCGCCATTACCCGCTCCCTGCGCGACTACCTGCTACCGGAGAACAGCGGCGTGCGTAAGGCCTTCCAGGATATGGAAGCCGCCCTGCGCGAAAACCGCATGACCCTTGAGGCCATCCGTGTTACCCAGTCCGACCGCGATCTGTTTAAACACCTGATCAGCGAGGCCACCAACTACGTGGCGGCGGACTATATGCGCCACGCCAACGAGCGCCGCATCCATCTGGATAAAGCCCTTGAATACCGCCGCGAGCTGTTTACCTCGCGTAAACAGCTGGTGGCTGAGCAGTACAAGCACGTTGAAATGGCGCGCGAGCTGGGAGAGCACAACGGTGCCGAAGGCGATCTGGAGGCCGACTACCAGGCCGCCAGCGATCACCTGAACCTGGTGCAGACCGCGCTGCGCCAGCAGGAAAAAATCGAGCGCTACGAAGCGGATCTCGACGAGCTGCAAATTCGTCTGGAAGAGCAGAACGAAGTGGTGGCAGAGGCCGCCGACAAGCAGGAAGAGAATGAAGCCCGCGCCGAGGCCGCAGAGCTGGAGGTGGACGAGCTGAAAAGCCAGCTTGCCGACTACCAGCAGGCGCTGGACGTGCAGCAAACCCGCGCCATTCAGTACAACCAGGCCCTGCAGGCGCTGGAGCGCGCCAAAGCGCTCTGCCATCTGCCGGACCTGACGCCGGAGAGCGCCGACGAGTGGCTGGAGACCTTCCAGGCCAAAGAGCAGGAAGCTACCGAAAAGCTGCTGAATCTAGAACAGAAGATGAGCGTGGCGCAAACCGCCCACAGCCAGTTTGAACAGGCGTATCAGCTGGTGGCGGCGATCAACGGCCCGCTGGCGCGAAACGAAGCCTGGAGCGTGGCGCGCGAGCTGCTGCGCGACGGCGTTAACCAGCGCCATCTGGCCGAGCAGGTGCAGCCGCTGCGCATGCGTCTGAACGAGTTGGAACAGCGCCTGCGCGAGCAGCAGGAGGCCGAGCGCCTGCTGGCGGAGTTCTGCAAGCGTCACGGCAAACAGGTCGATATCGACGAGCTGGAAGCCCTGCATCACGAGCTGGAAGCCCGCATAGCCTCTCTCTCCGAGAGCGTCTCCAGCGCCAGCGAGCAGCGTATGACCCTGCGCCAGGAGCAGGAGCAGCTGCAGTCGCGTATGCAGAAGCTGCAGCAGCGCGCGCCGGTCTGGCTGGCCGCCCAGAGCAGCCTCAGCCAGCTTAGCGAGCAGTGCGGCGAAACCTTTGAATCAGGGCAGGAGGTTACCGAATACCTGCAACAGCTGCTGGAGCGCGAGCGCGAAGCTATCGTTGAGCGCGACGAAGTCGGGGCGCGCAAACGCGCCGTTGACGAGGAGATCGAACGTCTGAGCCAGCCGGGCGGTGCCGAAGACGCGCGCCTGAACGCCCTGGCCGAACGCTTTGGCGGCGTGCTGCTGTCGGAAATTTACGACGACGTCAGCCTTGAAGACGCCCCGTACTTCTCCGCGCTGTACGGCCCGTCCCGTCACGCCATCGTGGTGCCCGACCTGTCGCTGATCGCCGATCAGCTGGAAGGGCTGGAAGAGTGCCCGGAAGATCTCTACCTGATCGAGGGGGATCCGCAGTCCTTTGATGACAGCGTCTTCAGCGTCGATGAGCTGGAAAAAGCGGTGGTGGTGAAAATCGCCGATCGCCAGTGGCGTTACTCGCGCTTCCCGACGCTGCCGCTGTTTGGCCGCGCGGCGCGTGAGAACCGCATCGAAAGCCTCCATGCCGAACGTGAAACCCTGTCGGAACGTTTTGCTACCCTGTCGTTTGATGTCCAGAAAACCCAGCGCCTGCACCAGGCCTTCAGCCGCTTTATCGGCAGCCATCTGTCGGTCGCCTTTGAGGCCGATCCGGAGGCGGAAATCCGCAGGCTGACCACCCGCCGCGGCGAGCTGGAGCGCGCGCTCTCGAACCACGAGAACGACAACCAGCAGAGCCGGGTGCAGTTTGAGCAGGCGAAAGAGGGGGTTGCGGCGCTGAACCGCATTCTGCCGCGTCTGAATCTGCTGGCGGACGATACGCTGGCGGATCGCGTCGACGAGATCCAGGAACGTCTTGACGAAGCGCAGGAAGCCGCGCGCTTTGTGCAGCAGCACGGCAACCAGCTGGCGAAGCTGGAGCCGCTGGTCTCCGTTCTGCAGAGCGACCCGGAGCAGTTCGAGCAGCTGAAAGAAGATTACGCATACTCCCAGCAGGTGCAGCGCGAGGCTCGTCAGCAGGCGTTTGCCCTGGCTGAGGTCGCCCAGCGCCGGGCGCACTTCAGCTACTCTGACTCCGCGGAAATGCTGAGCGGCAACAGCGATCTGAATGAAAAACTGCGCCAGCGTCTTGAGCAGGCCGAGGCAGAACGTACCCGCGCCCGCGAAGCGATGCGCGGTCATGCCGCCCAGCTGAACCAGTACAACCAGGTGCTGGCATCGCTGAAAAGCTCCTACGACACCAAGAAAGAGCTGTTAACCGATCTGCACAAAGAGCTGCAGGATATCGGCGTGCGCGCCGACAGCGGGGCGGAGGAGCGGGCGCGCATTCGTCGCGACGAGCTGCATGCCCAGCTCAGCAATAACCGCGCCCGCCGCAACCAGCTGGAAAAAGCGCTCACCTTCTGCGAAGCGGAGATGGATAACCTGACCCGTCGCCTGCGCAAGCTGGAGCGCGATTACCATGAGATGCGCGAGCAGGTGGTCACCGCTAAAGCCGGCTGGTGCGCGGTGATGCGGATGGTGAAAGACAACGGCGTTGAGCGCCGCCTGCACCGCCGCGAGCTGGCCTACCTCTCCGGCGATGAACTGCGCTCGATGTCAGATAAGGCGCTCGGCGCTCTGCGTCTGGCGGTGGCGGATAACGAACACCTGCGCGACGTGCTGCGCATGTCCGAAGATCCCAAACGTCCGGAGCGCAAAATCCAGTTCTTCGTAGCGGTGTATCAGCACCTGCGCGAGCGTATCCGTCAGGATATTATCCGCACCGACGACCCGGTTGAAGCCATCGAACAGATGGAGATCGAGCTGGGCCGCCTGACCGAGGAGCTCACCTCCCGCGAGCAGAAGCTGGCCATCAGCTCCCGCAGCGTGGCGAATATCATCCGCAAAACCATTCAGCGCGAGCAGAACCGTATTCGCCAGCTCAACCAGGGGCTGCAGAGCGTTTCGTTCGGTCAGGTCAACAGCGTGCGCCTGAACGTCAACGTCCGTGAAGCGCACTCGACGCTGCTGGATGTGCTCTCCGAGCAGCACGAGCAGCACCAGGATCTGTTCAACAGCAACCGTCTCTCCTTCTCGGAAGCGCTGGCGAAGCTCTATCAGCGCCTGAACCCGCATATCGATATGGGCCAGCGCACGCCGCAGACCATCGGCGAAGAGCTGCTGGACTACCGCAACTATCTTGAGATGGAAGTGGAAGTTAACCGCGGCTCCGACGGCTGGCTGCGCGCCGAGTCCGGCGCGCTCTCTACCGGTGAAGCTATCGGTACCGGGATGTCGATTCTGGTGATGGTGGTGCAGAGCTGGGAAGACGAATCCCGCCGCCTGCGCGGCAAAGATATCTCGCCGTGCCGTCTGCTATTCCTCGACGAAGCGGCCCGTCTGGATGCGCGCTCCATTGCCACCCTGTTCGAGCTGTGCGATCGTCTCGATATGCAGCTGATTATCGCGGCACCGGAAAACATCAGCCCGGAGAAAGGGACCACCTACAAGCTGGTGCGTAAAGTCTTCCAGAATAGCGAGCATGTTCACGTGGTCGGGCTGCGCGGGTTTGCGCCGCAGCCGCCGGAATCTTTCCCCGGCACGGCGGATGCTTCCTGAACAGTCTGAAAACCCCCGAAGGCGGCAATTTTGCCGCCTTTTTTATTTGCGGGTGCTGTACGAGCGGCCAGGATCTCTTTAAGCTTCTTTACATAAGGTAAGGCCGATAACGCTATGCCTACCTATAATGTAAAAAAGCCTGCAGATGTGGGCGCATATATAGCAAACAGGGGGCAAGGGATGTTGCTTAACAGAATGTGTAATCGTCAGCTGTCGGCATTGAGCCTCTGTCTGGCCGTAATAATTGCTCCACTGTCACAGGCGTGGGCCGATGAGCCCGAGCTGGTACCAACGGATAGCTCTGCAACCACAAGCGCGCAGCCCACTGTCCTGTCGCAGCCGCTGGACCAGTCGCCCGCTACCGCCATTATGGCAGGGATCCGCCCGCTGCCTGCCGACACCAATACCGCACACCTGCGTCAGCAGCTGCTGACCGACCTGCCTGCGGGTTACACCCCGGCCTATATAAATCAGCTGACGTTGCTGTATGCCGCTCGCGACATGAAGCCGATGTGGGAAGATCGCGACGCTGTGCGCGCCTTCCAGCAGCAGCTGGCAGAGGTGGCTATCGCCGGTTTCCAGCCGCAGTTTACCACCTGGGTCGAGCTGCTGACGGATCCGGCCGTCACCGGTATGGCGCGGGACGTGGTGCTGTCTGACGCTATGATGGGTTATCTGCAGTTCGTTGCCGGTATTCCGGTCAACGGCAACCGCTGGCTCTACAGCAGCAAAGCCTACAAGCTCGCCACCCCGCCTTTATCGGTGATTAACCAGTGGCAGCTGGCGCTGGATAACGGCACCGTGCCGCGGTTCATTGCCGGCCTCGCCCCGTCGCATCCGCAGTATGCGGTGATGCACCAGTCGCTGCTGGCCCAGGTCGCCGATACTCAGCCCTGGCCCCAGCTGCAGGGCACCGCCACCCTGCGTCCGGGACAGTGGAGCAGCGATGTTCCCGCGCTGCGTGAGATCCTGAAACGTTCGGGCGCAATGGACGGCGGACCCAAAATCGCGCTGCCGGGAGACGATCCCCAGGGCGTGGTGGTTAGCCCCTCAGCGCCGCAAGTCAATAAGAAAGCCCAGGCCGCACCGCGCAAGCCCGCCGCCTACGATCGGGAGCTGGTGGCAGCGGTTAAAGCCTTCCAGCTCAGCCAGGGACTTGGCGCCGACGGGGTGATCGGTCAGACCACCCGCGACGCGCTAAACCTTACCCCCGCCCAGCGTGCCGGGGTGCTGGCGCTCAATATTCAGCGACTGCGCCTGCTGCCGGGCACCCTGAACACCGGGATTATGGTCAATATTCCGGCTTTTTCGCTGGTCTATTACCAGAACGGTAACGAGGTGCTGGCATCGCGCGTGATCGTCGGCCGGCCGGACCGCAAAACGCCGATGATGAGCAGCGCCCTGAACAACGTGGTGGTAAACCCGCCGTGGAACGTGCCGCCGACCCTCGCGCGTAACGATATTCTGCCGAAGCTCAGGAACGATCCTGGCTACCTTGAGCGCCATAACTATACGGTGCTGCGCGGCTGGAACAGCAAAGAGGCTATCGATCCCTGGCAGGTAGACTGGGCAACCATTACTCCTTCCAATCTGCCGTTCCGTTTCCAGCAGGCACCGGGCGCGCATAACTCGCTGGGCCGCTATAAATTCAACATGCCAAGCTCGGACGCGATCTATCTGCACGATACGCCAAACCACAACCTGTTCCAGAAGGATGTACGGGCGTTGAGTTCTGGCTGCGTGCGGGTAAACAAGGCGTCGGAGCTGGCGAATATGCTATTGCAGGATGCCGGCTGGAACGACACCCGGATCTCCGATGCGCTGAAGCAGGGCGATACGCGTTATGTGAATATCCGTCAAAATATTCCGGTTAATTTGTACTATCTGACCGCCTTCGTGGATAAGGATGGGCGCACCACCTACCGCACAGATATTTACAATTATGATGCGATCTCGCGATCCGGCGCACAAATCCTGCCTAAAGCTGAACAATTAATCAGGTAAATGAAGCAGTTCGAAAAATTCTGTTGTCGTAACTTTTGCTGAAAACGGGGCTACACCGCTGAAAGCCCCTGTTTTCCTGGGTTTGGGCACCTTGACGTTGGCTTTATAGCCCGGTAAGGTGCCCAACGTGCGCTGAAGTGCATATAAACGATAACACTGACTGTAGACCTGATTATCATGGACAAATTCGACGCTAATCGCCGCAAGTTATTGGCATTAGGGGGCGTTGCGCTGGGCGCAGCACTCTTACCCACGCCAGCATTTGCCACCCTCTCAACACCTCGTCCGCGTATTTTGACGCTAAATAACCTGCATACGGGTGAATCCATTAAGGCCGAGTTTTTTGATGGCAGGGGCTATATTCAGGATGAATTAGCAAAACTGAACCATTTTTTCCGTGATTTCCGCGCGAATAAAATTAAGGCCATCGACCCCTCGCTGTTCGATCAGCTTTTCCGCCTGCAGGGCCTGTTAGGCACCCGTAAACCGGTGCAGCTGGTCTCGGGCTATCGCTCCCTTGATACCAACAATGAACTCCGCGCCCACAGCCGCGGTGTGGCGAAAAAAAGCTACCACACCAAAGGGCAGGCGATGGATTTCCATATTGAAGGCGTTTCGTTAGCCAATGTTCGCAAAGCGGCGTTATCTATGCGCGCGGGTGGTGTAGGATATTACCCACGTAGCAACTTTGTGCATATTGATACCGGTCCGGTCCGGCACTGGTAATAACAAACTCAGGGGCAGTATGAACTATCGTCTTATTCCGGTTACCGCTTTTTCGCAGAACTGTTCATTGATCTGGTGTGAGCAAACCCGCCTGGCGGCCCTGGTCGATCCCGGCGGCGACGCGGAGAAGATCAAACAGGAAGTTACCGCCTCTGGCGTAACCCTGACCCAGATCCTGCTGACGCACGGTCATCTCGATCACGTGGGCGCGGCGGCAGAGCTGGCAGAGCACTACGGCGTGCCGATTATCGGCCCGGAAAAAGAGGATGAGTTTTGGCTGCAGGGGCTCCCCGCCCAGAGCCGTATGTTTGGGCTCGACGAGTGTCAGCCGCTGACGCCCGACCGCTGGCTGAACGAAGGCGAGAGCGTGAGCGTCGGCAATGTGAAATTAGCGGTGCTGCACTGTCCGGGTCATACGCCGGGGCACATCGTCTTCTTTGATAACGCCTCCCGCCTGCTGGTCTCCGGCGACGTTATTTTCAAAGGCGGCGTAGGGCGCAGCGATTTCCCGCGCGGCGATCACAACCAGCTGATTAAAGCCATTAAAGAGAAGCTGTTGCCGTTAGGCGATGATGTGACCTTTATTCCCGGGCACGGCCCGATGTCGACGCTGGGCTACGAGCGTCTGCATAATCCCTTCCTTCAGGATGAGATGCCGGTCTGGTAATCAGGCACAAAAAAGCCCGCAGCAGCGGGCTTTATTTTTGGCTATCTCTTACAGCACGGCCACGATGGCTTCGCACAGCGGCGCCATGTTGTCCGGCGTCATGCCCGCCACGTTAACGCGGCCAGACGCAACCGCATACACGCCAAACTCTTCACGCAGACGCAGCACCTGCTCTTTGGTCAGGCCGCTAAATGAGAACATGCCGTTCTGCTTAATAATGAAGCTGAAGTCGCGATTGGCGCCTTTCTCAGCCAGGGTATTAACGAACAGCAGACGCATACGCTGGATGCGCTCGCGCATCTCGTTCAGCTCCTGTTCCCAGATGGCGCGCAGGGCGTCGTTGCTGAGAATAGTTGCCACCACAGAGGCGCCGTGGGCCGGTGGGTTGGAGTAGTTAGCGCGGATGACGGATTTCATCTGGCTGAACGCGCGGTCAACGGTGTCGGCATCGGCCGCGACCAGGGTACAAGCGCCTACGCGCTCATTGTACAGGCCAAAGTTCTTGGAGTAGGAGCTGGCAACGATCAGCTCTTTATGTACCGCCGCGAACGCGCGCAGACCTTCTGCATCCTCTTCGAGACCGCGGGCAAAGCCCTGGTAGGCAAAGTCAAACAGCGGCAGCCAGCCTTTCTCAACGGAGAGCTTGGCCAGCTGTTGCCACTGCTCAAGCGTCGGATCGATACCGGTCGGGTTATGGCAGCAGCCGTGGAACAGCACTACGTCGCCCGCCTGGGCGTCGTTCAGGCTTGCCAGCAGGCCGTCAAAGTCCAGGGTGTGGTTTGCCGCGTCGTAGTAAGCGTATTCACGCACTTCAAGACCGGCTGAGTTAAAGACGCTTTTGTGGTTCGGCCAGCTTGGGTTGCTCACCCAGACGGTTTTAACGCTGGTGTTTTTTGCGAGGAAATCCGCCGCTACGCGCAGCGCGCCGGTGCCGCCAGGGGTCTGGGCAGTGCGGGCGCGTTTGTCGCTAACGATATCGCTGCCTTTGCCGAACAGCAGCTCCTGCGTGCAACGGCCAAACTCCGGAATACCGTCGATGCCGAGGTAGTTTTTGGTGTTTTCATTTTCCAGCAAATACTGCTCAGCCTTTTTAACGCTGGTCAGCACCGGGGTTTTGCCGGTTTCATCTTTATAAACACCAATACCGAGGTTAATTTTGCCTGGGCGGTTATCGGCACGAAACAGATCGGCCAGGCCCAGAATTGGGTCGGCAGGGGCGGCGGTAATGTTCTCAAACATGACGAGGTTCCATTGTGATTACAGAAGTGAAATCCGCTACCAGATTAACGGTTGATTTACACATTGCCAACCGTTTGCGATAAAAAGCGTGCGGCTTTTCAAATGTCGCTATTTTTTGCTTTCAGCCATAAAAAAACAGGGCCGGAGCCCTGTTTTTTACGTATCTGACAACCTTGTGTACTGATTAGAACTGGTAAACCAGGCCCAGCACGTAGGTGTCGTCTGTTGCCAGACCGGTCGCTGCGGTGTACTCGTTGTCATCCAGCAGGTTGAAACGGTATGCGCCGTAAACGTTCATGTTTTTGTTAAAGTAGTACCAGCTACCCACTTCTACGTATTTCACCAGGTCAGCATCGCCGCCGGTGAAGTCACCGCGCGCCGCCAGGTCTTTACCTTTGGACTGCACGTAACCCACGGAAGGACGCAGGCCGAAGTCGAACTGGTACTGAACCACGGCTTCGAAGTTCTGGGTTTTGTTGGCGAAGGTGTCGTCGTTTTCACGAGTCATGTTGCTGGATTCGCCGTACATTACCGCTGCGTATACGTTGTTCGCATCATATTTAGCGGAGGTCGCCCAGCCTTCAGCACGGGTACCTTTGCCATCAGCTTCCTGATCGTTGGTACGGTCGGAGTTGGTGTAGGCTGCGGTAACGTTGAAACCTTCCAGGAAGTCGTAGCCCAGAGAGTAGCTAGCGCCGTCGCCGTTCTGGCGTTCAATGCCGTGACCGTTCACGTTTTTACCCTGGTACTGCAGGCCCAGGGACAGACCGTCAACCAGACCGAAGAAGTTGGAGTTACGGTAGGTTGCAACGCCGGTGGTACGGCAGGTCATGAAGTTGTCGGTCTGGCAGAGGGTGTCGCCGCCGTATTCAACCAGCATATCGGTTGAGGCCAGCGCATCGTAGAACACGCCGTAGTTACGACCGTAGTCAAATGAACCGTAGTCGCCCGCTTTCAGGCCAGCAAACGCCAGACGTGTTCTGGTGTCCTGAGAACCTTCAGCCTTGCTGGCGTTCAGGTTGTATTCCCACTGGCCGTAACCGGTCAGCTCGTCGTTAATTTTGGTTTCGCCTTTGAAACCGATACGCGCATAGGAGTCGTCAGCGCTGTTGCTGTCGCCACCGGATTCGTCCCAGGTGTGTTTACCAACAACTTTACCGTACAGATCCAGCTTGTTAGCGTTTTTGTTATAGATTTCTGCTGCGTTAGCTGCACCGGCTACCAGCAGGGCAGGGATAACCACTGCCAGGATATTGCGCTTCATCATTATTTATTACCCTCATTGGTTTTTTTATAACACTCGCCACTGCCGCCAATAAATTCTGTCAATAAATATTTCCGGAACTATTGATGAGAGTTTGGTGTCTTTTTGTGTCTGACAGGCATCTTTCCATTCAAACATCGGTTTCGCTAGCCTGAAAGTGCTACAAAGTTCAAGAGTTGGTTACAAAAAGATATTATGTGTAACTAAATATGAATTTTGAGGAACTTTGTGAAGCATCTCAAAGTTCCGAGTCGCCTGGCGAAAATTACAGCGCATTTATTTCTATCTATATGAATTGCTTATCATAATTTTAGCTAACGGCTTTTCTTATCCTTCGGAGATTAGCGGAAGTGTTTTTCTTATTATTATTAACAGCCGTCCGGACTTCTGAAAATTGCGTAAAAAATGTGCTAAGCCTTCAGGATAGTATTAGGCGCAATAAGAATGGGGTTTAATTTGTGTTTACAGATGTTTCGTGGAAACAAAGCGTAACACTGGAGTGTTTTTGACGGGGTTGCGGTTTAGAGAAGCTGACGTTCAACTGACAGAAGTTGACATTGCAGGATAAAATAATGGCCAGCATAAGCTGGCCATTTAGCAATAATGCTTTAGAAGGAGGCGTTACGCGGCGTACGCGGGAACGGGATCACGTCGCGTACGTTCTGAACGCCGGTCACGTAGGCGATCAGACGTTCAAAGCCGAGGCCGAAACCAGAGTGCGGCACGGTACCGTAACGGCGCAGATCGCGATACCAGCTGTAGTCTGCCGGATTAAGACCCATCTCTTCCATGCGCGCATCCAGCACGTCCAGACGCTCTTCACGCTGGGAACCACCGATTATTTCACCGATGCCCGGGGCCAGCACGTCCATCGCGGCGACGGTCTTACCGTCTTCGTTAAGGCGCATGTAGAAGGCCTTGATGTCTTTCGGATAGTTTTTAACAACCACCGGCGCTTTGAAGTGCTTCTCGGCCAGGTAACGTTCGTGCTCGGAGGCCAGGTCAACGCCCCAGTAAACCGGGTTCTCGAACTTCTCACCGCATTTTTCAAGAATGGCGACCGCGTCGGTGTAATCCACCTGGGCGAAGTCGGCGGAAACGAAGCGCTCCAGGCGCGCGACGGCGTCGCTGTCCACGCGCTCGGCGAAGAACTTCATGTCATCCGCGCGCTCGTCAAGAACGGCTTTGAAGACATACTTCAGCATCGCTTCTGCCAGACCGGCGACGTCATCCAGATTGGCGAAGGCCACCTCAGGCTCCAGCATCCAGAACTCGGCCAGGTGGCGGCTGGTGTTGGAGTTTTCAGCACGGAAGGTCGGGCCGAAGGTGTAGATTTTGGACAGCGCGCAGGCGTAGGTTTCGCCGTTAAGCTGGCCGGATACGGTCAGGAAGGCCTCTTTACCGAAGAAGTCTTTATCGTAATCCACTTTGCCTTCCGGGGTGCGCGGCAGGTTTTCCATATCCAGCGTCGAGACGCGGAACATTTCGCCGGCGCCTTCGGTATCGGAGGCGGTGATCAGCGGCGTAGAGACCCAGAAATAGCCCTGCTCGTCGAAGAAGCGGTGCAGTGCCTGCGCCAGGGTATGACGCACGCGCGCCACGGCGCCAATCATGTTGGTACGCGGACGCAGGTGGGCCACTTCACGCAGATATTCGATGCTGTGACGTTTTGCCGCCATCGGATAGGTATCCGGATCTTCAACCCAGCCGGTCACTTCAACAGAAGATGCCTGCAGCTCAAAGCTCTGGCCCTGGCCAGGAGAGGCAACCACGGTGCCGGTGACAATCACGGAACAGCCGGTGGTCAGGTGCAGAACCTCGTCATTGTAATTGGGCAGAGAATTATTAATGACGGCCTGTACAGGATCAAAGCAGGAACCGTCATAGACGGCGAGGAAGGAGATGCCAGCTTTAGAATCTCGGCGGGTACGCACCCATCCGCGCACGGTGACTTCACTGTCAACGGCGACACGGCCCTGGAGTACGTCGGCTACAGGCACAACGCTCATAATATTCTCTCTGTAATTAGTCGGAAAAAATAGACACTTGTCCACCCACGATGGGGGGATATCTATGTTACCTGGCATCCGCCATCAGACAAGCAGATTTCGCAATCAAAAGAGAAGAAATAAGAAATAATTGGCGAGAGGGGAGCCGGTGAGGCTCCCGCAAGCGATTAGCTGGCTTTTTTTATCTGCGGCAGGTCAAACGCTTTGCGCAGGGCGCGCACGAAGGCTTTGTCATGACAGATGGTTTTGCCCGGGCTGTCGGAGAGTTTCGCCACCGGTTTGCCGTTACATTCCACCAGTTTGATAACGATATTCAGCGGTTTCACCTGGGGAATATCGCAGGTCAAACGGGTGCCAATGCCGAAGCCGAGGTTCACTCTGGAGGAGAAATGGCGATAGAGATCGACCGCTTTGTGCAGGTCCAGGTTATCGGAGAAGACCAGCACTTTAGTAAGCGGATCGATGCCGAGCTTCTGATAGTGGGCGATGGCTTTCTCGCCCCATTCCACCGGATCCCCGGAGTCATGGCGCAGGCCCTGATAGCGCCCGGCAAATTCGGGGCCGAAGTCGCGCAGGAAAGCGTCCATGGTAATGCAGTCGGTGAGGGCAATACCGAGCTGATCCGGGTACTCTTCAAGCCACGCGGCCAGGGCGGCGCGCTGGCTGGTAGCGAGATCCGGGCTGATTTGCTGGTGCGCCTGGAACCATTCGTGCGCCTGGGTGCCCATGGGGGTCAGATTCAGGCGGCGCGCCAGATCGTAGTTGCTGGTGCCGACAAACCAGGGCTCCTGCTGCAGGCGCTCCACAATGGCCTGCTGCACCTCGCGGGAGAAACGGCGGCGGGTACCGAAATCCATCAGGCGGAAGCGGGAGAGATCCAGCGACTCCGTCAGCTGAGAGAAATCCACCAGCTTCTCTTCCAGCGTTGCCAGCGCCTGGGCGACGCCCGCATCCGGCGTGCGGTAGCGGTGGACCAGTTCGCTGATCACCGCCAGCAGCGGCACTTCCCACATGATCACTTCCCGCCACGGCCCGGCGAGGCGGATGTCCAGCTTGCCGTTAACGTTGGTGATGGTCACCTGTTCAGGGTTGTAGCGGAAATCACGCAGGAAGTTCAGGTAATCTTCTTTAAAGAAGGGCAGGCCGGAGAGCCAGTGATATTCGTCGTCCTGCAACGTCAGATGTTGCATGGCATTGACCTGTTCCCGGATAGCATCAGCATAGATGCCGAGCAGATCGTCACCACGACAGCGAAATTCCGCCGCTACCTGTACATCGTAGTAATGGTGGAAAACGGCTTGCTGCATGTGCAGTTTATACGCATCGGTATCCAGCAACGTATGCAGAACAGGAGAAGCGAATCGAGTCATAGGTGCGCTGTAGCGTCCTCTCACAGGAGCGTTTAGTACAATAAACAACTCCGGAGTATACCTTGTTTAGTGATTTATTGAACCCCGATCACACCATAAGCTCACTTTGGGGTCGAGGGCATTTTGTGCCCATGTTATAGAAATGTATCAAAAACAGTGTTTGTAACTGAAAAGATGAAGATTCTGCGTAGCGCGATCCAGGCAACAGGAATAGACTGGATTCGTTATTCGACAAACGATGCCAAAGGTTTTCTATGACACAACAGCCACAAGCCAAATACCGCCACGACTACCGTGCGCCGGAATACCTGATTAGCGATATCGATCTGACTTTTGACCTGGATGCCACTAAAACCGTTGTCACCGCCGTAAGCCAGGTGATGCGCCACAGCGCGACGGCGGTTCCGCTGCGCCTTGAGGGTGAAGACTTAACCCTGGTTTCCGTGCAGGTCAACGATGAAGCCTGGAACAACTATAAAGAAGAGAACGGCCAGCTGGTAATTGACGGCTTGCCTGAACGTTTTACCCTGCGCATCGTTACTGAAATCAGCCCGGCGGCCAATACCGCGCTGGAGGGGCTGTACCAGTCCGGGGAAGCCCTTTGCACCCAGTGCGAAGCCGAAGGTTTCCGCCATATTACCTGGTACCTGGATCGCCCGGACGTGCTGGCGCGCTTTACTACCAAAATTATCGCCGATAAAACCAAATACCCGTACCTGCTCTCCAACGGTAACCGGGTGGGCGAGGGCGATCTGGAGAATGGCCGCCACTGGGTACAGTGGCAGGATCCCTTCCCGAAACCCTGCTACCTGTTTGCGCTGGTGGCGGGCGATTTCGACGTGCTGCGCGATACCTTCAAAACCCGCTCCGGCCGCGACGTGGCGCTGGAACTCTTCGTCGATCGCGGTAACCTCGACCGCGCCCCCTGGGCGATGACCTCCCTGATCAACTCCATGAAGTGGGACGAGGAGCGCTTTGGCCTGGAGTACGATCTCGACATCTATATGATTGTCGCCGTCGACTTCTTCAATATGGGCGCGATGGAGAACAAGGGCCTCAACGTCTTTAACTCCAAATACGTGCTGGCCCGCACCGATACCGCCACCGATAAAGATTATCTCGATATCGAGCGCGTTATTGGCCACGAATATTTCCACAACTGGACCGGCAACCGCGTCACCTGCCGCGACTGGTTCCAGCTCAGCCTGAAAGAGGGGCTGACCGTCTTCCGCGATCAGGAGTTCAGCTCCGATCTGGGCTCCCGCGCGGTCAATCGTATCAACAACGTTCGCACCATGCGCGGCCTGCAGTTTGCCGAAGACGCCAGCCCGATGGCGCACCCGATCCGCCCGGATAAAGTCATCGAGATGAACAACTTCTACACCCTGACGGTGTATGAGAAAGGGGCCGAAATCATCCGCATGATCCACACCCTGCTGGGGGAAGAGAACTTCCAGAAAGGGATGCAGCTGTACTTCGAGCGTCACGACGGCAGCGCCGCCACCTGCGACGACTTTGTGCAGGCGATGGAGGATGCCTCGAACGTGGATCTCTCCCACTTCCGCCGCTGGTACAGCCAGGCCGGGACGCCGATTGTTACCGTCAAAGACGATTACAATCCGGAGACCGAGCAGTACACCCTGACCATCAGCCAGCGCACGCCGCCGACGGCCGAGCAGGAAGAGAAGTTCCCGCTGCACATTCCGTTCGCCATTGAGCTCTATGACAACGAAGGCAAGGTTATCCCGCTGCAAAAAGGCGGCCATCCGGTGCATAACGTGCTGAACGTTACCCAGGCCGAGCAGACCTTCGTGTTCGATAACGTCTACTTCCAGCCGGTGCCGGCGCTGCTGTGCGAATTCTCCGCCCCGGTGAAGCTGGAATATAAGTGGAGCGATCAGCAGCTGACCTTCCTGATGCGTCACGCCCGCAACGACTTCTCCCGCTGGGATGCGGCTCAGAGCCTGCTGGCCACCTACATCAAGCTGAACGTCAACCGCCATCAGCAGGGCCAGCCGCTGTCGGTGCCGGTACACGTAGCGGATGCCTTCCGCGCCATCCTGCTGGATGAACATATCGATCCGGCGCTGGCGGCCGAAATTCTGACCCTGCCGTCGGTAACGGAGATCGCCGAGCTGTTCGACATCATCGATCCGATCGCCATCGTCGCGGTACGTGAAGCCCTGACCCGCACCCTGGCCGCCGAGCTGGCGGACGAGTTCCTGGTTATCTACAACGCCAATAAGCTGGATGCCTACCGGGTGGAGCATGCGGACATCGGTAAGCGCTCCCTGCGCAATACCTGCCTGCGCTATCTGGCCTTTGGCGAGCGTGAGCTGGCAGATCGTCTGGTGAGCGAGCAGTATCGCACGGCGGACAACATGACCGACGCCCTGGCGGCGCTAGCGGCCAGCGTCGCCGCCGAGCTGCCGTGCCGTGACGCGCTGATGCAGGCGTATGACGATAAATGGCATCAGGATGGCCTGGTGATGGATAAGTGGTTCATTCTGCAGGCCACCAGCCCCGCCGCCGATGCCCTCAGCAAGGTGCGCGCCCTGCTGAACCACCGCTCGTTCACCATGAGCAACCCGAACCGCGTCCGTTCGCTGATTGGCGCCTTTGCCAGCAGCAACCCGGCGGCCTTCCACGCCGAAGACGGCAGCGGCTATCAGTTTATGGTGGAGATGCTCACCGAGCTGAACCGCCGTAACCCGCAGGTGGCTTCACGCCTGATTGAGCCGCTGATCCGCCTGAAACGCTATGACGACGCGCGCCAGGCGAAAATGCGCGCCGCGCTGGAGCAGCTGAAAGGGCTGGAGAACCTCTCGGGCGATCTGTACGAGAAGATCGCGAAAGCGCTGGCCTGATAGTAATTGCATAACGAAAACGGCAACCTCTGGTTGCCGTTTTTTTTGCTGTCACCCTTAAACTCCTTCCCGGGATTGGCCTTTTTTCTCCCTCTCCCCGTGGGAGAGGGTTGGGGAGAGGGCATCAGGCATTAGCCGTAATCAATGCCCGCTCCGTTACCCCGCGCCTCATCACCCGCTCCAGCACCTGGGCTTCCAGCTCGGCCAGCCGCGCCGACCCTGTCCGGCGAGGGCGCGGGAGATCCACCGTCAGATCCAGCCCGATTTTTCCCTCTTCAATCAGCAGCACCCGGTCGGCCATCGCCACGGCTTCGCTCACGTCATGGGTCACCAGCAGCACCGTAAAACCGTGCTCCTGCCAGAGCGAGACGATAAGATCCTGCATCTCGATCCGCGTCAGGGCATCCAGCGCCCCCAGGGGCTCATCCAGCAACAGCAGGCCCGGACGGTGAATTAACGCCCGCGCCAGCGCCACGCGCTGCTTCTGCCCGCCGGAGAGGGCCGCCGGCCACTCCTGGGCACGGTTCTCCAGCCCGACCGCCGCCAGCGCCCGCGCCGCCTCGTCCCGCCAGCTGCCCTTCAGCCCCAGGCCAACGTTGTCGATCACCGTTTTCCACGGCAGCAGGCGCGCGTCCTGGAACATCATGCGGGTATCATCCTGAATATTGGCCAGCGGCGTTGTGCCCGCCAGAATATCTCCGCCGTTGGGGGCTTCCAGCCCGGCGAGCAGGCGCAGCAGGGTGCTTTTGCCGCCGCCGCTGCGGCCCACCACCGCCACAAACTGTCCGGCGGGAATGTGCAGATCCAGGCCGTTCAGAATAGTATTTTCGCCGTAGCGTTTGGTGACGCCGTTTAGCAGTAGCGGCGTCCCCTGGTTCAGCCGTGCAGTATTCATGCTTTTGCCTCCTGAAGGGAATAGGCCGGATTCCAGCGTAGCCAGATACGTTCCAGCCACAGTGCGCTGAGGTCGGCGAGTTTGCCGAGCAGGGCATAAAGAACGATAGCCACCACCACCACGTCGGTTTGCAGGAATTCACGGGCGTTCATCGCCAGATAGCCGATCCCGGAGTTGGCCGAGATGGTCTCCGCCACGATCAGCGTCAGCCACATCAGCCCCAGGGCGAAACGCACCCCCACCATAATGGAGGGGAGGGCGCCCGGCAGGATCACGTGAATGAACAGGGCAAAGCCGGACAGACCGTAGCTGCGCGCCATCTCCACCAGCCCGCGATCGATATTGCGGATCCCGTGCCAGGTATTGATATAGATCGGGAACAGGGTACCGAGGGCGACGAGGAAAATTTTGGCGCTTTCGTCGATGCCGAACCACAGAATCACCAGCGGGATCAGCGCCAGGTGCGGCACGTTGCGCAGCATCTGAATGGAGGTGTCCAGCAGCCGCTCGCCCCAGCGGGAAAGGCCGCTGATCAGCCCCAGCGTCAGGCCAATCGACCCGCCGATGGAGAAGCCGGTTAGCGCCCGCCAGGAGCTGATGGCCAGATGTTGCCACAGCTCGCCGCTGGCGCTAAGCGTCCAGAACGCCTCAACGACGCCCTCCGGTGAGGGCAGAATGCGGCTCGAGAGCCAGCCGACGGACGACGCCAGCTGCCAGACGATAACAATGCCCGCCGGCAGCAGCCAGGGGGCGATGCGCAGCAGCCATTTTTTCGAAGGGTTAGCCATAACGCCTCCTTAGCTCTGGGCGACTTTGCGCGGGATAAACTCGTTCGCCACCGCCTCGCCCTGCAGCTGTAAACGCTGGGGCTGTGGGACCTCGGGAATGGCCACGTCCAGGTGCGGGAAGAGCAGTTCGCCCACTTTGTAGGCCTCTTCCAGATGCGGATAGCCGGAAAGAATAAAGCTGTCGATGCCTAACGCCGCATACTCGTTAATGCGCGCCGCCACGGTCGGGCCATCCCCCACCAGCGCCGTGCCCGCGCCGCCGCGCACCAGGCCCACGCCGGCCCACAGGTTCGGGCTGATCTCCAGATTTTCGCGCTTGCCGTTATGCAGGGAGGCCATCCGGTGCTGCCCGACGGAGTCGGTCTTCGCAAAGGCGGCCTGCGCTTTGGCGATGGTCTCCTCGTCCAGATGGGCGATCAGGCGGTCGGCGGCCTGCCACGCCTCGGCGTTGGTTTCGCGCACAATGACGTGCAGGCGAATGCCAAAGCGCACGCTGCGCCCGTGTGCCGCCGCTTTGGCGCGCACCTGGGCGATCTTCTCTTTTACCAGCTCCGGCGGCTCGCCCCAGGTAAGATAGAGATCTACCTGCTCGGCGGCCAGATCCTGCGCCACGTCCGACGAGCCGCCAAAATAGAGCGGCGGGCGCGGCTGCTGGATCGGCGGGAAGTAGAGCTTCGCATCGCGAACCTGAATATGTTTGCCCTCGAAGGTGACGGTATCCCCCTCCAGCAGGCGGCGCCAGACGCGGGTAAATTCGGCCGAGGCTTCGTAGCGCTCGCTGTGATCTAAAAAGACGCCGTCCCCCGCCAGCTCCTGCGGATCGCTGCCGGTCACCAGGTTAAACAGGGCCCGGCCGTTGGATAAGCGATCGAGGGTCGCCGCCTGGCGCGCCGCCACGGTGGGCGAGGTCACGCTCGGGCGCAGGGCAACCAGGAACTTCAGCCGCTGGGTCACGGGGATCATCGAGGCCGCCACCAGCCAGGCATCCTCGCAGGAGCGCCCCGTCGGGATCAGCACCCCGGTAAAGCCAATCCGGTCCGCCGCCTGGGCAATCTGCTGGAGATAGGCGTGGTCCACCGGGCGGGAGCCCTCTTCGGTGCCAAGATAGTGTCCATCGCCGTGGGTAGGTAAAAACCAGAACAGGTTCAGACTCATGATTTAGCTCCTTTCAGCGCAGTGGGTTGCCAGATACGGTCGCGAATATCAATTTTTTTCGGGACCAGGCGATTGTCATAGAAGAGGTCGGCGGTTTGCTGCTGCAGCGCGGCGGTATGGTCATCCACCGGTTTGATAACCGTTGGCGGACGGTGGTCAAAGTAGGTGGCGATCACCGGCTCCGGCAGGCCCATAGTTTTCGCCAGCAGGGCAATACTGGCCTGGCGCTGGCTCAGGGTGAGGCCATCCGCTTCGCTGAAGGTGTTCAGCACTCCCTGAATAAAGTCGCCGTTCTTTTCGGCATACGGGCGGGCGGCCAGATAGAAGGAGCCGGTCTGTTTCAGGGTTTCGCCATCTTTCAGCACTTTCACGCCCCCCTGCAGCAGGGCTGCGGAGTAGTAGGGGTCCCAGATGGCCCAGGCATCGACGTTGTGCTGCTGGAAGGCGGCGCGGGCATCCGCCGGAGAGAGATACACCGGCTGAATATCTTTGAAGGTCAGACCCGCCTGCTGAAGCGCGCGCAGCAGCAGGTTGTGCGAGCTGGAGCCTTTCTGGAAGGCCACTTTCCGCCCTTTAAGATCGGCCACGGTTTTAATCGGGCTGTTCTCCGGGACCAGAATCACTTCCGCTTTCGGCTTCGGCGGCTCCACGCCCACGTACACCAGGTCCGCGCCGGCGGCTTGGGCGAAAATAGGCGGTATGTCGCCGGTGCTGCCAAGATCGATGCTGCCGACGTTCAGCGCCTCCAGCATCTGTGGCCCGGCGGGGAACTCCACCCACGAGAATTTGGTGTCGGGGTAGCGTTTTTCCAGCAGTTGGTGGCTTTTGGCCAGCACCATGCTGACGCTGCCTTTCTGATAACCGATGCGCAGGCTTTCCGGGGCCGGCTCGGCGGCCTGTACCAGACCCGTCAGGGCCAGCAGGCCAACGAGGGTAAGCGTTTTAAACATGGGCGACTCCTTTCAGGTGGCCAAAAGCGGGAACCTGCACGTCGCGGCGATGCAGCGCCTGCCAGAAGGTCTCCAGCGCGCTATCGAGGCGGGTTTGCAGGTTAGGGGTAAAGTGAGGCTTATGCTGGTAGTCAATCACCTGTGAGTCGTCGGCAAAGACGCCGTGCAGGATCTCCTGGGCCTTCAGGGCGCTGAGCACCGGCTTGAGGGCATAATCTACCGCCAGCAGATGCGCCACCGTGCCGCCGGTCGCCAGCGGCAGCACCACCTTGCCCTCCAGCGCGCGCTCCGGCAGCAGGTCGAGCAGGGTTTTTAACGCCCCGGAGAACGACGCCTTATAGACGGGGGTCGCCACGATTAGGCCGTCTGCGCTTTTCAGCTGCTCGGTCAGGGTCTTAAGCGCCGGGCTGTCGAAGCGGGCATAGAGCAGATCCTCTGGCGCGAAGTTGTGCAAATTCCAGTGGCACACTTCGATATCCAGCGACGTGAGTTGTTCACGGGCATATTCCAGCAGGGCGCTGGAACGCGAGGGAAAACGCGGACTTCCGGCCAGAGTGATGACGCGCATAAATGCTCCTTATAACCAATTGTTTGCTTTTATCTAACATTGATAACATTTGCATTGAGTGTGTCACCGGCTGCTTATTCCACTAAATGATTTATCCGCAAGTGAAATGCCAAAAAATGAATAAAGAAGGGGATGAAAGGTAAACGATTGCGCCAGACAGCGTTTTTTTTGCTAAAGGTCAATTCCCTTTCCCGCTGCGATCGAACATAATACGCCCCCGGTTTGCACACCGGGAATCCAGGAGAGTTCATGTACTACCCCTTCGTTCGTAAAGCCCTTTTTCAGCTCGATCCAGAGCGCGCTCATGAGTTTACTTTCCAGCAATTACACCGTATTACCGGCACGCCGCTGGAAGCGCTAGTGCGCCAGAAGGTAATGGATAAACCGGTGCAGTGCATGGGTTTAACCTTTAAAAACCCGCTGGGACTGGCGGCCGGGCTGGATAAAAACGGCGAATGCATCGATGCGCTTGGTGCCATGGGGTTTGGATCGATAGAGATCGGCACCGTTACCCCGCGTCCTCAGCCGGGGAACGACAAACCTCGCCTGTTCCGTCTGGTCGAGGCCGAAGGGCTAATCAACCGCATGGGCTTCAACAACCTCGGGGTGGACAACCTGGTTGAGAACGTCAAAAAAGCTCATTTCGATGGCGTGCTGGGTATCAATATCGGCAAAAATAAAGATACCCCGGTAGAGCAGGGCAAGGATGACTACCTGATTTGTATGGAAAAAGTCTATGCCTACGCCGGCTATATCGCGATTAATATCTCTTCGCCAAATACCCCGGGCTTGCGCTCGCTGCAATATGGCGAAGCCCTCGACGATCTCTTGACGGCGATAAAAAATAAGCAAAATGAACTGCAGGCCCGGCACCATAAATATGTGCCGGTAGCGGTGAAGATCGCCCCGGATCTTTCTGAAGAGGAATTGATCCAGGTAGCCGACAGTTTACTTCGCCATAATATTGATGGCGTTATCGCGACAAATACCACCCTGGATCGCTCCCTCGTGCAGGGTATGAAGCACTGCAACGAAGCGGGAGGTTTAAGCGGCCGCCCGGTCCAATTAAAAAGCACCGAGATTATTCGCCGCCTGTCGGCAGAATTAAAAGGCCAGCTGCCGATTATTGGCGTGGGCGGAATCGATTCGGTAATGGCGGCACGAGAGAAAATGGCCGCTGGCGCTTCGCTTGTTCAAATCTATTCAGGCTTTATTTTCAAAGGCCCACCGCTGATAAAAGAAATCGTTAATTACCTCTAACCTTCGGCGCATTATGGCAACCAGGGCTTTATTTCCGGCTCTGGTTGTTTTATATTCCGGGACTGTTGCTAATTTAGACATTGTGGTCTTTGATTATTTAACTATGAAAGCGAAGCGGTAATAAGGATATTATTCCGACAGGACGTTTCGGAACGGGAGAGGCAAATGCGAATTAAACCTGACGATAACTGGCGCTGGTATTTTTGTGAAGAACACGATCGCATGATGCTCGATCTCGCCAACGGTATGCTTTTTCGCTCTCGTTTTGCCCGCCGGATGTTAACTCCGGATGCCTTCGCCCCCGCCGGTTTTTGTGTTGACGACGCCGCCCTCTATTTCTCCTTTGACGAGAAGTGCCGCGATCTGGATCTCTCTGCCGAACAGCGCGCCGAACTGGTGCTGAACGCTTTAGTCGCTATCCGCTTCCTGAAACCGCAAATGCCTAAAAGCTGGCACTTTCTCGCTCACGGTCAGGCCTGGAGCCCGGTAATGGGTGATGCCGCCTGCGTAAGCCTGAGCGATACCGCGGAAGAGGTGAATTTGCTGGTGGTGGAGCCGGGCGAAAACGCCACGCTCTGCCTGCTGGCGCAGCCCGGCGTAGCGATCGCCGGGCGTACTATGCAGCTGGGTGATGCGATTAAAGTTATGAACGATCGCCTCAGGCCGCAGCTTCGCCTGGAAGCCTACAGCCTCGAACAGGCGGTTTAAGGCGCCAGCCGCAGCGAGGTTTTTGGCACGCAGCTACAGCACAAAATGGTGCCGTCGTCGCCAATGGCCGATTTCTTCAGGGCGCTCACTTCCCCCTCTACCAGCGTAATCCGACAGCTACCGCAAATTCCCGCCCGGCACGAGTAAGGGATGCGAATACCCGCCTGCTCAAGCTGCTCCAGTAAAACCTGCTGATTATTGCCGTTCAGGGTCTTCTCCTGCCACTGCAGCGTCACCGCGCTTTGCGGCTGGGTATCCGGCACTTCTACTTCTTCATCAGCCGCCCCCGGGCCATAGACTTTGCCCGGCCCGGTGGACAGGATCTCCACCTCGTCGCCCACGCGGATCACGCCGCTGCTGCGGGGGATCAGGTTCTGGCCGAAGTCCACGTCGCCATTATCCTGCGCGGTGCGGAACGACTGCAGGGTTTTCAGCGGCTCGCCGGCAGGGTGCTTCTGCCCTTTTTCCGGGCTGATGGTGGTAAAGATGCAGCGGCTGCAGGGTTTGACCACATCAAAAATAACGCTGCCGATACGAATCACCTTCCAGGTGTCCTCTTCCCACGGCTGCGCGCCGGTGACCACGATGTTCGGGCGGAACTGCTCCATTTGCACGCTGGCAGGGCAGCGGTTTTGCAGATCCCGCAGCGAGGCCTCGTTGGCCAGCAGATAGGGATAACCATCGGCAAAAGAGAGGGGCACATCATCCCGGCGTTTTACGCGACGGGTCAGCTCTGGCCCAACCCAGCGCAGCTGCACCTCGCGGGCGAAAAAGCCGCTCAGCCAGCGGTTAATGGCATCGGGTGCGATACGGGCGGTAAAGTGGTTACCCCATACTTCCGTCGGGGCGTTATTCCCGGCGAAATCGCTAAAGCGCACTATCGCGCTGGAGCCATCCGGCGCCGTCAGGTGCAGGCCATCGTGCAGGGGGGCAGGGATAAAGCGGACCAGTTGGGGAAACTGACGCGCGGTGATAAAAGTGCCGTCCGCTTCGGTCAGCATAAAAATTCTGTCGAAGGCAAAACCGCTGCTATCTGCGAGCGCATGGGTGAGCCCAATTCCACGCATCGATTTGACCGGATGAATAAAAAGCCTGGATAACGTCGCCACGGCATGCTCCCACTAATGAAAATAAGCCCTCAACTTTATGACATAGCGCGCATATTAGCTATAATGCGCAGCAATTTTCTAAGCGTAAAAGTGACATTATGAATTCTCTGTTTGCCAGTACGGCCCGTGGGCTGGAAGAGCTGTTAAAAACTGAACTGGAAGCGATGGGCGCAGAAGCCTGTCAGGTGGTTCAGGGTGGTGTCCATTTTGAGGGCGACACGCGGCTTATTTACCAGAGCCTGATGTGGAGCCGGCTGGCCTCGCGCATCATGCTGCCGATGAAAGAGTGCAAGGTCTACAGCGATCTCGATCTCTACACCGGCGTACAGATGATCAACTGGGCAGAGATCTTCGCGCCGGGGGCCACCTTCGCGGTGCATTTTAGCGGGCTCAACGATGAGATCCGCAACAGCCAGTACGGTGCCCTGCGCGTCAAAGACGCCATCGTCGACAGCTTTACGCGCAAAAACCTTGAGCGCCCGAACGTCGATCGTGAAAATCCCGATCTGCGCATTAACGTCTGGCTGAAAGACGATACGGCGAGCATTGCGCTGGATCTCAGCGGCCAGGGGCTGCACCAGCGCGGCTATCGCGATCGTACGGGCGCCGCGCCTATCAAAGAGAACCTGGCGGCCGCCATTGTGATGCGCTCCGGCTGGCAGCCGGGCACGCCGATGCTCGATCCTATGTGCGGTTCCGGTACCCTTTTGATCGAAGCGGCGATGTACGCCACCGATCGCGCGCCGGGCCTGCACCGCGGCAACTGGGGCTTCAGCGGCTGGGCGCAGCACGATGAGGCCATCTGGAAAGAGGTGAAAGCCGAAGCCCAGACCCGCGCCCGCGCCGGGCTTGCCGCCTACGGTTCGCGTTTTTACGGCTCCGACAGCGATGCCCGTGTAATTGAGCGCGCCCGCAGTAACGCCCGCCGCGCCGGCATCGGCGAGCTGATCGATTTCGAGATCAAAGACGTGGCGCAGTTAACCAACCCGCTGCCGAAAGGGCCGTACGGCACCATTATCAGCAACCCGCCGTACGGCGAGCGTCTGGGCAGCGAGCCGGCGCTGATCGCCCTGCACAGCCTGCTGGGCCGGATCGTGAAAGATCAGTTTGGCGGCTGGAACCTGTCGCTGTTCAGCGCCTCTCCGGAGCTGCTGAGCTGCCTGCAGCTGCGTTCCGAGCGTCAGTTCAAAGCCAAGAACGGGCCGCTGGACTGCGTGCAGAAAAACTATCACCTCTCTGAAAAGACCGCTGAGAGCAAGCCTGCAACGGTAGCGGAAGACTATGCCAACCGCCTGCGTAAGAACCTGAAGAAGTTTGAGAAGTGGGCGAAGCAGGAAGGCATTGAGTGTTACCGCCTGTATGATGCCGATCTGCCGGAATATAACGTGGCGGTGGACCGCTACGCCGACTGGGTGGTGGTGCAGGAGTATGCGCCGCCGAAAACTATCGATGCGCAGAAGGCGCGCCAGCGCATGCTGGACGTCATCGCCGCCACCATCGCCGTGCTGGGCATCTCCCCGAACAAGCTGGTGCTGAAAACCCGTGAGCGTCAGAAGGGGAAAAGCCAGTACCAGAAGATGGGCGAGAAGGGCGATTTCATCGAAGTGGGCGAATACAACGCCCGTCTGTGGGTCAACCTGACGGACTATCTCGACACCGGTCTGTTCCTCGATCACCGCATCGCCCGCCGCATGCTGGGCCAGATGAGCAAGGGCAAAGACTTCCTGAACCTCTTCTCCTACACCGGCAGCGCCAGCGTACACGCCGGGCTGGGCGGGGCGCGCACCACCACCACCGTTGATATGTCGCGCACCTACCTCGAGTGGGCAGAGCGCAACCTGCGCCTGAACGGCCTGACCGGTCGTCAGCATCGCCTGATGCAGGCGGACGTGCTGGGCTGGCTGCGTGATACCGACGAGCAGTTCGATCTGATCTTTATCGATCCGCCGACCTTCTCCAACTCCAAGCGCATGGAAGACTCCTTTGACGTGCAGCGCGACCACCTGCGCCTGATGACCGACCTGAAGCGCCTGCTGCGCAAAGGCGGCACCATCATGTTCTCCAACAACAAACGCGGCTTCCGCATGGATCACGACGGGCTGGAAAAACTGGGTCTGAAAGCACAAGAAATCAGTCAAAAAACGCTCTCCCAGGATTTCGCCCGTAACCGTCAGATCCACAACTGCTGGCTGATTACCGCCGCCTGAAAGGAAAAGTAAATGTCATTAATTAGTATGCACGGCGCCTGGCTCTCGTTCAGCGACGCGCCGCTTCTCGATAATACTGAGCTGCATATCGAAGATAACGAACGCGTCTGTCTGGTGGGGCGTAACGGGGCGGGTAAATCGACCCTGATGAAAATCCTCAACCGCGAGCAGGGGCTGGATGACGGCCGCATCGTCTATGAGCAGGATCTGATCGTCTCGCGTCTGCAGCAGGACCCGCCGCGCAACGTCGCCGGCAGCGTCTACGATTTTGTCGCCGAAGGCATTGAAGAGCAGGCCGAGTACCTGAAAAGCTATCACGAGATCTCCCATCTGGTGATGACCGACCCGAGCGACAAAAACCTCAATGAGATGGCGCGCCTGCAGGAGCTGCTGGATCACCATAATCTGTGGCAGATCGAGAGCCGCATTAACGAGGTGCTGGAGCAGTTAGGCCTGCAGGCAGACACGCCGCTGGCCTCCCTCTCCGGCGGCTGGCTGCGTAAGGCGGCCCTGGGCCGGGCGCTGGTCAGCGGCCCGAAAGTGCTGCTGCTTGACGAACCGACCAACCACCTGGATATCGAGACTATCGACTGGCTGGAAGGGTTCCTGAAAACCTTTAACGGCACCATTATCTTTATCTCCCACGACCGTTCGTTTATCCGCAATATGGCTACCCGTATTGTCGATCTCGATCGCGGCAAGCTGGTGACCTATCCGGGCGATTACGACACCTATCTGCTGGAAAAAGAGGAAAACCTGCGGGTTGAGGAGCTGCAAAACGCGGAGTTTGACCGCAAGCTGGCCCAGGAAGAGGTGTGGATCCGCCAGGGCATTAAGGCGCGTCGTACCCGTAACGAAGGCCGCGTGCGCGCTCTGAAAGCGATGCGTAACGAACGCAGCCAGCGCCGTGAGGTGATGGGCAGCGCGAAGATGCAGGTTGAAGAGGCATCCCGCTCCGGCAAAATCGTCTTCGAGATGGAAAACGTCAACTATCAGGTTGATGGCAAAGTGCTGGTCAAAGATTTCTCCGCCCAGGTTCAGCGCGGCGACAAAATCGCCCTGATTGGCCCGAACGGCTGCGGCAAAACCACGCTGCTGAAACTGATGCTCGGCCAGCTGCAGGCCGACAGCGGCCGCGTGCACTGCGGCACCAAGCTTGAAGTGGCCTATTTCGACCAGCATCGCGCCGAGCTCGATCCGGACAGAACCGTGATGGACAACCTGGCGGAAGGCAAGCAGGAGGTGATGGTCAACGGCAAGCCGCGCCACGTGCTGGGCTATCTGCAGGACTTCCTGTTCCATCCTAAGCGGGCGATGACGCCGGTGCGCGCGCTGTCGGGCGGGGAGCGTAACCGACTGCTGCTGGCTCGTCTGTTCCTGAAACCCAGTAACCTGTTGATTCTCGATGAACCGACCAACGATCTTGATGTCGAAACGCTGGAACTTCTGGAAGAACTGATTGATAGTTATCAGGGTACGGTGATGCTGGTCAGCCACGACCGTCAGTTTGTCGACAACACCGTAACCGAATGCTGGATCTTCGAAGGCGCAGGCCATATCGGCCAGTACGTCGGCGGCTATCACGATGCGCGCGGACAGCAATCCCGCTCGCTGGCGACAAAGCAGTCGAGAGTAAAAACGGATGCGGAAGTAGCCGTAGCCAAAGCCGAAACCGCCAAACGCGCCAGCAACAAACTAAGCTATAACCTGCAGCGCGAGCTGGAAGCGTTACCGCAGCGTCTGGAAGAGCTGGAAGCTAACCTTGAGGCCCTACAGGCGCAGGTGGCAGACGGGGCCTTCTTCAGCCAGCCGCATGACCATACGCAAAAGGTACTGGCGGATCTGGCCCAGGCCGAGCAGGCGCTGGAACAGGCGTTTGAACGCTGGGAGTATCTTGAGGCTCTGAAAAACGGCGCGTAAGTTAACATGGAGCCAGTATGTGTGAACATCACGATGCCGACCGGCATATTCTATGCTCACAGTGTGACATGCTCGTGGCGCTTCCCGTGCTGGAGCATGGCCACAAGGCGGCCTGTCCACGCTGTGGAACAACGCTGACAACCGAGTGGGACGCGCCGCGGCAGCGTCCTACCGCCTATGCGGTTGCCGCGCTCTTTATGCTACTGCTCTCAAACCTGTTTCCCTTCGTCTATATGAAAGTCGGGGGGATCACCAGCGAGGTTGAGCTGCTGGAGATACCTCAGGTGATGTTCTCGGAAGACTACGCCAGCCTGGGCACCTTTTTCCTGCTCTTTGTCCAGCTGGTGCCGGCCTTCTGTCTGGTGGTCATTCTTCTGCTGGTCAACCGCGCTAACATACCGCCCTCCTGGAAGGCGCCGCTGGCGCGGGTTCTTTTCCTGCTCAAAAGCTGGGGCATGGCGGAGATCTTTCTGGCCGGTGTGCTGGTCAGCTTCGTGAAGCTGATGGCCTATGGCGACGTGGGAATTGGCAGCAGCTTTATTCCCTGGTGCCTGTACTGCATCCTGCAGCTGCGCGCGTTTCAGTGCGTCGATCGCCGCTGGGTCTGGGATGATATCGCGCCGGCACCGGCCCTGACGCAACCCCTGACGCCGGGCATCTCCGGCATTCACCAGGGGCTGCGCTCTTGCTCCTGCTGTACGGCGATCCTGCCGGCGGAGCAGCGGGTCTGCCCGCGTTGCAAAACGAAAGGCTATGTGCGGCGCAAGAACAGCCTGCAGTGGACCATGGCGCTGCTTGTTACCTCGATCATTCTCTATCTTCCCGCCAATATTCTGCCGATTATGATCACCGATCTGCTCGGCGATAAAATGCCCTCGACCATTATGGCCGGCGTTATTTTGCTCTGGGGGGAGGGGTCCTATCCGGTGGCGCTGGTGATTTTCATCGCCAGTATCATGGTACCGACCCTGAAGATGATCGCCATCGCCTGGCTGTGCTGGGATGCCAAAGGGCACGGGCAGCGCGACAGCGAGCGCATGCACCTGATTTATGAAGTTGTTGAGTTTGTTGGACGCTGGTCAATGATTGACGTCTTTGTGATTGCCGTACTGTCGGCGCTGGTGCGTATCGGGGGGCTGATGAATATCTATCCCGCCCTGGGCGCGCTGATGTTTGCACTGGTCGTGATTATGACCATGTTTGCGGCCATGACCTTCGACCCTCGTTTATCGTGGGATCGTGAGCCAGAGTCAAGCCATGAGGATAAATAAGAACATGGAAAAGAAAAGCGGAGAGGCGAAAGTGCAGAAGGTCAGAAACTGGTCCCCGGTGTGGATTTTCCCCATCGTGACCGCCCTGATCGGCGCCTGGATCCTGTTTTATCATTACAGTCACCAGGGCCCGGAAGTGACGCTTATTACCCTTAATGCCGAAGGCATTGAGGGGGGAAAAACCACCATCAAAAGCCGTAGCGTCAACGTAGGGGTGGTCGAAAGCGCGACCCTGACCGACGACCTTAAGCACGTTGAGATTAAGGCACGCCTTAATGCCGGCATGGAAAAGGTGCTGCACGACGATTCCGTCTTTTGGGTGGTAAAGCCGCAGGTAGGCCGTGAGGGCATCAGCGGCCTGGGAACGCTGCTGTCCGGAGCCTACATCGAGCTGCAGCCCGGTACCAAAGGGGCGCAAAAGAATGAGTACCAGCTGCTGGATTCACCGCCGCTGGCGCCGCCCGACGCCAAGGGTATTCGCGTCATTCTCGACAGTAAAAAGGCCGGGCAGCTTAGCCCGGGCGATCCGGTGCTGTTCCGGGGTTATCGCGTCGGTTCGGTAGAGACCAGTAATTTCGACACCCAGAAACGCACCATCAGCTATCAGCTGTTTATCAATGCGCCAAACGACCGTCTGGTTACCAGCAACGTCCGCTTCTGGAAGGACAGCGGCATCGCGGTGGATCTCACCTCTGCGGGCATGCGCGTCGAAATGGGCTCGCTGACCACGCTCTTCGGCGGCGGGGTAAGTTTCGATGTGCCGGAAGGGCAGGATCTCGGGCAGCCGGTGGCGGAGAAAACGGCTTTCCGGCTCTTCGACGACCAGAAATCAATCCAGGACGCGCTCTATACCGATCATATTGATTATCTGATGTTCTTCAAAGATTCGGTACGCGGTCTGCAGCCGGGCGCGCCGGTTGAGTTCCGCGGTATCCGTCTGGGTACCGTAGGTAAAGTGCCGTTCTTCGTGCCGGGCCTGCGCCAGGTGCTGGACGACGACTATCGTATTCCGGTGCTGGTACGCATTGAGCCGGAGCGCCTGGTTAACCAGGTCGGTGAAGGGCCGGATCTGGGCGACAACCTGAACGAACTGATGAAGCGCGGCCTGCGCGCATCCCTGAAAACCGGTAATCTGGTGACGGGCGCGCTGTACGTAGACATGGACTTCTATCCGAAAGCGCCACCGCCGACGGACGTGCCGGAGTTTGGCGGCTACAAAATTATCCCGACCGTAAGCAGCGGGCTGGCGCAGATCCAGCAGCGCCTGATGGATACGCTGGATAAAATCAACAATCTGCCGCTTAACCCGATGCTGGAGCAGGCTACCAATACCCTGAACGAAAGCCAGGTCACCATGCGCCGTCTGCAGAAGACGCTGGATAATCTCAACCAGATCACCGCCAGCCAGTCCATGCAGCAGCTGCCGCAGGATATGCAGAAAACCCTGCGCGAGCTCAACCGCAGCATGCAGGGCTTCCAGCCGGGCTCTGCCGCCTATAACAAGATGGTGGCGGATATGCAGCGCCTCGATCAGGTATTGCGCGAGCTACAGCCCGTACTGAAGACCCTGAATACCAAGAGCAACGCGCTGGTCTTTGAAGCGAAAGATCAAAAGGACCCTGAGCCGAAGAGGGCGAAATAATGAAAAAATGGTTACCGATCGCCGTAGCGGCGCTGCTGGCCGCCTGTAGCTCGGGCGAGGATAACAAGAGTTACTATCAGCTGCCGGTGGCAGCCCAGGTCGGCGGGGCAAGCTCCGCCAGCCAGGGTAATCGCCTGCTGTGGGTGGAGCAGGTGGCGGTGCCGGACTACCTGGCGGGCAACGGCGTGGTGTATCAGACCAGCGATGTGCAGTACGTTATCGCCACTAATAACCTGTGGGCCAGCCCGCTCGATCAGCAGCTGCGTAATACGCTGGTGGCTAACCTCAGCGGCCAGATGCCCGGCTGGGTGGTAGCATCCCAGCCGCTGGGCAGCGATCAGGACACCCTGAACGTAACTGTGACCGGCTTCCATGGTCGGTATGACGGTAGCGTCATTATTAGCGGTGAGTGGCTGTTGAACCACCAGGGGCAGCTGACAAAACGTCCTTTCCACCTGGAGCTGAAGCAGCAGAAAGATGGCTATGACGAAATGGTGAAGGTGCTGGCCCAGGGCTGGGCTCAGGAATCGGCGCGTATTGCCGCCGAGATCTCGCGCCAGCCATAAGTAAAATTCATCGACCGAAACCGCAATCCGCCTCGCGCTGATTGCGGTTTTTTTTGCTGCAACCTCTGGCTGTTACTTATGCGCGATCACAGTTTTTGTACAAATGAATCTCTAACCTGGTCACATTTATGACACTGGCGTGAATTTTGCGCATTGACGCTGGCGGCTATTCGGGTTATTCGTTAGTCGTGATTGCACATTTTGTAATCACTGTTTTCTTTTCCACCAGACCAAATAATGAGGGAAACGAGGCATGAAGAGACAGAAACGAGATCGCCTGGAAAGGGCTCATCAACGTGGTTATCAGGCTGGCATCGCCGGACGTTCTAAAGAAATGTGTCCCTATCAGACTTTGAATCAAAGGTCACAATGGTTGGGGGGCTGGCGAGAAGCCATCGGAGACAGGGCAGTACTTGCCTGATACCGTCTCTTTAAAAAGAAACCTCCGCACTGCGGAGGTTTCGCCTTTTATGCTTTCAGAAAAGCATCATCAGAATGCGGAAGTATCCTGGAACAGACCCACTTTCAGGTCGCTGGCGCTATAGATCAGACGACCGTCAACCAGCACTTCGCCATCTGCCAGGCCCATGATCAGGCGGCGATTAACGATACGCTTAAAGTGAATACGGTAGGTCACTTTTTTAGCGGTTGGCAGAACCTGACCGGTGAACTTCACTTCGCCCACGCCCAGCGCGCGGCCTTTACCTTCGCCGCCCAGCCAGCCGAGGTAGAAACCAACCAGCTGCCACATGGCGTCGAGGCCCAGGCAGCCTGGCATTACCGGGTCGCCGATAAAGTGGCAACCGAAGAACCACATGTCCGGGTTGATATCGAGCTCTGCTTCTACGTAACCCTTATCGAAGTTGCCGCCGGTTTCCGTCATCTTTACGACACGGTCCATCATCAGCATGTTCGGGGCCGGTAACTGCGGGCCTTTAGCGCCAAACAGTTCACCGCGACCAGAGGCAAGAAGATCTTCTTTTGTATAGGATTCGCGTTTTTCTACCATGTTCTCAGTAAGCCTTATTTTAGTGAAGGACGCAGGATAGCTAACACGTGTACGCTGAACAAGTCCGATCAGTTCGGACTAAACCAGCTCAGCCAGCGTAACGGCCACGGATAACGATGACGAGCTTCCTGCTGTGTTGCCTGAGCAATACGTTCCTGAATGGTCTGCATAAGCGTTGTTTGACCTTCGCCATCCCATACCAGGTTTGTCAGTAAGGGTAGTGCATCGGCGATATCTTCGATCGCCCAGATGGAGAATTGTTCTTCTTCCACCGCCTTCAATATTTCCTGATTCAGGCTCAGATGACGAACGTTCTGCAGGGGAATAATCACTCCCTGTTTACCGCTCAAGCCGCGCTGCTGGCAGACGGTAAAGAAGCCTTCGATTTTTTCATTGAGACCGCCGACAGGCTGGGCGCGGCCAAACTGATCAACAGAGCCGGTAATGGCAATGCTCTGGTTGACAGGCACCTCGGCCAGGGCGCTGATCAGGGCGCACAGCTCCGCCATAGAGGCGCTATCGCCATCCACTTCGCTGTAAGACTGCTCAAAGGTCAGCGAGGCGGTAAAGGGGATCTGCTGGTCCAGCTGGAGCTGGGACATCAGGTAGGCCTGCATGATCATCATGCCTTTAGCGTGGATATTCCCGCCCAGCTCGGCTTTGCGCTCAATATCAATAAACTCGCCGTCGCCAATGTGAACCACGCAGCTGATGCGCGACGGCTCGCCAAAGGCGCGCGGATGGCCGGGGAATTCGATCACCGACAGGGCGTTGATCTGCCCAATGCGTTCACCTTCTGTTTCAACCAGGATCTGCTCAAGCAGGATCTCATCCTGCATGCGGTCGGCGAGATAGCCTTCACGCCACTCCCGCTGCAGCAGCATCTGTGCAAGCTGCTCGCCGGTAAAGAGGGCATCTTCCGTCAGGGCCGCCACTTCGCGAAGCTGCTTATCCAGCCAGAGCGGACAAAGGGGGAGCGTCTCCTGATCGCCGGTATAGCGCACCGCTTCCCGGATCAGCACTGGCCAGGCATCGGGGGCAGGGGACGCCAGCCCGGCGCGCGCTGCCAGAGCGGCAACCCACTGGAGCCACTGCTGCATCTCTTCAGCGTCGGAAATCTGAATATTGTCTTCGAATTCGCTGTAAATCGCCCGATCGGCCAGCTCCGGCTCCATCTCCTGGAAATCAGCCAGGGCTTCACGATCGCCGACCAGCACCACTTTCAGCGACAGCGGCATCGAGGGGATGGAAACAGGAAGCGGGCGCGATTCGTCATAACCGACCCAGTCGAAACGCTGTCGGGTGGCGATATTTTTCAGGCGCATCCACAGCAGCGGCTGGGCCAGCAGCGTACGCAGGGAAATCATTAATACGCCGCCGTTGGCCTGATGTACCAGGCCCGGCTGCAGCGTGATTTCACCCTTAAACTGACGTACGCAGCCAAAGAGCTGCTCGGCCTCAACCCAGCCGGCGGTAACGACATCGGCGGTGACCGCAAAGCGGCCATCGGCAACGGTCGTCGGGGCCCAGCTGACCGCATTTCCGTTGACGCTATACGCCCCACCCGAAACCGCGTCGTTTTCCGGCTGCAGCTGCTGGATGGCGTCTGTCAGCAAACCCAGATACTCTGCTTCGTCCGGTGCTTTTAGCAGCATAAAGGGTGAGGTTGCCCATGGGCTTAGCACCTGCTCCAGCGCGTAATGCAAACGTGGCTGAGTATCGCTTAATAAGTATTCTTGCTCTTTCGCGAGGTCTGGCTGTGCAAACAATTCCTGATAATTATCGGTATCCGGAACAAGGTCACGCCATGCTAGTTTCGTAATGGTCAAAGTCGATGTTTTTTAGTCAGATGTAAAACGATGGAGTATACCGCATGGCGCAGGCTCTGCCCATGAGGGATTGGGAGTTTCAGCGAGCCGGGAGGCTTCTGCGATCACAGGTAATGATTTCTTTTCAGCAGATTGGCAAAAAACTGATATTCTGAACAGAGTTACACGGTCACACAGAGATCGCAATGAAATATCAACAACTGGAAAATCTCGAAAGCGGCTGGAAATGGAAGTACCTGGTCAAAAAACACCGCGAAGGAGAATTGATTACCTGTCACCTTGAAGCCAGTGCGGCGAAAGAGGCGGTGGATTTATTGCTGACCCTGGAAAATGAACCGGTTCTGGTTAATGGCTGGATCGAGAAACATATTAATCCAACGCTGCTGAATCGCATGAAGCAAACTATTCGTGCGCGGCGTAAACGACACTTCAATGCTGAACATCAGCACACTCGTAAAAAGTCGATAGATCTGGAGTTTATGGTCTGGCAACGTCTGGCGGGGCTGGCTCAGCGGCGCGGCAAAACCCTGTCAGAAACGATAGTGCAGTTGATTGAAGATGCGGAACATAAAGAGAAGTACGCCAGCCAGATGTCGACGTTAAAAACCGATCTCCAGGCGCTGTTGGGTAAGAAATAACGTTTCTTGCCAGCAGGCAAAAAAAAACCCCGCTGAGCGGGGTTTTTTTATAAGACGATAACTTATGCCGCAGGCTGAGTTACAACGTCTTTGATGCCTTTAACTTCGATCTCTACGCGACGATCCGGAGCCAGGCAGTCGATCAGCGCTGCACGCTGTTTCACGTTGTCACAGGTGCTGCCGGTAACCGGGTTAGATTCGCCCATACCACGTGCGGAGATCTTGTTGCTCGGGATACCTTTAGAGATCAGGTAATCAACAACAGACTGAGCACGTTTCTCAGACAGACCCTGGTTGTAAGCGTCAGAACCGATACGGTCAGTGAAGCCCAGAACCACTACGGAACCGTCTTTCGGATCCAGGTTGCTCAGCTGGCTGTACATCTGATCCAGAGCCTGCTGGCCTTCTGGTTTCAGAGTAGCTTTGTTGAAGTTGAACAGAACGTCAGACTTCAGAGTGAAGTGTTTGGTCTGTACTTCTGGAGCCGGAGCCGGAGCCGGAGCTACGATCGGAGCAGCTTCTTCCTGCTGGCCGAAGCGGTAAGAAACACCAACGCTCAGCAGGCCGTTGTCCTGACGAGTACCAACGGTGTTTGCATCACCGATGTTGTTGGTCCACTGGTATTCCAGACGGGTAGCGATGTCACGGGTCATTGCCCATTCCAGGCCACCAGCGAATACTGGGGAAACGCCAGTGTCGTGATCTTTAAAGGACGCGCCGCCAGGGACGTTGGCCTTAGCATCTGCACGCCAAACCATACCACCCAGACGAGTATAGATGTCCAGATCGTCAGTGATTGGGTAACCCAGTTTAGCGGTCAGCTGAACGCCCTGAGCTTTGAATGCGCCATTGATGTTGTCGCCTTTGTACGGCTCACGGCCTAACCAGTCGTAGCCCAGTTCGAAGCCAACGTACGGGTTAACCTGATAGCCACCAAAAGCACCAGCACCAAGCTGATTTTCGTGGGTAGGACCATTGTTGTCGATAAAACCAGTATCATGGAACTGAGACCAGCCCAGTTTAGCACCAGTGTACCAGGTATTATCTTTAGGAGCGGCCTGCGCTACGGTAGCGAAGCCAGCCAGTGCCACTGCAATCGCGATAGCTGTCTTTTTCATTTTTTGCGCCTCGTTATCATCCAAAAATCGCCATGAGAATCTCAATGAGAGTTCACGGTTAAATCCTTCACCGGGGGGCGGGGACAAAGAGTAACTCTACCGATATCTTCGGCTTAGGCCGAGCACCCCTGGCGATGTAAAGTCTACAACGTAGTTGGAAACTTACAAGTGTGAACGCTGTCAGGCTTATGAAAAAAAAACTTTTGTATACACGATATTTAACATTAATTGAGCAAATTTAGTCAGACTAAAAAGAGAGAAACCGCACCACACAAGACTCTTCGCCGATTTTGCTTATTAAATGAACAGGAGGCAAACTCCGCAAAAAAAATTCCAGGAAAACTCTTATTTTTGCTTAATGATACAAATTTGAGTGAATTTTTAGCCCGGACAGATGTCCTTTGCCCAAGGAATTAACCTGAACGGGACGCATAATGAAGCCCAGCGCATTTCCTTCTTCGGCCGCTTCAGCAAGTTGATGCTGCTCTTCATCGGTTAACGCTACAGTAAACCAGCCAATCACCACACTGTAATTGCCGGTACGTAACGCCCTGACCATAGATTCAACGGTATGGCAGGGAGCGAGCTGGCTCACCTGCATTACTTTCGTCAGCGGAAGACCGGCGGCCTGCACCCACTGACGGCTCAATTTCTGCTGCGGCGTAAGCCAGAGCTGCCAGCGCGACTGCTGACCAAGCTGCTGCAACAGCGGCAATAAAAGCAGCTGCGTCATCATGGGCTGGTCTTCACGATAAAGCACTTCACTAATCAGCCCGGTGGAAAGACGCGCAGAAGAATTCATTACGTTAGTACCTGCGGATGAAGCGAAAGCGGTTGTGCGATTTGCATAGCCTGAAGAGTGCATAATCAATCCAGCCCTGTAGTTACTGTATGGATATACAGTAACTCCGGTGCGACTAAAGATCAACCTCATTTTCGGAAAGCTTCTCGCAAAATTCACTCGAGATCGCCTCCTTCGTCAAAATCATCTTGCCCAACGCCCACAAGTTACCTATTTTCTGCTTAACGGATCCGTTAACTCCATCCATAGCCATTACTTGATGATTTTAAAGGGATTATTATGAAAAAGATATCATATGAACGGATCTATCAATCTACTAAATACCTCTCGCCTCTGGGGGACATTGAACACCGTGCGCTCTTTGGCGGCTATACCCTGGCGGTGGATAATACGGTGTTTGCCATGGTCTCTGAGGGGGAGTTATACCTCAGGGCCTGTGAAGAGAGCGCGCCTTACTGTGTGAAAAACAGTGCCTCCTTTTTAACGCTGGTTAAGCGCGGTCGTCCGGTACCGCTGAACTATTACCGCGTGGACGAGACTCTCTGGGAGGACAGAGATAAGCTGCTGAAACTCTCTTCGTTAGCGCTGGAAGCGGCGCGCCGTGAACGCAGCGAGCGCTACAAAAAGCAGCGGCTTAAAGATCTGCCTAACCTCACTTTCCAGCTGGAGCTGCTGCTTTGCGAAGCGGGTATCACTAATGAAGAGACGCTACGGGCACTGGGTACAGAGCAGTGCTGGCTCAAAATTAAGGCGCTTAATAAAGAGCTCAGCTACAAGGTGCTGTTTGCGCTGGAAGGGGCGATAGAAGGACTGCATGAAGCGGCACTCCCGGCCGTACGCCGCCGGGAGTTATACGAGTGGTTCAAGACGCAGCCGCTGCAGAAGCTTACTCAGGCAGGTGAATAACCTGTTGTTGTAACCGGCAAATCTCTGGCAGCAACGCAATAAGCAAACCAACTTGTTGCAGAACCAGCGGTGCTTTGCTCTCTGCCCCAGGTTCGAGATGTGAAATGCGTTGCGCCAGTTCGCTCAGGGCTTCATGCACGCGCGGTTCGTCCGCCGGACGCTGATGAAGCGCATCATCCACATAGCAGACGGCATCATCCAGCAGTCGAAGAATGTCCGGATTGGTCAGCCGCTCCCGGTGCGCGCCCAGCGCGGAGATATAGCTGGTGAAGGTATGATTGAGGCACAGCAGGCGGAAGGCGACCTCGCGGATCTCCGGCGTCGCCCGAGGCTCCGTCGACATATTCGACACCACCGACGCCAGCTCGGCATCGCGATTATGGGCATCGCGCCGGGCAATGCGATACTCCAGGCGGTTATCACGCCCCTGATGGTACTGCACAAGGATGGCATCCAGATAGCGGCAGTTAGCATTGATGGCCTGCTCCAGCACGCGAGGCAGGTTGCGGAAGCGCCAGTCCGGCCAGATAAAGCTTACCGCGGCCCAGGCGATGGCGCAGCCAATCAGCGTATCGATCACGCGCGGCAGCGCCACTTCGAACCCCTCGCCAAGCAGGTTAAAGCAGAGCAGTACCAGCAGGGTGATGAACATGGTGGCGTGGGCATACTGCACGTTGCGGAATGCAAAGAAGAGCACCCCGGTGATGACAATCAGGATCAGCTGCCCCTCAACGGAAGGGACAAAGTAGAGAATGGGCAGGCCAAGGGCGACCCCAGCAAGGGTACCGATAATACGCAGCGCCAGGCGGTGCCGCGTGGCGTTGTAGTTAGGCTGGCAGACAAACAGGCTGGTCAGCAGGATCCAGTAACCGTGCTGCATACCGGTTATCTGTATAAAGGCATAGCCCAGGCAGAGCACCAGGGACATACGCACCGCATGGCGAAACAGCGCCGATGCGGGAGTAAAGTGGCGGCTCAGCCGCAGCCAGATATCGCTGAAACCGTGCAGGCTATCGTCAGCCAGCTGGTTTTCGGCATCATTGCCGGGCAGGGCCATTGCCTGCTCGGATTCAATCGTTGCCAGCTGGGCATCAATGGCGCGCAGGTTATTGAGCAGAAAGCCGAGCGCCTTCATCTGTTCGGCCGAGGTTCCGCTGGCCTGCACGCGATCGAGAGCGGCATCGAGATGGCTAAAGGCCCGCTCAAAACGCGGATCGTGCTGATAGGGCGTGCGCAGCAGTATCGATCGGGAGAGCTGCTGACAGGCCTGAGACTGCATCGAAAGCAGACGCTGGAAGCGGAACATCACATCGCTGTAGCGGAACTTCTCCCGCAGCTCGGCATACTGGATATGCGACGAGCTTGCGCGTTCGTGGATATCCTGCGCCACGAAATAGTAGTGCAGCGTGCGGCGGGTACCGCGCTGGCCGCGATCGCCGCGCAAACGGGTGAGCAGCGAGGCTTTGGTCTGGTTTAGGGTGGTTACCAGCTGGCCGTTGGCCAGCGCCAGATCGTAAAGCGGCGCCTGGCTTTCTGATTCAATGTCCGGATCGAACAGGCGGGACTTAAGCTCCAGATAGTGCGCCAGCTGTTCATAGCTGCGGGCGAGATTATCCTGCAGCGGACGAATAGGGAAGATGAGATGGCCCGCCAGGGTCAGCAGGTTATACCAGATGGCGCCAAGCAGTAGTAACAGCGGCTGTTGATACCACTGATCGTACAGCGATACCCCGAGCATGGTGTAAATAGCGATCAGCAGGGCGCCAAAGGCAATGGTCGCATAGCGCTGACCCAGCCCGCCAAGCAGGATAAAGCCGCTGGTGGAGAGCATCAGGCCCAGGGCAAACAGCCACGGCCAGGGGTAGAGCAGCTCAACGGAGGCGGAGGCGATAAAAAAGCAGACCAGGGTAATAAGCAGATTGCGCAGACGTCCCGCCAGGCGATCGTCGAGATCTGCCAGCGCCCCGGCCACTACCCCCAGCGTCAGGGGGATGGTCAGCCTCGCCTCGCCCAGCCACCAGGGCAGGGCGGCGCTCCCGCACAGGGCAATAAAAATCCTGACGTTATAAAGCCAGGCGCTGTTCCAGGTGTAACGACGTAGTAGTGGGCTTAACATGCGCGCAGGCTGCCTTATTACTGAAAACGACGACGGGCGCTGTTTTCACGCGCCGCCCGGGCAGTCTCAACGGAGACCACTCTGCGCCCCACCGGCCACAGGGCGATGGCGGCAATTTTAAAATTGGCGATCCCGACGGGAATACCAATCAGGGTCACGCACTGGGCAATGCCTGCTGCGATGTGCATCAGGCACAGCCACCAGCCGAAAAAGATCAGCCACAGAATATTCAGCAAGGTACCGCCGGTATTCAGTATTACGCTCTTACCGTCAGGGTTCAGTTCATCCACGTGAATGGCTTCGTTGCCATAGGGGAAAAGCGACAGGCGGGTAATTTCCCAGCACGATCGGGTGAGCGGCAGGGTGAAAATAAGCACGATGCTGACCAGGGTGGCCAGCAGCCAGGCGAGAGTGGTGGCAAAACCACCCAGCACAAAATTCAAAATATTCAGAACGGTACGCATAAAACCTCAGTTCCTTCCGGTTTGTGTGAAGCCTGATGATTGTAACGGTTTTTTGCGCTGGAGCACCTTAAAACTGGACGTTACACTGTCAGGCAATCTTTTACGTCGTGGATCGGGCTGGACATGGAACTGAAAGCAACATCGTTAGGTAAGCGCCTGGCACAACATCCCTATGACCGGGTTGTTCTGCTGAACGCCGGGGTGAAAGTCTCGGGCGAGCGGCATGAATACCTTATCCCTTTTAATCAGCTACAGGCGATCCACTGTAAACGCGGCCTGGTCTGGGGCGAGCTGGAGTTTGTGCTGCCTGCGGAGAAGGTCGTCAGGCTTCACGGCACCGAATGGGCCGAAACCCAGCGTTTTTATCATCATCTCAGCGGCCGCTGGCAGCAGTGGAGCGAAGAGATGAGCGAGGTGGCAGCCCAGGTGCTCCAGCAGGTTCTGGCAGAGATCCACAACAGCAGCGAGCAGAACAGCTGGCTGACCCGGGATAAAACCCTTGGCCTGCAGCAAAAAATCACCCAGGCGCTGGAGGCCCTGCCGCTTCCCACATCGCGCCTTGCCGAATTTGATAACTGCCGCGAGGCCTGGCAGGCGTGCCAGGCCTGGTTAAGCGATATCGATAAAAGCCGCCTGGCGCATAACCAGGCCTGGACCGAGGCGATGCTTAGCCGCTACGCCGATTTCTTTGCCGGAATCGAATCCTCTCCTCTCAATCCGGCCCAGGCACGGGCGGTGGTAAACGGCGAGCACTCCCTGCTGGTGCTCGCGGGCGCCGGCAGCGGTAAAACCTCGGTGCTGGTGGCGCGCGCCGGCTGGCTGCTTGCCCGCGGCGAGGCCAGCGCCGATCAGATTTTGCTGCTGGCCTTTGGACGCAAAGCGGCCGAGGAGATGGACGAGCGCATCGAGGCGCGCCTGCACACGAAGGATATTACCGCCAGAACCTTTCACGCGCTGGCGCTGCACATCATTCAGCAGGGCAGTAAAAAAGTACCGGCTATCAGCAGCCTTGAAAATGATGCTGACGCGCGCCAGACGCTCTTTATCGAGGCCTGGCAACAGCAGTGCAGCGAGAAAAAAGCCCAGGCCAAAGGCTGGCGGCAGTGGCTGGAGGAGGAGCTGAACTGGACCCTCGCCGAAGGCAGTTTCTGGCAGGATGAAAAGCTCTGCCGCCGCCTGGCCCCCCGGCTTGACCGATGGGTGAGCCTGATGCGCATGCACGGCGGCTCGCAAAGCGAGATGATCGACGGCGCGCCGGAAGAGATCCGCGCGCTGTTTGCAAAACGGGTTAAGCTGATGGCGCCCCTGCTGAAGGCCTGGAAATCGGCCCTCAAAGCGGAGAACGCGGTCGATTTCTCGGGACTTATCCATCAGGCGATCAATATTCTTGAGAAAGACCGTTTTGTCAGCCCCTGGAAGCATATCCTGGTGGATGAGTTTCAGGATATCTCCCCCCAGCGCGCGGCGCTGCTGGCCGCCCTGCGGGCACAAAATAAGCACACCACCCTGTTTGCCGTGGGCGACGACTGGCAGGCCATCTACCGCTTCAGCGGCGCCCAGCTGTCGCTGACCACCGCCTTCCACCACTACTTTGGCGAAGGCGATCGGTGCGATCTGGATACCACCTACCGCTTTAACAACCGCATCGGTGAGATCGCCAATCGCTTTATTCAGCAGAACCCGCATCAGCTGGCAAAACCGCTGAACGGCCTTCGCGCCGGCGATAAAAAAGCGGTGACGCTGCTGCCGGACGATCAGCTCGATGCGCTGCTGGATAAGCTGAGCGGTTTTGCCAAAGCAGAAGAGCGTATTCTGATCCTGGCGCGCTACCACCATCTGCGGCCCGCCTCGCTGGCGAAAGCCGCCACCCGCTGGCCGAAGCTGCAGATCGATTTTATGACTATCCATGCCAGTAAAGGGCAGCAGGCGGATTACGTCATTGTGGTGGGACTGCAGGAGGGGAGCGACGCCTTCCCGGCGCCAGCCAGGGAGTCGGTGATGGAACAGGCGCTGCTGCCCGCGCCGGAGGATTTTCCGGATGCGGAAGAGCGCCGCCTGCTCTATGTGGCCATCACCCGCGCCCGGCATCGCGTCTGGCTGCTGTTCAATAAACAGCAGCCTTCACCTTTTGTTGAGATACTGCGCCAGCTTGATGTGCCGGTGGCGAAAAAGCCCTGATAGCCGGCCGGGTAACGCGCACCCGGCCGCGTTTTACTTCAGGCGGTCCGCCAGATAACGCGGATAATCGGGGATCAGGATCTCAATCGGGCGGTTAAACTGCGGCGACTCGATAATAAAATCGGCGGTGGAGAGGTTTGTCGCGACCGGAATATTCCACACCGTCGCCAGGCGCAGCAGCGCTTTCACATCCGGATCGTGCGGCACCGCGTTAAGCGGATCCCAGAAGAAGATCATTACATCTATCTTTCCCTCAGAAATCAGGGCGCCCACCTGCTGGTCGCCGCCCATCGGGCCGCTCAGCATGGCGTTAACCTGCAGGCCTGTTTCGCGATGGATCAGGTTACCGGTGGTGCCGGTTGCGGAGAGAGCATGGTTTTGCAGCAGTGCTTTATGGCGCTGCACCCAGTTCAGCAGCATCTGTTTGCAGTGATCGTGGGCCACCAGCGCAATGTGTTTACGTTCCGGGAGTGTGCGAGTTGTCAGTTCCATAGCATTATCCGTCAATTTAACTGTTTACAGATTACTGGAAGCATCTGACGCTGCAACAAAAAGCAGTAAAAATTGCGGTTCAGGAGGAGGGTTGCTGCTTCGCCCACTGCATAAAGCGGTTGCGGGTCTGCGGATCGGCCTGGGCAAACCAGTATTTCAGCCGCTGCTCGGTAAGGGTTTGCGACTGGGGCGGCATATCCAGTTCCGAAACGTCGGAAAGCAGGGTGCTGTCATCCGCCATCTGGGTGGCGAACTGGGGCACCGAGGCGCTTAATCCGGCTTTGTTATAGCGTTCGGTATCGTACTCGTAATCGATCCCTTTTGGCGTATTGCTGATCGCCAGGATATCCAGCTTAACCGGAATAGGCATCGCATCGCCGTCCAGCAATGCGATGCGCGGCGCGGTATCAAAAAGCTGCGACTCTTTTTCGGTTTCAAGCCGGGGGAGACTAAAATTAACCTGGCTGACGCGCTGCGTGTCAAAGCTGGCCACCAGCGGCGGGGAGATATAAACCCGCTGTTCATGGCTGGCAGCGTGAATGGTTTTTTCCACCCGAAAGACCAGCTGGTGCGGGCCGTTATCCAACTCAATGCTCTCGGCACCGCGCAGTAATGAACTCGAGACTTTTTTACCATCCAGTACCAGCAGGTCGATATCGGTGGAGAGTCTCAGGGTGGTTGCCCAGACGCAGACCGGCATAATCAGTACCAACAACGCCGTGGTCATGCCGGTTTTCATAACACTCTCCTGTTAAAAGGCGTTTCGCTGAATAATGTATCTAATTTTTTCGATAATCACATTTACTAACATATAGACACCTTTAGCTGAATTGCTCTCATGCGAAGGTATGGGATAAATGGTCGCCTGCTTAGCTTTGGCTTACACTCACAAAAAGCCTGGAGGAAAACGATGAAAGAGAACGATATTGTCGACATTTTAAAGTCTACCCATACCATCGCGCTGGTGGGGGCAAGCGATAAGCCCGACCGCCCGAGCTACCGGGTGATGAAATACCTGCTCGATCAGGGCTATCACGTGATCCCGGTGTCGCCGAAGGTGGCAGGCAAAACGCTGTTAGGGCAGCAGGGCTATGGCTCGCTGGCGGAGGTGCCTGAGAAAATCGATATGGTGGACGTTTTTCGCAACTCGGAAGCCGCCTGGGGCGTGGCGCAGGAAGCGATCGCCGTGGGGGCGAAAACCCTGTGGCTGCAGCTTGGCGTAATCAATGAACAGGCCGCGGTACTGGCGCGCGATGCGGGGCTGAGCGTGGTGATGGATCGCTGCCCGGCGATCGAGATCCCTCGTCTGGGGCTGGCAAAATAATAAAAAACCCGGTCAGTATCAGGGACCGGGCTTTGGTTAGTTGCGCAGGCGCGGTGCCTGCAGCTGCTTACGGATGGTTTGCGCCAGCTCGTCCATAGTTGGTTGCTCAGGATGTTCCTCCTGGGCTTCGCTTCTGAGCTGGGCTTCGGCAAGATAGGTATGCACCGGCTGACCATCGTCATCTTCCATCACCACGTGATACCAGGGCGCAGCGCGAAGCTCTGCATTAACCGCCAGCTCATCCGCTGACGGCTCGTCGAGTGAATATTCCGGGTCGATATCAACAACCACGCCCAGATACCCTAACAGAGAGTGGCGGACCTGCTGGCCGATACCGAATTTGCTGGCAATCATAGTCACCTCCCGGGAAAAGTTACATACACCATTAGGTATGGGCAACCTTCCACTTTTCAAGTTACATGACGCGGCAGGCAAATCCTTTCAGATAAAGTCCTTCCGGATAGGTAGCGATCACCGGATGATCGGCCGCCTGACGGAACTGCTCTATAAATTGTACATCACGACCCGCATCTACAGCGGCATCGGCCACGATTTTCTGGAACAATTCGGTGGTCATCAGGCCGGAGCAGGAGAAGGTCAGAAGCACGCCGCCTGGGTTAAGTAGCTGAATTGCCAGCATGTTGATGTCTTTATACCCGCGACACGCGCCCATCAGCTGATTTTTGTTTTCAACAAATTTAGGCGGGTCCATCACGATGACGTCGAACTTCTCACCGCTATCGCGGTATTTGCGCAGCAGCTTGAACACGTCGTCGCGCACGAACTCCGCTTTGCTCAGATCCAGCCTGTTCAGCTCAACGTTCTGTTTCGCGATGTCCAGCGCCTCCTGGGAGGTGTCGACGCTGACCACCTGGGCGCAGCCGCCCATCAGGGCCGAGACCGCAAAACCGCCGGTATAGGAGAAGCAGTTCAGGACGCGCTTCTCTTTTACGTACTGGCGGGTTGCCAGGCGGCTGTCGCGCTGATCGAGGTAGTAGCCGGTTTTATGGCCGCCCTGAATATCGACCAGCAGCTTCATGCCGTGCTCTTCAATAGGCAGCAGGGCAGGGGGCAGTTCGCCGGTGACCGGGCCCTGGGTCAGCTCCATTCCCTCTTTTTTACGCACTGCCACGTCGCTGCGGTCGTAAATTGCGCACTCGGGATAGAGGTTTTGTAGGGCGCTAATCAGCGCCGCGCGCTGGTATTCCGCCCCGGCGCTCAGGAGCTGCAGCACCAGGAAATTGCCAAAGCGGTCGATGGTCACGCCCGGCAGGCCGTCGGATTCGCCGGCGATCAGGCGGTAGCTGTCCAGCCCGTCGCGCTGTGCCAGCCAGTCGCGCCACTGCTGCGCCTGCTGCAGGCGGCGGGTGAAGAAGGCGATGTCGATGCTTTCATCCCGATCGAAGGTCCAGACGCGGGCGCGGATCTGCGAGGCGGGCGAGTATGCGCCGCGGGCTAACCATTTCCCCTGATGGTCGACGATATCAATGGTTTCACCAAGGCTGGCTTTACCTTCCATGCGGGCAACGGCGCCGGAAAAGACCCAGGGATGGCGGCGCAGCAGTGACTTCTCGCGCCCTTTGGCTAACACTAAACGTACACTCATAATTTGCTATTCTGTCGATTCAAAGAAATGGCCGCCATTTTCCCGAGTTCAGTGGGGAAATGCAACGCGCCAGACGGATAAGGAGAATGATGATGTCAAAAGTCTGCACCATCGCCTGGGTCCACGGCACCGTTCAGGGCGTCGGATTCCGCTACAGCACCCAGCGGGAAGCCCTACAGCTTGGGCTGACCGGCTACGCGCGCAATCTGGACGACGGCAGCGTAGAAGTGCTGGCCTGCGGCGACGCTGAGCGGGTAGAGAAGTTAATCGCCTGGCTGAAGGCGGGCGGGCCGCGCAGCGCCAGGGTTGAAAAGGTATTAACGGAGCCGCATCAACCCGGCCGGGACTATACCGGGTTTGATATTCGCTATTAAATACACTTCACCGGCTTTGGCAGACCGGCGATTTTTGTCGCCTGTTTTGCCGGGCCTTTCGGAAAGAGGCGATACAGATAGCGGCTGTTGCCTTTCTCTTCGCCAAACTTCTTCGCCATCGCCTTAACCAGCATGCGGATGGCGGGAGAGGTGTTAAATTCCAGATAGAACTCCCGCACGAAGCGCACCACTTCCCAGTGCTCCGGCGACAGGGTAATCGCCTCTTTTTCGGCGATGGCTTCTGCCAGGGCTTCACTCCACTGGCTGCTCTCTTTCAGATAACCGTCGTTATCGGTCTCTATCTCTTGGCCTTCAAAGATCAACATAGTCATTCACGCGTCAGTCAAAAACCGCAGCAGTGTAGCAAAAAAACAGAGCCCCGCATAAGCGGGGCTCTGGATTAGCGCACGGAGCGGTTAATCGCGGCTGGCAAAGCCGAGGATGCTCAGCAGGCTCACGAAGATGTTGTACAGCGACACGTACAGGCTCACGGTAGCGCGGATGTAGTTAGTCTCACCGCCGTGAATGATGTTGCTGGTTTCATACAGGATCGCGCCAGAGGAGATCAGGATGAACACCGCGCTGATCGCAAGGTGCAGGGCCGGCAGCTGCAGGAAGATATTCGCCACCATACCTACCAGCACAATCACGATACCCGCCATCAGCATACCGCCGAGGAAGGACATATCTTTACGGGTAGTCAGCACATAGGCCGAGCAGCAGAAGAAGACCAGCGCCGTACCGCCCAGCGCCATACCAATCACGTCCCCCATGCCAGCAGAGAGATAGGTGTTCAGAATCGGCCCAAGGATATAGCCCAGGAAGCCGGTAAAGGCGAAGGCAGACAGGATACCGACGGGTTTATCCGCGGTTTTATAGGTCAGGAACATCAGGCCGTACATGCCCACCAGGGTCAGGATCAGCCCCGGAGAAGGCAGCATTAATACGGTACTGGCCGTAGCGGTAATAGCTGAAAACGCCAGCGTCAGGCTAAGCATGAAATAGGTATTGCGCAGCACCTTGTGGGTGCTGAGCAGCGATGTGCGGTCGCGTGAAGAACTAATAATACGATCCATGAGTCACTCTCTTATGACAGATGTAATTAGCCGCAAGAATAGAAAACGTAGCGCCGCTAACAAAGTGATTTTACCCATCTTTACTCAGATCCTGGCGGCTTTACCCAGCACGATATTTCTCAGAAAGGCCCGGTGGTAGCAGGAACCGCCTTTTGACGGGAATATTCAGATCAAGCTCTTATAGGTTACTGAAATATATTGCCTTATTGGATACGCGGGTTTAAGAGTTAAAGGCGCATCGTCAAAAAACAGACCATAAGGCGAAGGACATGAAACCACAACCACGCACTAACTTTACACTCTCATTGCTGACGGCAGGCATCTTGTGCGCAAGCGCAACGGCCTTCGCCGCCAGCGTGCCCGCAGGAACCGCGCTGGCAGAGAAGCAGGAACTGGTCAGGAATAATGGCAATGAACCGGCGTCGCTCGACCCGCATAAAGTCGAAAGCGATGTCGAATTCAATATTATCAGCGATTTGTTCGACGGGCTGGTCAGCGTCTCCCCTGAAGGGGCCATCCAGCCCCGTCTGGCGGAGAAATGGGAGAGTAAAGACAACACCGTCTGGACCTTCCATCTGCGCCCCGGCATCACCTGGAGCGACGGCACCGCCATCACCGCCCAGGACGTGGTCTGGAGCTGGCAGCGGCTGGTGGATCCGAAAACCGCCTCGCCCTACGCCAGCTACCCTGGCAACATGCACATCGTTAACGCTGCCGATATCGCTCAGGGCAAAAAAGGGACCGAGACCCTCGGCGTGAAAGCCATTGACGATACGACCCTCGAAGTCACGCTCACCCAGCCCAACGCGGCTTTCCTCGCCATGCTGGCCCACCCCTCTCTGATGCCGGTGGATAAAGTGCTGATTGGCCGCTACGGCGATAAGTGGACCAAACCTGAACATTTCGTCAGCAGCGGCGCCTATATGCTTAAGCAGTGGGTGGTTAACGAACGCATCGTTGCCGAACGCAACGCGCGCTACTGGGATAACGCCCATACGGTGATTAATAAAGTCACCTATCTGCCCATCACCTCTGAAGCCGCGGACGTCAACCGCTATAAAGCCGGTGAGATCGACATCGTCTATACGGTGCCCATTAACCAGTTCGCCCTGCTGAAAAAGACGATGGGCGAAGAGCTGGACGTCTCGCCCCAGCTGGCAACCTATTACTATGAATTCAACACCACCCGTCCGCCGTTTAACGACCCCCGGGTGCGTAAAGCGCTAAATCTGGCGCTGGATAAAGACATTATCGCCGATAAGGTGCTGGGGCAGGGGCAGCGCCCGGCGTGGTTGATTAGCCAGCCGGATATTGGCGGCGTAACGCTGAAAACGCCGGAGTATGCCAGTTGGCCGGTCGACAAACGCATCGCCGAGGCGAAAAAGCTGTTAAACGACGCCGGCTACAACGAGGCCCACCCGCTGAGCTTTAACCTGCTGTACAACACCTCTGAGTCGCATCAGCGTATCGCCATCGCCGCCAGTTCGATGTGGAAGAAAAACCTTGGCGTAGAGGCGAAGCTGCAAAACCAGGAGTGGAAAACCATGCTGGACACCATGCACACCCATAATTTTGATGCGGTGCGCTATGCATGGATCGCCGATTACGACGACGCGGCGACCTTCCTGAATAACTTCCGCACCGGCGACAGTGAAAATACAAGCCAGTACAGCAATCCGGCCTACGACCAGGCGCTGGCCAACGCGGCCAAAGCCAAAACCAGCGTGGAGCGCGGCAAGTTCTATCAGCAGGCGGAAGATTTGCTGGGGCAGGACGTTCCCGCCATCCCGGTTTATCACTACGTGCGTACGCACCTTGTGAAACCCTGGGTGGGCGGATTTACGCCAGACAAGCTGGGCTACTACTTCACCAAAGATATGTACATCAAAAAACACTAGGTCCCGGAATCGGTATTTTGTGCTGATAAAATAGCCAATACGTTGTTATTTCAACCGATTAATAACGATTTGGCTGTTTTTCAGGCAAACGAACGCAATGAGGCTTTACACGAAGAACCGAGGTGTTTATAGTGCGCCTCATTGGAAGCGTGGCCGAGCGGTTGAAGGCACCGGTCTTGAAAACCGGCGACCCGAAAGGGTTCTAGAGTTCGAATCTCTACGCTTCCGCCAAATTAAAGAAGGGGTTACCGTAAGGTAGCCCCTTTTTGCATTTGTCTTCATGGAATAGTGTGCACGTCCTTGCAGCCATGATTTAACGCGATAACGGTAAAAATGTGTTTTACTGACGCCATTCAAACCAATCCGATCACCACGGCGAAGCATCAAGATGTATCGTTACGAGGCGGTCTGTATTTCTGAAGGAATACACATCTCCACGAACACGTAAATAAAGTTGTCCCTCTTTGACTGCTATAGATGCTGTATCATCATTAGTAATCATAAATGGTGTTTTGTCGTCTATGTGTGCCATAAAATCAGCATCATTTTTCTTTGAATCATAAAAATAGTAGTGATATGAAAAAGATGTCATAGCCCCGGCACTGGCTTGCGTGATATATAAATTAGTGGTTTCATTAATTTTTATCTTCTTGTAAATTTCTTGTTCTACTGGGAATTTAAGGAAGTAGGTGCACCATCCAAATACCAGAGCAAGAAAAAGAACAGGTAACAAAATATAACGTGTTTTAAAAGCCCGTTCTTTTTGCATAGTCTATCCCACATTTTATCCAGTATTGATCGTTTGGGTCATCCGTGTAGCCATACTCAAAACCCACTTTATTACCATTCTTCTTTGTGTGGGTTTAAATTACGAGAAAAGGTGGTGAAGTTGCAAGTAATTACACAGGAATATTCAAAATAATATTCTCATGAATATGATTTAATTTGTTTTTTGTTGAATTAATGGTTGAGTTATTTAATCAATAAATCAATTTTGAGTTTTTTATAAAAATTTAAAATGTTTCAGCAGTCGCTCTCACAAAGGGCTATAAAGTCTGAATTTGTAGGCATAGCCTCAGAGCTAAGCATCCTTGATAGCATGAGAAAGTATGCCGGCCCAGACCGGCATACTCCGATGACTATACTTTTTTCAGTAAGTATTTTCTAAACACCGCGCTCAGCTTCTTCTCAAGTAAATAATACGAGATAAATGCAAGGATAAAGGAGAGGATCATGGAAAGGATAAACATCGTTATCCCTGCATACTGCCAGTTATTAAAGCTAAATCCTTTGCGGAGCAGCGATTTTGCTCTGTAATGAACAAGATAAAGCGAAAAGGAAATTTTTCCCGTAGTCAGGATAAACTTTGGCACGCGTAAAGCGTATAACGATTCATGATTTGCCAGCGTAAATACCAGCGCAAAAGACGAGAGCATATAGCCCGGCCTGCCTAATGCGCTACAGTGGGATAGCACCACAAATGCAAATAAACCAACGCTAAGCATAATTAATGTCAGGCTGATTGTTTTGCTATATGTCAGCTTTTTATGTATCACCAGCCAGCCGGTAAATGCACCCACCAGGAATTCGAGCATCAGGCTGTTGGTAATAGTGGCCAGATAGCCTGGATAGCCGTAGTTGTTCGAGGGTGATATTGCCATATTATTGAGATAGGCCGGAAGGGATACCGCGACTATTACCGCCAGGAACAGGATGATATTTTTTCTGGTTTTGAAAAGCATACATACTGTAAACAGCGTATAAAAAATAAACTCATAGTTTAGCGTCCAGCCGACAAATAACTTAGCGACGCCAAACCAGGGGGCGGGCTGCGTAATGTCCAGCGGTATAAACAGCAGAGACTGTGCCGTCTGCAGCCATGACTCAATGCTGCTTCCCGCTACCATCAGGGTGATGGCGAAATAGGGTGGGAAAACGCGGCAGAAGCGTTTAATAAAGAACACCTTTGCTGACTGTAGGCCCCCGTTGTCATCGTGGGTAATATAGTAAATGATAAATCCGCTTATAATGAAGAACAGATCGACGCCTATATCACCGGCCAGAAAAAGCCTGTCTCCCCAACCCTCGAATGACTGGTTTATATAGCTTTTAAAATGAAAGCACATCACCAGTACAGCCGCGAGCGCTCTTAACGCTTGTATTGAATAAAAATTTTTATCCTTCATCCTGACCATTATCCGTATTATTTAATAATGTAAAACTTACTTTTTTATACCTGAACCAGGCATTTCTTATAATGGAACACATATTTTTTGCTGAAGACCAGCTGCACGAGGGTAGAAATAACATAAGGATGGTATCGCGCGCGGGTATTTTCATCGGGCTTATAGTAACACGTCAGAAAAGATTTTTACCGTAGCCGCGACCAGTATGATGAGAATTATCTGATGTAAGGCGGATTTAGCGCCACCTTCTGCTATCCCGGTAACCGATTTTGCAACGGTTGTCGGAGCATTATTTTACGCAGTCATTCAGCAGTTGCTGCACCTTAACCAGATCTGCCACCCGATCGATATCCTGTACAACCCCAACGTCATCAAGCTTCAGGATCGTCACCCGGTCCTCAGCGCGGGCTCTCTGGACAATGGTTCGCGCACCGGTATCCCCACTTAAATCAAGCAGGTGAGAACGCCAGGCCCGGCCAAACCCCACCGGGTGCCCCGCCTGCTGGCGGTATACCGGCACTACAACGCCCGTTTCGGTCAGCGCCTGCGCCACCCGCCGCAGCGAATCGGGCTGCACAAGCGGCAGATCGCCGGGCAGGATCAGCCAGCCGGGCGCGTCCGCCGTCGCGCGCACTCCCAGCGCGATAGACTCGCCCATGCCGTCCGTGCCGCCGTCGGGCCTGACCAGATGCCAGGGCAGCCCCGCGGCCTCTACCGCCGCCAGCGTGTGCGCCAGTACCGGCCGGCCGTTAAGCAGCGCGTCCAGCTTGTGGGTGGCGCCCCCGGAGGCGAGAAAGCGCTCGCCCCGACCGGCGGCCAGCAGGATCACTACCGGGGAAGAGGTCATGCCTCTTCTGCCCGCAGCCGCGCGGCGGCCACGTCCGCCAGCACCGAAAGGGCCAGCGACTGCGCGTCCCGGGCCTTCGGGAAGATGCCGATGGGGGCCTTGATCCGGTCGATATACGCCTGCTGCCAGCCCAGTTCGAGGAGTTTTTCGACCCGGCGGGCGTGGGTACGCTGGCTGCCGAGGGCGCCGATATAAAAGGGATTGCCCGCCAGCGCGGCCTGCAATACCGGCAGCTCCCGGTGCAGATCGTGCCAGAGCAGAACAACCGCGGTGTCGGCATCGATAGCGGCGACGGCGCTGCCCACCGGACCATCGAAAGGGAGAATCTCATAGCCCGCCGCTTGGGCAAGCGTTGCCGTGGCCTGGGCCTCGACGGAGCGGCCGTGCAGGACAATCTGCACCCGGGGACGATATGCCGTTTCAAAGCCTTCGTTATCCCAGCCGGTGCGGACCGTGCTCTCGATCGCGTGCAGCGTCTGCGTATGCGGGCAGTAGCGTAATCCGGCGGGCCGGCGCTGCTCCAGGCTATTGAGCACCGCCAGCAGCGGGCGCACGGAGCGCAGCTTGTGGATGCAAAGATCGATGCCGCCCCCGCAGGGCAGCACGATATCAAACCACGGCGAGCCCTTGCCGTAGCGCACCCTGCGATCCTTGCCGGAGGCAATCACCGCCAGGGCCTCGAAGGCCGCGGCGGACTCCACGCAGCCGCCGGAGACGAAGCCGCAGTACAGGCCGTCCTCGCGCACCGCCATCTGCGCCCCTAAAGGTCTCGCCGCGCCGCCTTCAATTGCCACCAGGGTGACCAGCGCCGCCTCCATGCCGGCGGCCAGCGCCTCGACGGCAAAGCGCAGCACCGCCGCGCTATCGTCGGTCATAAAGGCTTGCGACGGCGTTTTTTGTGCCGCCCCGGCCAGACCGGCGGATGTGTTAAACCCCATCATCGCTCCTTATACCGCGTCCGGCAGCGCATCAAGCAGCTTGTCGAGGGTGATGGGGTAGTCGCGCACCCGCACGCCGGTGGCGTTATAGACGGCGTTGGCGATCGCCGCGCTCACCCCGCACAGCCCCAGCTCGCCCACCCCTTTGGCCTTCATCGGGGAGGAGATAGGGTCGGTGTCATCGAGGAAAATCACCTCCTGGCGCGGAATATCGGCGTGCACCGGCACCTCGTAGGCGGCCATATCGTGATTCACGAAATAGCCCAGCCGCGTATCTACCGCCAGCTCCTCCATCAGCGCGGCGCCGACCCCCATGGTCATGGCGCCAATCACCTGGCTGCGGGCGGTTTTGGGGTTCAGAATGCGCCCCGCGGCGCACACCGCCAGCATGCGGCGTACCCGCACTTCGCCGGTGGCGATATCCACCCCCACCTCAACAAAGTGCCCGGCAAAGGTCGACTGCTGATACTTTTCGGCAAGGTCGCCAAACTCGATTTTGTCCTCGGCGGTGAGCACGCCGCCCGCCGCCGCGTCGGCCAGCGGCGCGCTGCGATCCTGGAACGCGATCTTGCCGTCGGCGAAGGTGGCGGTGCTGGCGTCAAAGCCGAGCTTTGCCGCTATCGCCTCCCGCAGCTTCACGCAGGCGGCATAGACCCCGGCGGTGGAGGTGTTCGCTCCCCACTGTCCGCCGGAACCGGCCGAGACCGGGAACTGCGAGTCCCCCAGGCGCACCTCGACCTTCTCCAGCGGCAGGCCCATCATCTCGGCCGCGGTCTGGGCGATGATGGTATAGCTGCCGGTGCCGATATCGGTCATGTCGGTCTCCACCGTCACGCTGCCATCTTTGTTGAGGTGCACGCGCGCGCCGGAGGTGTCGACCAGGTTATTACGAAAACCGGCCGCCATCCCCATGCCTACCAGCCAGCGGCCGTCGCGCACCTGGCCGGGGGGGGCGTTGCGCTGCTGCCAGCCAAAGCGTTCGGCGCCGGTTTGCAGGCACTCGATCAGCTGACGGCGGGAGAAGGGGCGCTCGGGATTGGCCGGGTCAACCTGGGTATCGTTCAGAATGCGAAACGCCACCGGATCCACCCCGGCTTTTTCCGCTATCTCGTCGATAGCAATCTCCAGCACCATCAGGCCGGGCGTCTCGCCGGGCGCGCGCATGGCGTTCCCCTCCGGCAGGTCAAGGCGCGCCAGGCGCAGGCCGGTGTGGCGGTTGGCCCCAGCGTACAGCAGTTCGGTCTGGTTGACCGCCGTCTCCGGCGTGCCGCCGGGCAGGTTGCCGGACCAGCTGTCGTGGGCAATGGCGGTAATTTTGCCCTCATTATCTGTGCCGATACGAATATGTTGCAGGGTCGCCGGACGGTGGGTGGTGTTATTCGGAATGGTCGGGCGGGGCAGCATCACCTTCACCGGGCGCTTCGCGGCGCGGGCGCCCAGCGCCGCCAGCAGGGCGTCGCTGCGCAGGAACAGCTTGCCGCCAAAGCCGCCGCCGATATAGGGCGACACCACGCGCACCTTTTCCGGCGGCATTTTAAGGGTTTCGGCCAGATCGGTGTGGCCCCAGTGGATCATCTGGTTAGAGGTCCAGACCGTGACCTTGTCGCCCTCCCACACCGCCATCGAGGCGTGCGGCTCCATCGCCATATGGCTCTGATCGGGCGTGGTGTAGGTGGCGTCGAGCTTCACCGCCGCGGCGGCAAAGGCGGCGTCGACGTCGCCGACGTTTTTATCCGGCGTATCCTCCGGCGCCTCGTTAACTTTCGGCTTCTCGTCGGCCAGGTCGTAAGCGCCGCGCTCCCGGCGATAAGTCACCTTCACCAGGGAGGCCGCCGCGCGGGCCTGCTCAAAGGTTTCCGCCACCACCAGGGCTATCGCCTGGTGATAGTGTTCGATTTTGGGGCCGCCGAGCAGGGTGGCGGTATTTCTCTCCCCTTTACCCAGCGGGCCGGCGTTCTCGGCGGTGACCACCGCCAGCACCCCGGGGGCGGCTTCGGCGGCCGCCGTTTCCAGCGAGGTGATTTCGCCTTTGGCAACGGCGGAGCCGACCACATAGCCGTAGGCCGCGTTGGGGGCCTTATCGTGCCATTCGTAGGCGTAGTGGGCGGTGCCGGTGGTTTTCAGCGGGCCGTCAATACGATCCCGCGGCTGGCCGACCACCTTCATCTGGTCGATGGGGTTAGCGGCTGCCGGTTTTTCAAATTTCATCGCTTAAGCCCTCGCTTCGGTCAGCACGGAGGCGAGCGTGCGCTTCGCCAGGGTGAGTTTAAAGGCGTTCTCCGGCGTGGGGTGCGCGTCGGCGAACAGCCTGCTGTAGACCGCCTGCGCCCCCTGGGGCAGCAGGGCGTCGGCCTCTTCCAGCCGCCAGGGCTTGTGGGCCACGCCGCCGAATGCCACCCGTCCGCTGCCGTCGGGCTGCACCACGGCGGCAACCGACACCAGCGCGAAGGCGTATGACGCCCGGTCGCGCACTTTACGATAGATGTGGGTCCCTCCCAGCGGCGCGGGCAGGGTCACGGCGGTAATCAGCTCGCCCGGCGCCAGCACGGTTTCCAGATGCGGGGTCTTGCCCGGCGCGCGGTAAAATTCGGCGACGGGGATTTTTCGCTCGCTGCCGTCCGGGTTAACGGTCTCGATAACCGCGTCCAGCAGGCGCATGGCGACGGCCATGTCGCTGGGGTGGGTGGCAATGCAGGCGTCGCTCGCGCCTACTACCGCGTGCTGGCGGCTGAACCCCTCCAGCGCGGCGCAGCCGCTGCCGGGCAGCCGCTTGTTGCAGGGCTGGTTGGTGTCATAAAAGTAGGGGCAGCGGGTGCGCTGTAAAAGGTTGCCCGCCGTGGTGGCCATGTTGCGCAGCTGGCCCGAGGCGCCGGCCAGCAGCGCCCGCGACAGCACGGCGTAGTCTTTACGCACCCGGGCGTCGGCGGCGAGATCGGTATTGCGCACCAGCGCGCCGATGCGCAGGCCGCCCTCGTCGGTGGCCTCAATGCGGTCCAGCCCCAGGGCGTTAACGTCGATCAGGTGGGTCGGGGTTTCAATTTCCAGCTTCATCAGATCGAGCAGGTTGGTACCGCCGGCGATAAATTTTGCCCCGTCCCGGCGTCGGGCGCTGGCCGCGGCCTCGGCGGGGGTGGTCACGCGTTCGTAGGTAAAGGCTCTCATGATTTCAGCTCCCCGGCCGCCTCTTCAATGGCGTCAAGTATGTTGGCGTAGGCGCCGCAGCGGCAGATATTGCCGCTCATGCGTTCGCGAATCTCGTCGGCGCTCATTTCGGGGTCGGAAACCAGATCGAGAGTCACGTGGCTGGGGATGCCCGCCTCGATCTCTTTCAGCATTGCCACCGAGGAGCAGATCTGCCCCGGCGTGCAGTAGCCGCACTGGTAGCCGTCGTGTTTAACAAAGGCCGCCTGCATCGGGTGCAGCTCTTCCGGCGTGCCGAGTCCTTCGATAGTGGTGATCTCCGCATCCTGATGCATCACCGCCAGCGTCAGGCAGGAGTTCAGCCGACGACCGTCGACGATCACCGTGCAGGCGCCGCACTGGCCGTGGTCGCACCCTTTTTTAGTGCCGGTGAGGTGCAGCTCTTCGCGCAGGGCGTCCAGCAGGGTGGTGCGGGTGTCCACCTTCAGCTGGCGGCTTTCACCGTTAACTTTTAAGGTCAGGGGCACCATTTCGGGGGCCGGGGTGTCGGGCTGCGCCTCGTTGCCAAAGGCCATTTGCGGGTAAACCGCCGCCGTTGCCGCGGTGCCTGCGCTTACCTTCAGCAGGCTGCGGCGCGAAAGGCTGAAGTCGGGACCATCGCCGGGGTTTGCGCGATCGTCTTCAGGGGTATTGCCGTGGTTGCTCATGCCAGGCCTCCGGTATCAATAAATAAAAGTGGGATTAATGGGTGCTTATTTTGTTTTGAGCGTTAAGCATAGTTGCTGAGGCGGACGGGATTATTCCTAATCTGCCGCATCGCACCGATTGACAAGCTGCCGGTATTTAGTTGTATAGTACAACTAAATAATACAGGGCACCTTTATGAACGCTAATTCACCCGTAGTTGACGCTATCCGCGTATCGTCGCGGCTTATGGTAAGAGAGCTGGGCTTTATGGCCTCCACCCTGGCGGCGACGGATTACTCCCCGTCGGCCGTGCATACGCTGGTTGAAATCAGCGCCCGCGGAGAGATGACCGCGGCGCAGCTGGTGCCGCTGCTGGGGCTGGAAAAATCCAGCGTCAGCCGGATGCTTGCCCGGCTGATTGCCGCCGGCGAGCTGGAAGAAGGCGCTTCGACGCAGGACGCCAGAGCCAAATGCCTGCGGCTCACCGCCAGAGGGCAAGAGACCGTCCGGCAGATCAACGCCTACGGCAGCGCGCGGGTAGTGTCGGCCATTCAGTCCCTGACCGCCGCCCAGCAGCAGACCATCGCCGACGGGCTGTCGCTTTACGCCGGGGCGCTGCTGGCCTGCCGTACCCGGCAGCAGGAGGATCCGTCCGACGCCCTGACTATCGTGCCGGGATATCTGCCGGGCATGATTGGCCGCATCGCCGAAATGCACGGCACCTACTATGCCCGGGAGCATGGCTTTGGCAGCTTCTTCGAGGCGAAGGTCGCCGCCGGGCTGGCGGAGTTCAGCGGGCGGCTGGATAACCCCGGCAACCAGATCTGGCTGGCGGTGTTGAATGGCAACATCGTGGGATCGGTGGCTATCGACGGGGAGGATCTGGAGCCGGGGGAGGCGCATCTGCGCTGGTTCATTCTGGACGACGGCTGCCGGGGGCGCGGCGCGGGTAAAAAGCTGCTTGCGCAGGCGATGGATTTCTGCGACCGCCGGGGTTATAACGCCGTGCACCTCTGGACCTTCAACAAGCTTAGCGCCGCCCGCCGGCTGTACGAATCCTTCGGCTTTGTGCTCGCCAGAGAGTGGGAAGGGGACCAGTGGGGCTCGACCATCGTTGAGCAGCAGTTCACCCGGCTGCGGGGAGCGTAGCGCCGTCGTCAGGTCGTCAACATCGGCGCAAGGCTGTTACGCAGCAGCGCCGTGACCCGGAGCGGATCCTTTCCTATCTGCGCCTGAACGATAGCGCCGTCAATAATGAGGACCAGCGCGTCCAGCTTATCCTCATCGTCGATATGAAGTTGCTGGCTAATTACCGCCCGCATCTCGTCTTTATGGCGGCGGGTGATGGCTTTAACGTCTTCAAGCAGTTCGCCGGATTCGGCGGTGGCGTTAATAAAGGCGCAGCCGCGAAAATCCGCATCGCTAAACCAGTCGCAAAGGGCTGCGGCCAGGGCCTGCTCGCGGCTGTCGCCGGCGGCGAGCCGGGCCGATAACGCCGCGGTAAACCACCCCATCCACAGGGCGTGGCGGTAATCGAGATAGCTGAGAATCAGCTGGTTCTTGCTCGGGAAGTGACGATAAAAGGTCACTTTTGTCACCCCGGAGGCGGCGATGATTTTGTCTATTCCCGTCGCCTTAATGCCGTCCGCATAGAACAGATCGTGCGCCGCGCGCAGTATCTTCTCTTTTGCCGAAAGGCCCGTTTTTTCCTGCACCGCTAACATTATTTTTTCTCCGCACCTGCATTGACAACCTTATTGACGAAGCATAGTGTAATTCAGGTAGACAGATCTGTCTACATAACTTCTGGAGAGTACTATGCGCCCGCCGCTACCCCCGTTTAATGAGCAGTCCGCAATTGAAAAAGTTCGCCTGGCCGAGGATGGCTGGAACAGCCGCGACGCGGCAAAGGTCGCCCAGGCCTATTCGGAAGATACCCGCTGGCGCAACCGGACGGAGTTTGCCGTCAACCGCGAGGAGGCGCGGGCGTTCCTGGAGCGCAAGTGGAAAAAGGAGCTTGATTACCGGCTCATTAAAGAACTGTGGGCCTTCAGCGATAACCGTATCGCCGTGCGCTACGCCTACGAATGGCGCGACGACGCCGGGAACTGGTTCCGCTCGTACGGTAACGAGAACTGGGAGTTTGCCCCGGACGGCCTGATGCAGCGCCGCTTTGCCTGCATTAACGATATGCCCATTAAGGAGTCGGAACGTCTGTTCCACTGGCCGCAGGGCAGGCGACCGGACGATCATCCGGGGCTGAGCGAGCTGGGCCTGTAAAGGCGCGGGTGCAGGGGAGCCCTGCACCCGTTAAAGGTTATTGCGGTTCGGCCTTTTTCAGCCCCTCCAGCAGCGCCCGGTGGAAGCGCTGGGGATCCTGCATCTGCGGGGCGTGGCCCATGTCGTCAAACTCCACCAGGGTGGCGTGCGGGATGCGCTTCGCCGTCTCTTTGCCCAGCACCGCGTAGTTGCCCAGCTGCTTGCGGATCTCCGGCGGGGCCAGATCTTTACCGATGGCGGTATTGTCTTTGGTGCCGATCATCAGCAGCACCGGCATCTTCAGATCGCCAAACTCGTAGATAACCGGCTGGGTGTAGATCATGTCGTAGAGCAGGGCGGAGTTCCACGCTACCCGCTCCTTGCCTGAGCCGTTATTCAGCCCGGCCAGCATGGTGACCCAGGGCTCGTACTCCGGCTTCCACTGCCCGGCGTAGTAGGTGTTCTTCTCATACTGGCGAATGCCGTCGGCGCTGGTTTTTAGCTCCCGCTGATACCACTGGTCCACGGTGATATGCGGCACGCCGCGCGCTTTCCAGTCCTCCAGCCCGATGGGGTTGACCATCACCAGCTGCTCAACCTGCTGCGGCCACATCAGGGCGTAGCGGGTGGCGAGCATTCCGCCGGTGGAGTGGCCGATCAGCGTCACTTTATCCACGCCCAGCTGCTTCAGCAGCGCGTGGGTGTTATCCGCCAGCTGCTGGAAGCTGTACTGATACCGCTCCGGCTTGGTGGATTTACAAAAACCAATCTGGTCCGGGGCGATCACCCGATAGCCGCTGGCGCTCAGGGCCTTAATGGTGGCATCCCAGGTGCCGGCGCAGAAGTTCTTCCCGTGCATCAGCACCACCGTACGCCCGTTGGCCTTTTCGGGCTTCACGTCCAGGTAAGCCATATCCAGCTTCTGCTGCTGGGAGGTAAAGCTAAAGTGCTGAACCGGCCAGGCGTAGTCGAAGCCTTCCAGCTTTTCGCCGTAAGAGGGGGTATCCGCCGCCAGCGCCGGGGCGGAAAAAATCGCCAGCAGCGCCAGGCAGGCCAGGGGTTTTAAGGTCATGCAAGCTCTCCCAAAATAAAAAAGGCAAAAGGGTTAATTACAGCAATTACACACTGTAGAGCATCGGGCGAGGCGGGGGTGTAAAGCGGGGTAAAGGTCACCCGTTGGCGGGTAAATGTGACAAATATCACCTTTCTGCCAGGCTTAAAGCTAACGTTATTTCAGGAACGCAGTAAACGGGAGAAAAAATGATTCGTGGAATTGAACATATTGGCATTACGGTTTCCGATCTGGCTCAGGCAGAGCAATTTTTTATCAACGCCCTCGGCGCCTCGGTGCTCTACCGGCTGGTGCCGCCGGAGGATAAAAGCCAGTCCATTGACGGCAGGGAGATGCGCTACCTGAACGGCTTTCCGGCGGAGATGAAATTAACCGCCCTGTCGATGCTGCGTCTGGCCAACGGCGCGAACGTTGAAATCTTCCAGACCGAGCCCGCCGTGCGCGACGTTGCCGCCACGCCCGGCCAGCCGGGGCTGACCCACTTCTCCGTCTACGTTGACGATATCCGGGCCGCGGGCCAAAAAATGGCGTCCGAAGGCGCAAAGATGTTCGAAGGGCCGTCGGACTGCTTCCGCCAGGAAGAGGGCAGGGGCAACCAGACCTGGTTTGGCATGACCCCCTTCGGCGTGCTGATCGAGCTTATCAGCCTGCCGTCCGGTATCCGCTATGATGCGGGCGCGGACGATACGCGCTGGCTTCCCGCCTCTTAACGAGGCGCTGCCGGTCAGGATCAGGCGACTTCCCGGGCGCTGTCTTCGATATCGGCGCTGACGCGCACGTCGTGCTCGTCGAAGATCATGCAGTGGCGATCCTCAAAGGCGAGGTCGATTTTCTGCCAGGGCGCAAACTTCACGTCCCCCGGCAGCAAAATCTTCACGTTGTCGTGGCCGTAGCACTGGCCGAAGAGGTAGGTGTTGTTGCCGAGACGCTCCACCACTTCGCAGTTAAAGGCTATCCGCGTGCCCTGGCGGAGGTCGGTGGTCAGATGCTCCGGGCGTATGCCCAGCGTGACGGCGCTGCCGGGCGTCAGGGGCGTGGTCTGCACCGCCAGGGTTAAGCTATGCTGCTGGGACAGGCTGACGGTTAACGCCCCCGGCTGCCAGGCGGTGACGGTAGCCGGCAGGAAGTTCATTTTTGGCGAGCCGATAAAGCCGGCGACGAATTTGTTCACCGGCTTATAGTACAGCTCCATCGGCGCGCCCATCTGTTCGACCTTGCCGTAGTTCATCACCACGATCTTATCCGCCAGGGTCATGGCCTCGATCTGGTCGTGGGTGACATAGACCATGGTGGTTTTCAGCTCCTGGTGCAGGCGCGCCAGGTGCAGACGCATCTCCACGCGCAGCTCCGCGTCCAGGTTGGAGAGGGGCTCATCAAACATAAACACCCGTGGGTTGCGCACGATGGCGCGGCCAATGGCTACGCGCTGGCGCTGGCCGCCGGAGAGCTGCTTCGGTTTGCGGTCCAGCAGGTGTGAAAGCTGGAGCGTTTTCGCCACCATCTCCACCTGATGGCGGATCTGATCCTTCGGCACCTTGTTAACCTTCAGCCCGTAGCCCATGTTCTCGGCCACCGTCATGTGGGGGTAGAGCGCGTAGGACTGGAATACCATCGCCACCCCGCGGTGGGACGGGGCCACGTCGTTCATCACCTCGTTGCCGATCAGCACCTCACCGTCGCTCACCGCCTCCAGCCCGGCAATCATGCGCAGCAGGGTCGATTTCCCGCAGCCGGAGGGGCCAACGAAGACGGCAAACTCGCCGTCGTTAATTTCCAGATTCACATCCTGTAGCGTCACGGTATCGCCAAAGCGCTTGGTGACACTCCTCAGTTGTATATTCGACATCAAGGTTCCCCGGTAAGTCGCCGTTTTTTACCACCTGTGTATTACGTATAACAACAGGGTTGGATAATGTGTGGCGGTAGAATTTGCCTGACCTGACTATAACTTCCCCGTTTTACTCACCCTATACAGATATTTCATTAATGTTACGAGGATCACACAACTTACAGTTTTTTGTAGAGTTATCATGATGTGAAGGGTAGCGTATAACAAACCAAAGGAGTTAGCCGGTATCCTTCACGGGCCAGTTTTTACAGGGCGTAAGGCTGTCAGGGTGTCCGGCATAACTCGATAACAACCATAAAATTGTTATACCTTCACATGAGGTTGATAATGAAAAAGAACATTCTCGCTGCTCTGATCCTCTCTGCGCTGGCCACCCTTCAGGTACAGGCCGCGCAACAGCTCAACGTCTGGGAAGACATCAAGAAATCATCCGGTATCAAGGACGCGGTAAGCGACTTTGAGAAGCAGTTTGACGTTAAGGTCAACGTGCAGGAGATGCCCTACGCCCAGCAGCTGGAAAAACTGCGCCTCGATGGTCCGGCGGGGATCGGCCCCGATGTGCTGGTTATCCCTAATGATCAGCTGGGCGGCGCCGTGGTGCAAGGGCTGCTGACCCCCCTGAATATGGCGGCTGGCGCCACCGAACAATACACGCCTGCCTCCATCAACGCCTTCAAAATGGACAACGCCCTGTATGGCGTACCCAAGGCGGTAGAGACCCTGGTCCTCATCTACAACAAGGATCTGATCGACAAGCCGCTCAACAGCCTGCAGGAGTGGTACGACTTTTCTAAACAGCAGCGCGCGAAGGACCAGTACGGCCTGCTGGCGAAGTTTGACCAGATTTACTACAGCTGGGGCGCTATCGAACCGATGGGCGGCTACATCTTCGGCAAAAACGACAAGGGCGGCTATAACCCGCAGGACGTGGGGCTGAACAAGCCGGGCGCGGTAGAAGCGGTCACCTTCCTGAAAAAATTCTACGCCGATAAGGTCTTCCCGGCGGGGATCGTTGGCGATAACGGCCTCAACGCCATCGACTCGCTGTTTACCGAGAAGAAGGCCGCGGCGGTGATCAACGGACCCTGGGCCTTCCAGCCCTACGAGGCGGCGGGCATCAACTACGGCGTCGCACCGTTGCCGACCCTGCCGGACGGCAAACCCATGAGCTCCTTCCTCGGCGTGAAGGGCTACGTGGTGTCGACCTGGAGCAAAGACAAAGCCCTGGCACAGAAATTTATCGAGTTCATCAACCAGCCGCAGTACGTGAAGACCCGCTATGTCGCCACCCGCGAAATCCCGCCGCTGACGGCGATGATTGACGATCCGGTTATCAAAAACGACGAGAAAGCCAGCGCCGTGGCGGTGCAGGCGGCGCGCGCCTCTGCCATGCCGGGCATCCCGGAGATGGGCGAGGTCTGGGCCCCGGCCAACGCCGCGCTCGAGCTGAGCCTTACCGGCAAACAGGATCCGAAGGCGGCGCTGGACGGGGCGGAAAAACAGGTGCAGATGCAGATCGAAGCCATGCAGGCCAGCAACCAGTAATCGTCTGAGGTAACAGAACGGGAGCGCCCGCTCCCGTTTTTTGAAAGGAGTTGTCCGTGAGTATCATCCCAGAAAATTATGCCGGCGCGCGGCCGGCGGGGCGCCATGCCTGGTGCGGCCTGCTGCTGGCGCTCATCCCGGGTTTTGGCCAGTTTTATCATCGCCAGTGGCTAAAGGGCGTCATCTTTCTCGTGCTGCTTGCCAGCTTTGTGGGCGTCTTTGCCGACTTCCTGCGCGAAGGGCTGTGGGGGCTGGTGACCCTGGGCGAGGAGGTGCCGCGCGACAACTCCATCTTCCTGCTGGCGGAGGGGATTATCAGCGTGCTGATCGTCGCCTTTGGCGTGACGGTGTACGCGCTCTCCCTGCGCGACGCCTGGGCGGTCGGGCGCAAGCGCGACCAGGGGCAGCAGCTTAGCGGCGTGCGCAAGCAGTACCAGATGCTGCTGAGCGAGGGCTTTCCCTATCTGATGATCACCCCCGGCTTTATTCTGCTGGTGTTTGTGGTGGTCTTCCCGATCCTGTTTGGCTTCGCCATCGCCTTCACCAACTACAACCTCTACCACACGCCGCCGGCGAAGCTGGTGGACTGGGTTGGTTTTAAGAACTTTATCAACATTTTCACCCTCTCTATCTGGCGCTCTACCTTCCTCGACGTGCTCCAGTGGACGGTGGTCTGGACGCTACTTGCCACCACGCTGCAGTGCTCCGTCGGCGTGCTGCTGGCGATTCTGGTTAACCAGAAAGATCTGCGCTTTAAGCCGCTGATCCGCACCATTTTTATTCTGCCGTGGGCGGTGCCGGGCTTCGTCACCATCCTGGTGTTCGCCGGGATGTTTAACGACTCCTTCGGGGTGATTAACAACGCGATTCTGGCCTTTTTTGGCATTGCGCCCAAGGCCTGGATGACCGATCCGTTCTGGACGAAAACCGCGCTGATCATGATGCAGACCTGGCTCGGCTTCCCGTTCGTGTTTGCCATGACCACCGGCGTGCTGCAGGCGATTCCGGACGATCTCTACGAGGCGGCTACCATGGACGGCGCCAGCAGCCTGACCAAGCTGCGCACCATTACCCTGCCGCTGGTGCTGTACGCCATTGCACCGATCCTGATTACGCAATACACCTTTAACTTCAACAACTTCAACATTATCTACCTGTTCAATAACGGCGGGCCGGCGGTGGTGGGCTCCAATGCCGGGGGAACCGATATCCTGGTGTCGTGGATCTATAAGCTCACCATGTCGTCGTCGCAGTATGCGATTGCGGCAACCATCACCATCCTGCTGTCGATCTTTGTCGTCGGCCTGGCGCTGTGGCAGTTCCGCGCCACCAAATCCTTTAAAAACGACGACATGGCGTAGGAGAGAACAATGGCTCAGTCACAAAGTATCAAACGTGAAAAGTGGATCCGCCTTTCGCTCTCCTGGCTGGTGATCCTGCTGGTTTCCACCATCATTATCTACCCGCTGGTCTGGACGGTGGGGGCCTCGCTTAACGCCGGCAACAGCCTGCTCAGCTCGTCGATTATTCCGGAGAACCTGTCGTTCCAGCACTATGCCGACCTGTTCAACGGCCAGGTGAACTATATGACCTGGTACTGGAACTCGATGAAGATAAGCTTCATGACCATGGTGCTGACGCTTATCAGCGTGAGCTTTACCGCCTACGCCTTCTCGCGCTTTCGCTTTAAGGGGCGCCAGAACGGCCTGATGCTGTTCCTGCTGTTGCAGATGATCCCGCAGTTCTCCGCGCTGATTGCCATCTTCGTACTGTCGCAGCTGCTGGGGCTGATCAACAGCCATCTGGCGCTGGTGCTGATCTACGTCGGCGGGATGATCCCGATGAACACCTACCTGATGAAGGGTTACCTGGACGCCATTCCGAAGGATCTGGACGAGTCCGCCCGCATGGACGGCGCCAGCAATTTCCGCATTTTTATCGAGATCATCATGCCGCTCTCTAAGCCGATAGTGGCGGTGGTGGCGCTCTTCTCCTTCACCGGGCCGCTGGGGGATTTCATCCTCTCCAGCACTATTTTGCGAACCCCGGACAAATACACGCTGCCTATCGGGCTTTATAACCTGGTGGCGCAAAAAATGGGTGCCAGCTACACCACCTACGCGGCGGGGGCAGTGCTGATTGCCGTGCCGGTGGCGATCCTCTATCTGGCGTTACAAAAATACTTCGTCTCCGGCCTGACCTCCGGCAGCACCAAAGGATAATCCCCATGAATAAATTACGCCCGGCGCTGCTGGCGCTCTGCCTCGCCTGCGGATTTACCGCCAGCGCCGAGACCCTTACAACCCGACCCTTTACCGCCATGCCGGCCGACTTTATCAAGGGGGCGGATATCTCCACGCTGCTGGAGGCCGAGCAGCACGGCGCAAAATTCTATAACCAGGACGGCCAGCAGCAGGACGCGATTGCCATCCTGAAGGCCAACGGCGTGAACTACGTGCGCCTGCGCCTGTGGGTGGATCCGCAGGACGCCGGGGGCAATACCTACGGCGGCGGAAGTAATAACCTGGAGAATACCCTCGCGCTGGCGAAGCGGGTGAAGGCCCAGGGCCTGAAGCTGCTGCTTGATTTCCACTACAGCGATTTCTGGACCGATCCCGGCAAGCAGTACAAGCCCAAAGCCTGGGAGAAGCTGGATTACCCGCAGCTGAAAACGACGATCCACGACTACACCCGCGATACCATCGCCCGCTTTAAGCAGGAGGGCGTGCTGCCGGACATGGTGCAGATCGGCAACGAAATTAACGGCGGCATGCTCTGGCCGGAGGGTAAAAGCTGGGGGCAGAACGGCGGCGAGTTTGACCGGCTGGCCGGGCTGCTGAACGCCGCCATTGACGGCCTGAAGGAGAACCTCAGCGGCGGGGAGCAGGTCAGGATTATGCTGCACCTGGCGGAGGGGACCAAAAACGACACCTTCCGCTGGTGGTTTGATGAAATAACCAAACGTAACGTGCCCTTCGATATCATCGGCCTGTCGATGTACACCTACTGGAACGGACCCATCAGCGCGCTGAAGGCCAACATGGACGACATCAGCAAGCGCTACAACAAAGACGTTATCGTGGTGGAGGCGGCCTACGGCTATACCCTTGAGAACTGCGACAGCGCGGAAAACAGCTTCCAGGCCAAAGAGGAGAAAGACGGCGGCTATCCCGGCACGGTGCAGGGGCAGTATGACTATATCCACGACCTGATGCAGTCCGTTATTGACGTGCCCGATAGCCGCGGCAAAGGGATCTTTTACTGGGAGCCCACCTGGATTGCGGTACCGGGCACCAGCTGGGCCAGCAAAAGCGGCATGAAATATATTTTTGACGAGTGGAAAGAAGGAAACGCCCGCGAGAATCAGGCCCTGTTTGATTGTCAGGGAAAAGTGCTGCCCTCAATAAGAGTTTTTAAATAATACCCTCTGATTTCAGGAAGCTGTAAAAATGAATAAATTTGCGCCTTTATTTCCTAAGGTAGCGTCGTTATTACACGGCGCCGACTATAACCCGGAACAGTGGGAAAATTATCCCGGTATTATCGAAAAAGATATTGCCATGATGCAGCAGGCAAATTGCAACGTGATGTCGGTGGGGATATTTAGCTGGGCGAAGCTGGAGCCGCGCGAAGGGGAATATGATTTCGCCTGGCTGGATAATATTATCGAAAAGCTTTTTGCGGCGGGCATTCATATATTTCTCGCCACGCCGAGCGGCGCGCGTCCGGCGTGGATGTCGCAAAAATACCCGGAAGTGCTGCGCGTGGGGCGTAACCGCGTGCCGGCCCTGCACGGTGGTCGCCACAACCACTGCATGACCTCGCCGGTCTACCGGGAAAAGACGCTGAAAATTAACCGCCTGCTGGCGGAGCGCTACTCGCACCATCCGGCGGTGCTGGGCTGGCATATCTCCAACGAGTACGGCGGCGAGTGCCACTGCGATCTCTGTCAGGAGAAGTTCCGCGACTGGCTGAAGGCCCGCTATCAGACGCTGGACAGGCTGAACCACTCCTGGTGGAGCACCTTCTGGAGCCACACCTACACCGACTGGTCGCAGATCGAGTCGCCGGCGCCGCAGGGCGAAGTCTCCATCCACGGCCTGAACCTCGACTGGCGCCGGTTTAACACCGCCCAGGTGAGCGACTTCTGCCGCCATGAGGTGGCGCCGCTGAAGGCGGCGAATGCCGACCTGCCGGTGACGACCAACTTTATGGAGTACTTCTACGACTACGACTACTGGCAGCTGGCGAAGGAGATCGACTTTATCTCCTGGGACAGCTACCCCATGTGGCACCGCGAGAAAGACGAAACTACGCTCGCCTGCTACACCGCCATGTATCACGACATGATGCGCAGCCTGAAGGGGGGCCAACCCTTTGTGCTGATGGAGTCCACGCCGAGCACCACCAACTGGCAGCCGACCAGCAAGCTGAAGAAGCCGGGGATGCATATTCTCTCCTCCCTGCAGGCGGTGGCCCACGGGGCGGATTCGGTGCAGTACTTCCAGTGGCGCAAAAGCCGCGGCTCGGTAGAGAAGTTTCACGGAGCGGTGATCGACCACGTCGGCCACCTGGATACCCGGGTCGGGCGCGAAGTCAGCAGGCTGGGCAGCATGCTGGCGCGCCTGTCGGACGTCGCGGGCTGCCGCACCGAGGCGCGGGTCGCCATCATCTTCGACCAGCAAAGCCGCTGGGCGATGGACGACGCCCAGGGCCCGCGCAACATGGGCCTGGAGTACGAAAAAACCGTAAACGAGCACTACCGCCCGTTCTGGGAGAAGGGGATCGCGGTGGACGTGATAGATGCCGACCAGGATCTCAGCCGCTACGCGCTGGTCATCGCCCCGATGCTGTATATGGTGCGCCAGGGCTTTGCCGAACGCGCCGAAGCCTTTGTAGAAAACGGCGGCCACCTGGTCACCACCTACTGGACCGGCATCGTCGATGAAACCGACCTCTGCTTCATCGACGGCTTCCCCGGCCCGCTGCGCAGGCTGCTGGGCATCTGGGCGGAAGAGATCGACTGCCTGGGCGAGGGAGAGCGCAACCTGGTGCAGGGGCTGGCGGGCAACGCCTCCGGCCTGGCGGGGCCGTATCAGGCGCGCCACCTCTGCGAGCTGATCCACGCCGAAGCGGCCCAGACGCTGGCCACCTATCGGGACGACTTCTACGCCGGACGCCCGGCGGTGACGGTGAACCGCGTCGGCAAAGGCAAGGCCTGGCACGTGGCCTCGCGCAACGATCTGCCGTTCCAGCGCGACTTCTTCGCCGGGATCGTCAGCGAGCTGGCGCTGCCGCAGGCGCTCGATGCCGACCTGCCGCCTGGGGTGGTTGCCACCGCCCGCACCGACGGAGAAACCACCTTTGTCTTTGTGCAGAACTACAGCGCCCAGCAGCAGCTCATCACCCTGCCGCAGGGCTACACCGACTGTATGACCGACGCCGCCGCCGTCGGCGAAACGGTGCTGCTGCCGTGGGACTGCCGGGTACTTCGCCGTAAGGGGTGAACATAGCCGGCTAACGCTCCTCCTGTGCCCCTCACCCTAACCCTCTCCCCAAAGGGGCGAGGGAACCGTAGGGTGCGGCCTTACGCTTTTCTCCCTCTCCCTGTGGGAGAGGGCCGGGGTGAGGGCACCAGACCGCACCTAACCCAAACCGCCTGCTCCTGAGCAGGCCTTTTTTTACCCCATAACCAGAGGCAAACCATGGACAACCACATAACCCAGCGTTTAATCCCCGCCTTCGGCGGCGACGACAATATCGACCACGTTGAAGCCTGCATTACCCGCCTGCGGGTCACGGTAAAAGATTTAAATAAGGTCGATACCCAGGCTATCCAGCAGGAGGGGGCGCTCGGCGTCATTATTATCGGCCAGCAGGTGCACGCTATTTTCGGCCGGCAGTCGGACGCCCTTCGGCAATTACTGGACGACCATTTCAGCCAGCGTAAATAAATAAAAAAAGCGGGATAACCACAGTAAGGGTTATCCCGCAAAGGCCATATAACTACCCAGTGTTGGAGATAAAATAACGACTACGCATTTCAGAAAATAACGCTTACCACCAGGCTTCGACCTGCACGCCAAAGTTCCAGGTATTATTTGCCGTACCGTCCTGGAAGGATTTCCCGTCCTCGGAATCGTTCAGATAAGAAGCAAACACGCGCAGCTCCGGACGCGACATAAAGTCAGGGCCGTCTGCCAGACCCAGGGCGATGGTGTACTTCTCGCCGCTCTGCTTGTACTTAGAGCCGTCGGTATAGGTGTCTTTCTGGTAGAACCCGCCCACCTCGCCAATCAGGCGCACATATTCTGTAAACTGGTACTGGGCGCGGCCCACCAGCGAGATAAGGCGCGATTTGTCGGTAAACTGGGTGGTGTCATCCGCCGAGCCCCAGGTCAGCACGTGGTTAAACGACAGTTTGTCGGTGATCGGCAGCAGGCCGGTGTTAATCACCCGGTAGCCGGAGGCGTCGTTGACATAGTTCCACATGTCGTACCAGCCGCCGCCCTGGGAGACCATGTTCTGCGCCAGCCCCTTGTTGGCGTACTGCAACACCAGCTTGTTATAGCCGCCCAGCATATCCTGGCTTATCTCGCCGGTGACCATCACCCCGTTGTCGGCATCGTACAGCCCGCCGTACTCTTTCTGCTTGTTGGTGGGGTTAGGCATGGCGTAGTCGATCCCTACCTCGGTCCAGGCGCCTGCCCACGGCTTCCAGCCCGCGTAGCGCAGATCGATATAGTTGATATTCACATCGCTGTCGCCGTCCACGCGGTAGTCCACGTCGTTGGCATCGCCGCGGATCCAGGCCACCGACACCGCGCCCGGGCCGAGGGTGTAGTTCTCAATCCCGGCGCCGGCGCCGGAAATGTTCCAGTATTTGGTATCAATGATGTGCAGATCGTGACGCTGATAGTAGCGCTTGCCGCCCCAGATCACCGCGTTCGGATCGCCAGGGATCAGGCCCTTTATCTGCAAATTAAGCTGGCGCAGGCCAAACTCGGCGTCGTCGCCAAAGGTGGTCTCATTATCGTTCGAGCCGTCGGACACCATGCTGACCATGCTGTCGAGATAGAAGCTGACGTCGTTCTTTTTGTATACCTCCGAGCCCAGCTCCAGCTCGCCGTAGGTGTCGGCCTCGTTGCCCAGACGGCCAATTTTATTTTTTTGCCACTCCTCCATCCCGCCATCCCGCGAGACGCCCACCCCGGAGCGAAGATATCCATGGAAATCAATAGGTACAGAAGACGCCGCCAGCAGCGAAGGCGATGCCAGCGCGGTCGCCAACGCAACGGAGAGACAGCGGATCGTAGTGTTCATGGTAAGCCTCTTATTGTTTTGTAATACGTTCACAAATACGCTGTCATAAAATGCCTAAACCCGTTTTGTGGCAATTGCGACATCATGAATGTGTGATTAAGTGCAAATAAAATAGCCATATTTGTTACAGATAATGAGTTTTAAGACGAATTGTGGCAATGTGAACGTGATACTTTTTGATGGTGTGATACCTAGGCTGACGTGGTGATGAGCGTTTTTTTAAATGTCCCCTGTTACAATCAGTCCATAACAACACAAGGAACCGGACCATGAAGTCGAAAAGCGCGACCCTGGAGGACGTGGCACGCCATGCCGGCGTCTCCTACCAGACCGTGTCCAGGGTACTCAATAAATCTGCCAATGTATCCGAAGCCACGCGCCACAAGGTGGAGAAAGCCATTGAAACCTTACGCTATGTTCCCAACCGGCTGGCGCAGCAGCTGGTGGGCAAGCAGACCCAGACCGTAGGGCTGGTGACCATTTCCCTGGCCCTGCATGCCCCTTCACAGGTGGCGGCGGCGGTAAAACGCTACGCCAATCTTGAAGGCTATCAGGTGCTGATCTCGATGATCGATGAGAACGTCAACCACAGCATTCAGGATTCTATCAACGAGCTGAAATCCCAGCGGGTGAACAAGGTGATTATCAACGTGCCGCTGGAGGCCGAAGAGGCGCAGAAAATCGCGGCCGACAACGATGATATCGTCTGCCTGTTTCTGGACGTGGATCCCTACAGTTCGGTGTTTAACGTTTCGTTTAACCCGGCAGACGGTACCCGCGCCAGCGTCAAATATCTGTATGAGCTGGGCCACCGGGAGATCGCCCTGCTGGCAGGGCCTGCCAGCTCCGTCTCGGCAGAGCTGCGCTTAAAAAGCTGGGTCGAGACCTTAAAGAGCTACGGCCTGGAGCCTGCGGCAATCGTGCGCGGCAACTGGGATGCCCAAAGCGGCTACTCCGGCGCGCTGCAAATGCTGCGCGAGGCGGCGAACTTCACCGCCGTGCTGGTGGGCAACGACCAGATGGCGCTGGGGGTGCTGAGCGCCTTCCACCAGCAGCAGATCCCCATTCCCGGCGAAAAGTCGGTGATTGGCTACGACGACACCTACGAAAGCTCGTTCTTCTATCCGGCGCTGACCACGGTGTCGCTGGATCTTGATTTGCAGGGCAAAGAGGCGGTGCGGCGCATTCTGGATAACGGAGACGAGAGCGCCCCGCGCCTCTCTTCCATACTGCCCGCGCGGCTGGTAGTGCGCCACTCTACCGGGCCGAAAGGGGAGAAGGGCAAGAATCTGCAGGCGCTGGCCGGCCAGCTGCGGGCCATTGCGCACCAGCTGGAGGAGAAGTAACGGGCTCCCGCAGCCCGGCGGGCTGCGGGAATCCCTCAGCGGAACTTGATCCCCGTGCCGCCGTCAACCAGCAGGTCGGTGCCGAGGGTATAGCTGGAGTCGTCCGACGCCAGATACAGCGCCGCTTTCGCCACCTCGTCGGGAGTGCCCATCCGCCCGAGGGGCACCAGGCCGGCGATGCTGGCCTGCATCGTTTTCAGATCTTCTTCACTAAGCCCCAGCTTGCCCATCGCCGGGGTCTGTACCGGGCCGGGACTCAGGCTGTTCAGGCGTACCCCGCGCGGCAGCAGCTCAATCGACAGGGTGCGCGCCAGCGAGAGCAGCGCCGCTTTGCTGGCGGCATAGGCGCTGCTGGTAGACAGGCCGAGCTGGGCGCTCACCGAACCGCAGAGAATAACCGACGAAGGGTTCGCCAGCAGCGGCAGCAGGGCCTGGATCAGAAAGAACGGCCCCTTCAGGTTGGTGCCCATCAGCCGATCCCAGGCCGCCTCGCTCCAGGCCTCGAGCGGCGCGTGCGTCACGTCCCCGGCGTTGATAAAGACCGCATCCAGCCGCGGCCAGCGCGCGCGAAGCGTATCGGCAAGGCGCTGCTGGGCCGCGACGTCCGCCGCGTCGGCCTCGATCACCCAGGCGTTATCCCCCAGAATGCGCTGCGCCTCGGCGCGGGTTGCGGCGCTGCGCCCGGTGACCGCCACCTGCGCCCCTTCGGCAAGAAACAGCTGCGCCGTTGCCAGCCCGATGCCGCTGGTGCCCCCGGTGATAAGCGTAGTTTTACCCGTTAAACGACCCATGATCTTCTCCTGCAACGTATGTGGAGAAAGCACTATAGAAACGTTAGTATCTAAAAGAAACCAGGTACCAAATGGATACTAAAGAGGCAAAGAGAGCGCGATGGCGGAACTACTGACCTGCGCTGACGAAAAAAATTGTCAGCATGAACCCTGCCCGATGACCAGCTTCATTGCGCTGATCTCCGGCAAGTGGGCGATCCCGATTATTTACCGGCTGATTGTGATCAACGAGCCGGTGCGCTTTGGCGACCTGCTGCGGGCCGCCGCGCCCATCACCCAGAAGGAGTTGACCAAACAGCTGCGGCTGTTTGAGCAGCGCGGCCTGGTGACCCGCACCGTCTATGCGGAGATCCCGCCGCGCGTGGAGTACCAGATAACCGACCTGGGCCTGACGCTGCAAAGCGCGCTGGCCCCGCTGGCGGACTGGATGCGGGAGTACGGCGACCGGCTTAAGCGTTAACGACGGTAGCGCGGCGCCGGAATGCCGGTACGCGCGCTGTCAAAAAGCGCCAGCCGCGCCTCCTCATAGCGCGCCCACAAGTTTTCGTCGTGCATCGGCGGGATGGTAATCAGCTCGCCGCTATCCAGCCCGACCAGCGCCGCGTTCACCATGTCATCGGTGGTCATCACCGATCCCTCCGGCAGATCGTTGACTTTGATGCCCGAGGCCTCCCAGATTTCCGTGGCGGTGGCGGCGGGCAGCACCGCCTGAATACGCACCCGGCTTGCGGCAAATTCCTCCTGCAACCCCCGGGTGAAGTTAAGCACCCAGGCCTTGGTGGCGCTATAGAGCGCGCTGCCCGCCCGGGCGTGGATCGCCAGCACCGAGGCGATATTAATCAGGGTGCCGCGGTCGTTCTGCGCCAGGCGCGGGAGGATGGCGTAGCTCAGGCGCATCAGCGCGGTGGTGTTCAGTGTGTTGATGGCCTGATGGGCGGCCATATCACCCGCCAGGAAAGGCGCTATCTGCGCGGCGCCGGCGTTGTTAACCAGGATGTCGATGGCCGAATTGCTGCGCAGCAGTTCCTCCACCGTGCGGATCCCCGCCTCGTCCGTCAGGTCCGCCGTCAGGGTGGTGACGCTCACGCCGTAGCGCTGCTCCAGCTCTGCCGCCAGCGCCCGGAGCCGTTCCTCCCGGCGGGCGACCAGCACCAGGCTATAGCCGCGGGCGGCGAGACGGTCGGCGTAGACCGCGCCGATGCCGGATGATGCGCCGGTAATCAGCGCCGTTGAAGGTTGCGTTGTCATGGTTGTTCCTCAGGGTTGCATTAAATGGTTTTAATATGAAACCAAAATGAGCCTGCGCTAATCGGTTTTATAATGCAACCATTCTGCGGATGATTTTTGCTTTTTGCGGTGAGGGAAGGGGGATTTTTTTCTGAAGCCGCCTCGCAAATTTTTCATTTGCGAATGCTGTGTTTTTGTCCAGCAGAGTAGACTGGGTGCGATGTTTTTTAAGGGTTAGCGTTACTGAAGAGACGCGGCATAAAGGTAGGGCAATACCGTTTATGCCGCTGACCACAAACAACTGAAAAGGAGTTGCTCATGGCTGGATGCGATTTTAAGCCAGGTTCTGTTATCGCCAAAACAAATTCAGAGCCGCAGTCAGAAATTATCGAAAACCGCGAGCCGCTGCGCAAAACGCGCAGTGCCCGCCTGCACGGCAAGCGCACCGACGCCGCCCCCCTTCACCCCCGCGCCGACACCCCGGACGCCAGCGCCGCCTGCGTGGAGCTCTATTCCCGCATGGAGCGTAACTACCTGCCGCTCTGCGGCGCATGGCTGAGCAATGCCGGGTTTATCCCGAATATGCCGGTGAAGATCCGGGTAATGAAGGACTGCATCGTGATTACTCCGCAGAATACCCGGGAGCTGTGGGGCTGCCTTGAAGGCATGAGCGCGGTCTATGTGAATAAGAACCGGGTGGCGGAATGGCTGAAGACCTTTCCGGGGGCGTTGCAGGATGTAGGGGATTTGCCGGGGATAAAGCGGGGTCGATAAAATCATTATCGACCTGCTACACAAAGGCTAACTATAATCGGAAATGCTTTAGGGATATATCTAGCTCTCTTATTCGTAATAATGAGAGCTACGATTTAGTCTTTGATATGAAAGATAAGATATTGTACTAAGAATAGATTGCTCTCGAAATCATTGGCCTAATTCTATATGAATTTTATAAAAAACTTTAGTGCTACAATATATCCCAATAAAGATATAATATTTCCTTAGTTGTAATCCTTCTAGAATTCTGGTGAGTATGTATGCTAGAATGGGCTTAAGGTTAATGATTAATAAAATCTCAATTCAACATGAATAAATCTGAACATTGTAAAGAAGTCTATGCATATTTTGGCCTCGCTATGTATCGAGCCCAGTGTGTTGAACAATCAATAGTTCAATTACTTATTTTTTTTGATTTTTTTATAAAAAATGTACCAAAATTTCGCACATCTCAACAATGGGAAATGGATTTTGATACCTTTGATAAAGCCTTATCAAAAAAAACTATGGGCAACCTTTTGAGCTTGCTAAAAGACATTGGTGTCCTTGATGAAACTATTACAAATAAACTTTCATTAGCTTTAAAGAAAAGAAACTATTTAGCACACACCTATTTTGTTGAGCATGCTTTAGATTTTATAAACGAAGCTGGCCGAAACAATATGATAAAAGAACTTCAAGAAATTATCGAAATGTTAAATACGGTAGAAGAGACTTTGCAGCCTATCTCTAGAGCTGCAGCGATTAAATATGGATTAACGGATGAAGTTTTAGAAAGATTAAAAAATGAAATGTACGAATCCGTTAATGGAGATCTAAATGAAGTTGATTAACTTAATATGCTTTAATTAAAATAATTTGCGACATGGAAGGGTTTATATTGTGTTAAGTTTTGCGGATTAATAGCAAGATTAAAAATGATTTTGATAGGCATTATTTCAATTAATGTATTATAGCCCTTAAGATTAATTAATACCTTATAAAGATGAAGATTATGGAAGTGAACTTTAAAGATTTACTTAACCAACAACTTAATGATTTCTACGAAAAGATAGTAAACCTGAAAAATTTTCAATCAATAATCAAAGAGAACACAGCAAGTCTATTGAAAGGCTTGAGTGAAAAAAGAGAGAGAATTGAACAAATCAACGAAGATCCAACAGTTGATGATATAATTAAGAAGTTTAATGGCAGGCAATTACGTAATTTTTCATTTTTCTCTCCTTATTCCGGTGTCCGTGAATTTATTGGATACCGCAATATTGATATTCAAGAGCAGGCTGATCTGCATTTTATTCACAAGAATAAGCAATATCAATGGCTTTTGGTGGAGGCATATGAAGCTTTTGAAGATTTCGTTGAATCAATCTATGGTTGTGCTGGTTATATTGACCCTGCTTTTTGGTCCGCTAGCGATTTTGGAGATATTTCACTTAAAGATATTGCGTTGCAAGATTTTGAATGGTTTCATAATCAAGCAATAAAAAAGAAACATTCCCCTAGAAGTATATTGCAAAAATTCCGTTTAAAGTTGCCGAATTTTGCGAACGTAGAACAAAATAACAAAACATTTAACAACTATCGGCTTACTATAACAATGATAGAAAACTTTCGTCATGTTATCGTGCATCGTAATGGAACTTTTGGAGATAAATCTCAATTCATCAAAAAAGTTATACAAGAATCAGATTTATCTAGAAAAGATACTGTTATTGCAGAGAAACTCCTTGCACAATATACTTCTCAATTAAATGGTAAGGATGTAATATATCTTCTTGAAAAGCAAACTTTAACATCTTTTATGTATTATGATACATTAGGGCAATTATTAGATATAGTGCTTGGCTATGCTTTTATAATTAAGTGCGAGCTTGATGAGTATCTTTCTTCGAATGGTTGTGAAAATACATAATCGCTGCTAAATGCAAAAGTAAGGATTCCAAAACAATTAAATTTATAATAACATTTCAATGTGCCATGTCCACTTTTCACCTGAAGTGGACATGAAAATTTCAACTCCTTTCTTTTACGGTTTTCAAGAACTGATCAAAAATTCTTATGAATTAAAATTACTTCAATCTGTGAAAAATTGGTCTTTAAAAGCTATCATTCTAATATTGTCATATTAACCTTCACTTACCCAAATATAAGCCCATCCTGCATCACCATCATTACCTTCCCCTGCGGGTTGTGATTCTTAGAACCTACCATTACCATCTCCCTGCTAGGCACTTCCGGAAGAACCAGACTGTAGTATGACGAGTTCCTTATTCATCACTTGTTTTACATGTGAGCACAGTAGATCTTTTAAATCGCTTGTATTTATAGGCTCTTACCTGTAATAAGACCCAACAAAAGGCGTTTTCCGCTTTATACCACGACCCAAAAAAAATGCCCTTGTTGCTGAAGACAAACAATATAGTGAATATAGGCCAACAACGGCATAAGAATCCTGCCCATATCCAGGCAGAACAAAATGGATCTCAACAACAAGGGAGTACATAAACAATGATAAGGAAAATCTTCTTGCTGGCAGTGTTGTCCGGCCTGGCAACCGGCTGCGCGCCGTTACATCCTTCCGAATGCCATAAAACCACGGCACTGGGCAGTTGTGGTTCCGGTAAATGGGACGACGCGGATGAATGGGGTGCGCAGGCGCGGGCGATCAGGGCAGCAGTTAATGCCAATATTACCGATCCAGAGCGCTGGAAGGGGAAAAAATGCAGGCTGCATCTGGAATTCGCTCAGGATGGCACGGCTTTAGCGATATCAACCAGCCGGGGTAATAAAGCGTATTGCGAAGCGGTAAAGTCAGCCGCTCAGAAAGCGAAATTCCCGGCCTTTACCAACCCGGAAGTCTATCGGGATTTTGAGAAGTCCGGGTTTGATATGCGCGGCTAGTCAACTTTCGCCCTTGTTTGTTGTTAGTTGCCAGCAGGCAAGGGCTATACGCGAAGATTCATCCCTGCAGGATACATTGCCCCTCACTTCACCTTCACCTCAACTTCCCCATCCCCCAACACCCGCCCATCCTGGGCCACCATCACCAGCTTCTTCAGCGGCTTGCGGTTCTTCGAATCCACCAGCACCGTCCCGGTCTCTCCTTCGGCAAACAGATGCGCATTCCCCCACTGGGACAAGGCCACCAGCACCGTTTGCAGGGCGCGGCCTTTGTCGGTGAGCACATACTCCTGCCAGGCGCTGCCGTCGGAGGCGGGCTGGAGCGTCAGGATCCCTTCGTCCACCAGCTGCTTCAGGCGGGTGGCGAGCATATTTTTGGCGATGCCGAGGCTCTTCTGGAACTCGCCAAAGCGCCTGATGCCGCGCAGGGCGTCGCGGACGATCAGCAGCGACCACCAGTCGCCGATGATGTCCAGCGAACGGGCGACGGGGCAGGGGCTCTCTTCAAGACGGGTACGTTTCACGGCATCTCCTTACGATTTTGGTTTAATTATAAAACTAATTTGTTCGTTCGTAACCGCCTTTCTCCCCAGTTTGCGAAACGCGTCAGCGCAATTTGTCACGAAGCTGTCACACTCAAAGCGATGATAATAAACAAGGGGAAAAAGGGATGAAAAAAGCACTACTGGCGATCGCCGTGGCGGGCGGCGTGGCATTCACCTCCGGCGTGCAGGCGCAAAGCGCGCCGGAAGGGTATCAGCTGCAGCAGGTGTTAATCATGAGTCGTCACAATCTGCGCGCGCCGCTGGCCAATAACGGCAGCGTGCTGGAGCAGTCCACCCCCGGCCAGTGGCCGGAGTGGGACGTGCCTGGCGGGCAGCTCACCACCAAGGGCGGCGTGCTGGAGGTCTATATGGGCCACTACATGCGCGAATGGCTGGCCGACGAGGGGATGGTGAAGGCAGGAGAATGCCCGCCGGCGGAAAACGTCTACGCCTACGCTAACAGCCTGCAGCGCACGGTGGCGACCGCGCAGTTCTTTATCACCGGCGCCTTCCCGGGCTGCGACGTGCCCGTCCATCATCAGGAGCAGATGGGCACCATGGATCCCACCTTCAATCCGGTCATTACCGACAACAGCCCGGAGTTCCGCGAAAAAGCGCTGAAGGCGATGGAGACCGAGCGCCAGAAAATGCAGCTCAACGACAGCTACAAGCTGCTGGAGCAGATGACCCGCTATGCCGACTCGCCCTCCTGCAAAGAGAAAAAGGTCTGCGACCTGACGAGCGCGAAGGACACCTTCAGCGCCGATTACGAGAAAGAGCCGGGCGTCTCCGGCCCGCTGAAGGTGGGCAACTCGCTGGTGGACGCCTTTACGCTCCAGTACTACGAAGGCTTCCCGATGGACCAGGTGGCCTGGGGAGAAATCAAAACCGACCAGCAGTGGCGCGTGCTGTCGAAGCTGAAAAACGGCTATCAGGACTCGCTCTTCACCTCGCCGGAGGTGGCGCGCAACGTGGCGAAGCCGCTGGTGAAATATATCGACAAAACCCTGGTCACCGATCGGGCGAAAGCGCCGAAAATCACCCTGCTGGTGGGCCACGACTCCAATATCGCCTCGCTGCTGACGGCGCTGGACTTCAAGCCCTACCAGCTGCATGACCAGTACGAGCGCACCCCCATCGGCGGCAAGATCGTCTTCCAGCGCTGGCACGACCAAAGCGCTAACCGTGAGCTGATGAAAATTGAGTATGTCTATCAGAGCGCGGATCAGCTGCGCAATGCGGACGTGTTGACCTTAAAATCCCCGGCCCAGCGGGTGACGCTGGAGCTGACGGGCTGCCCGGTAGACGCCAACGGCTTCTGCCCGGTGGACAAGTTCAACGCGGTTTTGAATGATGCGGTGAAATAAAAGAAGTGCCCCCCGCGGTGAGCGGGGGGAGTCGGTCAGACGTTCTGCCGTTCGATGGTCTGCTCGCCCCAGAACAGCGAGTCTTTATCGGTTTTCTTGAAGGCGCGGATCAGCACTTCGTCGCTGCCTTCTTCCCAGATTTTCTCTGCCAGCTTCTCGTCATAGTCTGCGACTTCAAAGATGGCCTCGGCGATCTCCGGCGAAGTATTACGTAAACTCGCCCATTCCCCTACGCGATGCGCTTTTGCTTCTTGAGTTGGCATAATCGTCCTCCTGTTAACAGTTATCTATTCAGCTTGACGGCGATGCCGGCAACGTGTTCACCCTGGTAACGGGCAATATTCAGCTCTGCCTCGCTCGGCTGGCGCGAGCCGTCGCCCCCGGCGATGGTGGTGGCGCCGTACGGCGTACCGCCGCGTACCGTTGAGATATCAAACAGTTCCGGGCTGCCGTAGCCGATGGGGACAATAATCATCCCGTGATGTGCAAGGGTAGTCCATGTGGAGGTAATTGTCTGTTCCTGGCCGCCGCCGGTGCCGGTGGAGCTGAACACGCTGGCGATTTTGCCGCGCAGCGCCCCCTGGGCCCACAGGCCGCCGGTCTGGTCGAGGAAGGTGCGCATCTGCCCGGCCATATTGCCGAAGCGGGTCGGCGTACCGATGATAATGGCATCGTAGTCCGGCAACTCCTGCGGCGTGGCGACCGGAGTGTCCTGCGTCTTGCCCCCGGCGTTAGCAAATACCTCTGCCGGCATGGTTTCCGGAACGCGTTTAATGGTGACCTCAACGCCGCCGATTCGTCTGGCGCCTTCCGCCACTGCGTGAGCCATGGTCTCAATGTGTCCGTACATCGAATAGTAGAGCACCAGAACTTTAGCCATCTTGCTTATCTCCTCGATTTTGGTCTGACAGCGAATCGCTGCGGTACTTTAAAGATATGACGTGATGGCGAGACTGCAAATCAGTCGGCCAGTTCTTTGATTGCGCACAGTTTTGGTGGGGGATATTCACTGTTGCAATATGACACATTTTTGCCGCATCGAATTTTCGAAACGATAAGAGGAGCTTATGGAAGCATCCGCTGTATTCTCATGCTTTTGCCTGATTTGATGTTGCAGAATATTACGATTTACTGGCCGGATGCCGCTTATCCTCTAAGCTTAATTTCACGCGGCACGGATAAACGCTCAGTGAGGGTGCCGCGAGGTGAAAGAATCCTCTTTTACTGAATGCAGTATGATGTCTAATGTTTCGAACTCTGGAGGTACAACATGGCTGCTAACAACCATCGTGGCGGGTCAGGTAATTTTGCAGAAGATCGTGAAAGAGCATCAGAAGCAGGTCGTAAAGGTGGCCAGCAAAGCGGGGGGAACTTTAAGAACGACCCTCAGCGCGCCTCTGAGGCTGGCAAAAAAGGGGGCAAAAACAGCCACGGCAGCAGCAACAGTAAATAGTTGCCGCTGACATGACACGGATTACTAAATCCGCGTCGCTGCTCCCGACCGCCGGATGTTCCGGCGGTTTTTTTATGCCCGCAACATTGAACTGTCATCCCCGGCATCGCACACTAGCGGATTGATTATTATTGCTGGTGTCCCATGTCTTCTCGTTATGCCTTCTCTATCAAGCCTCAGGAAGCGCTGCTGATCCTTATTACCATGTTCTGGGGCGGTACCTTTCTCGCCGTGCAGTATGCGGTAACCCTGAGCGATCCCTTTTTCTTTGTCGGCCTGCGCTTTGCCACGGCGGCTATTGCGGTGGCGCTTATCTCGCTTAAATCCCTGCGCGGCTTAACGCTCAAAGAATTCAAAGCCGGGGTGGCGATCGGCATCGCCATCGCCATGGGCTACAGCCTGCAAACCTGGGGATTGCAGACCATCTCCAGCAGTAAATCGGCCTTTATTACCGCCATGTATGTTCCTCTGGTGCCGCTGCTCCAGTGGCTGTGCCTCGGCCGGGTGCCGGGGCTGATGTCCTGCATCGGCATTCTGCTGGCCTTTATCGGCCTGATTCTGCTTGCCGGGCCGGGGGATAACCTGCTGGCGCTGGGGCCGGGTGAAATCATTACTCTGGTGGGGGCGGTGGCGATTGCCGCAGAGATTATTTTAATCAGCGCCTGGGCGGGCAAGGTGGACGTGAAGCGGGTCACCGTGGTGCAGCTCGCCACCGCCTCGCTGGTGGCCTTTATCGCCATGGTGCCCGCCGGCGAGTCGGTGCCCCCCATGTCGCCGGGGCTGATTATCGTCGCCCTCGGGCTGGGTATTTTCAGCGCCATCATTCAGGTCACCATGAACTGGGCGCAGAAGAGCGTTTCCCCCACCCGCGCCACCGTTATCTACACCGGCGAACCCGTCTGGGCCGGCATCTTTGGCCGCATCGCCGGCGAGCGCCTGCCGCTGCTTGCCCTGCTCGGCGGGGCCTTTATCGTGGCAGGGGTGCTGGTGAGTGAGCTGAAGTTGAAGAAGAAGCGTAAACGCGCTGGCGAACTAACCCCGGAATAAAGAGTTGTTGAAAAAAACGACAGAACGGTTTACCTTTGACGTACGGATAAAAACCGTACGTAACGAGGCAAGTATGACAGCACTAAAAAAACAGCGCATCGATCTTAGGTTAACGGACGATGATAAAAGCCTGATCGAAGAAGCCGCGGCAATGACTAACCAGACGATTACGCAATTTATGGTTAACAGTGCCTCCGAGCGTGCTGCGGAAGTGATTGAGCAGCATCGCCGTCTGGTGCTTAACGAAGCATCGTGGGATCGGGTGATGGATGCCATCAGTAATCCGCCAGCACCAAACGAAAGGCTGAAACGAGCGGCTAAGCGTCTACAAAACATGGAGTAAAACGTGGACGATTTGACCATTGAGATGTATTCACCCGAAGTTGATTACGACTTAACGGGTTTCGACTGCGGTGAGCCCGCGCTGAATGCGTTTCTATTCGACCACCTTGCTCGCCAGCATGCGGGTCGGATTTTACGGGCCTATTTGCTTATCAGGCGGGGCAAGCGGCCTGAGGTGCTGGGGTTTTACACCCTGTCCGGCAGCTGCTTTGAGAGAGCCGCCTTCTCTTCAAAAACGCAGCAGCGCAAATTGCCGTATGCCAACGTCCCCAGCGTCACGTTAGGACGTCTGGCCGTGGATAAAAGGATACAGGGGCAAGAGTGGGGAGCAACCCTGGTGAGTCATGCTCTGCAGGTCGTCTGGCGGGCCTCTCAGGCGGTGGGTATATATGGAATTTTTGTCGACGCTATGAACGAAAAAGCGCATGCGTTCTGGCTTAATTTAGGGTTCATCCCCTTAACGGGCGAGAACGCAAACTCCCTCTTTTATTCGACTAAATCTATTGAAATGCTGTTTTCTGACAGTGATAAGAGCCCCGTGTGAAAAGGGGCTTCGTCGTTTATCGACCCTGATATCCAGCCTAAACCTGGGGTGCTATCCCCCATTTAACAAAACTACCTACCTTCATCTCCGGCACTAATGCCCCCTTAACAGATTCTCCATTTCCAAAGCGTGCACCGGCGTTGAGTCCCCGTTGAAATCGGCGAACCGGAGACCGGATGACAACGGCTGGACGCCATGGATGGCGGCCAGAGGCGAATCGAGACAGTACAAAATTGCCGGGAGCAATTTTGAACAACGCTTGCGTTGGCCCCGAAGGGGCGAGTCCCAGGGATGGGACGAGTAATCACGAGTTGAGCCGACCGCAGGCAGGAGGTCGGGAGGTGAGCGCAGTGCGAAGCACCGATTTCTTTGCGGGGCCGCGGGGATTGAAAAGGGGGCCGCGGTGGCCCCCTTTTCCCGTTCACGTGTTCTAAAACTTATAGATACTGCCATTCGTGAGGTGAACGGAACCACTCCCGCATCTCAAACAGAAAAAAGCTTCAGCGTCATAACGGCTCCTCCCTCACCACCTCCTGCGGCGCAGAAACCCCCGCCCCCCGGCGCCGCAACAACGCATTCAGCAAAATCGCCCCAAAGGTCGCCGTGCCAATCCCCCCAAGCGTGAAGCCCCCCAGCGTCAGGGCAAAATCACCCGCTCCCAGCACCAGCGTCACCGCCACCATAATCAGGTTACCGTTGTTGCTGAGGTCGACGTGGTTCTGCACCCAGATCCGCGCTCCGGCCACCGCAATCAGGCCAAACACCACGATAGAGGCGCCGCCAATTACCGGGGCGGGGATGGTGTGGATCAGCGCCCCGAACTTCGGCGAGAAGCCCAGCAGCAGGGCGATAACCGCCGCGGCGACAAACACCAGGGTGGAGTAAACCTTTGTCACCGCCATCACGCCGATATTCTCCGCATAGGTGGTCACGCCGCTGCCGCCCACCGAGCCGGAGAGCATGGTCGCCAGCCCGTCGCCGACAAAGGCCCGGCCCATGTACGGGTCCATATTGCGCCCGGTCATGCCCGCCACCGCCTTCAGGTGGCCCAGGTTCTCCGCCACCAGGATCACCGCCACCGGGGCGATCAGCATCATCGCCTGGCCGCTGAAGGTGGGGGAGGTAAGCTGCGGCAGGCCGAACCAGGCGGCGTTATGCATCAGCGTAAAGTCCACCGGTTTGCCGAGCCCCAGCCCGTTGGTCACCAGGAAATAGATCAGGCAGGCGACGATCAGCCCCACCAGGATCAGCAGCCGCTGCACCATCCCGCGGGTAAAGACCGCCACCAGGCCGATGCACAGCACCGTCATCACCGCCATCCAGCTGTCGAACGCCGAGCCCGAGACCCCTTTTACCGCAATGGGTGCCAGGTTCAGGCCGATGGCCATTACCACCGCGCCGGTGACCACAGGCGGCATCAGCCGCTCGATCCAGCGGGTGCCGCTTTTCATGACGATAAGGCCTACCAGGGTATAGACAAAGCCGCAGGCGATAATGCCCCCCAGCGCCACGCTGAGGTTGGGGTTCACCCCCTGGCCGCTAAAGCCGGTGGCGGCAATGACCACCCCGACGAAGGCCGCGCTGGAGCCGAGATAGCTCGGCACCCGCCCGCCGGTCACCAGGAAAAAGAGCAGGGTGCCTACGCCCGACATCAGAATCGACAGGTTAGGATCCAGCCCCATCAGGATCGGCATCAGCACCGTGGCGCCAAACATCGCCACCGCGTGCTGGACCCCCATTACCGCGGTCTGGGCATAGGGAAGACGTTCATCCGGCGCGACCACGCCGTTATCCGTAGAGGTCGACTTCAACTGCCAGTGGGGAAAACCGAACATTGCCATGAGCAGGCTCCTTCAGGAGAGTTAACAGGCCGGTCGCATAAGCGCGTGATAGCCGCGGTCGAACCACACCAGCCCCTGCGGCGCGGGGTGGCGAACAACGGATACAATCTCGCAAAACAGAATGTCGTGGGTGCCGACGCTCACCACCTGGCTGATATGGCAGTCGAACGACGCCAGCGCCTCCTCCAGCTGCGGGCAGCCGGTGGCCCCCGTCTGCCAGCGGGCGGCGGCAAAGCGTTCCGCCATCGGGGTTTTACCGCCAAACAGGTTCGACAGCGGCTCCTGCCCGGCGCTCAGGGTGTTCACGCACAGGCTGCGGTTTTCGCTGAAGGTGGGCCACACCGAGGCGCCGCGGTTCAGGCACACCAGCAGGGTCGGCGGCGAGTCGGTGACGCTGCACACCGCGCTGGCGGTAAAGCCCGCCTGCCCGGCGGGGCCGTCGGTGGTGATGATATTGACCGCCGCGCCCACGCAGGCCATGGCGTCACGAAAGGTTGTTTTATCGATAGTCATGATCGCTCCTTATGCCAGCCCGCAGGCGTCTTCAAACGCGAGGCGCGGCAGGCGGCCGTAGACTTTGCCCGCGTCGCCGTAGCCGATATTGATCAGCAGATTGCTCTTCAGGCCGCTGCCGGTGAAGAAGGCGGCATCCACCTTTTCCCGGTCGAAGCCGGACATCGGCCCGGTGTCCAGCCCCAGCGCCCGGCAGGCGAAAATCAGATAGGCCGCCTGCATGCTGCTGTTGCGAAACGCCGTCTCTTCGGCCAGCGCCGGGCTGGAGGTAAACCAGCTGCGGGCATCCCCGTGGGGGAAGAGTTCCGGCAGGCGGTCGTAAAAGGCGCTATCCCAGGCCACGATGGCGGTCACCGGCGCGCTCAGGGTCTTTTCGAGATTGCCGCCGGAGAGCGCCGGGCGCAGCTTCTCTTTACCTTCGGGAGTGCGGACAAAGACAAAGCGCGCCGGGGAGCAGTTGGCGGAGGTCGGCCCCCACTTCAGCAGGGCGTAGATCTCGCGCAGGGTGTCGTCGTTCACCGGCTGCGCCAGCCAGCCGTTGTGGGTGCGCGCCCCGGTAAACAGGGTCTGCAGCGCGGTGGGGCTCAGTGCTTCGCTCATATAGGCTCCTTATAAAACCGCTTCGGGCTGGTGCAGCAGGCTGGCCAGCCCGTTCAGCAGCAGGGTGTTAAAGGTATCGGGCTCGGTGACGTTGCAGGCGTGCCCGCCCCGGGGCATCACCGCCTTAACGCCGTGCGGCAGGGCGGCGTGCAGCGCTTCAGAGCAGCCGGAGGGCACCAGCAGATCGTCGCTGGCGCATATTATCTGCACCGGGCAGCGGATGGCTGCCGCATCCCGGCTAAAGTCGGCCTGCTTCAGGGCGTGGAGCCGGCGCAGCAGGTTGGCTGTGCCCTGGAAATGGGCCAGCGCCAGCGCCTCTTCGGCCTCCAGGCGCGGGGCGTGGGCGACCATCCAGTCGGCGGGATAGAGAAACAGCGGCTGGGCCTGCACCCAGGCCTCCGCGCCGCCGGCGTGCAGCAGCCGCTCGCGGATCTGAAAACAGCGCCGGGTGTGGTCGCTCAGGGTCAGCCAGCCGTTGACGCACGTCAGGGCGCTTACCGCCGCCGGGAAATCGACGGCCAGCCGCAGGCCCACCAGCGCCCCCAGCGCGTGGCCGACCACCGCGTAGCGCATAATGCCGGCGTCAAGCAGCGCCTGGTGAAGCTCATCGGCCATCTGCGCAATGGAATAGTCCTCCGGCAGGGCGTCCGGGTTGTTGCCGGTGCCGCGCTGGTCGTAGCACACCACCCGGTACTCCTGCTCCAGGGCGGCAAGCTGGGGCAGCCAGTAGCCGCCCCCGCCGCCGAGTCCGGATATCAGCACTACCGCGGGCGCGCCCGCACAGGGGGGCGGCGAAAGCGATATCTTCATGGCCGCCTCACTTCGCAATATGGGCAACGGAGGCGATCTCCACCAGCGCCTCGGGCTTTACCAGCCCGCACTGGATGCAGAATCGCGCCGGCTTATCGCCGGGGAAGAACTCGGCGTAGATCTCGTTAATCGCGGCGTAGTTTTTCCAGTCGGTGATAAAGATGCTGTTGAAGGTCACATCCTCCATGCTGCCACCCGCCGTCTCGATAACGCGCTTGATGGTCTCGAGCACGTGGCGGGTTTGCGCCTTTGGGTCGTCGGGAAACACCACGTTGTTCTCTTTATCAAAGGGCAGGGTGCCGGAGACATACACCACGCCGTCGGCGAGGGTGCCGGGCACAAAGGGGGCGATGGGGGTGCTGGTCCCGGCCGGGATAATTACGGATTTCGGCATCTGGTGCTCCTCAGGCGATACGGGCGAATGGGGCGGGCGAAAGGGCGTCGCAGAAGGTCTGCACGTCGCTCACCCAGCCAAAAAAGGTTTCGATGTTAAACAGCGCCGCCTGCTGGGCAAAGGCCGGCCCCGCCTGGTGGGTGGCGTCTTCCAGCACCACGCCGAAATACTCGAGGAAGAAGCCGTCGCGCAGGGTGGATTCCACGCAGACGTTGGTGGCGATGCCGGTAAAGATCAGGTGGCGGATGCCGCGGCTGCGCAAAATGCTGTCGAGCGGGGTGTTGAAAAAGCCGCTGTAGCGCGGTTTGGGCAGCACGATATCGCCGGGCTGCGGCACCAGCTCGTCCACCAGGGCATAATCCCAGCCGCCTTTCGCCAGCAGCGTCCCCTGCAGTTCGGGGCGCTGGCGCATGGTCTTCAGGGCGTTGGACTTGTGGTAGTTGGGCGAGCCGGGGCCGCCCGCCTCCACGTACTGGTCGTCCCAGCCGTTCTGGAACCAGATAATCAGCATCCCCGCCGCGCGGGCGGCGGTGACGGCAGTGTGAATGTTTTCAATTACCGCCCGGGTGGCCGAGACATCAAACCCCGCCAGGTCGAGATAGCCGCCGGGGCTGGCGTAGGCGTTCTGCATATCCACCACGATCAGCGCGCTCTGCTGCGGGGTAAAAGTGATGGCTTCCGGGCGTGCGGGTAAGGTCGTCATCATGCCACCTCCCTGGTCACCGCCGGGATATGCGCCCGGCACTGCATCAGGGGCTGGATGCGCTCGCCGAAGGTTTCTACTCCCATCAGGAAGTCGTCAAAGGTCAGGAGTACCCCTTCGGCGCCCGGCACGCTCGCCACCTCGTCGAGCATCTTCGCCACGCTGGCGTACGAGCCCACCAGGGTGCCCATATTGATATTTACCGCTGAGGTGGGGTCCGCCATCTGGCGCACGTTGGTATCCGCCCCGGAGCGGGTGTCTTTCTGGCTCTGCTCGGTGAGCCAGCCGAGCGCCTCTTCGTCCGCTCCCGCCTTGTAGTGTTCCCACTTCGCCCGGGCGGCCTCGTCGGTTTCGTCGGCGATCACCATAAAGAGCACGTAGGAGCCGACGTCGCGCCCGCTTTTTTCCGCCGCCTGCCGCATGCGCGCGGCGGTGGGGGCAAAGGCGCTGGGGGTGTTGACCCCTTTGCCGAAGCAGAAGTTGAAGTCCGCGTGCTCGGCGGAGAAGGCCATGCCCGCATCGCTCTGCCCGGCGCAGATCACCTTCATCGGCACCTGCGGCTGCGGGCTGACGCGGCAGTCGTTCATGGTGAAGTAGTCGCCCTTAAAGTCGCTCTTGCCGGTGCCCCAGAGATCGCGCAGCACGGTGACGTATTCGGTCAGGTAGTCGTAGCGTTTCGAGAAGTACTCGTCTCCCGGCCAGAGGCCCATCTGCTCGTACTCCGGTTTTTGCCAGCCGGTCACCAGATTGACGCCAAAGCGTCCGCCGGAAATGGAGTCGATGGTTGCGGCCATGCGCGCCACGATCGCCGGCGGCAGGGTGAGGGTGGCGGCGGTGGCGTAGATCTGGATGCGGGAGGTCACCGCGGCGAGGCCCGCCATCAGGGTGAAGGACTCCATATTGTGATCCCAGAACTCGGTTTTGCCGCCGAACCCGCGCAGCTTGATCATCGAGAGGGCGAAATCAAAATGGTAGTGCTCCGCTTTCTGCACGATGGCCTTGTTCAGCTCAAAGGTCGGCAGGTACTGGGGGGCGTGGGTGGAGATCAGCCAGCCGTTGTTACCGATAGGGACAAATACGCCAATTTTCATCATCAACCTCGCAAAACAGTGTGGGAGTGAAAGTCAGACGTGGCGCTGCATCCTGCATTTCCGTAAAAGCCGCGTAAGCCTGTTTTGCAAAGGCGATGCCAGTTTTGAAAAGATGAATGTTATTAGCGTGTTAACTTAAAGTTGATAAAAATCGCTGTTGAAAAGTGGACTAAATGGTCAAAAAGGCTGCACAGAAAGCAGGCAGTTATGCGCGATGACGGTGCGCATGGTCGTGAGAGGCCGGGGGTTTTGCTATGCTGAGGGCAAATCAAAAGGAGTGAGCATATGACACAAGGGGCGGTGAAAAGCACCGGCAAGCGGTCCCAGGCGGTAAGCGCCAAGAAAGCGGCAATTCTGGCGGCGGCGCTGGAGACCTTCTCGCAGTTTGGCATCCACGGCACCCGGCTGGAGCAGGTGGCCGAGCGGGCGGGGGTGTCGAAAACCAATTTGCTCTATTACTACGCCTCGAAAGAGGTGCTGTACGTGGCGGTACTGCGCCAGATCCTTGATGTCTGGCTGGCGCCGCTGAAGGCCTTTCGCGAGGAGTTCACCCCGCTGGTGGCTATTCAGGAGTACATTCGCCTGAAGCTGGAGGTCTCCCGCGATCATCCGCAGGCGTCGCGCCTCTTCTGCCTGGAGATGCTCCAGGGAGCGCCGCTGTTAAAAGAGGAGCTAACCGGCAGCGTGAAGGCGCTGGTGGACGAGAAGTCGGCGATTATTGCCGGGTGGATCGCCAGCGGCAAGCTGGCGGCGGTGGATCCCCATCATCTTATCTTTATGATCTGGGCCGCGACCCAGCACTATGCGGACTTTTCTGCCCAGGTGGAGGCGGTGACCGGCAAGACCCTGCAGGATGAGGAGTTTTTCCAGCGCACCGCCGAAAACGTGCAGCGGATGATTATCGAAGGGATCCGCGTGCGTTAATTGGCCGGGGGCAGCGGGCAGCTCAGGTCGCCCTCTTCGCACTGCATCAGGGTGGCGAGCATCGCTTCGCGCTCGCTGGTTTTTTCGGTCAGGCACTGGTTGACGATCATCGGCTGCACCGATCCCCCTTCGGTGCCGGAGCCGATAAAGGCGCAATCCGCGTCGCGCAGGGTAATCCACGCCTGCTGGGCCTTCTTCAGCAGCTCCCGCTGCGGCCCTTCGGCCCGCTTATAGGCCGCCTGATAGGTCTGGTTAAGCTTTTTATCCGCCGCCTGGTACTGCTGGGCGGTACAGGTATTGAGTTCAGTCTGGGTGCTGGCGTTGGCGCACTCGTCCGCTACGGCGCTGGCGCTGAGGGTAAGGGCAACCAGCGCTATCGGTAGTAATTTCATGGTCTCTCCTGCTGCTGTCAGGCAAAAAAAAGGCTCCGTTTCCGGAGCCTTTATTAGCATAGCGTTAGCCTATTGTCATCAGGCTGGCGTTGCCGCCCGCCGCCGCGGTATTGACGCTCAGGGAGCGCTCCACGTACAGCCGCTCCAGCAGCAGATTGGTCTCGCCGCGGGCGAAGCCCTGCACCGAAACAATCGCCCCGTCGCGGGCCGCCACCTGCTCGCACAGCTCGCGCAGCTGGTCGGAGTCGCCGTGATAGATAACCGCGTCAAAGGCCGCGCCGGCAAGGGCATCCGCCTTCGCGAAGTGAATCCGCGCGCTCACCGCCTTCGGCAGCTGTTTCGCCAGATCCCGGTGCAGGGCATCTTCCGGCCACAGCACTTCACACCCGGCCGCCAGCGCGCCCGCCAGCTGGACCAGCGCGTCCTGCTCGTTATCGGCGACGCAGAGCACGCGCTCGCGCGGCATCAGCGTCCAGGTGTTGCGCTCCCCGGTCGGGCCCGGCAGCAGGCGCTGGGTTCCGGCCTGGGCCAGCTCGCCGTACTGGCGGCAGAGCGCCTGCAGTTCCGGGCGGTTCGCCGCCCAGTCGGTGAGGGCGGCCAGCGGCGCGGTCAGCGCGGTTTTCAGCTGGGCATCCACGGCATAAGTTGCATCCTGACGCGCCAGGGTGACGCCGAGGGCGTTATCCGGGCGGTTAGCCAGCAGGCGGTACAGGTACATCGGCCCGCCCGCTTTCGGGCCGGTGCCGGAGAGGCCTTCGCCGCCGAACGGCTGCACGCCCACCACGGCGCCCACCATATTGCGGTTGACGTACAGGTTGCCGACCTTAGCGCTGCCGGTTACCTGGGCGATGGTCTCGTCGATGCGGGTATGTACCCCGAGCGTCAGGCCGTAGCCGGAGGCGTTGATCTGCCCAATCAGCTGGTCGAGGTTGTTACGGTTGTAGCGCACCACGTGCAGCACCGGGCCGAAGACCTCTTTTTTCAGCTCGTCGAAGCTGGCCAGCTCAATCAGGGTTGGCGCCACGAAGGTGCCGGTTTTCCACTCACGGGCGTCGTCGCCGTTTTCGCGCACCGCCTGATACACCGGGCGGCCTTTGGCGCGCATTGCCTGGATGTGGTTTTCGATATTGGCTTTCGCCTCCGCGTCGATCACCGGCCCGATATCGGTGGTGAGACGGCCCGGGTTGCCCATCCGGCATTCGGCCATCGCGCCGCGCAGCATCTTCAGGGTGTGGTCGGCGATGTCGTCCTGCAGGCAGAGCACGCGCAGGGCCGAGCAGCGCTGGCCGGCGCTGTCGAAGGCCGAGGAGAGCACGTCCACCACCACCTGCTCGGTAAGGGCAGAGGAGTCGACGATCATGGCGTTCATGCCGCCGGTTTCCGCAATCAGCGGAGTCGGGCGGCCCTGGGCGTCCAGGCGGGTGGCGATATTGCGCTGCAGCAGGGAGGCCACTTCGGTGGAGCCGGTAAACATCACGCCGCGCACCCGGGTATCGGAGGTGAGCTGTGCGCCCACGGTTTCGCCCCGGCCCGGCAGGAGCTGCACCACGCCTGCCGGTACGCCCGCTTCCAGCAGAATGTTAATACCGAGAGCGGCGATCAGCGGCGTCTGCTCGGCGGGTTTTGCCAGCACGCTGTTGCCCGCGGCCAGCGCGGCGGCAATCTGCCCGGTAAAGATCGCCAGCGGGAAGTTCCACGGGCTGATACAGACCACCGGCCCCAGCGGGCGGTGGGTTTCGTTGTCAAAATCGTCGCGCACCTGGCCGGCGTAATAGTGCAGGAAGTCCACCGCCTCGCGCACCTCGGCGATGGCGTTGCTGAAGCTTTTACCCGCTTCGCGCACCAGGATACCGATAAGCTGCTGCATCTGATCTTCCATCAGCACCGCGGCGCGCTCGAGGATGGCGGCGCGCTCCTGCGGCGGGGTGGCAAACCAGATCGGCGCGTTGTTCACCGCGCTCTGCAACGCCTGTTCGACCTCCTGCTCCGTGGCTTCGCGCACGTAGCCGACGGTGTCCTTCGGCTCGGCCGGGTTGATCACCGGCTGCATGTCGCCGTCGGCAACCGGCTGCTCGAGGATCGGTTTCGCCTGCCACTTGTGCAGGGCGCTGTTGAGCAGGGAAGAGGAGAGCGACGCCAGGCGGTGTTCGTTTGAGAGATCCAGCCCGGCGGAGTTCACGCGGCCCTCGCCGTACAGCTCGCGCGGCAGGGGGATCTTCGGATGCGGCAGGCCAACCTGGCCCTCCTGGGCGGCCATTTTCTCTACCGCCTGCACCGGATCGGCCACCAGCTCGTCCAGCGGCAGGGTGGTATCGGCAATGCGGTTAACGAAGGAGGTGTTGGCGCCGTTTTCCAGCAGGCGGCGCACCAGATAGGCCAGCAGCGTCTCGTGGGTGCCCACCGGGGCGTAAATACGGCACGGACGGTTCAGCTTGCCGTCCGCCACCTTGCCGGTAACCTGCTCGTACAGCGGTTCGCCCATGCCGTGCAGGCACTGGAACTCGTACTGGCCCGGATAGTAGTTCTGGCCCGCCAGCTGGTAAATAGCCGCCAGGGTGTGGGCGTTGTGGGTGGCGAACTGCGGGTAGATCAGGTTCGGCACGCCGAGCAGTTTTTTCGCGCAGGCGAGGTAGGAGACGTCGGTGTAGACCTTGCGGGTATAGACCGGATAGCCCTCCAGCCCCTCCATCTGGGCGCGTTTGATTTCGCTGTCCCAGTAGGCGCCTTTTACCAGGCGGATCATCAGGCGACGGCGGCTGCGGCTCGCGAGGTCAATCAGGTAGTCGATAACGAACGGGCAGCGTTTCTGATAGGCCTGGATCACAAAGCCAATCCCGTTCCAGCCCGCCAGCTCCGGCTCGAAGCACAGTTTTTCCAGCAGATCGAGGGAGATCTCCAGACGGTCGGCCTCTTCGGCATCGATGTTAATCCCGATATCGTACTGGCGCGCCAGCAGGGTCAGGGACTTCAGGCGCGGATAGAGCTCGTCCATGACCCGGTCATACTGGGCGCGGCTGTAGCGCGGGTGCAGGGCCGAGAGCTTAATGGAGATGCCCGGACCTTCGTAGATGCCGCGGCCGTTGGAGGCTTTGCCGATGGCGTGGATCGCCTGCTGGTAAGAGACCATATAGGCCTGGGCGTCGGCGGCGGTGAGGGCCGCTTCGCCCAGCATATCGTACGAGTAGCGGAAGCCTTTATCTTCCAGCTTGCGGGCGTTGGCCAGCGCTTCGGCGATGGTTTCCCCGGTGACGAACTGCTCGCCCATCAGGCGCATCGCCATGTCCACCCCTTTGCGGATCAGCGGCTCGCCGCTCTTACCGATGATGCGGTTCAGGGAGCGGGAGAGGCTGGCCTCGTTGTGGGTGGAGACCAGGCGGCCGGTGAACAGCAGGCCCCAGGTGGCGGCGTTAACAAACAGCGACGGGCTGCGGCCAATATGCGACTGCCAGTTGCCGTTGCTGATCTTGTCGCGGATCAGGGCGTCGCGGGTGGCTTTGTCGGGAATACGCAGCAGGGCCTCGGCCAGGCACATCAGGGCCACCCCTTCCTGGGAGGAGAGGGAGAACTCCTGCAGCAGGCTCTGCACCATGCCGGCGCGGCCGCTGGCGGTTTTCTGGTTACGCAGCTTTTCGGCAAGGGTATAGGCCAGGCTGTGCGCCTGGGCGGCAACCGCCTCCGGCAGGCGGGCCTGCTCCAGCAGCATCGGCACGGCGTCGGTTTCGGCACGGCGGTAGGCGGCGGTAATGGCGGCACGGCTTACGGACTGGGGCAGGATCTGCTCGGCAAATTCGAGGAACGGCTGGTGGCTCTCTTCACCGGCAACGACGGCCTCGTCGCTCTCGTTGGCGGCGCCGCTTAGCAGGGCGGGCAGCTCCGGCAGACCCTCTTCGCTCTCCAGCCTTTCCAGATAATTAAAGATGGCCTGTTTAATCAGCCAGTGCGGCGTGCGGTCGATGCGGGTCGCGGCGGATTTAATGCGTTCGCGGGTGGCGTCATCCAGCTTAACCCCCATGGTGGTCATGCCCATGCCAAAACTCCTGTTGTTCTGTAGTGATGTTCTAACGTTGCGTGAAATATCCACTATGTTGCAACTTTGTGCAACCGTGTTAATTGTGACGCGGGCAGCAAGCTGAAAAATGAATGGATTGTTAATGACGGGTAAGCTGGAAAATCACGCTGCTTTCTGCCCGCAGGCCCCGGTTTTATGCGGTGCTTAACACTTTTTAAAGGTGCAACCGCGAAAAGCGTGAGCGAGTGCAACCTATCGGAAAGACCTATAAAAGCTGGGCTGTATTTGATGTAAATGCAGTGTTAAATCGTTTGTGTGCAGAGACTGCTTACGGCAGGATACGCGCGGCCAACAGAAATACATATCATCATCACCCCGTTCCGGTGATGGAATAAAAGACAATCCGGATGGTTGTCGCAGAAAATTTGCGGAGTAGTTATATGGCAATGAGCACACCGATGCTGGTGACATTTCTCGTTTATATTTTTGGCATGATCCTGATTGGATTCCTCGCATGGCGTTCCACCAAAAACTTTGACGACTATATTCTGGGCGGCCGCAGTTTAGGGCCAATGGTCACCGCGCTCTCAGCCGGTGCCTCTGATATGAGCGGCTGGCTGCTGATGGGCCTGCCGGGGGCGATTTTCATCTCCGGCATCTCCGAAAGCTGGATCGCCATCGGCCTGACCCTGGGCGCGTGGGTGAACTGGAAGCTGGTGGCCGGGCGCCTGCGCGTGCATACCGAGGTCAACAACAACGCCCTGACCCTGCCGGACTACTTCACCGGCCGTTTTGAAGATAACAGCCGTATCCTGCGCATTATCTCGGCTGTGGTGATCCTGGTGTTCTTCACCATCTACTGCGCTTCGGGCATCGTGGCCGGGGCGCGCCTGTTTGAAAGCACCTTCGGCATGAGCTATGAGACGGCGCTCTGGGCCGGGGCGGCGGCCACCATCCTTTACACCTTTGTGGGCGGTTTCCTGGCGGTAAGCTGGACCGATACCGTACAGGCGAGCCTGATGATCTTCGCCCTGATCCTGACCCCGGTTATCGTGATTCTCACCGTGGGCGGCTTTGGCGATTCGCTGGAGGTGATCAAGCAGAAGAGCATTGAAAACGTCGATATGCTGAAAGGGCTGAACTTCGTGGCCATCGTCTCGCTGATGGGCTGGGGGCTGGGCTACTTCGGCCAGCCGCACATCCTGGCGCGCTTTATGGCGGCGGACTCCCACCACACCATCGTCCACGCGCGCCGCATCAGCATGACCTGGATGATCCTGTGCCTGGCGGGCGCCTGCGCCGTGGGCTTCTTCGGCATTGCGTACTTCGAAACCAACCCGTCGCTGGCGGGCGCGGTGAACCAGAACGCCGAGCGCGTGTTCATCGAGCTGGCGCAGATCCTCTTCAACCCGTGGATTGCCGGGATCCTGCTGTCGGCCATTCTGGCGGCGGTGATGTCTACCTTAAGCTGCCAGCTGCTGGTCTGCTCCAGCGCCATTACCGAAGATCTCTATAAGGCCTTCCTGCGTAAAGGGGCGAGCCAGAAAGAGCTGGTATGGGTAGGGCGCTTTATGGTGCTGGTGGTGGCGCTGGTCTCTATTGCGCTGGCCGCCAACCCGAACAACCGCGTGCTGGGCCTGGTAAGCTACGCCTGGGCGGGCTTTGGCGCCGCCTTCGGCCCGGTAGTGCTCTTCTCGGTGCTCTGGTCGCGCATGACCCGCAACGGCGCGCTGGCCGGGATGCTTATCGGTGCCGTGACCGTTATCGTCTGGAAACAGTTCGCCTGGCTGGGGCTGTACGAAATCATTCCGGGCTTTATCTTCGCCAGCATCGGTATCGTGGTCTTCAGCCTGCTGGGTAAAGCCCCTTCTGCCGCCATGCAGAAACGCTTTGCCGACGCGGACGCCCACTACCACACGGCGCCGCCGTCGAAGTTACAGCCGGAGTAAGGTGTTTTCTCCCTCCCTGAGGGAGAGGGAGAACTCTTATATGCGGAATCTAAGCCGGGCATGCCCGGCTTTTTTTATTGCTAATTTCAGTGATTCAGGCTCATATCGCAGGACTAAAAACAGTGAGGATAGCGAACAATGATAATTAAAACAGGGCTGGTAGCGGGTGCAATGCTGCTGCTGGCAGGCTGCAACGCCCCATCGCACGCCGGCCCGGATAGCGGCTGCCAGGTCGATAATCAGATGCAGCAGACCACCCTCTATTTCGGCCTGAACCGTCCGGCAGGGGCGGCGATTACCGGCCCGGAGTGGCAGCAGTTTGTTGACCAGGAAGTCACGCCGCGTTTTCGCGATGGGCTGACGGTGTTTGATGCCCGCGGGCAGTGGCTGGGTAACGACGGTAAGGTGGCGCGGGAGCCGAGCAAAGCCCTGATGCTTATTCACGGTCAGGATGCGCAGAGCGAGCGTAATATTGAAGCGCTGCGCGGGGTCTACAAATCGCGCTTTGCCCAGGAGTCGGTGATGCGCGTTGACCAGCCGGTGTGCGTGCAGTTCTGATGGAAAACGGCGGGATATCCCGCCGTTTTATTCAGAGCACCAGCCCGGCAAAGCTTGCCGAGAGCAGGCTCACCAGGGTAGCGCCATACACCAGGCGCAGGCCGTAGCGCGAGACCACGTTGCCCTGACGCTCGTTCAGCCCCTTGATCGCCCCGGCGACGATGCCGATAGAGGCAAAGTTGGCGAAGGAGACCAGGAACACCGACAGGATCCCCAGCCCGCGCGGGGTCATCTGCGCGGCTATTTTTTGCAGCTCGATCATCGCCACAAACTCGTTTGCCACAAGCTTAGTGGCCATAATGCCGCCGGCGTGCAGGGCGTCGCTTAGCGGAATGCCCACCAGCCAGGCCAGCGGATAGAAGACATAGCCGAGCAGCTGCTGGAAGCTTAAACCGAAGAGGGTAGAGAAGAGGGCGTTGACCGCGCTAATCAGCGCAATAAAGCCGATCAGCATCGCCAGAATAATCATCGCCACCTTAAAGCCGGCCAGAATATACTCCCCGAGCATTTCAAAGAAGCTCTGGGATTCGTGCAGCTTCTCCAGCTTAATATCCGGCTCCGCTTCAGGGCGGGTGGGGTTAATCACCGACAGGATAATAAAGGTGCTGAACATATTCAGAATCAGCGCCGCCACCACGTATTTCGCCTCCAGCATCGACATATAGGCGCCGACGATAGAGAGCGACACCGTGGACATGGCGGTGGCGGCCATGGTGAACAGGCGGCGGGAGGAGAGATCCCCCAGCACGCCCTTATAGGCGATAAAGTTTTCCGACTGGCCCAGCGTCAGGGAGCTGATGGCGTTGAACGACTCCAGCTTGCCCATGCCGTTCACCTTCGACAGCAGGGTGCCGAACAGGCGAATAAAGACCGGCAGAATCCGCCAGTGCTGCAATATACCAATCAGCGCGGAAATAAAGACGATCGGGCACAGCACGCCGAGGAAAATAAAGGCCAGCCCTTTTTCGCCCATGCCGCCAAATACAAAATTGGTGCCCTCGGCGGCATATTTCAGCAGGGTCTCAAAGAAGCCCCCGACGTATTTAATAACGAACAGGCCGCTTTCCGCATGCAGGAAAAAGAAGGCCAGCGCGATTTCAATTACCACGAGCTGGAGAATATAGCGCAGGCGAATGCTGCGGCGGTCAAAGCTCACCAGCCACGCCAGGGCGAGGATCACCACCAGCGCCAGCAGGAAGTGCAAAAAGTTATACATAGTTATTTTTCAGCAGGTTTTTGGGGCGCTCATTTAGCCACAGCCCGCCTGCGGGGTAAATGTACTTTTCCTCATGAACTTAGCCAGCCGGTGATAAACCCGGCAACTATTATCCTGCAACGGTTTTACATCCTGTCATTAAAACGCAGCATATTTCGCTTGTTTTTCTTTTTGGCGTAATGATAATCACTATCACAAGAATTTACTTTTCTTTGCATCAGTTGACGGCGATAAACAATTAGGGTGTCGGCATGTTTGTTCCATTTCTCATTATGTTACGTGAAGGCCTTGAAGCGGCCTTAATTGTCAGCCTTATCGCTAGCTATCTGAAGCGCACCCAGCGCGGGCGCTGGATCGGGGTGATGTGGATCGGCGTACTGCTGGCCGCCGGGCTCTGCCTGGGGCTGGGCATCTTTATCAATGAAACCACCGGCGAGTTCCCGCAGAAAGAGCAGGAGCTGTTTGAAGGGCTGGTGGCGGCGGTGGCGGTGATCATCCTCACCTGGATGGTGTTCTGGATGCGCAAAGTGTCGCGCAACGTGAAGGTGCAGCTGGAGCAGGCGGTGGATAACGCCCTGCAAAAAGGCAACCATCACGGCTGGGCGCTGATCGCGATGGTGTTTTTCGCCGTGGCCCGCGAAGGGCTGGAGTCGGTCTTCTTCCTGCTGGCGGCATTCCAGCAGGACGTGGGCATCTGGCCGCCGCTGGGGGCCATGCTGGGCCTGGCTACCGCGGTGGTGCTCGGGTTTCTGCTCTACTGGGGCGGTATTCGCCTTAACCTCGGCCTCTTCTTCCGCTGGACCAGCCTGTTTATTCTGCTGGTGGCCGCCGGGCTGGCGGCGGGGGCGATTCGCGCCTTCCACGAGGCCGGGCTGTGGAACCACTTCCAGGACGTGGCCTTCGATCTGAGCAACGTTCTCTCTACCCACTCCCTGACCGGCACCCTGCTCGAAGGTATCTTCGGCTATCAGGAAGCCCCGAGCGTCAGCGAAGTGGCGGTCTGGTTTATCTATCTTATTCCGGCGCTGGTGCTGTTCTTTCTGCCATCGCGCCCCAACGTGCAGCCGTCGCGGACTGCGCATTGATTGTGATTAGTGTAGTTACAACATACTTATTAACGGGAAGGGTCATGGCTATTCAACTCCGTCGTACCGCTTTGCAGGCAGGTATTGCCGCGCTGCTCTCCTCTGCGTGCTATGCGCAGGCTGCCGATGTGCCGCAGGTAAAAGTCACCGTCAATGATAAACAGTGCGAGCCGATGACCATCACGGTCAACAGCGGCAAAACCCAGTTCATCATTCAGAACCACAGCCAGAAAGCGCTGGAGTGGGAGATCCTTAAAGGGGTGATGGTGGTGGAAGAGCGCGAGAACATCGCGCCGGGCTTCAGCCAGAAGATGACCGCTAACCTGCAGCCGGGCGAATACGACATGACCTGCGGCCTGCTGACCAATCCGAAAGGCAAGCTGATCGTTAAAGGTGAAGGCACGGCCGACGCGGCGAAAGGCGACGCCCTGCTGAGCCTCGGCGAGGCCATCACCGCCTATAAAGCTTACGTAACAAAAGAGACCGCCGACCTGGTGGCCGGTACCAAAGCCTTTACCGATGCGGTAAAAGCGGGCGATATCGAAAAAGCCAAATCCCTGTATGCCCCGACGCGCCAGCACTATGAGCGCATCGAGCCGATCGCCGAGCTCTTCTCCGACCTCGACGGCAGCATCGACGCCCGTGAAGACGACTACGAGCAGAAGGCCGCCGACCCGAAATTCACCGGCTTCCACCGCCTCGAGAAGGCGCTGTTTGGCGATAACTCGACGAAAGGTATGGAGCAGTATGCCACCCAGTTGAACAGCGACGTGCTGGAGCTGCAAAAGCGCATCAGCGAGCTGGCGTTCCCGCCGTCAAAAGTAGTGGGCGGCGCCGCGGGCCTGATTGAAGAGGTGGCGGCCAGCAAAATCAGCGGCGAAGAGGATCGCTACAGCCATACCGACCTGTGGGACTTCCAGGCCAACGTCGAAGGCGCCCAGAAGATTGTCGATCTGCTTCGTCCCCAGCTGCAGAAAGATAACGGCGCGCTGCTGGCGAAGGTGGACGCCAACTTCAAAAAGGTAAATACCATTCTCGCCAAATACCGTACCAAAGACGGCTTTGAAACCTACGACAAGCTGACGGAGGCGGATCGCAACGCCCTGAAAGGGCCGATCACCACCCTGGCGGAAGATCTCGCCCAGCTGCGCGGCGTGCTGGGGCTGGACTAAGCAACATGAACAAGTTTGATGAGGCCGATCTCGCGCAGCCGTCGCGTCGTCGGCTGCTGAAAGGGGTAGGGGCGCTGGCGCTGGCGGGCGGCAGCCCGATGGCGCAGGCGGCCAAACCGAACAGCGCGCCGGGCACCCTCTCCCCGGACGCGCGCATGGAGACGCAGCCGTTCTGGGGCGTCCATCAGGCCGGGATCCTTACTCCCCAGCAGGCGTCGGTGATGCTGGTGGCCTTTGACGTACTGGCCAGCGACAGGGCGGACCTGGAGCGCCTGTTTAAACTGTTAACCGCGCGCATTGCGTTTCTGACCACCGGCGGGCCGGCGCCCGATACGCCCAATACGCGCCTGCCGCCGATGGACTCCGGCATTCTCGGGGCCTACATCGCTCCGGATAACCTGACCATCACCGTGTCGCTGGGGGCCTCGCTGTTTGACGACCGCTTTGGTCTGGGACCGCAGAAGCCAAAATCGCTGCAAAAGATGGTGCGTTTCCCCAACGATTCGCTGGATGCCAGCCTGTGCCATGGGGATCTGCTGTTGCAGATCTGCGCCAATACCCAGGATACGGTTATTCACGCCCTGCGCGACCTGATCAAGCACACCCCGGATCTGCTGAGCGTGCGCTGGAAGCGGGAGGGCTTTATCTCCGACCATGCGGCGCGCAGCAAAGGCAAAGAGACGCCGGTAAACCTGCTGGGCTTTAAGGACGGCACCGCCAACCCCGACAGCGGCGACGGCGCGCTGATGGACAAGGTGGTGTGGGTCACGGCGGATCAGGGCGAGCCGGCGTGGGCGGTGGGCGGCAGCTATCAGGCGGTGCGTATTATCCAGTTCCACGTGGAGTTCTGGGACCGCACGCCGCTGAAAGAGCAGCAGACGATCTTCGGGCGGGACAAGCACAGCGGGGCGCCGCTGGGGATGAAGAACGAGCACGACGTGCCGGACTACGCCCGCGATCCCGATGGCGAGGTCATCGCCCTAGATAGCCACATCCGCCTGGCGAACCCGCGCACCCCCGAAAGCGCCGCCAGCCTGATGATGCGCCGGGGCTATAGCTACTCGCTGGGGGTCACTAACTCGGGCCAGCTGGATATGGGGCTGCTGTTTGTCTGCTACCAGCACGATCTGGCGAAGGGCTTTTTAACCGTGCAAAAGCGGCTTAACGGCGAAGCGCTGGAAGAGTACGTGAAGCCCATCGGCGGCGGCTATTTCTTTGCCCTGCCTGGGGTGAAAGATAAAAAACATTACCTTGCCCAGGCGCTGCTCGAGGCCTGAAAACGACCCCGCACCCTCGTGCGGGGTATCATTTTTTTCTATGATTATTCTGCTGTTATAATTCTGTAATATTCCTCGACGACACTGAACCTGACGGTGAAGCACTGCTTAAAAGTTAAGTTCAGGTAAATATAATGTTGCATTAAGTTTAAAACCTGATGTACTTACTATAAGAAAGCGGTAGTTCCCGGCAGTGATAGCAAGTCACAATGGAGATCGCGAATGGTAGGGTCCTGTACTGGACAAGGTAAATCTAAAAACCGCAGCACCCGGCGCGGAGGCTCAGACTCCGGCAGCGATCGCTTCACCGTAAAATTCCCCTTCACCACAGCAAAACCCGATCTCTCCGACGTGCCGGACGGTGCGCGTAGCCATCCGGCGGCGTCAGTTAACCAAGCAAGCAATGGCTTACAAGGAAGCCAAACCTCAGATGTTCGTGCGCATAATCGCGCCGGTAACGGTGCGTGTGATGAATACCAACAACTCAAGGTGCTATCCATGGGAAGACAAAAAGCAGTGATCAAAGCTCGTCGTGAAGCAAAACGTGTGTTGAGACGAGATTCACGTAGCCATAAACAGCGTGAAGAAGAATCGGTCACCTCGCTTGTGCAGATGAGTGGCGTCGAAGCAATTGGCATGGCAAGGGATAGCCGGGATCTTACGCCGGTTGTGGCACGCAATGACGCTCAGGCGCAGTACCTGAATGCTATCGAGAGTAAATCGCTTATCTTCGCCACCGGTGAAGCCGGCTGCGGGAAGACCTGGATAAGCGCTGCCAAAGCGGCGGAGGCTCTGATTCATAAGGATGTGGACAAGATTATTGTCACCCGTCCGGTGCTGCAGGCCGATGAAGACCTCGGCTTCCTGCCCGGTGATATATCGGAGAAGTTTGCGCCTTACTTCCGGCCGGTCTACGACGTGCTGGTAAAACGGCTGGGCGCTTCCTTCATGCAATATTGCCTGCGACCAGAAATTGGCAAGGTAGAAATCGCGCCGTTCGCCTATATGCGCGGACGTACATTTGAAAATGCGGTTGTGATTCTCGACGAGGCTCAGAACGTAACCGCTGCGCAAATGAAGATGTTTTTAACGCGCCTCGGGGAGAACGTGACGGTAATCGTTAACGGCGATATCACCCAGTGTGACCTGCCGGCGGGCGTTCCGTCCGGCCTGAGCGATGCGCTGGCACGTTTTGAGGAAGATGATATGGTGGGCATCGTTCGTTTTACCAAAGACGACTGCGTGCGCTCGGCGCTGTGCCAGCGAACGCTGAATGCTTACTACTGAGTTGGTTGTGTATGCAAAGCCCGGGAAACCGGGCTTTGTTGTTTGTAGAGGCAATTCCCTGTTTTATTGGGGTTAGGACGAGGGGAGAGGGCTCCAGACCGCACCGTACAGTTCCCTCTCCCCTGGGGAGAGGGTTAGGGTGAGGGGCCCAGATCGCACCGTACAGTTCCCTCTCCCCTGGGGAGAGGGTTAGGGTGAGGGGCCCAGACCGCACCGTGCCGCATATAGCACCGGGAGGGATTGACTCGCTGCGCTCGCCCTACGGGCAGCCCGCTCACTGCGTTCGCGGTCTGTCCAACTGGCTGCGCCAGTTGTCGAACCCTCGGTCGAGGGATCTCATCCCTCCCCGCAGGCGTGCAACATGCGAAAAAAAAGCCCGTACTTTCGTACGAGCTCTTTCTCGAATATGGCGGTGAGGGAGGGATTCGAACCCTCGATACGTTGCCGTATACACACTTTCCAGGCGTGCTCCTTCAGCCACTCGGACACCTCACCATATTGTATTGCTGCCTGACCGCTTGGGGGGCAACGGGGCGCTACTATAGGGAGTAGTGCTAAAACGGTCAAGCAGATTTTATACTTAGCGGTTTATTCGGTTACACAGTAATCAGCTACGGGGTTTTTACGCCCCGGAGCGGGGGATTAGCGCTGTGAATCGAGCGCCTCACCGTTTTTCACTACCTCCTGCGCCTTACCGTAGCTTTCTATCAGCAGCTGATAGGCCGGGAAGATGTGGGTATAGACCTCGGCCCAGGCGGCGGCATCTTCACGATTCCAGGTGCGCTGAATTTCTGACGCCACTGCCGCCGTATCCATAGGCACAACGCCCGCCTGCACCACGCGCGCCAGGGTGATTTCCTGCGCCATTTTGCTGTAGGTGCCTGATGCATCGATAACCGCAAATACTTTATAACCGTCCGCCACCGCGCTGATGGAGGGGAAGGCCATACAGACGCTGGTGATAGTGCCGGCGATAATCAGCGTCTTACGCCCGGTCGCCTTAACGGCGGCAACGAACTCCGGGTTATCCCAGGCGTTAATCTCGCCTTTACGCGCCACGTATTGGGCATGGGGCGCATTGGCGTGGATCTCCGGGATCAGCGGGCCGTTTGGCCCCTGAGGCACCGACGCCGTGGTGATCACCGGGATATTCGCCAGGGTCGCAATCTTAGCAAGAGCCGCCGCGCGGGCGCGCAGCTCCGGCATAGGCATATCGCCGACGGTCTGAAATAGCCCGCTCTGGTGATCGATAAGCAGCATCACCGCATCATTTGCGTCAATAACGGGACGCGCGCCGTTGAAGTTAGCAGGGGTAGACATGGTTCTCTCCTTTATACGTTTCAGATTTGGCCAAAGCGGCCGGCGTTAAAATCGCGGATCGCCTCCGCGATTTCGGTTTTACTGTTCATCACAAAGGGACCGTAGCCGACGATGGGTTCATTCAGCGGCTCCCCGGCCATCAGCAGCACTTTGGCATCGCGGCTGGCCTCCAGGTGCAGTTTTTCTCCCTCCTGGCTTAGCACTACCAGCTGGGCTTCACCCGCCCGGGCGCTGCCGTTGACCGTCACGCTCCCTTCCTGCACCACCAGCGCGGTGCTCCAGCCTTCCGGCTGAGTGAGGCCAAGGTGTGCCCCCTGGCGCAGAGATAAATCCCAGACGTTCAGCGGCGAAAAGGTATGCGCGGGGCCCGCGACGTCGTCGTAGCGTCCGGCAATCACCCGCAGCGTTCCGCCGTTGTCCGGCAGCTGAGCCACCGGGATATCGCTGCTGCTGATGCTCTGGTATCCGGGCGTGGCCATTTTGTCTTTTGCCGGCAGGTTGACCCACAGCTGCATCATTTTGAGTTCGCCGCCTTTCTGCGAAAACGCGCCTGAGTGAAACTCTTCGTGCAGAATGCCCGCGCCCGCGGTCATCCACTGCACGTCGCCGGGGCCGATAACGCCGCCTTTGCCGGTGGAGTCGCGGTGTTCCACCTCGCCTGCATAGACGATAGTGACCGTCTCAAAACCCCGGTGGGGATGCTGGCCCACCCCGCGCTTAACGCCGTCCGCCGGAAAGATGTGGGGACCCGCATAGTCCAGCAGCAGGAACGGGCTCAGGGCTTCGCCCTGGGACTGATAAGAAAACATCGAGCGAACCGGAAATCCGTCGCCAACCCAGTGCTGCTGCGGTGCGGTATAGACGCCTGTGACTTTTTTCATGATGAACTCCTGATGTTCTGTTGATGTAATTAGCTTATATTCAGAGTTAATACCCCGGTAGATAGTGAAAATGGTATTCACTGTTCTAAAAATGGAACGATGCTGATGCAGGATCTCAATGATTTCGTCTTGTTTGTGAAGGTGGTGGACTACGGCGGCTTTGCGCCCGCCGGACGGGCGCTGGATCTGCCCAAATCCAGGCTCAGCCGGCGTATCGCCCAGCTCGAAGAGCGGCTTGGGGTGCGGTTAATTCAGCGCACCACCCGTCAGTTCAGGGTTACAGAGGTAGGGCAGACCTTCTACCAGCACTGCCAGGCGATGCTGGTAGAGGCCGAAGCGGCGGAGGAGGCCGTTGCCGCGCTGCGCTCCGAGCCGCGCGGCATTGTCAGGATCACCTGTCCGGTGACGCTGCTGCATGTGCACGTGGGGCCGATGCTGGCGAGGTTTATGGCCCGCTATCCGGGGATCCATCTTCAGCTTGAAGCCACCAACCGTCGGGTTGACGTGGTGGGTGAGGGGGTGGACGTGGCGATCCGCGTCCGTCCGCGCCCCTTTGACGACAGCGATCTGGTGCTGCGGGTGCTTGCAGACAGGGGGCAATGCCTTGTGGCGGGGCCGCAGCTTATTGAACGGCTGGGCAAACCCGCCGTGCCGTCCGCGCTTAACGGCTGGCCCGGTCTGAGCATGAGCGCCGGCAAGCAGGTGCATAAGTGGGAGCTGAGCGGCCCCCGGGGGGCAAAAGCGGAAATCCACTTTGAACCGCGCTTTACCACTAGCGATATGCTGGCGCTGCGCGAAGCGGCAATGGCCGGTATTGGCGTGGTACAGCTCCCGATCCTGATGGTTAAGGAGCAGCTGGCATCAGGCGCGCTGGTGCGGGTACTTGATGGCTGGGAGCCGGGACGGGAGGTGATCCACGCGGTATTTCCCTCGCGACGGGGCTTGCTGCCTTCCGTCAGGGCGCTGGTGGATTTCCTGACCGAGGAGTATGCGCGGATGGTGGAGGAGTAGAGGGTTGAATGCACTATCCGGCTCTCTCTCTTGGGGAGCGGGCCAGGGTGAGGGGCCAAGACCGCACTATCCAGTTCCCTCTCCCCTGGGGAGAGGGTCAGGGTGAGGGGCCCAGACCGCATCATCCGGTTCCCTCTCCCCAGGGGGGAGGGTTAGGGTGAGGGGCTCAGGCCGCACTATCCAGTTCCCTCTCCCCAGGGGAGAGGGTTAGGGTGAGGGGCCCAGACCGCACCATCCAGTACCCTCTCCCTGGGGAGAGGGTTAGGGTGAGGGGCTCAGGCCGCACTATCCAGTACCCTCTCCCCTATGGGGAGAGGGTTAGGGTGAGGGGCCCAGACCGCACCGGACTGCATGTAGCACCGGGAGGGATTGACTCGCTGCGCTCGCCGTTACTCGGCCCATCCCTGGGCCTCGCCCCTTCGGGGCCAACGCAGGCGTTGTTCAAAAACGCTCCCGGCGTTTTTGTGCGGGCAGCCCGCTCACTGCGTTCGCGGTCTGTCCAACTGGCTGCGCCAGTTGTCGAACACTCAGTCGGGGGTTCTCATCCCTCCCTCTCGGGAGAATATAAAAGAAAAAAGCCCGTACTTTCGTACGAGCTCTTCTCTAAATATGGCGGTGAGGGAGGGATTCGAACCCTCGATACGTTGCCGTATACACACTTTCCAGGCGTGCTCCTTCAGCCACTCGGACACCTCACCATATTGTCTTCCCGTTGTTGACGGGACGGGCGCTAATGTAAGGAAAAGCCGAACTGCCGTCAATCTACTTTTTCAGTAAATTAGCGCGTTTAGACAAACTTCAAGCAACATGATTCCTAAATAGGCTGAAAGCGTCTCATTTATCAACAACGCAGCCGGCGCCGGAATTTGTTATGCTGACAATCTCATTGAAAAAGAAAATAAAACAGCGCAAAAGAGCAGGAGAATTTATGGATATCATCTTTTATCACCCTACATTTGATACCGCCTACTGGCTAAAAGCCCTGTCGGCAGCCGTGCCCGGCGCGCGCGTTCGCGAGTGGAAGCGGGGCGATAACGACCATGCGGACTACGCGCTGGTCTGGCATCCGCCGGTGGAAATGCTGCAGGGCCGCGATCTTAAAGCGGTGTTTGCACTGGGGGCAGGCGTCGATTCGATCCTCAGCAGGCTGAAGGCGCATCCGGAAATGCTGCCGGAACATATCCCGCTATTCCGCCTCGAAGATACCGGCATGGGCGAACAGATGCAGGAGTACGCCGTCAGCCAGGTGCTGCACTGGTTCCGCCGCTTCGATGACTATCAGGCGCTTAAACAGCAGGCCCGCTGGGAGCCGCTGACCGAGTATCAGCGCGAAGATTTTACCGTCGGCATTCTGGGGGCGGGCGTGCTGGGCTCGAAGGTGGCCGAAGCCCTGGCGCCGTGGGGATTCCCGCTGCGCTGCTGGAGCCGCAGCCGTAAAGCGATTCCGAACGTCACCAGCTTCGCCGGGCAGGAAGAGCTGCCGGCATTCCTGAAAGAGACGCGGGTGCTGATAAACCTGCTGCCCAATACCGCACAGACCGCCGGGATGATCGACGGCGCGCTGCTCGATCAGCTTCCCGACCAGAGCTACCTGATGAACCTCGCCCGCGGGGTGCACGTGATTGAGCCGGACCTGCTGGCCGCGCTGGAGAGCGGCAAGCTTAAGGGCGCCATGCTCGACGTCTATAGCAAAGAGCCGCTGCCGGCTGAGAGCCCGCTCTGGGCGCACCCGCGCGTGGCGATGACGCCGCATATCGCCGCGGTCACGCGCCCGGCGGAAGCGGTGGCCTATATCGCCCGCACTATCGGTCAGCTGGAGGCGGGAGAGGCCGCCAGCGGGCGGGTCGATCGCCAGCGCGGCTACTGACTCAAACCCGGCGCTGGCCGGGTTTTTGCTAAAAAACGGCGGTGATAACTGCTATCCTTGGGAAAACACGAGAGGAGAGAACGATGTATCCCGTTGACCTGCATATGCATACCGTCGCCAGTACGCACGCCTACAGTAACCTTCATGACTATATCGCCCAGGCAAAGCTTAAAAATATTAAGCTCTTTGCCATTACCGATCATGGCCCTGATATGGCAGACGCGCCGCACTACTGGCACTTTGTGAATATGCGCATCTGGCCGCGGGTGGTCGACGGCGTCGGGATCCTGCGCGGTATCGAGGCCAATATCAAAAACACCCAGGGTGAAATTGACTGTACCGGCCCGATGCTCACCTCTCTGGATCTGATTCTGGCCGGCTTCCACGAGCCGGTGCTTCCGCCGCAGGACCAGGCTGCCAACACCGAGGCGATGATCGCCACTATTGCCAGCGGCAACGTGCATATCATCAGCCATCCGGGCAACCCCAAATATCCTATCGATATTGACGCCGTCGCCCGGGCCGCGGCGGAACATCAGGTGGCGCTGGAGATCAACAACTCCTCCTTCCTGCACTCGCGTAAGGGAAGCGAAGCCAACTGCCGCGCCGTCGCCGCAGCGGTGCGCGATGCCGGGGGCTGGGTGGCGCTGGGCTCGGATTCCCACACCGCCTTTACGCTGGGTGATTTCAGCGAATGCCGCAAAATCCTTGATGAGGTGGGGTTCCCTGAAGAGCGTATTCTTAACGTCACCCCGCGACGTCTACTCGATTTTCTGGAATCAAGGGGCATGGCGCCGATTCCTGAATTTGCCGAATTTTAACCCTGTAATGGACTAAATAAATGAACGAATTTTCCATCCTCTGCCGCGTACTGGGCTCTCTCTACTATCGCCAGCCTCAGGATCCGCTGCTGGTACCGCTCTTTACGCTGATCCGTGAGGGCAAGCTGGCCCAGAACTGGCCGCTTGAGCAGGATGAACAGCTGCAGCGCCTGCAAAACAGCTGCGATATGCAGCAGATCGCCGCGGACTATAACGCCCTGTTTGTTGGTGAAGAGTGCCGCGTCTCGCCTTATCGCTCGGCCTGGGAAGAGGGTGCAACGGAAGCCGAAGTGCGCGCGTTTCTCTCTGAGCGCGGCATGCCGCTGACCGATACGCCCGCCGACCATATTGGCACCCTGCTGCTGGCGGCCTCGTGGATCGAAGATCACGCGGCGGAAGATGAGAACGAGGCGCTGGAAACCCTGTTTGGCGAGTACATTCTGCCCTGGTGCGGGGCCTTTCTCGGCAAAGTCGAAGCCCATGCCACCTCGCCGTTCTGGCGCACCATGGCGCCGCTTACCCGCGAGGCTATCGCCGCCATGTGGGACGAACTGCAGGAAGAGAATGAAGAGTGATCCGCATCACATCCGAAATGTAATCTTGCAATCTTCCTTGTTTAAAATGTGCTCATGATCTCATTTCATTGGCGCGTATCTGCTAAGATGCGCGCCATGAACATACTACTTTCTATCGCACTCACGACGGGCATCCTCTCCGGTATCTGGGGCTGGGTTGCGGTCTCACTAGGGTTACTCAGCTGGGCGGGCTTTCTGGGCTGCACGGCCTATTTCGCCTGCCCCCAGGGTGGGTTGAAAGGGCTGTTTATTTCAGCCTGCACCCTGATGAGCGGCGTGGCGTGGGCGCTGGTGATTATCCACGGCAGCGCGCTGGCGCCGCATCTGGAAATTTTTGGCTATGCCATGACCGGCGTGGTGGCCTTTTTGATGTGCGTGCAGGCAAAACATCTGCTGCTCTCTTTTGTTCCCGGCACCTTTATTGGCGCCTGCGCCACCTTTGCCGGGCAGGGCGACTGGGCGCTGGTGGTGCCTTCGCTGGCCCTCGGACTGGCGTTTGGCTATGCCATGAAAAATTGCGGCCTCTGGCTGGCCGCCCGACGGACGAGAGCGCAAAGCCCGGCGGCGTTAAAGGAATAAAAAAAGGCGAGACCAGTGTCTCGCATTTTTATTTGCGCTTTTTATCAGGACTCCGGCGGCACCGACATCTCGCGGTATTTCACCAGGATATCGTTCTTCACTTCGTTCTTATTCTGCAGATCCCACAGGCCGCGATCGATACCGTCGTTAATCAGGAAAATAACCCCCGTTTCGATGGCCGACATAAGACAGAGCATGACGGGTTCATTCGAGGTATAGCCAATCTCGCCCTCCAGCAGCCGCTGGTAGTCGACGAAGCGGAACACCCCGGCCTGTACCTCGTAGGAGAGGATCGTTTTGCTGGTGGTTACCGAGGATAAGATCTCCCCGGTGCTGACGTTAATAACCCGTAGGTTGACCGCAATCTGATCCAGCTGATACTGGGTATCGCCGCCAATACCGAAGTAGCGCGCCCCCACGCCGCCTGACTTGACGTTGCTTTCGTAGCCAATAATCGAACCTTCCACCATCACGTTTGCCGCCGTCAGGGACTGCAACGGAATGCGGTTGTTCACCGCGACGGTACCGTTGTCCTGGGCCGCGCGGATAATCTTACGTTCGTTAAGCAGGTTTTGTAGCCCCTGACGTTCCAGAGGAATAAACCAGCGCGAATCTTTTAAGGCCGTTACCAGCATGGCAGTGGCGCTTTGCGGCACGGCGGTGGAGAAGTTACTGGCCGGGTAGGGTTTAAACTGCCCGGTTTCATCCTGAATGTTATAGACCGAGACGAATATTTTACCGGTTGGCATTGGCAGATGCGTTAAATCACGATAGCTCTGCGCCCGGGGCATTAAGGTCGGTTTTGCAGCCTGTTTCGGTGGAGCAGTTAAACAACCGCTCAATAAGCACACTGCAACAAGTAATAGAAAGCGCTGCATGATTATTGTCCTTATCACGTCGTTATTTAAAAGTCGGTGGAGCTGGTTTGCAAGCCTGACACCTCAATGGTGGAGGTTTGCCCCGTTTTCCGGTCGGTCACGTTTAACTGCAATTGCCCATCCCGGTTGGCAATATCGACAATGTATTCCTTGGTCACCATTCGTCCCGGCTTGCCGGTATTAATATTGGTTAATAATCCGCCAAGAATTTGCGACTGGATGGCCTGAGTAAAGTTATCCAGCGCCGAGGGGGTTTCGATGCCGAAATCATCGTCATAGCTGGGATCTTTATAAGAGTTTTGTGCCTGAGCACCGTTTAAAAGATATGCACCATTGTTTGGGTTACCGCCGAAATTAGGGTTACGGAACTGGAAAGTCATATTTCCGGCCCAGGTTACTGGCGAGATAATAAGTAAAACAATCACTGCATGTTTAACACGCATGACAGCCTCCGGATGAGTATTCTTTTAAAACTCGTCTTGCGCTAAATCGCCTGTGCTAAGCAGGGCTTTATCTATTTGCAGGCGATTTATCGCTTCTTCGGTTTGCGCCAGAGCGACGTTGACGTTGTCACTGAGACCTTGCCTGGTGGGGAATAAAAACGTTTGAAAAATCACGTCCTGATTAACCGTTATGGTTATCCAGCTTCCCCAGCGCGCGCTGGGCCGTTCGTTGATTGTTAAGTTTCCGGGATAACTACTTTCCCATTTGTCGCTAAACGCACGATAAAAATCGTGCCCGACAGATGTGACCGTATGGTCCGTTAACAATCCGGGGATCTCCACCTCGACGGCGTGCAGATTCCCGGCAGCAAGAGATATTCCTGCTGCAAGTATCCAACTCATGGTGCATTTCATGACGTTAACGCCTGAGGTTATCGTTTGCCCATGAAACTGCCTGAGTTCGGTTTTTAACAGCTATTTTCTTGAAAAGATTATAGAGATGAGTCTTAACCGTATTTTCGCTGATAAATAACGAACGGGCGATCTCGATATTTGAAGCTCCGATGCGTAATTTATTCAGAATCTCTTTTTCGCGGTGGGTTAGCAGCGCAGACTCTGAACTGTTATAGCGATAATTTCCGGAGTGGGTGATGAGATAACTTGCAAGTTTCTGCGAAAAGTAGCATTCGCCGCGCAGAACACCCTGCAGGCCATCAACAACGCGTGTCTCGTCCTCACTAACATAAAAGACACCGTTGATATGGGGCCAGCTTTCGATATCTCTGAACGGATACTCTTCAGGCGTATTCAATAACAGCACGCGGATGTTATTGTTTTTCCGGCTTAAGATATCCTGCCAGTAATGGATAAGCTTTTTATCCGCCTCCATCATATCGAAAAGAATAATACTACCAGCAGCAATATCGTCAAAAGAACGTTGAATATTATGCAATTTCCCGTTCAGTGACAGCGTATGCTTAAGATGTTGTAATAAAGCTGTAGCTTGTAAAGAAGGTTTGGTGATCAACAATAATGTATGACCATGGTAACTATGGACTTCATTAAACATGATGAAACCCCTTTTTTGGGACACCTGGCAGCTGCCCCCGTTATATTAACGGGGGCACCAGAAGTACTGACAGATGTTGCACTGCTGTGTGTAGAAGAAACCATATCCTCCAGCGGGAGGAAAAATAAAAAGCCAAACATGAACTGCTGATTTCAATCTAGCTATTACAATTTTTAAAGCAAGTGTTAAACGTGTAACAAGATGTAAAATTAAATATTAACTTGTAAAAAATAGCGCCGGGAATTGTTTAGATTTGATAGAAAAGTTGTACATTTCGATATTGCTGCACAGATTTAGATAATCATACAAATATTTATAACATATTGTTATTTATGGTTTATTTCTTATTTTATTTCAGGCGCCCGGAGTATGATAAGCGGTCAAAGGCTAAGCCTCAGGTTACACTCTGTAAACGTCTTAAGAAATCGCGCCTCATGTCACGTCGTCAGAATATATTCTGTTTTTCACCGCTTAAGCGCAGCCGTAACGGCCGTTATGCAGTGAAAAGATAACCTTTCTTAATTTTAGAAATTGCGCCTCGGCTTAAAGAGATAAAACGCGACGTTTTTCCCGCTAATTGTTTTATTTAATACTTTGGTATGAGCGGGGGAATAAAAATACAACTGGCGGGTGAGATATTTAATTTGTTTGGCCAGACATACTCTTCATCGTAACGCGGCGTTAACAAATATTCACGGTTGTTAACACACTGTTATTTACCACCGTCCAGGTCCAGGGTGACGACATGAAGAGCAAGCTGTTATTGATGTTAACATTGCTGGGTTCGCCTGGGGTAGTTTTCGCGGCAACATCTGATTTGGCGATTTCTGAATATAATTTCGCGGTTAATGAATTAAGCAAGTCTTCATATAACCAGTCGGCCATAATTGGACAGCAGGGCGTTAATAATAATGCCGCCGTCAGGCAGGATGGCTCGAAATTATTATCCGTGGTCTCACAAGAGGGCGGATATAATCGTGCAAGGGTAGATCAATCAGGTAGTTACAATGCTGCCTATATTGAGCAAACCGGCAATTCGAATGATGCAAGTATCACACAAGCAGCATACGGTAATACCGCGATGATTATCCAGAAAGGTTCTGGTAATAAAGCGAGCATTGCGCAGTACGGTACACAGAAAACAGCAGTTGTAGTGCAGAGACAGTCGCAAATGGCTATTCGCGTTATTCAACGCTAACTATGCGCGGCACTTAAATCAATCCGATGGGGGTTTACCATGAAACTTTTAAAAGTGGCAGTTATTGCAGCGATCGTAGTTTCTGGCAGTGCTATGGCAGGGTCTGTTCCACAATGGGGTGGCGGCGGCCACGGTGGTAATAATGGCGGCGGTAATAATGGCCCTGATTCAACCCTGAGCATTTACCAGTACGGCGGCAGTAACTCCGCGCTTGCACTGCAAACTGATGCCCGTGACTCTGAAGTAACTATTCGTCAGAGCGGCTTCGGTAACGGTGCAGATGTTGGCCAGGGCGCTGACGACAGCACCATCGAGCTGACCCAGCAGGGCTTCGGCAACAACGCCACTATCGACCAGTGGAATGCGCGTGATGCTGAAATCACCGTATCTCAGAGCGGCGGCCGTAACGCCGCAGCCGTTGACCAGACCGCTAACGGCTCTTCTGTGCTGGTACAGCAGGTTGGTTTCGGCAACAACGCTACTGCTCATCAGTACTAATTCCAAATCTGTGCTACAAAAAAACAGGGCATATGCCCTGTTTTTTTTCGAGGGTAATTTATGAATACGCTCGTTCTTATTGCCGCGCTCTCCAGTCAGATAACGTTCCAGACCTCTCAGCAAAACGGCATGTTGACCATTATTCCTCAGGTTACGCTTACCGAGCCCTGCCGGTGCCAGGTGCAAATCTTAACCTCGCGCAAAGGGCAGGGAGGGCAGAGCACGTCGCAGCAGCGCAATACCCTTTCTCTGCCAGCTAACCAGACGACCGAGCTGAGTCGCGTTACCGTTAACGCCGGCCCCGAAGACGCGATTGACGTGGTAGTGACGGTGTCAGATGGCAAATCTTTGCACTTATCACAGCAGTGGTCGTCGTCGACGCCACGCACTTAAATCATTCACGAAATCAATATATTATATTCACTGGCAAGAGTGCGTTTTGCTGTATATGCTCATTTTAAGGGGGTTCCCCGATACCTGTTTACAGGCTCCAGGTGGAGTACATATTTTAATCATCACGGACGATTATCATTAAGGGCCACTCTAATGGTTACGTCAGCGATCAAACGCCTCTCTGGCTTCGGCTTGTTGTTTATGCTTTCCGCCTCTGCCTTTGCTGCCACCCCGGCCGGTAGCGCCACCATTCATATTACCGGACAGATTATTGAAGATCCCTGTCATGTCCTTCCCGGCGATCGTGATATCAAGGTCACCTGTCCGCAGGATGGCAAGCTACAGACCCGTGGCGTCAGCTATCGGGCTGCCAGTAGCGCTTCTGTTGATGCAGGCAACGTAGACGTCAGCATGAGATACCTGAACCCCGAGCGTAGCCTCGCTATCCTCCAGGTTGATTATCGTTAATTCTGAAAGCGGGAAGAGGGCCAAATCTTCCCTTTCACTCCCACCTGCCTGGGGTACAATTACAAGAAAAACCGCCAGCAGAGGTTCACTATGCAAGCGCGAATTGAAGTCGTACAGGGTGATATCACGACACTGCATGTAGATGTAGTGGTCAATGCCGCCAATCCCTCGCTGATGGGCGGGGGTGGGGTGGATGGCGCCATTCATCGCGCCGCAGGGCCGGCGCTGCTTGAGGCCTGCAAACGCGTCCGTCAGCAGCAGGGGGAGTGCGCCCCCGGCCAGGCCGTTATTACCCTGGCGGGCGAACTCCCCGCCAAAGCGGTGATCCATACCGTGGGGCCCATCTGGCGAGGCGGCGAGCAGCATGAGGCCCGTATTCTGGAAGACGCCTACCGCAATAGCCTTAACCTGGCGGCGGCCAACGGCTACCAGACCATCGCTTTTCCCGCCATCAGTACCGGGGTGTACGGTTTCCCGCGCGTCGCCGCCGCTGAAATCGCGGTAAACACGGTTTCGGAATATCTCACCCGCAAGCATCTGCCGGAGCGGGTATACTTTGTCTGCTATGATGAAGAAAATACCCGGTTATATCAGCGACTCCTTACGCAACGAGGACAAGAACCCGACGCATAACACGCGGCTTGGTCGCGCCATTGCGCCGGTCAGTTCCGCCCATCCGGGCCTGTGTGGGTTGCTTCCCCTCGATAACAGTCTGGACGCCTTCGCCTGCCGGTATCGGCTGGCGGAAATGGCAGAGAAAACTCTGGATGTGCAGTACTACATCTGGGAAAACGACATGTCCGGTCGGCTGCTTTTTTCGGTGCTGCTCTCCGCCGCCACCCGCGGCGTGCGGGTACGCCTGCTGCTCGATGACAACAACACCCAGGGGCTGGACGAAATGCTCAGCCTGCTGGATGCCCATCCCAACATCGACGTTCGCCTCTTTAACCCGTTCTCCTTTCGCGCCCTGCGCGCGCTGGGTTACCTGACCGACTTTGCCAGGCTCAACCGGCGCATGCACAACAAGTCTTTTACCGTCGACGGCGAGGTCACCATCGTTGGCGGGCGCAACGTGGGGGACGCCTACTTTGGCGCCGGTGAAGAGCCGCTGTTTTCCGATCTGGACGTGATGGCCATCGGGCCGGTGGTGCAGGACGTTGCCAACGATTTTGAAAGCTACTGGAACTGCGCTTCGGTCTCCACCCTCCGGCAGGTGCTGGAGCTCTCGCAGGCCGAGATCGAGCTGAAAATCCATCCGCCGAAGGAGTGGTATCAGGGCGATATCACCCGGCGCTATCTCGATAATCTGGCCTCAAGCGAGTTTATCACCCGCCTCGAGGCCGGGGATTTGCCGCTGATCTGGGCAAAAACGCGCCTGCTGAGCGACGACCCGCGCAAAGGGCAGGGGAGGGCGAAACGCCATTCGCTGCTGCCCCAGCGTCTGCTGGATGTCATGGGATCGCCAACCCGCCAGATCGATATTATCTCTGCCTACTTTGTGCCCACCCGCGCCGGCGTGGCGCTGCTGCTGCAGATGGTGCGTAAGGGCGTCAAGGTGGCCATTCTCACCAACTCGCTGGCCGCGAACGACGTGGCCGTGGTGCATGCGGGCTACGCGCGTTGGCGCAAAAAATTGCTGCGCCACGGTATTGAGCTTTATGAGCTAAAGCCAATGCGGGAGGGGCCGCCGACGGTGCATGACCGGGGATTAACCGGGAACTCCGGCTCCAGCTTACATGCCAAAACCTTCAGCATTGACGGCGAGACGGTGTTTATCGGGTCGCTGAACTTCGATCCGCGCTCGACCATGCTCAATACTGAGATGGGGTTTGTGATTGAAAGCGAACCCCTGGCGAAGCTGATTCACCAGCGCTTTGCCCGCAGCCAGCGTCAGGAAGCCTGGCAGCTGCGGCTGGATCGCTTTGGCCGGCTGAACTGGATCGAGCGTAAGGGTGATGAAGAGATCGTGCACAAGAAAGAGCCGAAAACCCGCTTCTGGCAGCGGGTGATGGTGCGGCTGGCCTACTGGCTGCCGGTGGAGTGGCTGCTGTAACAGCGGCACCGGCTTTACGCCGGCACCCGCATTAGCTGGCGGTAGAGTTAATGCTCTCCGCTTTGTTTTGCGGCTTGCCGGAAAAGAGGAAGCGCAGCAGCGGAATGCGCAGATGGATCTCGTACAGCACAATTGCCAGTCCCACCACAAACACCAGCCCGGCGATAAAGCCCAGCAGATTTGAGCCGATGTGCGGCGTGATGTAAGCGCCAAAGAACAGCGTCAGCGGGTGGTGCACCAGATAGATAAACAGCGACGCGTTAACAAAATAGGTGACGCGTGACGATTTGAAATTCAGCAGGCGGTGGCCCAGCGCGAAGACCACGTTCACCATCCACAGGCCGAGCACCATGGTGATGACGCTTTCGGTTTCATACATCCATCCGTCACCGCTGCCATATTTCTGATTAAGCAGATAGGCTACGAAGGCCAGCGCCGCCCCCAGGGTGCACCAGCGCGACGGGGTAGTGAAGATGGCTTTCAGCCGCGGATGGACAAACGCCAGCGCCCCGAGCAGATAGAACGGCAGATAGTAGAGCGTCTGCATCACGATAAAGTTAAACATCCCGTCGCTCAGGATCGGTGGCCAGAGGATCAGCAGCGTGCGGCGCACGGCCGCGTAGGCGATACCGAGCAGCAGGAACAGAACAGAGAGCTTGCCGAGCGTAATGTCGGCAAAGGGGCTGCGCGCGCTGCCCGCCAGACGCCGGCGCAGGCCGCTAAAAATCCACAGGCTGACGGTCGTCAGTATCACCAGCACCAGCAGGAACCAGAGGTGCGAGATCAGCTCCCAGGCAAGGGTATTATATTTTTCATACAGCGATAAGTTGTGCCAGTTCTCCGCTTTGCCTTTCACATATTGCAGCATAATGAACTGAGGCAGGGTAAGCAGGGGGATGGCGGTGAGCATCGGGATGCCGACGCGTTCGACCCGCACCTTCCACCAGCGCTTAAGCGGATAGCGTAAAAAGAGCATGTAAGAGAAGTATCCCGAGATGACAAAGAAGACCTGCATCCGGAACGAGTGAATAAAATCGTTGAACAACGTCAACCACCAGGAGGGCTCTGCGCTATTAACGTGCCAGACGTGGCTGGAGTAGATCAGTGAGATGTGAAAGGGGATCCCCAGCAGCATCAGCCATGCCCGGATAGAGTCGAGGAAATATTCACGTTGTGCGGGTGTTGTACTCATATAACTGTGCGCATTCTCAGACTTTTCGTCTTATCCCTAAGACTATTAGTGGTTACATTCGGGGCCAACCCTACACGAAGTCCGACACACTGTCTCCAGGATAAGCACGCAAAGTGAAAATGGGGTACTTTCACTTGCTTACTCCATGAGCCGGCGCGCTGAACAAAGCGGTGATTATGTTGTCGGAATGCCTGATTTTCCATTAAAATGGATCGGATCGATATAAGCACACAAAGGGGGAAGTGCTTACTTATTATGAAACATAAATCACAAATGATGAAAATGCGTTGGTTGGGGGCGGCTGTCCTGTTGTCCCTGTATACCTCATCGGCATGGTCCTTTACCATCGACGATGTCGCAAAACAGGCAAAATCGATGGCAGGTAAAAGCTACGAGGCGCCTAAAAGCAACTTGCCCTCCGTTTTCCGCGATATGAAATACGCGGACTATCAGCAGATCCAGTTTAATCACGACAAAGCTTACTGGAACAAAATCAAGACCCCGTTCAAGCTTGAGTTTTACCATCAGGGGATGTACTTCGACACGCCGGTAACCATCAATGAGGTGACCTCCACGGCGGTGCGCAAAATTAAGTACAGCCCGGATTACTTCAATTTTGGCAATGTACAGCACGACAAAGACACGGTGAAAGATCTGGGCTTTGCGGGCTTTAAAGTGCTGTATCCCATTAACAGCAAAGACAAAAACGACGAAATCGTCAGCATGCTTGGCGCGAGCTATTTCCGCGTGATCGGCGCAGGCCAGGTATACGGTATCTCCGCCCGCGGTCTGGCGATCGATACGGCGCTGCCTTCTGGTGAAGAGTTCCCGCGTTTTCGTGAGTTCTGGATCGAGCGTCCAAAACCGACCGACAAGCGCCTGACCGTGTATGCGCTGCTGGATTCACCGCGCGCTACCGGTGCCTACCGTTTTGTGATTATTCCGGGCCGCGACACCGTCGTGGACGTGCAGTCTAAAGTTTACCTGCGCGACAAAGTGGGCAAACTGGGCGTCGCGCCGCTGACCAGTATGTTCCTGTTCGGGCCAAACCAGCCGTCCCCGGCCACCAACTTCCGTCCGGAGCTGCACGACTCCAACGGTCTTTCCATCCTTGCCGGCAACGGCGAGTGGATCTGGCGTCCGCTGAACAACCCGAAACACCTGGCGGTAAGCAGCTTCGCCATGGAAAACCCGAAAGGCTTTGGCCTGCTGCAGCGCGGCCGCGAGTTCTCCCGCTTTGAAGATCTTGACGACCGTTATGACCAGCGCCCGAGCGCCTGGATCACCCCGCAGGGTGACTGGGGTAAAGGCAAGGTCGAGCTGGTGGAGATCCCAACCAACGATGAGACTAACGACAACATCGTTGCCTACTGGACGCCGGATCAGCTGCCGGAAGCCGGTAAAGAGATGAACTTCAAGTACAGCATCACCCTTAGCCGCGACGAAGATAAGCTGCACGCCGCGGACAACGCCTACGTGGTGCAGACCCGCCGCTCTACCGGCGACGTGAAGCAGTCGAACCTGATCCGCCAGCCTGACGGCACCATCGCCTTCGTGGTGGATTTCGCCGGTCAGGATATGAAGTCCCTGGCACCGGACACCCCGGTGACTGCCCAGGCGAGCATCGGCGACAACGGGGAAATCGTTGAAAACAGCGTGCGCTATAACCCTGTTACCCAGGGCTGGCGTATGACCCTGCGTGTGAAAGTGAAAGATGCAAAACAGCCGACTGAGATGCGCGCAGCCCTGGTGAACGCTGACCAGCCGCTGAGTGAAACCTGGAGCTATCAGCTACCTGCCAATGAATAAGACAACTGAGTATATCGATGCGATGCCGCTCTCTGACATAGAGAAAGCGGCATTGCCGAAGGACGATATCCGCGCGGTGCATACCGCGCAGGATGCCGGGCATCATCAGTTTACCCGGGATGACGACACGCCGCTGGGCTCCGTAAAAGCACGCCTCGAGCAGGCCTGGCCGGATTCGCTGGCTGAAGGTCAGCTAATTGAGGATGCAGAAGGGCGCACCCAGCTTGAGGCGATGCCGAAGGCGACGCGTTCTTCTATGTTCCCGGATCCCTGGCGCACCAACCCGGTGGGCCGCTTCTGGGATCGCCTGCGCGGCCGCGATATCACCCCGCGCTATCTCTCTCGTCTCACCAAAGAGCAGCAGGCGAACGAGCAGAAGTGGCGTACCGTGGGCAGCATCCGTCGTTATATCCTGCTGCTGTTGACCCTGGCGCAGACCGTGGTCGCCACCTGGTATATGAAGACCATTCTGCCTTACCAGGGCTGGGCGTTAATTAATCCGGCGGATATGTTCGACCAGGATCTGCTGGTCTCCTTTATGCAGATCCTGCCCTACATTCTGCAAAGCGGCATTCTTCTGCTGTTTGCCGTGCTCTTCTGCTGGGTCTCTGCCGGTTTCTGGACCGCGCTGATGGGCTTCCTGCAGCTGCTGATCGGCCGGGACAAATACAGCATTTCGCACTCCACGGTGGGGGATGAACCCCTTAATCCCGAGCACCGTACCGCGCTGATTATGCCCATCTGTAACGAAGACGTGGATCGCGTATTTGCGGGCCTGCGCGCCACCTGGGAGTCCGTAAAGGCGACCGGCAACGCGGCGCACTTTGACGTCTATATCCTCAGCGACAGCTACAACCCCGATATCTGCGTTGCCGAGCAGAAAGCCTGGATGGAGCTGATTGCCGAGGTGCAGGGTGAAGGGCAGATCTTCTATCGCCGCCGCCGCCGCCGCGTGAAGCGTAAAAGCGGTAACATCGATGACTTCTGCCGCCGCTGGGGCAGCCAGTACAGCTATATGGTGGTGCTGGACGCCGACTCGGTGATGACCGGCGACTGTCTGACCGGCCTGGTGCGTCTGATGGAGGCGAACCCGAACGCCGGGATCATTCAGTCTTCCCCGAAAGCATCCGGAATGGACACCCTCTACGCACGCTGCCAGCAGTTTGCCACGCGCGTCTACGGGCCGCTGTTTACCGCGGGTCTGCACTTCTGGCAGCTGGGTGAATCCCACTACTGGGGCCACAACGCCATTATCCGCGTACAGCCATTTATCGAGCACTGCGCCCTGGCGCCGCTGCCGGGTGAAGGCTCGTTCGCCGGCTCTATCCTCTCCCACGACTTTGTTGAAGCCGCGCTGATGCGTCGTGCCGGATGGGGGGTATGGATCGCCTATGACCTTCCGGGCTCCTATGAAGAGCTGCCGCCAAACCTGCTGGATGAGCTGAAGCGTGACCGTCGCTGGTGCCACGGTAACCTGATGAACTTCCGTCTGTTCCTGGTAAAAGGTATGCACCCGGTTCACCGTGCGGTGTTCCTGACCGGGGTAATGTCATACCTCTCTGCGCCGCTGTGGTTTATGTTCCTGGCCCTGTCGACCGCATTGCAGGTGGTGCACGCCCTGACCGAGCCGCAGTACTTCCTGCAGCCGCGCCAGCTGTTCCCGGTGTGGCCGCAGTGGCGTCCGGAACTGGCGATCGCGCTCTTTGCCTCCACTATGGTGCTGCTGTTCCTGCCAAAACTGCTGAGTATTGTGCTGATTTGGTGTAAGGGAACCAAAGAGTACGGCGGCTTCCTGCGCGTTACGCTCTCGCTGCTGCTTGAGGTGCTGTTCTCGGTGCTGCTGGCGCCGGTGCGTATGCTGTTCCATACGGTGTTTGTGGTCAGCGCCTTCCTCGGCTGGGAGGTGGTCTGGAACTCGCCGCAGCGTGATGATGACTCCACCCCATGGGGCGAAGCCTTTATGCGCCACGGCTCGCAGATGCTGCTGGGTCTGGTGTGGGCTGCGGGTATGGCGTGGCTGGATCTGCGCTTCCTGTTCTGGCTGGCGCCAATCGTCTTCTCGCTGATCCTCTCGCCGTTCGTGTCGGTGATCTCCAGCCGTTCAACGGTGGGGCTGCGCACTAAACGCTGGAAGCTGTTCCTGATCCCGGAAGAGTATTCGCCGCCGCAGGTGCTGGTGGATACCGACAGGTATCTGGAGCTCAACCGCAGCCGTTCGCTGGAGGACGGGTTTATGCACGCGGTGTTTAACCCCTCCTTCAACGCGCTGGCCACGGCCATGGCGACGGCCCGCCACCGTGCGAGCCAGATCCTTGAGATTGCGCGCGATCGCCACGTTGAGCAGGCGCTGAACGAGACCCCGGAAAAACTGAGCCGCGACCGCCGTCTGGTGCTGCTGAGCGATCCGGTGACCATGTCCCGTCTGCACTATCGCGTGTGGTCAGCCCCGGAGAAATACTCCTCCTGGGTGCAGCACTACGATACGCTGAAGCTCAATCCGCTGGCGCTGAAGGCGAAATAAAACCAACGCTAAAAAAAATACCGGCCATCGCGCCGGTATTTTTTTCTATGAGGACGTTATGAAATTAATCATTGTGACCCTGATGGCGCTCCTGCTAAGCGGGTGCGGCAGCATTATCAGCCGCACCATACCCGGACAGGGGCACGGCAATCAGTACTATCCCGGGGTGCAGTGGGACGTGCGCGACTCGGCGTGGCGCTACCTGACGGTGCTGGACCTGCCGTTTTCGCTGGTATTCGATACCCTGCTGCTGCCGATCGACGCTCATCACGGGCCTTATGAGTAATTAACGCTCGTCCCACTCATCCGCTGCCGCCTGGCCCTCTTCGGTATCCAGCGGCGGCTGAAGCTGAAACTCGCCTTCGTCCCACTCATGCAGGGTGTTCTCTTCCAGCCACTCCTGACGCAGTTCAATCTCGTCATAGTCGCCGTCGAACACCGCCTGGGCGGCCTCACCGCTCAGGACCGGTAAACATTCACCATCGTCACCCTCCTCGGCAAAGAACTCTGCCTGCCACATGATGTCGCCATCCTGCAAAATATACTTTTGTATATTGAACTGCTGGATGTTCGCATCCTCTTCTTCAATGTCCGGATTTTCCACGAGAAACTCTTCGCGTGCGGCATCAATTGCTTCTTCCAGCGTGGCGTACATAGTCATTGGTATCTCCCTGTATTCGATATAGCGTTCAGGGAAAGAATAGCTTATCCACTGAGATTGCAAGTATGAAAGCGCAGAAAGCTATCACGCATTTGTCTTAATCCCGGGGAGAAACCGGTTTGCGCACCGCGCGGGCCATGCTGAACGCGGAATAAAAGACGTTAAACAGCACCACCCCGGCGGTGACAATAAACACCGCCCGGAAACCGAAGCTGGCGGCGACGCCTGCGCCCACCAGCGGCCCGGTGACGTTACCGATATCGCGAAATGACTGGTTGTAGCTAAAGATCCGCCCGGCGATCTGGTTGGTAGAGTTATACACCAGCAGGGTCTGGACGGCGGGCAGCAGGGCGCCGTCAGCGGCGCCAAGCAGGAAACGCAGCACCCCAAGCTGCCAGGGCGACTGGACCATCGACATGGGGATCAGCAGCAGCACCGAGAGCATCAGGGCCACGATCAGGATCTTTTCCGGGCCGATGCGATCGCCCAGCTTCCCGAGGCGCGGGGCGCTGATCAAAGCCGCTACCCCCGGCACCGAGGCGATCATGCCGCTGATAAAGGCGATGTTGCTCACGTTGCCCGCCAGCTCGCGCACGTAGAGCGTCAGGATGGGGGCGATAGAGCCGGTGGCCACCTGGATAATCAGGGTGGTGATAAACAGGCTGAGCACCAGCCTCGGGTTCTTCAGCGAGCCGATAACCTGGCGGGCGTGGAGCATCTCTTTTTTCGATACCGGAACAAAATTCTCGCGGATGCAGAGCAGGGTCAGCAGAAAACAGACGAACAGCACCGTGGCGGTGATAAAGAAGACCGGGCGCAGGCCGTAGAGGTCGGCCAGAAAACCGCCCGCCAGCGGGCCGAGCAGGGCGCCGCTCACCGCCCCCGTTGAGAGCGTCCCCAGCGCCCAGCCGCTTTTATGCCGCGGGATCTGGGTGGCGATCAGCGCGTTGGCGTTGGGCACAAAGCCCCCCAGCAGGCCGAGCAGGGCGCGTAGAATCAGCAGCTGCCAGACATTCTGCGCCAGCCCCATCAGCACCATGATAATTGCCATCCCCAGCGCCGAGCGCAGCAGCATGATTTTGCGCCCTTTGCGATCCGCAAGCCCGCCCCAGAAGGGGGAGGCGATGGCCGAAAAGAGAAAGGTGATGCTGAACACCAGGCCGGACCACATATTCAGCTCGCTGTGGCCGGTGACCCCCAGCTGTTCGACGTACAGCGGCAGGAAAGGCATAACCAGGCTGAATGCTGCGCCGGTCAAAAAGCAGCCGAACCAGGCAACCGTGAGATTACGTTTCCAGTTTATGGGGACATCTGAGGGTGACATAGCAATCCGCAATTCGATAAGAAGAGGTAATAAGCCTGCTAATTATGCGCCCGGGTGATGATTGCCGCAACGAAGGAGGGCTTTTAAAGCTAAAAGCCGGGGCGGCCGCCGGGGCCGCCCTGTGGATCAGTAGCGTGAAGGTACCCCTTGCGGGCGGGTTTTGAAGCGGCGGTGGAGCCACATATACTGCTCGGGGGCGAGCATAATGCACTTCTCCACCACGCCGTTCATCCAGCGGGCGGTGGTTTCGGCATCGTCCAGCGGCGGGTTCAGCTCGGGCTCCAGCATCATCAGCTCATAGCCCTTGCCGTCGGGTTTACGGCGCGGAACGAAAGGCACTATTGCCGCCTTCGACATACGCGCCAGCATCCAGGTCCCGCTGGTGGTTGCCGCCTCTTCAACCGCAAAGAAGGGCACAAAGACGCTGGCGTTGCGGCCATAGTCGTGGTCCGGGGCGTACCAGATCACCTCGCCGGCTTTCAGCGCGCGGATCATCCCCTTCAGATCTTTACGGTCAATCATGCTTTTATTGGAACGCATCCGGCCCCAGGTCTGCAGCCAGTCCAGCACCGGGTTGTCGTTCGGGCGATAAACCCCGATGCCCGGCGCCTGCATGCCGAACATGCGGGCACCAATTTCCAGGGTCAGAAAGTGAATGCCGATCAACAGCACGCCGGTCTTCTCGGCCTGCAGCTGGTGCACGGGCCTCATGCCGGTGCCTGTCACCTCTGTCCAGCGCGCCATGCGCTTATTGGACCAGAACCAGGCCATACCGGTCTCCATCAGGCCCATGCCGACAGATTCAAAATTTTTCACCACCATCCTGCGGCGCTCTTGCTCGCTCATCTCGGGGAAGCAGAGCTCCAGGTTCCGCTCGGCAATTCGGGCGCGACGCTTCATAACACGCAGGGCAAGATGCCCAAAACCGCAGCCGAGGCGGTAAATAAGAGGATAAGGCAGTTGTACCAGCAGCCAGAGTAAACCGATGCCAAGCCAGGTAGGCCAGTAGCGTGGATGCAGTAACGCCGTAGAAAATTTAGGTAATTGGGTCATGTCATTCCTGTTCAATAACGTCCTGTTGTCACATTGTCGCACTTTTCGATCCATTGCCAAAATTAATGAATGTGAATGCTCATAAATACAACGAATGATGCGCCTGATGTATTGTTGAGGGTAAAATGTAACGCAAAATGAGGGGATGTAAATTCTCATTGTTTGCTATATGATGCCGCCCGATTTTCATTCTCTTAACGATTGCAGGAACCGTACACCATGCCAGTGTTACACAACCGCATTTCGAACGAGGAGTTAAAAGCGCGCATGCTGGCCGAAACCGAGCCGCGCACGACTATCTCGTTCTATAAATATTTCCATATCGTCAACCCGCAGGAAACCCGCGATAGCCTCTACAAAGCCTTAACTGCGCTGAATGTATTTGGCCGTGTTTACCTGGCGCATGAGGGCATTAACGCCCAGATCAGCGTGCCGGAGAGCAAGGTCGACGCGCTGCGTGACTTCCTCTACAGCTTCGACCCGGCCCTGAACGGCCTGCGCCTGAACGTGGCGCTGGACGACGACGGGAAATCCTTCTGGGTACTGCGTCTGAAAGTGCGTGAACGCATCGTCGCCGACGGTATTGAGGATCCGACTTTCGACGCCAGCGACGTGGGCGAGTACCTGAAGGCGGCGGAAGTGAACGCCATGCTCGACGATCCCGACGCGGTATTTATCGATATGCGCAACCACTACGAATATGAAGTGGGCCATTTCGAAGACGCGCTGGAGATCCCCGCCGATACCTTCCGGGAACAGCTGCCGAAGGCGGTTGAAATGATGCAGGAACATAAAGACAAAAAAATCGTGATGTACTGCACCGGCGGGATCCGCTGTGAAAAGGCCAGCGCCTGGATGAAGCATAACGGCTTCAGCAAGGTGTGGCACATCGAAGGCGGTATTATCGAATACGCCCGCCGCGCGCGGGAGCAGGGGCTGCCGGTGCGTTTTATCGGCAAGAACTTCGTCTTTGATGAGCGGATGGGCGAGCGTATTTCTGAAGATGTGATTGCCCACTGCCATCAGTGCGGCACCCCTTGCGATACGCATACCAACTGTAAAAACGACGGCTGCCATCTGCTGTTTATCCAGTGCCCGGCCTGCGCCGAGAAGTTTAACGGCTGCTGTAGCGAGCTGTGCAGCGAGGAGAGCATGCTGCCTGAAGAGGAGCAGCGCCGCCGCCGCGCGGGACGCGAAAACGGCAATAAGATCTTTAATAAATCCCGTGGACGCCTGAATACCCGCCTGGGCATCCCGGATCCGGAATAAGCGGATTTTTCGGCCCGGCAGCCTGCTGCCGGGCTGGTTAACTTACTTCTGCTGTACGCCTTCCACCGAAATAATCAGATCCACTTCCTGCGAAGCCGGTCCCAGATCGGTTGTGATATTAAAATCTTTCAGGCGAATTTTGCCTTCAGCTTCAAAGCCGGCGCGCTTGCCGCCCCAGGGATCGTCGCCCTGACCGATCAGTTTAGCTGCCAGAGTTACGGGTTTGGTCACGCCGTTCAGGGTCAGGTTGCCGGTGATATCCAGCCCGTCACCCGCTTTTTTCACCCCGGTAGAGGCGAAGGTTGCCTGCGGGAATTTCGCCACGTTCAGGAAATCCGCGCTGCGCAGATGCTTATCACGCTCGGCGTGGTTGGTGTCCACGCTGTTGGTATTAATGGTGACGTTGACCTTATCCGCCGCCGGATTTTTTTCGTCAAAGGTAAAGGTGCCGTCAAAATCATTAAAGGTGCCGTACAGCCAGCTATAGCCCAGGTGCTGAATACGGAAATTAACAAAGGCGTGCTGCCCCTCTTTGTCAATTTTATAGTCGGCGGCAACGGCGGCGCCGGTGGTGAACAGCAGGGTTCCGAGGGTTAATCCCAGCAGGCTTTTTTTCATCTTATGCTCCAGAGTCAGATGACGCTTTACCCAACATACGCGTCAGGGTGGCGTCTTTATCGATAACGTGATGTTTGATGGCGGCAAGGCCATGCAGTACGGAAAGCGTGACCAGCCCCCAGGCCAGCCACAAATGCAGGGTGCCGGCAAGATCGGCCTGCGCGCCGGCATCGGCAAGAATGGCCGGAACCTCAAAAAGGCCAAAGACGCTGATGGGCTTGCCGTCAGCGGTTGAGATCAGATAGCCGCTAATAAGAATGGCGAACAGCAGGGTATACAGGGCGATGTGCGCGGCGGCGGCGCTCAGGCGCGTTAAGCGACTCTGGGAGGCCAGCGCAGGCGGAACGGCGGAAATATGGCGCCAGATAACGCGGATAACCAGCCCCATCATCAACAGAATACCGATGCTTTTATGCAGCTCGGGTGCCTTGTGATACCAGCCGTCGTAATAGCTGAGGGTGACCATCCATAAACCAAGACCAAACATGGCGTAGACCGCCGCGGCCATTACCCAGTGCAATAATATGGAAATAACGCCATAGCGCGTCGGTGAATTACGTAACTGCATCGTCAGTACCGCAATAATAGTGGTGTGCGCTCAACATGACGCGCGCAAATTATTATTGCAAATGATATTTCATAATATTAACAGTTATTTATGTTCTTTCAGTGAGTTTGAATAATTATGTCGATTTTCATCAGGGGTTTCGTTAAAGATGCGCCCTGATACTGGCTATGAAGGAGAGTCTGGTAACTGAATGATATTCAAATTATTTGCGCTGAAATTATAGTTATTTTTAGAAGTGTAAATCTGTGTCAGTTGTTAGCGGCTATAAAAGAGGATATAAACCAGGTCGATGAGCGCCAGCAGAGCCACCATGGCGATATAAATCATAAAATGTTCGCGAATATTATTTATCAGATAATGAACAACACGACGCACGGTTTTTTGCTCCAGGTAGAAATAACCGGGCTCTGACGCCAGAGCCCGGTTTTATAATCAATTAAAACGCGACAGGGAGAAGGGGGCCAGATCGAACGGCGGGGTAATGCCCTGCGCGAACTGCGCGGCGATTTCACCGAGCACGCTGGCAAACTTGAAGCCGTGACCGCTCAGGCCGGCGATCAGCAGCGTATTATCGTGGCCCGGCAGGGTATCGATAATAAAGTCTTCATCCGGGGTGTTGTCATAGGTGCAGGCCGCGCCGTGCAGCAGCCCGCCGACGCCCGGCAGGACGTTACGCAGGAAGCTAAAGGCCTCGGAGCCATCTCCCGGCAGCGCGCGGAACGGCTTGCGCTCCTGGGGGGTGCTGATAAGCTGCCCGCCGTTGTGCTTGCCGATTTTTAGCGCATCGTTCTCGGCCGGGAAGCCATAGAACTGGTCGCCGTTGGGGAGCTCGCCGGTAAAGGCCGGGAAGCGGTTTTTACTGCTGTAGCGGCCATCGGCCTGGAACCAGGCAAACACCTTACGCAGCGGCTGTACCGGCAGGTTGGGCACCAGATTTGCCACCCAGGTTCCGGCGCTTACCAGCAAACGGCGGCCGCTGTAGAGGCCATCCGCGGTCTCGACCGCCACGCCCTCATCGGTGTGGGTAATGGCGCTTACCGGGCAGTTAAAGAGCTGGGCGCAGCCCGCCTCTTTGGCCAGCGCAATCCAGGTTTTAATCGCCAGCTCGCTACGCAGCACCCCGGAACTCTCTTCAAACAGGCCGATGTAGTCATCCGGCACCGCGATCTCAGGCCAGCGCGTAGCGATCTCTGCGGCGTTAAGCTGCTCCACCTTCAGATTAAATTGCTGCGCGCTGCGGGCCACGTTGGCAAGGAAGGGGGAGTTGGCCGGCCCGAGGTTGACCACCCCGGTGCGTTCAAACACCGGCTCGCCGCTGATTTGCGCGAGCTCATCCCACAGCGTCTGGGCGCGGAGAACCAGCGGCACATAGCGCTCTCCTTCGCCGTAGGCGTGGCGCATCAGGCGGGTGTCGCCGTGATGGCTGCCTTCGCTATGGGGAGGCATATGGGCATCAATCATCAGAACTTTCAGCCCGGCCCGGGTGGCGTAATAACCCGCCGCGGCGCCTACGGAACCACTGCCAATAATGATCAGATCGTATTTCATATAAATCTCTTAACGCTGCACTTTTGTTAGCAGAGTAATTAACCTGGCGGGCTTATACAAGGGAGAAATAAATAAGGCACCGGGAAGGTGCCTGTTGAGCGGAACGAGGACGAAATTAATGTCGTCGATACTCATTTTCGTGATAATCGCCCGATTCTATTTTTGCAATACCGGCTTCAAGAATAGAAATAAACTGGCGTGCGACATCTGTGGTTAACCACAGTGTCTGCCCAACCTCTGCTTCTTCTTCTGCAGGCTGATTCGGGGTCTGGTAGTGCAAACGCAGCATCAACGCGTCGTAGCTATCTACAGTGCTGATATCCCAGCCGACGAGTGGATGGGTCTGGATGACTTCATTATTCTTTTCCATCATAACCCCCTTAATACGTGTTAAAAGACAACGACTTTGAGGTTCAATGCGTGTTTTTCTGAAGCAATTTCAGTATATCAATAAATAGGGGCTCTGAAGGCAAAAAGAAACCCTTATTGGTATAAAAAAGCCATTTTTAGGATTGTTCGAGCAATAAATCAGCATTCGTCTGAGAATTACAAAAAAATGCGCTGGGGAAGGGAACTTTTTAAAAACGAAACGAAAAAAGCCGGGGCGACCCGGCAAAAAACACAATGAGGGAGCAAGAATTAATCGGTAATAAACCAGTCGTCGGCGCTCTCCCAGGTCTCCTGGAGAATTTCGCGGATGCGATCTTTATCTTCTTTGGCGCCGCCTATTACCGACAGATTGTTGGCAGACGCATAGCGGACGGAAACGGCACCGTCGCGCTCGGGAAAGGTGGTATTAATACGACGGGATAACTCGCCTGCCAGCGCATCGAGCGCGCCAGCGGGCAGGGATGTGGTTCTGGCGACAGTGACTTCAATACGCATAATGACCCCCTGTGTAATATACTGTTTATTTATACAGTTATATTGCCGCAATGGCAACAGGGGGCTGCACTTTTTAGCGTTTAACCGTCCAGTGCACGGTTTCCCCGGCAAGGAAGGGGATCAACGTGTCATCCGTCAGGGCAATAGACTCCGCCACCTGGCTCTCTTCGCGCACCAGCTCAACGAAGGATTCATTGACCGGCAGGCCGTAGAAGCGCGGGCCGTTGAGGGAGCAGAAGGCCTCAAAATGCTGCAGGGCGTTCATCTCATCAAATACCTGGGCGTAGCTTGCCAGCGCCGTGAGGGCGTTAAAGCAGCCCGCACAGCCGCAGCTGGCCTCTTTACGGTGCCGGGCGTGGGGCGCGGAGTCGGTGCCAAGAAACACGCGGTCAAAACCGCTGGCCACCAGCTCGCGCAGCGCCTGCTGGTGGATATTACGTTTGAGGATCGGCAGGCAGTAGAGATGCGGGCGCACGCCGCCAACCAGCATATGGTTGCGGTTGAACATCAAATGCTGCGGCGTAATGGTGGCGGCCAGGCGTTCGTTGCCGTCGCGCACATACTCGGCGGCGTCTTTGGTCGTGATATGTTCAAACACCACCTTCAGGCCCGGCAGGCGCTGGCGCAATGGCTCCATCACCGTCTCAATAAAGCGCGCTTCGCGATCGAAGATGTCGATCTCCGCGTGGGTCACTTCGCCGTGAACCAGCAGGGGCATACCCAGTTTTTCCATGCGCTCCAGCACCGGCATAATGGCATCGATGCTGGTGACGCCATGGCTGGAGTTGGTGGTGGCGTTGGCCGGGTAGAGCTTGGCCGCCGTAAAGACCCCTTCGTTAAATCCGCGCTCGATCTCGTTTGGATCCAGGGTGTCGGTAAGATAGCAGGTCATCAGCGGGGTAAAGTCGTGCCCGGCGGGCACCGCGGCCAGAATGCGCTGGCGGTAGGCGATAGCGGCATCAACGGTGGTGACTGGCGGAACCAGGTTAGGCATCACAATCGCGCGACCGTAAATTTCGCTGGTATAGGGCACGACGGTATTGAGCATATCGCCATCGCGCAGATGGATATGCCAGTCGTCAGGGCGGCGGATTTTCAGAACCTGGGTATGTACAGTCATTGTGTGCTCCGGCTTGGTGGGGATCAGTCGTGAAAGGCTGTTTTTTGCCGGACACAAAGGATAAGCGTAAACGTTTTCGTTTGCACTCTTTTTGCATAAAAAAAGGCGCCGGAGCGCCTGTGGGGTCAGTCGGTGAAGGGGATAATAATTTCGCCCGGCTTCACTTCAATGCCTTTGGCATATTTCTTCGCCAGCGCTTCGCCCTGGCTCTTATCCTGGCTCAGGATATAGGCCGGCTGCTTATTGAAGTAGCTGCGCAGCGACTGGTTCAGGTAGGGCATCAGGGTTTGCAGCACTGGCTTCATTTTTTCCGGCGACACCACCGCGTCGGCGATCTCCATCTCCTGCAGATAGATGGCACCCTCTTCTTTATTAAACACCGGCAGGGCCTTCAGCTTCAGCTTGATATTGGCCTTCTGGCTGCCGAACAGCGAGTTCATGTCCAGGCTGGCGTCGCCGGACAGCACAACTTTATTGGGCTCTTCGCGGCCAATCTGGCTGGCCAGGTTGGTCAGAACAATATGCGCATCCGCCACGCCCGGTACGCCGATGTCCTTAGCAAAATTATTGCGTTTCTCTAACGCCTGATTGATTTCCTGCTCACTAACGGTGTACTGAGTCAGCTGGTTACATCCGACCAGCAGGCCGCTCACGACGAGCGCAGCGGCAATAACGATTTTTTTCATGGGTTCCCTCAACGTAACGCCCAAAGCGTCTGACGCGCCAGTATGTCAGGCAGCCTTTGCGGAGACCAGCAGAAAAAACTGATAAAAGCAGGCGGGTAGGGGATACCCGCCTGCAACGGTTTACAGCGCCTGGGAAGAGAGCAGATTTATCTGCGTCTGCTTGGCCATGTTGTCGCGGTAATCCGCTACCCGCGTCGGCCAGGTAATACCGGCCACCAGGGTCAGGTTACGCAGCAGCGGGAAGAGATGGATATCATCCTCGGAGAGCTCGCCGTTCACCGCGTTGGGTTGCACGATGAGCTTATCCAGCGCGCGCAGGTCGTCGCTGATATTTTTCACCAGCCCGGCGGAGTGGGCCATATGCTCCTCAAAGCTGCCGATAGCCGCCTCTTTTTTGTTAACGAAGTAGGCCCGCGCCTCCGGGGTTGAGAACTCATCAAAGGCGCCTTTGGCGAAGCGGGGGATGAGCAGGCGGTTAACATAGCCGTTTACCTTGCGTAACCACTCTGCAATGGCGGGGTTTTGCCCGCCGGTCAGCAGCGGCTGGCCGTCGAGCTTATCGACGTAATGGACGATGTCCATGCTTTCCGGCAGATAGCGGCTATCGTCTTTTTGCAGGATCGGCGCCATCTTTTTACCAATCATCCGCGTCGGCGTCTCTTCGTCATCGTTGAGCAGGGTGATGAGTTCGACGGGGATATTCTTCAGGCCGAAAATCATTCGGGCTTTAAGGCAGAACGGGCAGTGATCGTAAATATAAAGTTTCACGTTTCTCCTCCTGTTGTTGTCCATCAACATTGAGTATGGAGGAGAAAAAAGCCTGTTACAAATCAGGCACCCGGCTCGAGCATCCCGCCCGCGCTGCGCTTGTGGCTAAACTGCCAGCCCAGCGCGAAGAAGGTGATCAGCCCGATCGCCGCCAGCATCACCCAGGGGAGCTCCGGCTGGTTAAAGGCTTTACCGGCATCAAACAGCCAGCCGCCGCCCGCGTAACCCAGCGCGCCGCCAATCGCCAGCCCCAGCCGGCTAAAGCCCATGTAGCTGCCGCGCGCCCGGGCGTCGGCCAGCGCCGCGCCGAGGGTTTCCCGCGCCGGTTCGGCGATGATAGAGCCGATATAGAAGGTGCAGATCAGAATAAACAGCTGCTGTAGCGAGCCAACCATTCCGATGGGCAGCAGGCTGAATGACATCAGCAGCAGGCCGAACATCAGCCGGTGCTCCAGGCGAAAACGCTTTTCGCTCCAGCGGGCAATCGGGTAGAGCAGGGTCAGCGACAGGCTGGCCTCGATGGCATACATCCACTTCACCGCCGCCGGGGAGCCGGCAATATCGTTCACCATGATCGGCAGCATCAGCATCACCTGCACCGCCAGCATGTAGTAGCCCGCCAGGGTCAGCACGTAGGTCACAAAGCGCTTATCGCCCAGCACGCGCGACATCCCCTCCCGCACCGGCGCTTTTACCGTCGACAGTTTCCAGGCCGGCAGTAGCCAGGCGTTAAAGGCGGCGCAGAGGATAAACAGCACCGCGCCGGTGGCGCACACCAGCCGGAAATCGTATTGCAGCAGCCAACTGCCCAGCAGGGCGCCGATCACCGCGCCGGCGCTGTCCTGCATCATCAGCAGCGAAAAGAAGCGGCCGCGCTGGCGGGGGCGGATCAGCTTGACCACCAGCGCGGTGCGCGGCGGGTCGAACAGGGTGCCGCCGAGGCCGGAGATAAAACAGGAGACCCACAGCAGCCAGGGCTCGTGGGCAATTCCCATGGTGGCGAACCCCGCCGCGCGCAGCAGCATGCCGGTGACGATCATCGGTTTGGCGCCGAAGCGGTCGGCAATGGCGCCGCCAAAAATGCCCAGCCCCTGCTGCACAAACTGGCGTAACCCCAGGGCAATACCCACCATCAGCGCCGCCCAGCCCATCTGATCCACAAAGCGGATCGAGATAAGCGGAAAGACGACAAAAAAGCCGAGCACCACCAGCATGTTATCGATAAGAAGGAAGTATTTACCCAGGCTCCGGGCCTGCGAGATGCGGGACATTTCCCCTCCGGGAAATTAAAAAGGTAAGCGCGCTAATATTCTGCGGGGTTAGGGGGCCTTTTCCCACCCCGCGGGTGACAATATTTTTTTATCAAAAGGAGACTTTGATTCAGGCTTTTCATCGTAAAGTGGGAAAAGTCACGAAAATGGTATGTCACTGTTTTCACAGACGGGAGTCGCGCAGGTATAGTAAAGCAAACGGGCGATGTTGTTACGTGAAGGAGTGGTATCAATGTTTGGCTATCGCAGTAATGTGCCGAAGGTGCGTCTGACGACCGATCGGCTGGTTGTCCGGCTGGTTCACGAGCGTGATGCCTGGCGTCTGGCGGACTATTACGCCGAAAATCGCCAGTTTTTAAAACCCTGGGAGCCCGTTCGGGATGAAAGCCACTGTTATCCCTCCGGCTGGCAGGCGCGGCTGGGCATGATTGCAGAATTTCATAAGCAGGGTTCGGCCTTTTATTTCGCGCTGCTCGATCCCGATGAAAAAGAGATTATTGGCATCGCCAACTTTTCCAACGTCGTGCGCGGCTCTTTTCACGCCTGTTATCTCGGCTACTCCATAGGTCAGAAATGGCAGGGACAGGGGCTGATGTTCGAGGCGCTGACGGCGGCGATCCGCTATATGCAGCGCACCCAGCATATTCACCGCATTATGGCCAACTATATGCCGCACAACCAGCGCAGCGGCGACCTGCTGGCGCGCCTCGGTTTCGAAAAAGAGGGCTACGCGAAAGATTACCTGCTGATTAACGGCGAGTGGCGGGATCATGTCCTGACGGCGCTGACAACCAAAGAGTGGAGCGCCGGGCGCTAAGGAGTAAGCATGAAATATCAGTTAACGGCAACAGAAGCGCGCGTGGTGGGCTGCCTGCTGGAAAAACAGGTCACCACCCCCGAGCAGTACCCGCTCTCCATTAATGCTGTGGCCCTCGCCTGCAACCAGAAAACCAACCGCGAGCCGGTCATGAATCTCTCCGAAGGCGAGGTGCAGGAGGTGCTGGATGCGCTGGTCAAGCGCCACTATCTGCGCACGGTGAGCGGGTTTGGCAATCGCGTCACCAAATACGAACAGCGCTTTTGCAACTCGGAATTCGGCGACCTGAAGCTCAATCCGGCGGAGGTGGCGGTCATTACCACCCTGCTGCTGCGCGGGGCGCAGACGCCGGGAGAGCTGCGCAGCCGCGCCGCCCGCATGCACGAGTTTAGCGACGTGCAGCAGGTTGAGCAGACGCTCGAAATTCTCGCCGGCCGGGAAGACGGCCCCTTTGTTTTACGGCTGGCGCGCGAGCCGGGCAAGCGCGAAAGCCGCTATATGCATCTCTTCAGCGGCGATGTCGAAACCCTGGTTAACGTGGTTGAGGCCGCCGCGCCCGTGGCCGACCAGAGCCTGGTCGCCCGCGTGGAGGCGCTGGAGAGCGAGGTCGCCGAGTTAAAACAGCGGCTCGATTCACTGCTGGCACATTTAGGGGATTAAGGGTGACAAAATTACGCGTAGGTGTGGTGGGGTTAGGCGGTATCGCCCAGAAGGCATGGCTGCCGGTGCTCGGGGCCGCGACGGACTGGACGCTACAGGGCGCCTGGTCCCCCACCAGAGAGAAGGCGCAGCGTATCTGTGAAACCTGGCGTATACCCTACGCCGGGTCGCTGCTGGATCTGGCCCGGGAGTGCGACGCCGTTTTTGTGCATACCTCTACCGCCACCCATTATCAGGTGGTCAGCGAGCTGTTAAACGCCGGGGTTCACGTCTGCGTCGACAAGCCGCTGGCAGAGAATTTACAGGACGCCGAGCGGCTGATCGAGCTGGCGGCGCGCAAAAAGCTCACCCTGATGGTGGGCTTTAACCGCCGCTTCGCGCCCCTGTACCAGCAGCTGAAAAGCCAGCTGGGCAGCGCCGCCTCTCTGCGGATGGATAAACATCGCGCCAACGGCGTTGGCCCGGCCGATCTGCGTTTTACCCTGCTCGATGACTATCTGCACGTGGTGGATACCGCCCTGTGGCTGGCGGGCGGCAGCGTTCAGCTCAACAGCGGCACGCTGCAGGCCAACGATGAGGGGCAGATGGTGTATGCCGAACACCACTTCAGCAGCGGCCCGCTGCAGATAACGACCTCGATGCACCGCCGGGCGGGGAGCCAGCGCGAGTGGGTGCAGGCCGTGACCGACGGCGCGCTGCTCGACGTCACCGATATGCGCGAGTGGCGGGAAGAGCGGGGGCAGGGCGTTTTTCAGGCACCGGTGCCGGGCTGGCAGAGCACCCTCGAGCAGCGCGGTTTCGCCGGCTGCGCCCGTCACTTTATCGAATGCGTGCAAAATCAGACGGTTCCGCAAACCGCCGGCGAGCAGGCGATTCTGGCCCAGCGCATCGTCGAGAAGCTGTGGCGCGAAGCGATGAGCGAGTAATAACCTTCAACCTCTGTAACATCTGCCGATAGTAATTCCGCGCAATCCGGGTAGACTAAGCGCTTCTTTCAACGCCTGCACTGCAGGCGTTTTGTCGTGTGGTGTGGAAATTCACGTTAATGAACCTATTAAAATCGCTGGCTGCCGTCAGCTCGATGACCATGTTCTCACGCGTGCTGGGCTTTGCGCGCGACGCTATTGTGGCGAGGGTCTTTGGCGCGGGGATGGCGACAGACGCCTTCTTTGTTGCCTTTAAACTGCCAAACCTGCTGCGGCGTATCTTCGCCGAGGGGGCCTTTTCCCAGGCCTTTGTGCCCATTCTCGCCGAGTACAAAAGCAAGCAGGGCGAGGATGCCACCCGGGTCTTCGTCTCTTATGTTTCGGGGCTGCTGACCCTGGCGCTGGCGATCGTTACCGTGGTCGGGATGCTTGCCGCCCCATGGGTGATTATGGTGACGGCGCCGGGCTTTGCCGATACCGCCGATAAGTTCGCCCTGACCAGCCAGCTATTACAGATCACCTTTCCCTATATTCTGCTGATTTCGCTCGCCTCGCTGGCGGGGGCGATCCTCAATACCTGGAACCGCTTCTCGGTCCCGGCCTTTGCGCCGACCTTTCTCAACATCAGCATGATCGGCTTTGCGCTCTTTGCCGCGCCGCACTTCAATCCGCCGGTGCTGGCGCTCGCCTGGGCCGTGACGGTTGGCGGGGTACTACAGCTGGCCTACCAGTTGCCGCACCTGAAGAAGATCGGCATGCTGGTGCTGCCGCGCATTAACCTGCGCGACGCCGGGGCGATGCGGGTGGTGAAGCAGATGGGCCCGGCGATCCTTGGCGTCTCCGTTAGCCAGATCTCGCTGATTATCAACACCATTTTCGCCTCTTTCCTCGCCTCCGGCTCCGTCTCCTGGATGTACTACGCCGACCGCCTGATGGAGTTCCCCTCCGGGGTACTCGGGGTGGCGCTGGGCACCATTCTGCTGCCGTCGCTGTCGAAGAGCTTTGCCAGCGGCAATCAGGATGAGTACTGCCGCCTGATGGATTGGGGGCTGCGCCTCTGCTTCCTGCTGGCGCTGCCGAGCGCGGTGGCGCTGGGTATTCTGGCGAAACCGCTGACGGTATCCCTGTTCCAGTACGGTAAATTTACCGCCTTCGATGCGGCCATGACCCAGCGGGCGCTGATCGCCTACTCGGTAGGGCTGATGGGGCTGATCGTGGTGAAGGTGCTGGCGCCGGGCTTCTATTCGCGCCAGGACATCAAAACCCCGGTCAAAATCGCCATAGTGACGCTGATCATGACCCAGCTGATGAACCTGGCCTTTATCGGCCCGCTGAAGCATGCCGGACTGTCGCTCTCTATCGGCCTGGCGGCCTGCCTGAACGCCGGGCTGCTCTACTGGCAGCTGCGCAAGCAGAAGATCTTCACTCCCCAGCCGGGCTGGGCGAAGTTCCTGACGCGTCTGGTGATTGCCGTACTGGTGATGGCGGCGGCGCTGGTGGGGATGCTGTACGTGATGCCGGACTGGGCGCTGGGCACCATGCCGTATCGTCTGCTGCGCCTGATGGCGGTGGTGGTGGTGGGCGTGGTGGCTTACTTTGCCACCCTTGCGGTGCTGGGCTTCAAGGTAAAAGAGTTCACCCGCCGCACGGCGTAAACGAAAAAAGGGGAGCAACTTCAGCTGCTCCCCGAATCCTTATACGCCGGCGCGATCAGATCGAAAACTTCTTCCCGCCGCCGCGCGAACTGGACTGCTGCCCATCGGCGCCATATAAACCCGGCTCCTGATGCGGCTTCAGCACCTCCAGCGCCTGCTGGTTGCGAACGATCTGTCCTTCCAGAAGCCAGCCGTTATGCTGGTTAAGGTCGCGCAGATGCTGCGTTTTTTCTGTAATTGTCTGCCAGCGTTCTGCGAAATCATCGTTGGCGCTGCGCTGAACGTTCTGCTCAGCGCGTCGCTGCTGCTCCAGATAGTCCAGGGTGGCGAGCAGCGAGCTTTTATCTTCGGTTATACGCTGAAGCGCGCTGCCGCTAATGTGCCCGGCCGAGAGCTGCTGTTGCTCAGCATCCATTACCGTTTTCAGGTCGTTCAGCACGACCGTCATTTGATCCAGAATTTCCGAGAGACGACTCATACGGTTATTTACTCTAAGAAACTTTGCGCTTCCTGAATCAGCGCGTCAGCGATTTTGCTGGTGTCCATTTTCAGTTCGCCGTTGCGAATGGCGGTTTTGAGCGCTTCAACGCGCTCCATATTGATATCGTTGCTGCCAGGCTGCATCAGCTTCGCCTGGGCATCGCTCAGAGTGACGCTGGTGCTGTTCGCGGTCGCCGTTTTTTCCAGGCGAGTTTTTGGCGTGGCAGGGTCATTCGTTTCGCGAGGTTGTACAGTGCTAACCGGCTTTAGGGGCGATGTACGATCAATGCTCATTGTGTTGTCCTCATCGAGGGTTCGCGGCGTAGGCGCCTGACATCATCATTAGTTACTACTTTATCGGCAGCTGCCGCGAAATCTTTAAAAAGATTACAGGTTAATCAGAATATTCCCATCAGGATCGACGGTTCCGCTCACCACCTGGCCTGAGGCCATCCGGACGCGGGCATTCTGGGCCACCGCGGCGTTGTTCAGCGCCTGGCCTTCACCGTTCACGCTAAAGCCATCTCCGCTCGCCACTACCATCACCCGCTGCCCGGCCTTAATACGCCAGGACTGACGCAGCATATTGAGCTGCAGGGGCTGCCCCGGCGCCAGATCGCGCAGGCTGACGGCGTTCTGCGCCTGGCTGATATCAAGCATAGTGCGCGGCGGCAGCTGATCCAGCCTGCCGCGCTTGAGGCCCACGCTGCCCGGCTGCAGGACGCTGCCGCGGGCAATGGCCTGGGACGCGACAACATAATTGCCCGTCGCCTGAACGGCAACCTGAATATAACGTTTCTCACCGGCGCAGCGCGCCTGCACGCTGAGGTTACCCCACAGCCTGGCGTTACCCGGCACGCTGAACGCGGGCTGGTCGCAGCCGGGGAGTAAATTGGGCGGCGTGCGCACGGTGACGCTGACCTCATCGCTAAACCCGGCCAGCCGCTGGGCGAAAAAGGCCGTCAGCTGGGCGTTCAGATCCTGGGCCTGGGAGAGCGCGCTCCACAGCAGCAGAAGTGCGGCACAGCCATTTTTCAGAGTCAGCATCGTCAAGTCCCCGCCAGTTCAGTGATGCCGGGAATTCTACCCGCACGCCGCATACATCAACGCAACAAATAGCGACCCATTTTGCGCTTATTCCGTCGATAAGGGAGACGGGTTGAGATTTAAGCTGTGAACTGAAATTTCTACCATCAGCGGAGGAGACATGCTCGATAAACTCGACGCCGCGCTACGTTTTCAGCAGGAAGCGCTCAACTTGCGCGCCCAGCGTCAGGAGATTCTGGCCGCCAATATCGCGAATGCCGATACCCCCGGGTTTCAGGCGCGCGATATCGATTTTTCCAGTGAACTTAAAAAGGTGATGGAGCGTGGACGGGCCGAAAACAGCGGCGTTGCCCTTGCGCTGACGTCTGCTCGCCATATTCCCGCCCAGACCGTTGCCGCCCCGACGACGGATCTACTTTATCGCATTCCCGACCAGCCATCCCTTGACGGCAACACCGTCGATATGGACCGGGAGCGCACCCAGTTTGCCGACAACAGCCTGAAGTACCAGATGGGGCTGACCGTTCTCGGCGGACAGATTAAAGGCATGATGAATGTCCTGCAGGGAGGCAACTAAAAGTGGCATTACTGAATATTTTTGATATCGCCGGTTCGGCGCTGACCGCCCAGTCCCAGCGGCTGAACGTGGCCGCCAGTAACCTGGCGAACGCCGACAGCGTGACCGGCCCGGACGGCCAGCCGTACCGTGCCAAACAGGTGGTTTTCCAGGTCGATGCCGCGCCGGGCGCGGCGACCGGTGGTGTGAAAGTGGCGAACGTGGTGGAGAGCCAGGCTCCGGACAAGCTGGTGTATGAACCCGGCAACCCGCTGGCGGATGCCAGTGGCTACGTCAAGATGCCGAACGTTGACGTGGTAGGCGAGATGGTAAACACCATGTCCGCTTCCCGCAGCTACCAGGCAAACGTTGAAGTGCTCAACACCGTCAAGAGCATGATGCTCAAAACGCTCACGCTCGGCCAGTAAAGGAGACACGCATGTCCATCGCCGTTAATGTCAATGAGACCACCAGCACGACCAGCGCCACCGGCTCCAGTTCGCTGACCGGCAGCAAGGCTTCCGATTTACAGAGCAGCTTCTTAACCCTGCTGGTCGCCCAGCTGAAAAACCAGGACCCGACCAACCCGATGGAAAATAACGAACTGACTACGCAGCTTGCGCAGATCAGCACCGTTAGCGGCATCGAAAAGCTTAACACCACCCTGGGCTCCATCTCCGGTCAGATCGATAACAGCCAGTCGCTGCAGGCCAGCACCCTGATTGGCCACGGCGTGATGATCCCGGGCACCACCATTCTGGCAGGCAGCAGCACCGCCGAGGGCAGTACCACCACCTCCACCACGCCGTTTGGCGTGGAGCTGCAGCAGCCGGCCGACAAAGTGACCGCCACCATCACCGATAAAAACGGCACCGTGATCCGCACCATCGACATCGGGGAGCTGAAAGCGGGCGTTCACACCTTTACCTGGGACGGCACGCTGACCGACGGCACGACCGCGCCGAACGGTTCTTATAACGTCGCAATTTCTGCCAGCAGCGGTACCACCCAGCTGGTAGCGCAGCCGCTGCAGTTTGCCCTTGTTCAGGGCGTAACCCGTGGTAGCGATGGCAACAAACTGGATTTGGGTACTTACGGTACCACCACGCTCGACGAAGTTCGGCAGATTATCTAAGCCTTAACACTTATCAGGAGTAAGTCATGGCCTTTTCTCAAGCGGTCAGCGGCCTGAATGCCGCGGCCTCCAACCTCGACGTCATTGGTAACAACATTGCCAACTCCGCGACCTATGGTTTTAAATCTGCAACGGCCTCTTTCGCCGATATGTTTGCAGGTTCTAAAGCGGGTCTGGGCGTAAAAGTTGCTGGCATCACCCAGGATTTCACCGACGGCACCACCACCAACACCGGTCGTGGTCTCGACGTCGCCATCAGCCAGAACGGTTTCTTCCGTCTGGTGGACAGCAACGGCTCCGTTTTTTACAGCCGTAACGGCCAGTTTAGCCTCGATGAAAACCGTAACCTGGTAAACATGCAGGGCCTGCAGCTGACCGGTTATCCGGTGGCCGGCACCCCGCCGACGGTGCAGACCGGTGCCAACCCGCAGCCGATCTCTATCCCGAATAACCTGATGGCGGCGAAATCCACCACCACCGCGGCGCAGCAGATCAACCTGAACTCCACCGACAGCGTGCCGACCAAAGCCTTCGATCCGGCCGACTCCGATACCTACAACAAGAAAGGTACCGTGACGGTGTATGACGCCCAGGGTAACGAACATAATATGAACGTTTATTATGTGAAGGCCGCGGACAATACCTGGGATCTTTATACCATGGACTCCAGCGTCGCCAGCGCAGACTGGAACAAAGCCGCGCAGATGAAGTTTGACAACAGCGGTAATCTGACAGGGGTGTTTAACTACACGGCGAATACCACCACCACGCCAACCACCTGGACGCTGGCGGGAACGGCCAACACCACGCCGGCCATCAACATCACTACCGATGTGGTAAGCGGTGCGACTCCGGCGACCTTCTCCCTGAGCTTCCTCAACTCCATGCAGCAGAACACCGGCGCCAGCAACGTGGTGGCCACTACCCAGAACGGCTACAAGCCGGGCGACCTGGTGAGCTATCAGATCAACGACGACGGCACCGTAGTAGGTAACTACTCCAACGAACAGAGCCAGGTGCTGGGCCAGATCGTGATGGCGAACTTCGCCAACAACGAAGGCCTGCAGTCCGAAGGTGACAACGTCTGGTCTGCTACCCAGTCTTCCGGCGTGGCGCTGCTGGGCACCGCGGGCAACGGTAACTTCGGGACGCTAACCAACGGCGCGCTGGAGGCCTCCAACGTCGATCTGAGTAAAGAGCTGGTGAACATGATCGTCGCCCAGCGTAACTACCAGTCGAACGCCCAGACCATCAAAACCCAGGACCAGATCCTCAACACCCTGGTTAACCTCCGCTAAGCGGCTGACGGGATAGCTTAATGGATCACGCAATATATACGGCGATGGGCGCGGCAAGCCAGACGCTCAATCAGCAGGCCGTGACCGCCAGCAACCTGGCGAACGCCTCCACGCCCGGCTTTCGCGCGCAGCTGAACGCGCTGCGTGCCGTGCCGGTGGAGGGGCTCTCTCTGCCGACCCGTACGCTGGTAACGGCCTCGACCCCGGGCGCCGATATGACCCCGGGCCAGATGGATTACACCTCGCGTCCGCTGGACGTGGCGCTGCAGCAGGACGGCTGGCTGGCCGTGCAGACCGCAGACGGCACCGAAGGCTATACCCGCAACGGTAACATCCAGGTGGATGCCGCCGGCCAGCTGACCATTCAGGGTCATCCGGTCATTGGCGAAGCCGGGCCGATCGCCGTGCCGGAAGGCTCGCAGGTCACCATCGCCGCCGACGGTACTATCTCGGCGCTTAACCCGGGCGATCCGGCGAATACGGTGGCCCCGGTAGGCCGCCTGAAGCTGGTGAAGGCCGAAGGTAACGAAGTGCAGCGCGGCGACGACGGGATGTTCCGTCTGACCCAGGCGGCGCAGGCTACCCGTGGCGCGACCCTGCAGGCCGACCCCACCATTCGCGTGATGTCTGGCGTGCTGGAAGGCAGCAACGTCAAGCCGGTTGAAGCCATGACCGACATGATCGCCAGCGCGCGCCGTTTTGAAATGCAAATGAAGGTTATCAGCAGCGTGGATGAGAACGCGAGCAAAGCTAACCAACTGCTGGCAATGAGTTAACAGGACTTCTTATGATCAGTTCTTTATGGATCGCAAAAACGGGTCTGGACGCGCAGCAAACCAATATGGACGTTATCGCCAACAACCTGGCGAACGTCAGCACCAATGGTTTTAAGCGCCAGCGCGCCGTTTTTGAAGATCTGCTTTATCAAACCATCCGCCAGCCGGGTGCGCAGTCGTCTGAACAGACCACGCTGCCGTCCGGTTTGCAGATTGGTACCGGCGTGCGTCCGGTGGCGACCGAGCGTCTGCACAGCCAGGGCAACCTGTCCCAGACCAACAACAGCAAAGACGTGGCCATCAAGGGCCAGGGGTTTTTCCAGGTGCAGCTGCCTGACGGAACTTCTGCTTATACCCGCGACGGCTCGTTCCAGGTGGATCAGAACGGCCAGCTGGTGACCGCAGGCGGTTTCCAGGTGCAGCCGGCTATCACCATTCCGGCTAACGCCCTGAGCATTACCATCGGGCGTGACGGCGTAGTCAGCGTGACCCAGCAGGGTCAGGCCGCGCCGGTGCAGGTAGGGCAGCTGAACCTCACCACCTTTATGAACGACACCGGGCTGGAAAGCATCGGTGAGAACCTGTACACCGAAACCCAGTCCTCAGGCGCGCCGAACGAGAGCACGCCGGGTCTGAACGGATCAGGTCTGCTGTACCAGGGGTATGTTGAAACCTCTAACGTTAACGTCGCGGAAGAGCTGGTGAACATGATCCAGGTTCAGCGCGCGTATGAAATTAACAGCAAAGCAGTGTCGACGACCGACCAGATGCTGCAAAAACTGACGCAACTCTAAGGCGTAGCCCGGCGCGGTAACCGCCGCGCCGGCTCCCTGTTTTCGAAGATGAAGGCCATGCAAAAACACGCGGCGAATCGTTATCCGATAGTGACACTTCTGGCCGTGACCCTCAGCGGTTGCGCCTGGATCCCGTCTAAACCTCTGGTGCAGGGTGCGACTACCGCCCAACCCGTTCCCGGCCCCTCGCCGGTGGTTAACGGCTCAATTTTCCAGACCGCGCAGCCGATCAACTACGGTTATCAGCCGCTGTTTGAAGATCGTCGTCCGCGTAACGTGGGTGACACCCTGACCATCGTATTGCAGGAGAACGTCAGTGCGAGCAAGAGCTCCTCGGCGAACGCCAGCCGCGATGGCAAAACGAATTTTGGCTTTGACACCGTGCCGCGCTATCTCTCCGGCCTGTTTGGCAACGAACGTGCCGACGTTGAGGCCTCCGGCGGTAACTCCTTTAACGGTAAAGGCGGCGCCAACGCCAGCAACACCTTTAGCGGTACCCTGACGGTGACGGTCGATCAGGTGCTGGTCAACGGCAACCTGCACGTGGTGGGTGAAAAGCAGATCGCCATCAACCAGGGCACCGAGTTTATCCGCTTCTCCGGCGTGGTTAACCCGCGCACCATCAGCGGCACCAACACCGTACCTTCCACCCAGGTGGCGGACGCGCGCATTGAGTATGTCGGCAACGGCTACATCAACGAAGCGCAGAATATGGGCTGGCTGCAGCGCTTCTTCCTTAACTTATCGCCGATGTAAGCGAGGTGACTATGTTTAAATTCCTCTTTGGCATCGCGCTGGCGCTGGTGGCAACCTGTACCCAGGCCGACCGTATTCGCGATCTCACAAGCGTACAGGGCGTACGTGAAAACTCACTGATTGGCTACGGGCTGGTAGTGGGGCTGGACGGTACCGGTGACCAGACCACCCAGACGCCGTTTACCACCCAGAGCCTGAACAATATGCTCTCCCAGCTCGGCATCACCGTGCCGACGGGCACCAACATGCAGCTTAAAAACGTGGCGGCGGTGATGGTTACCGCCTCCTTCCCGGCCTTTGCGCGCCAGGGGCAGACCATCGACGTGGTGGTCTCCTCGATGGGTAACGCCAAAAGCCTGCGCGGCGGCACCCTGTTAATGACCCCGCTGAAAGGGGTGGACAGCCAGGTCTATGCCCTGGCGCAGGGGAATATTCTGGTGGGCGGCGCGGGCGCCTCCGCCGGGGGCAGCAGCGTGCAGGTCAACCAGCTTAACGGCGGACGTATTACCAACGGCGCCATTATTGAACGCGAGCTGCCAACCCAGTTTGGCGCCGGTAACACCATCAACCTGCAGCTCAACAGCGAAGACTTCACCATGGCGCAGCAGATTGCCGACACCATCAACCGCAGCCGCGGGTTTGGCAGCGCAACGGCGCTCGATGCCCGCACCGTGCAGATCCGCACCTCCAGCGGCAGCAGCAACCAGGTGCGTATGCTGGCCGACATCCAGAATATGGAAGTGAACGTGCCGCTGCAGGATGCCAAAGTGATTATCAACTCCCGCACCGGCTCGGTGGTAATGAACCGCGAAGTGACGCTGGACAGCTGCGCCGTGGCACAGGGCAACCTGTCGGTGACCGTAAACCGCCAGGCGAACGTCAGCCAGCCGGATACGCCGTTTGGCGGCGGTCAGACGGTGGTGACGCCGCAGACGCAGATCGACCTGCGCCAGAGCGGGGGATCGCTGCAGAGCGTGCGCTCCAGCGCCAACCTCAACAACGTGGTGCGCGCGCTTAACGCGCTGGGGGCAACGCCGATGGAGCTGATGTCTATCCTGCAATCCATGCAAACCGCGGGCTGCCTGCGCGCCAAAGTGGAAATCATCTAATGCTCGGCGATAGCAAACTGATGGCAAGCGCGGCCTGGGATGCGCAGTCGCTTAACGAACTGAAAACCAGCGCGGGCAAAGATCCCTCGGCGAACCTTCGCCCGGTGGCCCGCCAGGTGGAAGGGATGTTTGTGCAGATGATGCTGAAAAGCATGCGTGAATCGCTGCCGAAGGATGGCATCTTCAGCAGCGACTCCACCCGGCTGTACACCAGCATGTATGACCAGCAGATTGCCCAGCAGATGACCGCCGGCAAGGGGCTTGGGCTGGCCGATATGATCGTTAAGCAGATGGAGGCGGCCCAGGGGGTGAAGCCGGAGGAGCAGCCTCAGCAGGTGCCGATGAAGTTCGACCTGCAAACGGTGACCAGCTATCAAAACCAGGCTATCACCCAGATGGTGCGCAAGGCGATGCCGAAAACGCCGGACGGCAGCGACGAGCCGCTCTCCGGCGACAGCAACGATTTCCTGGCCCAGCTCTCTCTGCCGGCCCGTCTGGCGAGCGAGCAGAGCGGCGTGCCGCACCACCTGATTCTGGCGCAGGCCGCGCTGGAGTCCGGCTGGGGCCAGCGGCAAATCCGCCGGGAGAACGGCGAGCCGAGCTTTAACATCTTTGGCGTGAAGGCGTCCGGCAACTGGAAAGGGCCAACCACCGAGATCACCACCACCGAATTTGAAAACGGTGAGGCGAAGAAGGTGAAGGCGAAGTTCCGCGTCTACAGTTCCTATCTCGAAGCGCTCTCCGACTACGTGGGCCTGCTGACCCGCAATCCGCGCTATGCGGCCGTCACCCAGGCCGCCACCGCGGAGCAGGGCGCGCAGGCGTTGCAAAGCGCCGGCTACGCCACCGATCCGAACTACGCCCGTAAGCTGACCGGCATGATCCAGCAGCTAAAAGCGATGGGTGAAAAAGTCAGCAAAGCCTATAGCACCGATCTCGAAAAACTGTTCTGAAAGTTCTCAAGTCCTGATGGTGACTGCCGATAATCATCATCAGGACTCGTGTCTGAAAGTGTAAAAGGAACCCCCATGTCCAGTTTGATTAACAGCGCCATGAGTGGCCTCGGGGCTGCCCAGGCCGCGCTGAATACCGTCAGTAATAATATCTCCAGCTACAACGTGGCAGGTTACACCCGCCAGACTACGGTACTGGGTGCCTCGAACAGCACACTGACTGGTGGCGGCTGGGTCGGCAACGGCGTCTATGTCTCCGGGGTGCAGCGTGAATATGATGCGTTCATCACCAACCAGCTGCGCGCGGCCCAGACCGAAAGCAGCGGGCTGACAACGCGCTATCAGCAGATGTCGAAAATTGACGACGTTCTCTCTGATACCACCAACTCCCTCTCTGCCACGCTGCAGGATTTCTTTACCAGCCTGCAAACTCTGGTCAGCAACGCCGAAGATCCGGCGGCCCGCCAGACCGTGCTGGGCAAGGCCGATGGCCTGGTAAACCAGTTTAAGGTTAACGATCAGTATCTGCGCGACCAGGAAAAGCAGGTTAATACCGCGATCACCACCACCGTCGATCAGGTCAACAACTACGCCAAACAGATTGCCAACCTCAACGATCAGATTTCTCGTCTGACCGGCGTCGGGGCGGGCTCCTCGCCCAACAATCTGCTGGATCAGCGCGACCAGCTGGTAAGTGAACTCAACCAGCTGGTGGGCGTTGAAGTGGCGGTGCAGGACAGCGGCACCTACAACATCTCTATCGCTAACGGCTATTCGTTAGTGCAGGGCAGCACCGCCAACCAGCTGGCGGCCGTGCAGTCCAGCGCCGATCCGGCCCGCGTGGCGGTCGCCTTTGTTGATAAGGCTTCCGGCAACGTTGAGATCCCGGAAAAGCAGCTGACCTCCGGCTCGCTGGGCGGGCTGCTGACCTTCCGCGCCCAGGATCTCGATAAAGCGCGTAATACGCTCAACCAGCTGGCGCTCTCCTTTGCCGATGCGATGAACAAACAGCATACGCAGGGCTTTGATGCCAGCGGCGACCAGGGTGAACCGCTGTTCAGCATCGGCTCGCCTGCGGTGACCAGCAACAGCAAAAATACCGGCAACGCGGCGGTAACGGCCACCGTTACCGACAGCAGCAAAGTGCAGGCAACCGACTATAAGCTGGAAAAAACCGCCAGCGGCTGGACCGTAACCCGTCTGGCAGATAAAACCAGCTTCAGCGTGACCCCGGACGCCACCACCGGCGACGTGAGCTTTGACGGGCTAACCGTCAATATCAGCAACGCCGCGGGCGCGGCCGTGAACGACAGCTTTGTGGTCAAGCCGGTAGTGGATGCCATCGTGAATATGGATCTGCTTATCTCCGACGAATCTAAGCTGGCGATGGCCTCGGCGGCCAACGGCGGCGAAAGCGATAACCGCAACGGCCAGGCCCTGCTTAATCTGCAAAACAGCAAAGCGGTAGGCGGCAATAAGACCTTTAACGATGCCTACGCGTCGCTGGTCAGCACCGTCGGCAGCACCACCGCGTCGCTGAAAAGCAGCAGCGAGACCAAAGACAACGTCGTGACCCAGCTTACCAAGCAGCAGCAGTCTATCTCCGGGGTTAACCTCGACGAAGAGTACGGCAACCTGCAGCGCTATCAGCAGTACTATCTGGCGAACGCGCAGGTGCTGCAGACCGCCAGCACGCTCTTTGATGCGTTAATCAATATTCGCTAAGGACGAGGACAGATATGCGTATTAGCACCCAGATGATGTACCAGCAGCAGATGCAGGGCATCACCAACTCCCAGAGCAAATGGCTGGGCTACGGCGAACAGATGACCACCGGCCTGCGCGTCAATCGTCCGTCCGACGATCCTATCGCCGCCTCCCAGGCGGTGGTACTGTCCCAGGCACAGGCGCAGAACAGCCAGTTTGCGCTGGCGCGCACCTTTGCCACCACCAAAGTATCGCTGGAAGAGAGCGTGCTGGGGCAGGTGACCACCACCCTGCAGGGCGCGCTTGAGAAGATCGTCAACGCCGGTAACGGCACCTTAAGCGATGACGACCGCGCGTCGCTGGGCACCGATTTGCAGGGGATCCGCGACCAGCTGATGAACCTGGCGAACAGCACCGACGGTAACGGTCGCTATATCTTTGCCGGTTACAACACCGAAGCGCCGGCCTTCGACGCCGCTACCGGCACCTACGAGGGCGGCAATACGGCAATCACCCAGCAGGTTGACGCCGCTCGCACCATGCAGGTGAGCCACACCGGCAGCGATGTTTTCGCTAAATTCACCAGCAACGCGGTGAAAGAGCCGGATGGCTCTACCGGAGAGGCCAACCTCTTTAAGATTCTGGACACCGCCATTGCCGCGCTGAACGATCCTATTGACGACGACGCCACCAAAGCCGCCGCCTTTAAGGAGAGCGTTGACGTCGCTAACCGCGGCCTGCGCAATTCGCTGGATAACGTTCTGACCGTGCGCGCCGAGCTGGGCACGCGCCTGAACGAGCTGGACAAGCTGGATTCGCTGGGTGCAGACCGTACGCTTGCCCAGACCCAGCAGATGAGCGATCTGGTGGACGTGGACTGGAACGCGGCCATCTCCTCCTACACCATGCAGCAGGCCGCGCTGCAGGCTTCTTATAAAGCCTTCAGCGACATGCAGGGCATGTCGCTGTTCCAGCTGAACCGATAAGTTTTTGACCTTTAGAGTATGGCTTGAAACTGGTCATACTTTGTCTGCCCAACCCGTTAACCCGGGCTGGGCTTTTTTTTTTAGCGCTGCCCGGCGGCGGCCGCGACCCGGCGTGAGCCGTCGGTCAGGCGAATCGCCAGCGCAATGGCGCCTGTCAGAGTGGCAAGGGCCACCACCCCCGGCCAGCCGGCCATCGCATACATTTTACTGCCCAGCGCCGAGCCCAACGCCATCCCGATAAAGACCACCGTAAAGAGCAGGGCGTTCAGACGACCGCGCGCCTGGGGCTCAAGGCCGTACACCAGATTCTGGTGGGCCACCAGGCTGGATTGCAGCCCGAGGTCAAAGCCCACGGCGGAGACGGCAATCAGGATCAGCTGGCCCTCAACGCCGAAGGCGGGCATCAGGAACATCAGGGCGAAGGAAATTGTCACCAGCCCGGCGCCCAGCTGGGTCACTTTACCGGCGCCCAGCTTATCGGCCAGCCCGCCCGCCAGCGGCGCGGCCAGCGCCCCTGCCGCACCGGCGATACCGAAGCCGCCCGCAACCGCGCTGCCCAGGTGATAACGCTCCAGCAGCATGACCGCAAGGGTAGACCAGAAGGCGCTGAAGGCGATGGAGAGGAAGCCCTGGGCCAGGGCCGCCCGGCGCAGGGCCGGATAGCGACGCCACAGGTGTTCCATGGAGCGCATCAGCGCCGGATAGCTCAGGGTAGTGTGAACGCTAAAGCGCGGGAGGATGAACCAGATCGCCACGCCGATGGCGGCGATGCTGATGGCCGCCAGCTGATACATCACGCGCCAGCCGAAGGCTTCGCCCACCACGCCGCTGATGGTTCGCGAGAGCAGGATCCCGAGCAGCAGGCCGGTCATCACCGTACCCACGGTTTTGCCCTGTTTGCCCTCAGGGGCAAGGATAGCCGCCGCCGGGACGATATCCTGGGCCATGGTGGCCGCCATCCCTATCAGCAGACTGACGATCAAAAGCGAGTGCAGCTCGGTGACCAGGCTACAGCCAAGCAGCACCAGCGCCAGGGCGGTGCTCTTAATCAGGATCAGGGTACGGCGATCGTGACGGTCGCCAAGCGGCAGCAGAAAAAGAATGCCGAGCGCATAGCCTGCCTGGGTGAGGGTGGGGACCATTCCCATTCCCTCTACGCCGAGGTGCAGATCGCGGCCCATCAGGGGCAGCAGCGGCTGGGCATAGTAAATGGCGGCAACGCTAAAACCGGCGGCGACGGCGAGAAGTAAAATCACCCAGCGGCTCACGGCCCGGGCAGGTGTTGTTGTATTCATCAGGGATACCTCATTCAGGGTGTGACGCTATTCTTGCGTACCTCACCTTGCGGTGGTAGCCGGCGCGGTGGTAAAACATTTATACGTTTAACGTATAACAAGGCGCTTTATGCAGCGTTCAGATCGTATAGACAGGATGGAGCTGATGCGTACTTTTGTGCGCATCGTAGAGGCCGGATCGCTCACGGCTGCGGCCACGCAGCTTAATACTACTCAGGCGACGGTCAGCAGGCGCTTACAGACGCTCGAGTCGCTGCTTGGGGTGCGCCTGATCCTGCGCACCACCCACGCCATGAAGCTGACCGACGACGGGGAGCGCTGTTACCAGCATGCCGGCAGGGTGATTGACAGCTGGCTGGCGCTGGAAGATGAAATGGGTCATGCGGAAGATGAGCCTGTCGGGGTACTGCGGGTTCGCGCCCCCCATGCCTTTGGACAGGAGCAGCTTCTCGAGCCTCTGACCCAGTTTCTGACGCGCTATCCGCGCCTGACCGTGGAGTGGATGCTGAACGACAGGTCGGCAGATTTTATGAGCGATAACATCGACTGCGCCATTCGGGTGGGGGCGGAGATCGATCCCGCCACCGTCTCGGTGCTGCTGGCGGAGGTGCCGCGCTGCATCGTAGCCTCGCCGGAGCTGCTCTCGCGCTTTGACCCGGTGCGGCGGCCCGAGGAGCTGAGCGCGCTGCCCTGGGTGGCGCTCAATACTTTTTATCGCCAGCATATTGAGCTGTTTAACGAGGAGTCTTCCCAACCCCTGCGGGTGCCCATCTCGCCGCGCCTGAGTACCGACAGCCTGTACGTGGCGCGCAAAAGCGCCCTTACCGCGCTGGGGGTAGCGGTGGTCTCAAGCTGGACGGTGGAGGAGGATATCCGCGCGGGCAGGCTGGTCGCTCTGCTGCCCGAATGGCAGCCGGCGGCCTTGCCCGTTCATCTGGTCTATCCCTGGTCGCGCTACTATCCGGCGCGCTTACGCCGCTTTCTGGAGATGATGCGCGAAGTGATGCCGGCCATAGCCGGCATGCGCCGGCCGGTAAAGCACAAATAAAAAAGCCGACCCTGAGGTCGGCTTGTTCATGCGCTTATGTTACTCAACGGGCTGCGGACGCGTGGCAGGCGCGGTGGCCTGATGCGTTGCGCTATGCCCGCCGGCTGCGCCTTTACCTTCGAAATTGAAGGACGGGCGAACCCAGTCGCTGTGGCGCGGCGCTTCCGGCACGTAGTCCGGTGCAGGCGCACGCGTCATCGGCGCGGTAGCGTAGTGTGGGGCTTTAACCTCAGCAGGTACTGCCTTCACTTCCGGCGCGGCTTCAGCGGCGGCTTTCACTTCAGCTGTTTTAACTTCAGCTTCAGGTTCCGCTTTAACCTCAGGCTCGGCCTGAACTTCAGGTTCAGCTTTCACTTCAGCTTCAGCTTTAACTTCAGGCTCAGCCTTAACTTCAGGTTCAGCTACCGGTGCCTCAACAACCGGCTTCTGCGCGGTTTCAGTTACGGCCGGCTCAGCGGCGACAACCTCTTCGATAACCTCTTCAGCAACCGCGACATCTTCATCGGCAATAATCTGCGGCTGTTCATCAACAGGCGTAGCGATCGCTTCCGGATGCGTGGTCTCTGGCAGGGCGCTCTGCGGCTCAACGGCTGCTGCAGCTTCGGTAATCACTTCAGGGGTGATAGCGGCAGGTTCAACGGCGATAGCCTGCTCTTCCACCTGCGGCTCCTGCTCCTGAGGACGCGCTACCGGATAGCGGATCCAGGCTTTACCAGAGGCCATCTCCGGTGACGCACAGGCAATGGCCAGCGGCATCGGCGACTGCAGCGGGTAACGCTCATCACGGTAGCGACGGCGACGCTGGCCGCTGACGCGCAGATGACGCGGTGAACGACGGGAGCGGCGCGGCATGCTGCCGTTATCGCGTGCTTCAGCGTTCTCTTCCTGCTCCTGCGCGTTATTAACGACGGCAGGCAGGTCAACTTTAGCCAGCTCGGTGCTCTGAGCAGGGGCAGCCTGAGGTTCAATTGCCTCAACCTCGATCGCTTCGATAGCGGCGGCTTCGTCGGCCTGAGACTGGATGCGCACTTTCTGGCTCAGCTGGCGCTGTTTACGGCGCGGCATCACCTGAACGCGTTCTTCCTGCTCGGTTTCCACCTCTGGCAGCTGCTCTTCGCGGTTCAGCGCTTTAACTTCTTGCTGCGCCTGGCGCTTATCGTCGTTACGACGGCGGCTGCGCTCACGACGCGGCTGCTGCTGTTCGTCGCGGTTGCGGGGTTTTTCCGCTTCCACGCCGGACTGCTGGCGGCTTTCGCGCTCTTCAACGTTCTGCTGCGGCTTCTCGCGGCGGTTGCGACGGTTCTCGTCACGCCCTTCACGGCTCTCACGACCTTCGCCGTTTTCAGCGCGGTTATCGCGACGCTCGTTGCGGTCACCGCGTTCGTTACGATCGCCACGCTCGCTGCGGTCATTACGATCGCGACGGTTGCTCTGACGTTTACGACGCTCCGGTGAACGCTCCTGTTTCTCTTCTTTCTTCTCAACCTTCGGCTGCTCTGGCTGCGGCTCTTCGCCGGCAAACATCTTCTTCAGCGCAGTAAGGATGCGGCTCAGCAGACCCGGTTCAGCGGCGGCTTTCGGCGCTTCCGCGGTTGCAGGTTTCTTCGCGGCTGCGGCTGTCGGCTCGGCTTCCTGAGCCGGCGCCGGCGGCGCTTCAGGCATTACAAAGGCGGCAAGGGCTGGCTGCTCAGGCAGTTTACGCTCGGCATGCTCCTCTTCTGACGGCAGCGCCATGGCTTCTTCATGCAGTTTTGGCAGCATGTAGCTCAGGGTGGAGGTCTCTTCACCTTTGCGCACGCGCAGGACAGAGTAGTGCGGAGTCTGCATCTGATCGTTTGGCACGATCACGCAGCGCACGCCGCCCAGACGGGTTTCGATGGCGCTTACCGCAGCACGCTTTTCGTTCAGCAGGTAAGAGGCAATCGGCACCGGGACGATGGCGTGAACTTCTTTGGTATTCTCTTTCAGCGCTTCTTCTTCAATCAGACGCAGAATAGAGAGGGAGAGCGACTCGTTGTCACGCACGGTGCCGGTGCCGCTACAGCGCGGGCAGACGTGATGGCTGGACTCGCCCAGAGACGGGCTGAGACGCTGACGGGACATCTCCAGCAGACCAAAGCGGGAAATATGGCTGATCTGGATACGGGCGCGGTCCTGACGAACGGCTTCGCGCAGGCGGTTTTCTACAGCACGCTGGTGGCGTACCGGCGTCATATCGATAAAGTCGATAACGATCAGGCCGCCCAGGTCGCGCAGGCGCAGCTGGCGGGCAATCTCATCGGCCGCTTCGAGGTTGGTGTTAAAGGCCGTCTCTTCGATATCGCCGCCGCGGGTTGCTCGCGCGGAGTTGATGTCGATAGCGGTCAGCGCTTCGGTGGTGTCGATAACGATAGAACCGCCGGACGGCAGGCGCACTTCACGCTGGAAGGCGGATTCGATTTGCGATTCGATCTGATAGTGGCTAAACAGCGGGATCTCACCGGTGTAGAGCTTAATTTTACTGGTGAAATCCGGACGACCCAGCGCGGCAATGTGCTGGCGAGCCAGCTCAAGCACTTTCGGGTTATCGATAAGGATTTCGCCTATGTCCTGACGCAGATAGTCACGGAAAGCGCGAACGATAACGTTGCTCTCCTGATGGATCAGGAAGGGGGCAGCGCGGCTGTCGGCGGCTTTTTTGATCGCTTCCCAGTGTTTCAGGCGGAAGCTCAAATCCCACTGCAGCGCTTCGGCAGATTTGCCTACGCCCGCGGTGCGCACGATCAGACCCATGCCATCCGGCAGCTCAAGGCTTGCCAGCGCTTCTTTCAGCTCGGTGCGGTCGTCACCTTCAATGCGGCGGGAAATACCACCGGCACGAGGGTTATTCGGCATCAGCACCAGATAGCTGCCCGCCAGGCTAATAAAGGTAGTAAGCGCAGCGCCTTTGTTGCCGCGCTCTTCTTTATCGATCTGGACAATAACTTCCTGGCCTTCGCGCAGAACGTCTTTAATGTTCGGGCGGCCATGGGCGTTATAGTTGGATGGGAAATATTCGCGGGCAATTTCTTTTAGCGGGAGGAAGCCATGACGCTCGGCACCATAATCAACAAATGCGGCTTCAAGGCTGGGTTCGATGCGGGTGATTTTACCTTTGTAGATGTTCGCTTTTTTCTGTTCGTGGCCCGGACTTTCGATATCCAGATCGTACAGACGCTGCCCATCAACAAGGGCGACACGCAACTCTTCTTGCTGAGTTGCGTTGATTAACATTCTTTTCATCGTAACTTACTCATTATTCTTACATTGACGACTAAGCTGCGGGCAAGGTGACGCTTTCCGGGGTATGAACCGATGGCCTCGTGTCTGTTCACGTCGCCAACCTCACGGTTGTCGCTCGTTTAAGAGGCGCAAAGTGTCGGTTGCCTGTATTTCATACGGAAAAACAGCGCAATTATCAGGGGAACAGCCTGGGTAAAACTCTCCAGAGAAGATTCCATTTACCGGTAAGTACTGCAACCCGCAGCCCGCTAACTGTCTGAAAGATCAATACGTCTTACGCCATTGCTGCGTAGATGATCGGTCAGACAA
>Ga0268257_1000106_pt1 | contig 177007 bp, 173 predicted proteins | sample AgamicAtPrz_FD_200249 | JGI IMG/M metagenome (GOLD analysis project Ga0268257, IMG submission 200249) | Agave microbial communities from Guanajuato, Mexico - At.P.rz (v2) (version 3) | ecosystem: Host-associated > Plants > Phyllosphere > Phylloplane/Leaf | place: Guanajuato, Mexico | collected... | reverse complement strand
CCCGCGACCCGGCGAACCTGCCGCTGCTGCTCACCGACCACATGGTGTGCGAGCTCAAGGCCGCTCAGACCGCGCTGCTGCTGGTGCGTAAATACGTCGCCGACGAAAGCGGTGCCGACGCGCTGCTTGACTGGCTCAAGCCCTACGAACAGTTCACCTTTCGCGACGGTCCGGAGCCGGATTTCATCGCCCTGCATAAGCAGATTGGCAAAAGCGTAATGCCCAAAACCGACGACCCGTGGGGCCAGGCGCTCATCGACAGCATGGTGCTGCTGATTAAAGAGGAGCTGCACCACTTCTGGCAGGTGCGCGAGGCGATGCTGGCGCGCGACATTCCGTACGTCAAAATCACCGCCAGCCGCTACGCCAAAGGGATGCTGAAGGAAGTGCGCACTCACGAACCGCTGACGCTGATCGACAAGCTCATCTGCGGCGCCTACATCGAAGCCCGCTCCTGCGAACGCTTCGCCGCGCTGGCCCCGTTCCTCGACGACGATTTGCAGAAGTTCTATCTCTCGCTGCTGCGCTCGGAAGCGCGCCACTATCAGGACTACCTGACGCTGGCCCAGCAGGTAAGCGACGACGATATCTCACCGCGTATACAGCTTTTTGGCGAAATTGAAGCCACACTTATCTCGACACCGGACCACGAGTTTCGCTTCCACAGCGGCGTGCCGGTGTAAACCGGCATAACGCAAGGATAAGGATGCGAGATGAAAAAAACGTGGATCAGTACGGTCATTGTTATTGTCGCGGCTGCCGCCGTGGCGTTCTGGGTGTTCTTCGACAGGCAGCGCGCTCCGGACGCGCAAATTGATACCGCCCTTAACGCGATGCCCGCCTGGCAGGTGATCAAGGAGCAGGAGCCTGTGCTGCATCAGCGCATCCTCGACCAGATGGCCGCCCTGCAAAAGGCCGGCGAGCCGGAGCAGCACATTATCGACACCATCCAGCCGCAGATCCTGCATTTACAGATGACGCGCCTGCAAAACGCCCCGGACGCCAACGTGGTGAAGTACATGACCATCAACATGGAGCAGACCGCCGCCATCCAGAAGGTGAGCGACGACGCCTGCTTCCGCTTCCTCTACCCGACGGTGAAGGGCGGCATCAACCCGATGCGCATGCTGGATAAAGACCTGATGACGCGGCGCATGCAGGCCGACGCCGACATGATGCGTGCGGCCTACGGCAAAAACCGCCACACCGTGACCCAGACCGAACGCGAGGCGGCTGTCGAGGACGTGCGGCCGATTATGAAGGCGCTTGCCGATAAGTACGGCGAGGACATCCAGCTGTTGCAGATGCCGGAGAAGGCGGCGGGCAAAGAGAAGCTCTCCTGCGATATGGTGCAGGCGATGTGGGCGAAGGTACTGGCGCTGCCAGAGCAGAAGGCGGCGGGGGTGATTCGTCTGGCGGTGTCTGAGCTGGAGTGACGAGAGGCGCTGGTTTTTTGGGCACTTAGAGTGGGTTTCGCGCGTCGTCGCTTGCATGGCGGCGCGCGACAGGTATAATCCACAACGTTTCCGCATCCCCTTCAGTGCCGAAGTGGCGAAATCGGTAGACGCAGTTGATTCAAAATCAACCGTAGAAATACGTGCCGGTTCGAGTCCGGCCTTCGGCACCATTAGTACTTCCAAGAACATCCGAGAAAGTCCAATTATCCCTTTAAAATCAATGCTTGCAATGATTTTTACGTCCTGAGTCGTCCGAGGCTGTCCGTTGAAATCCGGATGACATTGGGGGCATAATTGGGGGCATCTTTACTTCGATTAGAAATGTGCCCCCAAATGAAGCTCAACGCCAGACAGGTCGAGACCGCAAAGCCAAAAGACAAAAACTACAAAATGGCCGATGGCGGTGGTTTGTATCTCGAGGTTTCGGCCAAAGGTTCTAAATACTGGCGCATGAAATACAGACGCCCCTCCGACAAGAAAGAGGATCGCCTCGCGTTTGGTGTTTGGCCTACGGTGACGCTTGCTCAGGCACGAGCAAAGCGTGATGAAGCTAAAAAGCTGTTAGTGCAGGGCATTGACCCAAAAGCCGAACAGAAAGAAGCTCAGGCTGAGAATTCTGGGGCATATACTTTCGAAACTATCGCTCGTGAATGGCATGACAGTAACAAGCGCTGGAGCGAAGACCATCGATCGCGCGTTCTTCGCTATCTTGAGCTTTATATTTTTCCTCATATCGGTTCGTCCGACATTCGGCAGCTTAAAACCAGCCACCTGTTAGCCCCGATTAAAAAAGTTGATGCCAGTGGCAAACATGATGTAGCCCAGCGCCTGCAACAGCGCGTCACGGCCATTATGCGTTATGCCGTACAGAACGATTACATCGACTCAAATCCAGCCAGCGATATGGCCGGTGCGCTATCGACAACCAAAGCACGACATTACCCGGCTTTACCTTCTAGCCGGTTTCCTGAATTTCTTGCCCGTCTTGCTGCATATCGTGGGCGCGTAATGACACGGATCGCCGTCGAGCTTTCCTTGCTAACGTTTGTGCGTTCCAGTGAGTTACGTTTCGCGCGTTGGGATGAGTTCGACTTCGATAAATCTCTTTGGCGTGTACCTGCAAAACGAGAAGAAATTAAAGGCGTGCGTTATTCGTACCGAGGTATGAAGATGAAAGAGGAACATATCGTTCCGCTTAGTCGGCAGGCGATGATTTTATTAAACCAGTTAAAGCAGATTAGTGGTGATAAAGAGCTACTTTTCCCGGGTGATCATGACGCAACTAAGGTTATGAGTGAAAACACTGTAAACAGCGCGTTGCGCGCGATGGGCTATGATACGAAAACCGAGGTCTGTGGGCATGGGTTTAGGACGATGGCGCGTGGTGCATTGGGTGAGTCTGGGTTGTGGAGTGATGACGCTATAGAACGACAATTGAGCCACTCAGAGCGTAACAATGTGCGTGCAGCATATATTCATACATCTGAGCATTTAGACGAACGTCGATTAATGGTTCAATGGTGGGCTGATTTTCTTGATGCCAATCGAAGTAACACTATTACACCTTATGAGTTTGCTAAACTCACGACAAAGTAATGTAACCGATATCTTATATATTAACTTATTTTGTGGTTGTGTGAGAAAATGCAAAATAATGAATTTAAATATTTTTTAAAATACTGGAAATCTTCAATCAAGGGACGTTGTATTAGAGCGAGGTACAGAGTTCACTCGGAGATGATAGTGAACTTTTCACACGCTATGATTTATGTTATAGGAACCTGCCGACTAACTCTGCTTTTTACAGTGTTAGTCGGTGTGGTTTTATCATTTTTAAGTTAGAATACTAACTCTGATTTGTAATTCCTTCGATAAAACTTTTTTTCAATCTTTCCTTTTCATCTTGACTTAAACTTCTACCTTCATTAACACCTAGTAAATTAAATAATTCATATTTTAATTCTAAAATATCTACTAATTGGTCAGAGAAAATATCTAGATCATCATGGTTAAACTGCACATAAGGTAAACGTTCAATGAGAAGATTAGCAGTATGTAGTGCAAATGATTTGATTTTTTTATCAGGTGATGCTAAATCACTTTTTATGGTTTCTATGTTCCGCTTAATGTCATTAACTTGTACTTCATAGTTGCCGGTGAATCCTATGTTAACATTTGAACCAACTAATCTTGCTTTAAGGTGTTTCTTTTTAATTTGAGATGTGGTTACCTTAATTTCAATTAGTAAACAAGATATGGATTTTTTGAGTTTTTCATAATTATTCTTTGGGCATTCAAAATCAATACGACTGAAACTTAGGTTTTGAATTTGTTGAGAAATATCCTTATCATCAATTGAAATATTCTCCCAGCTGTGAGAGAATTTATTTCTAATTTTTCTAAGGAGTTCAAGATCTTTGTATTGCCCCTCTGTTATTAGCCCCAAGGAAAAACAAGCTTTTATTCGGGAGGAGAAAGTTCCAAGAGGTGCGTTGAACCCTTCTATTAATTCTTTAGATGCTTTGTTATCGAGCATGAATGTCAAAAGCATTTTACCCAAGGAGTCTTCAGAGAAAGCGGCTAGAGACAATATTAGCCCTCTTTCATCTAGGCTGCCCAAATAACTGTTTAGTTTGTTTAAGTCATCAAATACATTATCTTTATCCATTTTCTCTGTTCCGTAAATGTTTTGAACAAACAATAAACTATTTATTCTAGAATTTTTGTTTAATTATTGGTGATAATCAAGCAATAATTAAGGGGTTAATTTATTTACATCATAACTTGTTCACCTTGATAATTAAGGTGTTGCCTGTGAGAATGAGTTGTAATAGTAAAAATCTATACTCTCCTTCTCGAATCTTTTATTTACTTTATCAGAAATTGCCTGACATTGCTTTTTAAGTTCACCAAGATCGTTTGCACGAATTAATTTTTCAATATTGATTTCATAATCATTAAATGTCAGCGCATTATTTTGAAATGTAAAAGAGCCCTTAGCAATACAAGTAAGGCAAATTGAAAAAGATGAGAGGGTTAATGGAATAGCAATGAATAGCTGTAATTCCTTTGAAGAGTCAATATTATCATCGCATTCTGGAATCTCTAAGCGAAGGGCTGGATAGCCGCCCGGAACCTTGCTAATTAAAGCATGCATTCTTTCAATATCTTTTTGCTTGCGAATTAATTCATTTATACTTACCTTGCAATCTTTATCTACTCTGAAGTAAGAAACGATTTGTATCAAAGCCAAGGCTATTTGCTCTGTCTTTATTATTTCGTTAGTAATTGGATTTGCAGAAAATGAATTATTCGAAGCAAAAAAAGATGTCTCGTTACCCTCATCGTTTTTTATTATTATCTTAAGATCCCCGCTTGGTGCATTTAATATCTTCATTAACATTAGTAATTCTCTAATGTCTGATAAGTGAAAGGCTTTATCATATGATTCAAAATCAATTTTCAGTTTATTATTTTTGATTCCAACCAGTAAATCGAAAAAGTCCGAGCAAATTCTAAAGCTTGCCAGATCATCTGGAGCATTAAGTGCAATAGGAGAAACAAAAAATTCACACCTAAATGAGACATCTTCTTTTTCATCTTCGAATCTTATATAGCCTGTTGAAAATGCTTCAACTGGTCCTATTTCAATTATGGCTTGTTCAGCTGTCAGTTCTTGCATCTGAAAATTAATATCAAATCTAGTATCCCAACCGCGCACATCTTTCACATTTATTCTGGTTGGATATCCAAGTGTGGCGCTAATAAGAGACTTATAATCATCATTATTATCAACTTTGAAATTAAACGTATAACGGCTTTCGTTATATCCTACATCACCTAAATCTCTTAATTTATCTTCACTATATTTTTTCATTCCATGAGGAATATGTTTTTCAATAGCGTTTTTGATTGCATTTTCATTGGTCAGATCTATTTCGTCCTCATTAGAATAATTTACTGTGAAAGATAATTTGTGTAGTGGTGATTTTTTTTCTGTATCATTTTGACGAATTCGCTTCAAAACCTGAAACATGATATTCCTGTTAATGTGAACAAGGTAAGCAGATTCAATATTTGCATTCTTATTATAACGCGCAAAAAAGAAAAAACAGGGTAGTGGCGTGTCACAGAAACGTTTCATGTTAGAAAGTTTGACCTGTACGCCTTTCTTTTCTCCGTCAGAAGACTTTATCTGTACTAAACATTGTATAGGCTGTTCATTCAAACTATTCAGTAAGGCTATACCACCCGGCAGAGGAAATTCGACAATAGCATCCCACCCTCCGGAATCATCCTCAGAGGAGCTGTTGTAAATCAAGCCCGATGCATTACAGAGTCTGTCAAAATCACCACGCCCCATATTACCAACTTTTCTTAAACTCATGGATACATCCCTCTTTCATATGCGCGATACTAGGTTTAGCTTACCCCAATGCAGGAAAAACCATGAAGTGTTTGATTGAAAATTATTAGCTTAATGTGCAAGCTTGCAGGGGGCCTATGAGGATAAACTGTGGATGCTCCCGAGTTTTTTTAACGCCCCAACGTATTTTTCCCTGAGACATACTTTGAGCTCGCACGCACAATAGCCGCACTACTGTCATAGTTATAAAAAGCGAGATGTCAGCGATCATTACTAAAACGGTATAAATATTCCTGCGCGCAATGCTCTCCCCGCCACGCCTGCCCGCTTAAGGGGGCGCTTTTAATGCAGGTGCATGATCGGCCTCAGGGTGCACCAGTGCTGGCGCTGGCGAGGAATTCAGTGTCGTTAAAACGCATGCAAAACCATGCACCTATGCATGCATGGCTTTTATACGTAAAAATGGCGGGATTTTCGGGGATTTTTAAGCGGGCTACTGCACTGCCAGTTCTGCACGGCGGCGGGTGTAATTCAGGTTCTGTGCAGGCGTGAATTTTTCACGACTATCATCGCACGAAGCCGCGTCAGGTCTGAATCCGATGGCCGTTAAAATGTCATTATCCTGCGCCGAATAATTTATTTTTTCACCGGCGACCAGCCAGAGCTGTAGCGCCTCACGCAGATAGTCGAGTGAGTGCTGCATGGCGCAGCGCTGAACGGCGGAGTGTTGCCCGGAATAATTCATCAGTTCAGGGGCAAGGGCGGCGGCCAGCTCCGCGCCGTGTACCTGCATAAAATCATTTAAACGGTCGAGGATACTGATGCGCTGCACCTCCTCATGCGAACGGATATAGCGACCGGCAGCCTGATTAATTTCCCATTTTTTCACGTCGATAATCTCACGCAGCGTTTGCAGGCTCCGGCCGCTGTGGCCGCTGCCGGCAAGCTGTTCGCGGTATGCCTGTTCGGCCTGCGTCAGTTCTTCCCTGCGTTGCAGCCAGGCAGATTTGTTTGCCTGACAGGCCTCAAAGGCTTTCTGTAGCGTCAGTGTGGTCACGTATGTTTCTCCTGATGACTGGCCGTGCTTACGCACCGGCACGGTTAACGGTGGCCGCCGGTGCGGGTAGCGGGATAACCGGCTCTGTCACCGGTGAACGAATAACCCCGTCGATGGATTCAAGCGTGCGGAACGTGGCCGAGCAATCGATGTTCATGCACTGGTGATAGCGCTGTTTGACGTTATCGGACAGATACCGGCTGGTGCGGGAATGCGCGCTCGTTTTGCAGAACGGACAGTGAAACATGCTTACACCTCCGCTTTTGTCTCGCCATTCTCAGCCAGCTTTCTGGCTAGCATCATTCTCTTCGCAGGGCTGCGTAACAGCTCCGTATCAACGTCAGTAATCTGCGGTCTGTGCATGCCCGTCACGGACAACACCGGCTCCTGCTTCATATCGAAGTGATACAGGCTGCCCTGACGGCTCAGCGCATCGCGCAGCTCACTGATGGCCACGGACTGCGGGGCGCTTTCTCCCTTCATTTCGAGGGCGCGAATGCGCAGCAGGAAAGCACGGATGAGGGTGACGGGAACCGCATTGACAGCCTGAGTCCATTCCGCACTGGCGTAAGCGGTAAAGGCATCGTCATGCGCTGACAGGTATTTATTGGCGGTGGAGCAGGCATTCAGCATGGCGCGTGCCCGGTCGGTCTCCAGCTCCGCAATCAGGCCGGTGAACTCGTCGGCCAGCTCGCGACTGGCGATACGCCTGCTGTGCTCAGCTTTCATTTCAGGGGTGAGACTGCCGCGCAGGGTGCGAAAGCGGCTGCGCCAGTCCTGCTCCGCTTCTGCACTCTCACTGAGGGCGGTCTGCCGCTCCTGCTTACAGCGTTCAATGGACGTATCAATCTCTTTCAGTACCTGCATGTTGGCTGCGTGGGTGTCTCTGGCCGCAGTAAATGCGCTCAGCTTATTAGTGATGTGCTGGTTGTTCTCTGCGGACTGCTTGGCGGCAACATTTTGCAGGGCGGTAATGACTGTTTCGGGTTTCATGTTCAGGCTCTCCGTTTATTCAACCTGAAATGATTCTGCCCTTCATCACACAACATCTCGATTCATTGCAGTTGTGGCAGTTCTGGCACAAACATCACTAAAAACCCGGCTTGCCAGAGAAAGGTCTCAGCAAAACCTTACTCATCGTTTGTTTTTTTACTTATAACTGTTCACCACTGTTCACCTTAAATAAAAATATAAGTAATACAGTAAGATAAAGGGTGAACAGTTGCGGATCTGACTGTTCACCGTCTGTTCACCACTGTTCACCCTCCTGTTTTGCTCTGTCTATACCACTTAGACTTTATTCCGATTAAAAATGAAAAATGTATAACTAAAAGCAATAGAAATTGCTGCATTGTAATGCAGTGATTTGCATATCTTTGCCAACGTTTGTCTTTGTTTGCCAGAGCGAAAAGTCAATGTTTGTTTCCCCGAAAATCTCACATGACCTGAGGAAAAATATAGACATAATAAGGAGCTACCCGAAGCCGGACGGACATAACCGGCACTGTATGGACATTATGAGGTAGCCCGATGCAAACCGCTTTTTCTTCCCCGTCTTCTGCCCCTGCCGCGCCACTGATGCCGGTTTCTGATGCCGTTCAGGAGCGCTTTATCCGCCTGCCCGAAGTGATGCATCTGTGCGGCCTGTCCCGGTCAACCATTTACGACCTCATCAGCCGGGAGGCTTTCCCGAAACAAATCAGCCTGGGCGGTAAAAACGTGGCGTGGGCGCAGTCTGAAATCACCGCATGGATGGCAGATCGCATTGCCGAACGCAACCGGGGCTATGACGCATGATGATGACCGTTCAGCAAACAGCCCCCTTTTCTGGCTTGCTTCCTGTCGCCGTTTCCAGGTATAGTTTTCCTGCTGTCGCAAAATCGGCAGCCGGGATTTGCAGCCCGTGTAACTCAATGGCGACACCAGACGCGCCTTGCGTCTTTTTTTACGTCGTAGCTCAGACACACCCATTCTTCGGGCTGTGGTGTTTACACCGTGGCTCCTGTCAGATAATGGTGGTTCGGGCGGGGCAGCCTTCGGGCTGGCCGGTATCCATTGAGGCCGGTACTGCAAACCCTGTCCGGGCCACCACCCATGAGATTTGCAGCTCCGGTGGTGGCGATAACCGCTACTCAATGGAGGTTGCCCTTATGGCTACGACCCTCACCCCGTCACACCCGCAGTTTGTCTTTGTGTTTGCCGCTGTTCGTCGCGCAGACCGTAAACCCCGTATTTGTATGCTTCGCACCGTTGCCGGTGATGAACACGCTGCACGTCGTTCCCTCGTTCGCGATTACGTCCTCTCGTTTGCCGGCCGTCTGCCGGTTGCGGAGGTGCGCGCATGAGACACACCACCATTACCGCCCGTGACCTCGAATGCCTTGAGCACATGCGCAATGTCGGCCAGCTCGTCAATGAGCTGATGCAGGTGCAGGACTGCACGTCCGTTCGTCGTGACCCTGCGCAGCAGTCACAGCTTACCTCCGTGATTTACCTCATGACCGCCCAGCTCGACGGCGTGGTAGAGCGCTGCAATCAGTGCTGGCTGACCGGGGAGGGAAACGTATGAAAAAGCCATTACCCCCCGTATTACGCGCCGCGCTGTATCGTCGCGCCGTGGCATGTGCATGGCTGACAGTATGCGAACATCAGCACCGCTACCCGCACCTCACCCTCGACGCGCTGGAAAGCGCCATTGCCGACGAGCTGGAGGGCTTTTACCTGCGCCAGCACGGCGAGGAAAAAGGCCGTCTGATTGCCTGTGCACTGCTGGAAGATTTAATGGAAGCCGGACCACTCAAAGCCGCTCCGTCGCTGTCCTTTCTCGGGCTGGCCGTGATGGATGAACTCTGCGCCCGTCACATGCAATCGCCTGTTATGCACTGAGGGAGAAAATAACGATGAAAATGAACGTAACAGAGACGGTAAAACAGGCGTGCGGCCACTGGCCGCGCATTCTCCCGGCGCTGGGTGTGAAGGTGATTAAAAACCGCCATCAGGCCTGTCCGGTGTGCGGCGGCTCTGACCGTTTCCGCTTTGACGATAAAGAGGGGCGAGGCACATGGTTCTGCAACCAGTGCGGTGCGGGTGACGGGCTTAAGCTGGTAGAGAAAGTGTTCGGCATGAACACATCAGAGGCTGCCGGGAAGGTGAACGCCGTGACCGGCAACCTGCCACCGGTTGCCCCCGAAGTGATTGCGGCAGCAGAGGCTGAAACCGAAGCTGACCGTAAAGCGGCGGCCGCACTGGCCGTCAGACTGATGGAAAAAACCCGCACGGCCAGTGGCAACGCCTATCTGACCCGCAAGGGCTTCCCCGACCGGGAATGTCCGGTACTGTCGGTCATGCATAAAACCGGTGGCGTGACGTTCCGCGCCGGTGATGTGGTTGTCCCGCTGTATGACGATACCGGCGCACTGGTAAACCTTCAGCTTATCAGTTCTGACGGTCTCAAACGCACCCTGAAGGGCGGTCAGGTTAAAGGAGCATGTCATGTCATCGAAGGGAAAAAACAGGCAGGAAAACGCCTGTGGATAGCGGAGGGCTATGCGACCGCGCTCACCGTGCATCACCTGACCGGTGAAACCGTCATGGTGGCGCTGTCGTCCGTGAATCTCCTTTCTCTGGCGAGCCTTGCCCGTCAGAAACACCCGACCTGTCAGATTGTGCTCGCCGCCGACCGTGACCTTAACGGCAACGGCCAGAACAAAGCCGCGGCGGCCGCAGAAGCCTGTGAGGGCGTTGTTGCCCTGCCGCCGGTGTTCGGTGACTGGAATGATGCTTTTATGCAGCACGGCGGGGAGGCCACGCGGAAAGCCATTTATGACGCCATCCGGCCACCGGCGCAAAGCCCGTTTGATACCATGAGCGAGGCGGAGTTTACCGCCATGAGCGCCAGCGACAAGGCTCTGCGGGTGCATGAGCATTACGGCGAAGCGCTGGCCGTGGATGCGAACGGACAGCTCCTGTCCCGCTATGAAAACGGCATCTGGAAAAATATCCCGGCCGCCACTTTCTCACGAAATGTGGCTGATTTATTCCAGCGCCTGCGCGCCCCGTTCTCATCCGGGAAAATTGCCTCGGTGGTGGAGACCCTGAAACTGATTATTCCGCAGCAGGACGCACCGGCACGCCGTCTGATTGGCTTTCGCAACGGGGTACTCGATACCCAAAGCGGCATATTCAGCCCGCACAGTAAATCGCACTGGCTGCGCACGCTGTGCGACGTGGATTTTACCCCGCCGGTGGAAGGCGAAATGCTGGAGACTCACGCGCCGAACTTCTGGTGCTGGCTCGACCGGGCGGCCGGTAAAAATCCACAAAAACGCGACGTGATACTCGCTGCACTGTTTATGGTACTGGCGAACCGCTACGACTGGCAGCTCTTTCTCGAAGTCACCGGTCCCGGCGGGAGTGGCAAAAGCATTCTCGCCGAAATCGCGACCCTGCTCGCCGGAGAGGATAACGCCACGTCGGCCGACATCGACACGCTGGAAGACCCGCGCAAGCGTGCCTCCCTGATTGGCTTCTCGCTGATACGTCTGCCGGACCAGGAAAAATGGAGCGGTGACGGCGCAGGGCTGAAGGCCATCACCGGCGGCGATGCGGTCTCGGTTGACCCGAAATACCAGAATCCATATTCAACGCATATTCCGGCGGTGATTCTGGCCGTGAACAACAACCCGATGCGCTTCACCGACCGCAGCGGCGGTGTATCCCGTCGCCGGGTGATTATTCATTTCCCGGAGCAGATTGCCCCGGAGGAACGCGACCCGCAGCTCAGGGATAAAATTGCGCGCGAGCTGGCCGTTATCGTGCGCCAGCTTATGCAGAAATTCAGCGACCCGATGACCGCCCGCGCACTGCTCCAGTCGCAGCAGAACTCCGACGAGGCACTCAGTATCAAGCGCGATGCTGACCCGACGTTTGATTTTTGCGGCTATCTGGAAATGCTGCCGCAGACCAGCGGGATGTTTATGGGTAATGCCAGCATCGTCCCGCGTAATTACCGTAAGTATCTCTATCACGCGTATCTGGCCTATATGGAGGCTAACGGATACAGGAACGTGCTCAGCCTGAAAATGTTCGGGCTGGGGCTGCCCATGATGCTGAAAGAGTACGGCCTGAATTATGAAAAGCGGCACACAAAGCAGGGGATACAGACCAACCTGTCGCTGAAAGAGGAAAGCTACGGCGACTGGCTGCCGAAATGCGATGAACCCGCAGCGACATAACCCACTCCAGACCGGCTACAGCCGGTCTTTTTCTTTCCGGCAATTGCCACAGGGTGAACACTCCACTGTTCACCCTTCACCGTATATTAACCCTGTATCACTATGAAATTATTGATAAAAAAGAAAAGGTGAACAGTGTGAACAGTAAAACCAAAAAAAACTTTTTACCCCCCCCCGTATATCGCCTGACCGGGCGCATCCAGAACGAGCAAAACGAACAAAGGTGAAGAGTCGACTGTTCACCCTTCACCAACTCATCACCACTTAACTGCATGATATAAAATGAGAAATAATCGAGGTGAACAGTGTGAACAGTTAAATGCAAAAAAACTTTTTTGTGGGGATTGAGTTCCGGTTAGGATCCGGATTTCGGATCCTAACCGAATAGGGCGTTAATCTTTAATTTGCTAGCAATATCAAATAGCTAATTTTGATATGCTCAAAAAAATCGCTGGGGGGCACAAAAGGGGGCATATTACTTACGTTTGACTTTAATGTTATTATAATTCAATTGGTTATGAAGTGATTTGAGTCCGGCCTTCGCACTCAATCTTTAAACACTTCCTTCCTATGCCACTCCACAAACCCCTCCCTTGGATAATTCCCTTTCACCATCGGCAACGCAATCTGCTTCCCGGCAAAATCCCAGAACAACCGCCCAACGATCCCATTCCCATTCACCGCCTCAGACACCAGCACCCGCATACTCTCATCCAGCCCAATCGATCCCTTATCAAACGCCTTATGATGAATCGCACACAGCGCCAGTCCGTTCGGGATCTCACACGGTCCGCCAAACTGCTTCCATTTAATATGTGCAGCTTCAAGTCCAACAGAGGCATTATCATGTCGCATGTTGAATCCGCAGATGGCACATTCATAGTTATACGCACGCAGTACCTGCTGACGAAACTGCGGATCGCGAACCTTACGGATTTGCTGGATATCAAAACCCATTTCCTCCGCGATCTCCTCCTGAATGCTTTCGGGAAAATGCGCTTCAAGGATCTGCTGCGCCAGCGAGCCGATCAGTTTTTTGTTCTTACTCAGTAGCGCATAGTGTTCTTCATCAAACCCGCCTGCAACGTTATGTTCCACAAGCTCTTTAACAGGCGGTTGCTTACTGCCGATGGTCGAACAGAACTCAGTATTCTGAAGATCCCAAAAGCCGTCCCCTTTGAGCCTCCAGAAGGGCATATTTGGGTAATGCACCTTCCTCTGTGGGCCAAAGCGTTCTAGCAGGCTAAGCAACTGTTCGTGGACCTCAGTACCGTAATCAAACAGTCGTGCATGCCCCTGCTGATAGCTCGCCAGCACGTACAGAAGCAATAAAGGCTTATGCGGCGCACGCTGTTCGCCTTTGCGCCAGATGGTGATGTCGGCAATTGCCTGTTCGAGAGTTTTGCTGGAAGCCATCGCGTTACGGAAGAGGGTAAATAATTGCGATGATGCTCGCAAAACTCAGACCAATCAACCTGTAACCAACAAAAACATGACCTTACCCCACAGAACCTTATTTCCTGAATCCTCCTCGCAAATTCCAAATTTACCCCACACCAAACCGCTGTATTTATATTCAGCCTTGTATAATAGGCACCAGAAATTACGCCGAACGGCGAAGGAAGTATCGAAGTATATTTAAAGAAGAATTCGCGATATGAAGGTGCTGCAACACCCCCATACCGCTAACCACAACCAACTTGATAGGAGTTGTATATGGCTGCGACGAATTTTAAGCCAGAGTTTACTGTTTGCAAAACAGAATCAGACGCTTTCACCGGCATGATTGAAAACCGCGAGTTGGTACGCAAAAACAGCGCCCGCCGACTTCACGGCAACCCGCCTAATGCGGCGCCCGTCCATCCCCGCGCGGAAACGCCGCAGGACAGTGCCGCCTGCTGCGAACTCTATGCACGCATAGACATGAAATATCTTCTTCTGGGCGGCGAGTGGTTAACCCGTGCTGGCTTTATTAACGGCATGCCGGTAAAAATCCGCGCCATGAAAGACTGCATTGTCATTACGCCCCAGCATACAAGAGAATTATGGGGATGCCTGGAAGGGATGAGCGTGGTGAATATCAATAAACAGAAAGTCGCACAGTGGCTGAAGACCTTTCCGGGAGCGCTGAATGATACCGGTGATATACCGATAGTTAAGCGTGGAACAGGGCAGGCGATATTGGAGTAACTGTGCTTCCCATCCAATGTAATCCGTGAAGCAATAAAACGGGCATGTCATCCCATGCCCGTTGTAAGTAAAAATCACTCGTGCTTTACCTGCTCTTTCACAGCCTTAACCAGCACAGCGTGAAGTTCGCCGACGGTTAAATCGCGTATAACAGGTTCGGGTATGCCACGTACCCAGCGGATAAATCGACAGATGCCAAAAAAGTCTATACCTTCACCTGTAAACAGATACTCATTTTCTGCGAGAGAGAACGTTTTCATATAGCCATCTTCTTCCGTGGCAAGCTGAACGCCAAACGCTTCTTCGCAGTTTTCCAGTAGGTCTTCGCCGTCCATACCGCAAATATGCAAATCGGCCTCAATCAACGTATTGCTATCGATAGGTTTACGATGCTCACCTGAGGAGTTTCGAACAACCTCAATAACCTGTGAGAGAGTGGGTTCCATCATGATGCTCTCCTTTAAAGCGGTGGAAATCATCGCCAGCGCTTTCCGGCGGCGTTCCGCTTGGTCGGACCGACAAGCACAACGTTACCTCGGCCCGAGAAATTTTAAAGTCAGTTCAGGCGATCGCCATATGATTCCAGGCATCTCTGTAAACGATATTCCCGTCACAGTGTTTCCAGGTGATTGCCTCATATCTTAGCTCGATCGTCTCTGAATGCGTTCCTGTTCCAGAACTCGGGAACAGATTTGGCGTAATCCCCGTGATTTTTACATTCTCCAGGATAATGTTGAAATATTCTCTCTCGATTCCTGCATCATCAATTTGATACATTTTGATCGTAGCCGATTTTAGCGTTTGGTTTTCACACAGTGCCCTGATGAGAACCGGAGTTGTTTTATCAAATTCTTTCTGAACGGCAATCGGTGCATGTACACGGGTACCTGTTAGTCGGCCTGTATTTGCACTCACAGGAATGGTGAGGTGATGAGCGACCGCCTTTAATTCAATAGCACCTAACCGACCGGACACCATGGAACCTCCTGTGACGGGTGAGCCATTAGCATCGGTTAACCAAAGATATGCTGGATTTGACATGATTATTCCTCATCTATATTTACAAAAGAAGGTAGGCGTAACATCGCCACAACCCATATGAATAAGCCAATGATTTTCAGCGGCCATGGTTCAAGGACAGCTATACAAGCAAATGCACCGATGATCAGTAAGGGACCTGATAACACATCCAGGATCCCGCCCAAAATATGTATCTTTCCTGGCAGGAATTTATTCATTACAAATGAAATAATGTAAGCGCTTATGGTAATGATGCAAAAGGCGATTGTTTTTTCATGCCAGGTTTCGAATTCTATCCAGCAAAGGATATAGGCTAAAACTAGATATGAGCAAAGAAGCAGATTTATAATTGGGATGATAAACTTACTCATACGCGCCTACCGTAGTGTCTGTTGCTAGTTTTTCATTAACTTTCTTCATGATCTGATTAAATACAGGTTTTCCTTCTGAATAACCTGCATGGATAGCATCTACGAAAGGCTGGACGGCATCAGCGAACAGAAAATAAAGCAGGTCATAGTCTCTGGACCTCAGAAGTTGATATACCTCTGGGGCTTCGGCTTTGAGTCTTTCCGATATTCTGATTGAGCGTTCAGCCATCCCTCCAAACAAAAGTAGTGTGCTCAGCGCCGTGATTGGGTTGCCTTTCCCTTTAAAAACAATAAACGTGAAGGACGTTCTTTCAATAACATGCTTCGCGATAGTTGATGCAATAATATTTGTTGATACTCTGCCTGCAATTGAAGTCATTACAGATCTGTATATTTTATCCTGCTCCGCATCCGTTAAATATCTGTTGAATTCGTTAAGAATAATCTTGACAGCGCTGACTATATTTTCGTAATTCAGAATGTCATTTTTTATGGCTGTGATCATTCGTATACGTTGAGTTTCACGAGCATACCTGGTACCCGTGTCAAAGATACCATAAACCAGATATCCATAATCTAGCGGTACAGATAGCCCTCCATTTATAAGCCCAGTAACTGTATCAGGAGAAACGATAATATTGCACAATCTCCGGGCTATATCTTCTACATCGGCCATAATAATCCTTTAAAAGCGCAATAAAGGATTTATCAATGTAATATTAATGTGACTGAAGCAATTTATATTATCTAAATAAGAAGTTAAGTATTGTTAGAGGTATCAATTTCAATTTTAATGAGATAATAAGCGGCTTCATGCTAATCCCACGCACCCCACCGCTCAACCTAACTTAACTAAACACCGGCACCCCCAACCCAACCTTCACCTCCCTCAGCGTCTCCTGCGTCACCCCCTGCGCCCGTTCGGTTCCGCGCTTCAGCATCGCCATCAACTCGCCCCTGTCACGCATATACATCACCCGCCGCTCCCGCATCGGTGCAATCAGTTCCTGCAAACACCCCTCCAGCTCGTTCTTGCACGCCCGGTCGCCCAGCCCGCCCGCCTGATAGTGCGCCTTCATCGCCGCCACTTTGGCCTTGTCCGGATGAAACGCGTCCAGGTAGGTAAACACCACGTTCCCCTCAATCTGCCCCGGGTCGCTCACCTTCAGGTGGTTCGGGTCGGTGTACATGGCGCTGACCGCACGGTGAATGGTCTCTTCACTGGCCGAAAGGTGCAGCGTGTTGCCGAGCGATTTCGACATCTTGGCGCTGCCGTCGATACCGGGCAGGCGGCTGGTGTCGCTCAGCATCGCCTTGCAGTGGCGCAGCACCGGAGTGGACAGCAGGCTGTTCATCTTGTGCACAATCTCGTTGGTCTGCTCAATCATCGGCAGTTGGTCGTCGCCGACGGGCACGCACTCGGCCTTAAACGCGGTGATGTCCGCCGCCTGGCTAATGGGGTAGGCCATAAACCCGACCGGCAGCGAGCGGGCGAAGCCCTTCTGTGCAATCTCGTTTTTCACCGTCGGGTTACGCTCCACGCGGGCGACGGTGACGATGTTCATATACAGCATCGTCAGCTCGGCGAGGGCGGGCAGGGCGGACTGGAGGCAGATCGTTGTCAGGTTCGGATCGATGCCGGCAGCGAGGTAGTCGGCCAGCACTTCGGGGATGTTGTCGCGAATTTTTTGCGGGTTGCTGCCGTTGTCGGTCAGCCCCTGAAGGTCGGCAATCAGCACAAACTGGTTGTGCGTGTGCTGGAGCGCCACGCGCTGACGCAGCGATCCGACGAAATGGCCAAGGTGCAGCGGGCCGGTTGGGCGGTCGCCGGTGAGGATGGTGGGTGCGTTCATAAAGACTCCTTAACGTTGCAATGCCGAAAGGGGTCTTCTGTGTGCGATAGCCGCCTTTCGGCGGCTATCTGAAAATGGGAAAACAACTCCGTGCCGCCTTTAAGAAGGCAGCCACCAGCGGTTTACGGTGAGGACGGCGTGGTTTATGTTCATGCTTTTACCGTACCACGTCCGGCACGAAAAACAAAAGGGCACGTCATGCTGCAATCTCTCAACCACCTGACCCTCGCGGTCAGCGACCTGCAAAAAAGCGTCACCTTCTGGCACGGGCTGCTGGGCCTGACGCTGCACGCCCGCTGGAATACCGGGGCCTATCTTACCTGCGGCGATCTGTGGGTCTGCCTGTCGTACGACGAGGCGCGCCGGTACGTGCCGCCGCAGGAGAGCGACTACACGCATTACGCATTTACCGTGGCGGAAGAGGATTTTGAACCGTTCTCGCAAAGGCTTGAGCAGGCGGACGTCACCGTCTGGAAGCAGAACAAAAGCGAGGGGGCGTCGTTCTATTTTCTCGACCCGGACGGGCACAAGCTGGAGCTGCACGTGGGCAGCCTCGCCGCGCGGCTGGCGGCGTGTCGCGAGAAGCCCTACGCGGGCATGGTGTTTACCGCATCATCTCAACGTTAATGAAACACCGGCACAAAAATACCTGTTCCCGGTATTCACGTTACCGGGTTTCTTTATTTTTAACGTAAGTAGGAAATAATTTTTACATTGCTGAAAATTATTATTGTAAAAATCTACATTAGCCGTTTTTTATATATTTAGTTCGTCAATAATTTAATTTGATTTATTGCAACGTGAGCGCGATTTAGCCAAAATAGCCGCCCTTTTTCGGTTAAAAAGTACCCGCTATGATAAAGTTCATGAATGTTTTAGGCATACTTATCGCGTCATTAATGGCAACCAGCGCGTTTGCCGTTAACTGCCAACGTGCGGCGACCCCTCTTGAGAACACGATTTGTAGCAGTGAAAATCTCAGCTGGCTTAATAACATTATGACAACTTACTATCGCGATATGCTGGTGCGCCGCGACGGACACGTTGTTCATCAGGAATATCTGGCATGGCAGACGTCACTCAAAAAGTGCACGTCAGAAAGCTGTATAGAGCACGCCTACTTCGCGGGAATCGGCAAGCTGGCCGAAGCCCCTCCGCACTTTCTCTGGCAGGGGCGCTGGTGGAATACCCAGGCGGCAAATATGAACGGCGGGGTGATTGAATTCAGTCACAACGCCGACTGGACGGTCAATGTTGATATTCGCATCTGGTCTGGGTTGAATAAAGAGACCTATACCGCCGAAGCGCGCAAGGTCGACGGCATGCTGCTCATCGACAATATGGCGGAAAGTAAACGCTGCAAAGTGCTGCTGATCCCCGAAAGCAGCGGTGCGCTTCAGGCTTTTAGCAGCGGCAAAAGAGGATGCAGTCTCTCCGTGCCCAACGGGGCCTTTATTGACGGTATTTACGCCCGGTCAGAAAAGGACCCGCGCCCAAAAGCAACGCTGCTCTCGCTGCAAATCCTGCCCGATGCGAAAACGGAAGAACGATTTCGTGCGCTGGTGGGGGATGATTATCAGAAATTTATTCAGACGGCTAATGCGTATATATACCGCAAAGATATCGACAATATTGGCGCCACGGTCATTTCGTCCTGGCTGCGCGGGGCGGCCAATACCCGCACCGCACTTATTATGTATAACGCCAGCCATATTTGGGCTGCCCGCATTGCTCCTGATGAAAAAGGCAAACTGACCTTCTATTACTACAGCACGCAGCATAATGACGTCAGCAAAATGCCGCGCACCATAGCGGAATGGCGCATGCGCTACATGGAGCATTAAGCGTCACGTCCTGTTTCCAGGACGCGTGTTGAGCTTTACGCCAGCGTGCCAACGACGTTTAAATCCGCATCGTCAGGCACTTCATTGTAGGAAAGTACGTGTAGCCCTTTAGCGAACAGGCGGGCATAACGCGAGATCAGCGGCCGCAGCTGCGGGGTGACCAGCAGCAGCGGAGGCATATTTTTCGCTTTCATCTGCTCGTAGATCATTGGCATCGTATTTTGCAGCTGCGTCAGGATGTTGGGATCGACCGGGAAGTTATCCAGAGCAACTTTACCCGCCTGCTGGGCCTGGTTCAGTGCGCTGAGCAGCAGGTTTTCCAGCTGATTATCGATCGTATAAGCAGCCAGCTGAGGGCGATCGCCGTTGATGTTATGCACCAGCGCGCGGCGAAGCGCGTAGCGCACGTCGGCGGTAAGCAGCAGCGGATCTTTCGTGATGGCCGAGCTTTCCAACAGCGTTGAGGCGATGGTCACAATGTCCTTCAGCGAAACCTGCTCAAGCAGAAGCTGGCGATAAACGCGCAGCAGCTGGCTATAGTTGAGCGCGGCGTTTAAGTCCTCGGCAAGCTTGGGAGCCTGCTGGGCCAGGCGCGCGTGCAGATGCGTGATGTCGTCATAGTTAAACAGCTCTGGTAAATATTCACGCGCGACCTTGTTGACGTGGGTGGCGACCACGCTTGAGCAATCCACGACCTGATACCCCAGATTGAGCGCCTTCGCCTTCTGGTCGGGATCGATCCAGACGATCGCCATACCGTAGGCCGGATCGGTGTCCAGCACGCCATCAATCTCACCGTACAGCTCGGTTCCGGGGATCGCCATCAGCTTTTCGGCCTGAACTTCAGCCACTGCCGTGCGTATGCCGTTGACGTGAATCGCATACTGCGAAGGTTTTAGCCGGAAGTTTTCGCGTATGCGGATCTCCGGCAGCAGCACCCCACACAGTTCGGAAATGACCTGCCTTACCCCCCTGACGCGCAGCGAAAGCGGGCTACCTCTGGACTCGTCTACCAGGGTGACAAGCTTGTAGCCGAGGCTTAGACCGATCGGCTCAACCAGCGGGATATTGTCCCACGTGATGGCCGTGGAGGTATCGGGGGCCAGCGCCTCGTTGATCGCCTCCATGTCCATTTCCGGTGCGGCGGGCTGAACCACCTTGTTCTGACGCCAGGCGGCAAACAGCAGCAGCGCGGTAAAGCTCAGGAAGGCAACGTGCGGCATGCCGGGCACAATCGCCAGAATAAACATCACAAACGCGGCGGTGTAGAGCACTTTCGGTTTCGAAAGAAGCTGCGTCTTGATCTCATCGCTGATGTCATTGCCTTCGCTGACGCGCGTCACGATGATGGCGGCGGAGGTGGCGAGCAGCAGGGACGGAATTTGGGCGACCAGACCGTCACCAATGGTGAGCAGGACGTACTGACGGAAAGCGACGCTGGCCTCTAAATCGTATTTGAAGATACCGATGCAGATCCCGCCAATCACGTTAATGATCAGAACCATGATCCCGGCAATGGCATCGCCGCGGACGAATTTGGATGCCCCGTCCATCGCGCCGTAGAAGTCCGCCTCTTTGGCGACCTCCTGACGGCGGCTGCGGGCCTGCTGCTGGTTGATCAACCCGGCATTCAGGTCGGCATCAATCGCCATCTGTTTACCGGGAAGGGCGTCCAGCGTAAAGCGAGCCGAGACTTCCGAGATACGCTCTGCACCCTTGGTCACGACGACGAAGTTAATGATCATCAGGATGATAAACACCACAAAACCCACGACGAAGTCGCCGCCGATGACCACCTGTCCGAAGGCTTCGATGACTTTACCCGCCGCGCCTTCCCCTTCATGCCCCTTAAGGAGAACCACGCGCGTGGAGGCCACGTTCAGCGTCAGGCGCATCAGGGTCGTGATCAGCAGCAGCGTTGGGAAGATGGCAAAATCCAGCGGGCGCTGCATATTGACCGAGGCCAGCAGCACAATGACGGCCAGCACGATGTTAAACGTAAACAGAATATCCAGCATCAGCGGCGACAGCGGCAGGATCACCATCGCCAGAACGCAGAGAAGCAGGATAGGCACAGCAATCTGCCCCTTCCGGAGCATGCCGAACACGTTGGATAACTTACCGTTCGCCATGGTGTTTAAATACCTCTTGAGGAATGTCTATTTGCCTGTTCAGGCGGGGTTTTTGCTCAATGCGGCCTTCACGCCAGGACTTCAGCTGCATCACATAGGTCAGCACGTGCGCAATGGCGCGAAAGAGTTGAGCCGGTATTTGCTGGTTAACGCGGGTGGTGTAGTAAACCGCTCTCGCCAGCGGTGGAAACTCCACGACCTCAATGCGATGGCTGGCACCGACTTCTCGTATCCACAGCGCGACATCGTCAATCCCTTTTGCGACGATGTAGGGAGCTTCCGCCTGCTGCGGATCGTATTTCAGCGCCACCGCATAATGGGTCGGGTTGGTGATGATCACATCGGCGGTCGGTACGGTGCGGGTAATCTGCCCCATCGCCATCTGTCGCTGTAGCTGACGGATCCGGCCCTTGATCTGCGGGTTACCGTCGTTGTTTTTATGCTCTTCCTTCACTTCCTGCTTGGTCATGCGCATTTTTTTGGTATACATAAATTTGCTGAGCGGCACATCGAGCAGGGAAAAAAAGACGATAACAGCGATGAAATAGCTGACAACGTGATGGAAAATCGCAAATCCCCGGAGAATGGCCTCGTTCAGGTACAGGCGTTGCAGATTCAGCAGTGCCGCCATGTTATCGCCCACCATCACGTACAGCACCGCCAGTATCGCCGAACACTTCAGCAGCATTTTGCCCACTTCCGTATAGTGGCTGGCTGAAAACAGTCGCTTTGTACCGGCGATCGGGCTGATTTTTTTAAAATCGGGCTTTAATTTGGCAGGCGTAAACAGCCATCCCCCGGGGATCAGGCTGGCGATGATGCAGGCCACGGGAATAGGAACAAGCGTTGCGATAAAGCGCAGCATCACGCTCAGGTTAAGCAGAAGAAACTGATTCAGCACGGCGGGGTTATCGATATCCCTCGCCATCTGTGAGGCGGCGGTAAACGACTCCCCGATAAGCTGGCGATAGTAAGGCAGGAACGTCGCCAGCGTGATAAAGGAAGCGACAAGCCCCACCGCCATGGTGAGATCTTTTGAACGGGGAATATCCCCTTTCTCCCGCGCCTTTCGCAGTTTCCCGGGGGTGGGTTTTTCACTTTTATCGCCGCTGGAGGACACTATTGCACCCTTATGGCGTCAAGCTTCGCCAGTATGTCGTTAGTCATGTTGAGATAGTGGTCAGGAATGTTCGTGACCAGCATCGAGATGCACAGAAGCCCAAAAAGCATGCTGATTGGGAAACCGAGCGAGAACAGGTTTAACGTCGGTGAAATGCGGTTCAGCAGGCCAAACCCTCCCTGAACGATCAGCATGACAAAGGTTGTCGGGAGCGCAATCAGCACGGCGGCAGCGATAATCCATCCCAGGCCCTGGGCAACCAGCATCAACGTCGGTTGGTTAATCGCCTGCCCGATGGGCCAGTAGGTGAACCCTTTGTACAGGATGGTGACCAGCAGAAGATGGCCGTCGGTGATGAAAAATAGCAGGGCGCAAAAGACGTAGATAATCTGTGAAATCACCGTTGTCGAGCTGCCGTTGACCGGATCGTTCATCATGGCCATCGCCAGCCCCATGTTCATGGAAAGCATATGCCCGGCTGTCTGTAGCGCGACAAAGACCAGATGCAGGATCGTCGCGAAGAGCATGCCCCACAGCAGCTGTTCGCCAATCAATAACACCGAGCGCAGCGAGAGCAGTTCCGTGAGTACGACCCGCTCCGGCAGCATGGGGGCAATCACAATAGCCAGCGCCAGCGCGGTACCGATTTTTACGCGGCGCGAGAAGACGCGGTTGTCGAGAACCGGCGCGAACTGGATAAAGGCAAGGATACGGAAAAAAGGAAGCACCAGTGCCATTAGCGGCGCGATCAGCGCGTGAATATCAATAGCCATCGTGTTTTAACCAACCAGCGCGGCCGCTTGGGTGAAGAGCTGGACGGTAAAATCCACCAGCTGCGTCAATATCCATTTTCCGGCGAAAACGAGCACGCCCAGCGTCACCACCAGTCGTGGCAAAAAGCTGAGCGTCTGCTCGTTGATCTGGGTCGTGGCCTGGAAAATGCTGACGCACAGGCCGATGAGCAGGCTGGGAACAATCGCAACGGCAGAGATCATCAGCACGAGGTGAAGGCCCGTCGCCATGATGTCGCCGGCGGTGTCCATATTCATCATGGCTATAGTCCCCGCACGCTGGCGGTGAGCGTGCCGACGATCAGCGTCCAGCCGTCGCAAAGCACAAAGAGCATCAGCTTAAAGGGGAGCGAAACGATGAGAGGCGATAACATCATCATCCCCATTGCCATCAGAATACTGGCGACAATTAGATCGATCACCAGGAAAGGAATGTAGATCATGAAGCCAATCTGGAAAGCGGTTTTCAGTTCGCTCAGCAGATAAGCGGGCGTCACGATCGTCAGGTCCTGTTCGCGAGCATCCCCCTCCACGCCCGCAATCGTCATGATCTGGGCCATGGCCTTTTCATTGGTTTGGGCAAGCATATACCGCTTCAGCGGTGCTTCAGCATTGACCAGCGCCTGCTTCAGGGTAATGCGATCGCTCTGAAAGGGTTCAACCGCGTCGGTGTAAATAGTGGTCCATACCGGTCTCATCACCAGCAGCGTTAAGGCCAGAGCGATACCGGTCAGGATTTTATTCGGCGGGCTGGATTGCAGGCCCAGCGCCTGACGCAGAATGGCCAGCACGATAATAAAGCGCGTAAAGCAGGTCATCATCAGGAGCATAATCGGCAGCAGGCCGAGTAAGGTCATGAGGATCAGGATCTCAATCTTTACGTTGTAGTCCTGGCCATCGCCGTTGGCTGCGGTGCTGAGCAGCGTAATATCGCCGTTCGCCGCCATCGCCTGCTGATTAAACAGCACGCCGAAAAGCAGCAGCATCATGCCCCACAGAATAATATCGCGGTTCATCGGGTCAGCTCGCCCAGCTCTTTGGTGTTGAAATCGATGATCCGCAGGCCATACTTATCATTCAGTACGACCACTTCCGCCTTACCAAACGGGATACCGTTGACCTTGATGTCTAACGGCTCGCCGGCCATTTTGTCCAGCTCGATCACCGAGTCGCTGCTGATATTCATCAGTTCCGACAACGGAATATCTACGGAGGAGACCTCCAGCGTCAGGGTAACCGGGATACGGCTAAACAACGCCATACGGCGCATATCAGTCATCGACGCGTGTGAAGGCTCAGGCTGTAAATCGTTGCGGATAGTGCCTTCTGCCGGCGCGTCCTGCGGCATATCACTGAGGTTGAGATCGTCCAAATCCAGAGACTGGCTCAGCTCATGTTGCAAATCACTCATATTGTTTCTCGGGCGTCTTTTCATGGATGTCGCAGAAGAAAAGCTTGCCGTAATCTTCGGCTATTGTGGCTTCGAAAATCTGCTCTTTACCGATAAAAACGGGCATCGGTTCGTTGATGGTGATGGGGATAATATCCCCGGGTTTAATGTCGGCAATTTGCGCCACGGTGAGGTTCAGGCTGGCTAACCGACCGTTCAGCTTGATGGGTAAACTATCAAACAAGCGCTCCAGCTGAGCGGGACTCAACGAGTCCGTTTTTCGCTGCCGGTGTTCTTTTGATACGGGTGAGCGCAAATTTGCCAGCATCTGGTCAATGTGGTGGCTATCCAGCAGTATGCTGAAACTACCGTGCTTATACCCTTCCAGATTAAACGTAATACACCACGGCCACTGATTAATGACGGTGGAATAATCCACTTTAATCTCGAGATCTTCACCCAGCGTCTCTTTACAGATGATCAGCGACGTGAGCTCCTGACCCAGCTTGCTTTGTAAACGCTCTTCCGTTTTCGTTACCGGCATCGATTCATCTGGCTCAATATGCACGCTGTCTTTATTAAGACCGTAGTAGTCGTGCAGGATATTTAGCAGCAGCAGGCGATCGATAACGAACCCGAGATTTCCATAGGGAGTGGAAAAAATCTGTGCATTTTTAAAATGACGGTCGACAGTAAATGTCATTGATTCCAGCGTGGCGTTTACCCGAAGTTTTTTCAGGAAGTAAATGCCAAGGCGTGCATCAAGGATGTCAAAGCTGTCGTTCATGGACTTAGGAAGTTTATGCCATGGACGACCAAGTTTGCTGATATCAAGTATTTCCAGCTCAGGAAGACTATCCTGCTGATGGATTCTGATGCGCTGGGTAGCAGGGTACATAATCATTCCGCTTTAATAACAATGCATGATGAAACCGTTGTGCGTTTTTACGACGCGCTGATGGGCTCTTCGACCATACGTAAAAATTTTTTCTGAAAAAAAACGATTTCAGGTGGTTTTGTGTCGCTATAGATAAATAGAGGCTCACACACCGCAAGACACATTCACACGCTTTTTTTCAGAGTGAGAATTAGACATCTGTAGTCATTTTATTTCAAGACTATTCCGGTTATTAATCCATAATTAATTAGGATTAATTCAGTTTAATAACATCTATAAGTTATTGTTTTGCATTGATTAATCCTTTAATACGCATTAAAAATAAGACAATTCTCAACGGAAACGTATACTAGGCAACACATTTTCAGGGAAGGTTTGCTTCCTGTGAAGAGTACGCAGATATTTGTTTTCTTTCATTGTTAATATCTTATTAGTTTCTCCTTGTGGTGCAAGTGTGGAAAATAAGTTTGTTGTCATTTTTTTAATAAATTTCTAACGTGCTGTTGGTTACATTGTTTTATTACTTGGGCTCAAAATATGAACATTATCATTGGGCGTGAAAACCGTAATGTAGATGGCGTTGTCGCTGTTTCACCTGCCAGCGTTGGCGTAATTTCATTGGCGCGGCGCGTTGCAAAATATAATGTTTCGGTATTGATTACCGGCGAAACAGGAACTGGAAAAGAGTGCATCGCCAAATATATCCATAAGCACGCTTGCGGTGACGATGCCCCCTACGTAGGTGTTAACTGCGCGGCAATTCCGGAAAGCATGCTGGAAGCCATTTTATTTGGCTATGAAAAGGGCGCCTTTACCGGGGCTGTCGCCAGCGTGGCGGGTAAATTCGAGCAGGCTAATGGCGGTACGCTGCTGCTGGATGAAATTGGCGATATGCCGCTCTCCTTGCAGGCGAAATTATTGCGCGTTTTGCAGGAGCAGGAGGTTGAGCGTCTGGGAAGCCATAAGCGTATCCCTCTGGATATTCGCCTGATTGCGTCCACTAATAAGGATTTGCAGCAGGAAATCGCCGAAGGTCGTTTCCGCCAGGATTTATTCTACCGTATTTCTGTTGTGCCTATTCATATTCAACCGCTGCGCGAGCGCAAGCAGGATATTTTGCCGCTGGTGCAGCGTTTTATTGATAAATATCGCGCTTTCCACAAGGGCAATATCCGCCTGAGCGAAGAGGCCCGTAAAGCACTCCTGGGCTATGACTGGCCGGGTAATGTCCGCGAACTGGAGAATGTGATTCAGCGGGGCATGATCCTGAGTAACGGGGAAGAGATAACCGCAGAAGATTTTGGTCTTGAACCCCGCGTCCCGCTTCCTGAAACGCCAGCGGTCGATCTCATGCCTGCCTATCGCGAGCAGGAGAGCGGCAGCTCCGCTATTAAGGACGTTAAGCTTCACGGTCGTCTGGCGGAGTATCAATACATCATCGACCTGCTTAAACGTCATAAAGGCAACAAATCGAAAACGGCTGAGTTTTTAGGGATTACGCCGAGAGCGCTGCGCTACCGCCTTGCCTCGATGCGCGATGAAGGCATTGATATTGAATGCTATTCCTGAAGTTTGTAAGGAAAAATGATGGACAAGATAGGCGCTGTAGGTATGCAACCCACGCAGCAGATGTTGCTGAACCAGATGCGGCATACGGCCAGACTGGCCTCTGCCGGTCAGGTCAGCACGTTTCCAACCATTGCGCCGGCTCAAAACGCCTCTGCCGGTACGCATAGCGTCTCGTTTTCTCGCGTGCTGGATAACGCCATCAATCAGGTGGATGCATTACAGCACAGCGCGGGCGCAAAGCAGACCGCCATTGATATGGGTCAGAGCGACGACCTGGCTGGCGCGATGATTGAGAGCCAAAAAGCCAGCGTGGCCTTTTCGGCGATGATGCAGGTGCGCAACAAGCTTAACAGCGCGCTCGACGAAGTGATGAATACTCCGCTGTAAGGTTTGTACCGTGTTAAACAAAATCAAAGATCGTCTTTCCGCGCTCTCCCTGCCTGCCGGCCTGATGAGTACCCGACTGTGGGTGATTGCCGGGGGGGCGGCGTTAGCGATCGCTATTGTTGCCTCCCTGTGGAACCGCAACCAGGGCTATGTTGCGCTGTATGGCGCGCAGGAAAACATTCCTGTCTCACAGGTGGTTGAGGTGCTGGGGGGGGAAAATATTCCCTACCGTATCGACCCCAACAGCGGGCAGGTGCTTATCGCAGAGAGCAAACTTTCTCAGGCGCGTATGGCGCTGGCCGCTAAGGGTATCAGTGCGATCATGCCGGACGGCTATGAGCTCATGGACAAAGAGGAGATGCTGGGTAGCAGCCAGTTTGTCCAGAACGTGCGCTACAAGCGCAGCCTGGAAGGCGAGCTTGCAAAGAGCATTATGGCGCTCCAGCCGGTCGAGCATGCGCGCGTCCATCTTGGCCTAAGCGAATCCAGCTCGTTTGTCCTGACGAACAAACCCAACAGCAGCGCGTCGGTCATGGTTCAGCTGCGCTATGGCAAAACGCTTGATGAGCAGCAGGTTGCGTCGATCGTCCAGCTGGTATCTGGCTCGGTGCCCGGTATGGCACCGGGCAGCGTGCGCGTGGTCGATCAGGCGGGCAACCTGCTGTCGAGCGGCATTGAGGGCCAGGATGGCACCCTCGGCGAAAAGCGTCTTGCTAACGATGTGACGCAGCGTATTCGCGAAGATACCAGCAAAAATGTCGCCAGCCTGCTGACGTCGCTGGTGGGCAGCGACAATTTCCGCATTAGCGTTGCACCCACCGTCGATTTAAGCCGCGTAGAGGAGACGCAGGAGCGTCTGGGCAAAGAACCGAAGGTGAGCGACGAGCAACTGAGCCAGGAGAACATCACCAATGAGATGGCGTTTGGTATCCCGGGGTCGCTGAGCAACCGTCCGGTTAACCAGAATCCTCAGGCTGCTGCGGCACAGGCCGCGGGCGGCGAGGCGACCGCTGGTAATACCGCGACCGCCAATCCGTCCTCCGATCCGCGCAAGCTTTCCGCGCGCAGTCAGGAACAGCGTAAATACGTATTCGATCGCGATATTCGCCATATCCGCCATCCCGGTTACAAGCTGCAAAAGCTGAGCGTGGCCGTTGCGCTGAATAAATCAGCCCCGGCGCTGGCCGCCGCGACCCCGGAACAGCTGGCTTCGATCACCCGTCTGGTGGAGAGCGCGGCGGGCATCGACAAAACGCGTGGCGATGTGCTGACGCTGGATGTGCTGGCCTTCAACGTACAGAAACCGGTTGAAACCGAGGTGCTGGCGTGGTGGCAGGATCCTGATATGCAGTTCTGGGGACAAAACCTGGGGATTGGCCTGCTGGCATTGTTGACGCTGCTGTTCGGCGTGCGCCCACTCGTTAAGCGCCTGGGACGACGCGAACGCATTGAACACGAGGCCGATGTGCAGGAACTGCCTGTCGTTACAACGGAAACACCGCCGCAGGAAGATGAACTTTCTGTGCTGCCAAAAGCGGCATTCAATATCAATGACGACAAACTGCCGCCGCAGAGCTCCGGTCTGGAAACCAAAGTCGAGTATCTACAGGTTCTCGCCCAGAACGAAACGGAGCGTGTAGCGGAGGTTCTGAAACAATGGATTAACAGCAATGACCGAAGCAACGCGAAATCAAATGAATAGTTCTGCTGGCCGTAGCCCCCTTGAACAGGCCGCTATCCTGCTGATGAGCGTGGGCGAAGAGGCCGCAGCGCAGGTAATGCAGAAGTTTAACCGGGAAGAGGTGATGCTCCTGAGCGACACCATGGCGCGGCTCCACGATGTCAAAATGAGCCAGGTGCGGCAGGCCATGAATAATTTCTTCTCTGATTACAGTGAGCAGAGCGGGATTAACGGCGCCTCGCGTTCCTATCTGCGCAGCATTCTGGAGAAGGCGCTGGGCAGCGAGATCTCCCGCAGCGTGATCAACGGCATCTATGGCGAAGAGATCCGCTACCGCATGGCTCGCCTACAGTGGGTTGATACCCCACAGCTGGCGGCGCTGATCGAGCATGAGCATTTGCAGATGCAGGCGGTGTTTCTTGCCTTCCTGCCGCCGGATATCGCCGCGGGCGTGCTCGGCGTGCTGCCGCGCGAGCGACAGGATGAAATTATCTACCGTATTGCCCGGCTGGACGACATCAACCGCGACGTGATTGATGAACTCGATCGGCTGATCGATCGCGGCATTGCCGTTCTCTCTGAACATGGTTCGAAGCTGAGAGGGATCAAGCACGCAGCGGATATCGTCAACCGCATTCCTGAGAATCAGCAGGAGCTGTTGGACCAGCTGCGTGAACGCGATGAGAGCGTCGTTGAAGAGCTTCAGGACGAAATGTACGAATTCTTTATCCTCAGCCGTCAGTCTCCGGTCACGCTACAGCGTCTGATAGACGAAGTGCCTATCGAAGACTGGGCCGTGGCGCTCAAGGGAACCGAGCAGGTCCTGCGCGAAGCGATCTTCAACGTTATGCCGAAGCGTCAGGTCACGCTGCTGCAAAGCACCGTTACGCGCCTTGGTCCGGTGCCGATCAGCCGCATTGAGCAGGTGCGTAAAGAGATCATGCAAACGCTGCGTCAGCTGGTGGATGAGGGTGAAATCCAGGTACAGCTCTTCGCAGAGCAAACGGTGGAATAAGCCATGTTTACAAAACGGCGTATTTCGCCGCAGCCCGTGTTTACCGCCCGGCCAACCGACGTAAAGCCGCGGCCTTATAAGTTCCCTCCGTTAAGAAAGGGAGTGAACGTGCCCGACGTGCCGGGAGCCGGCAACGAGGCGGTCTCCCTGAACCCCGCTGAATATCAGCAGCGGCTTGAGGAGGGATTTCGGGAGGGAATGAACCAGGGTTTTGCGCAGGGCGTGGAAGAGGGTAAGCAGGCGGGATACCAGGAAGGCATGCGGCTTGGCTTTGAAGAGGGCATGACGAAAGGGCAGGCTGAAGGGGCGCTTCAGGCCCGCCAGCTGTTTCTTGAGGCGGCAACGCCCTTCGAGCAGATGACCGCCAACGTTCAGCGCTTTCTGGACAATTACGAGCAGCGCCGTCGCGAAGAGCTGCTACAGCTGGTCGAAAAGGTCACCCGGCAGGTTATTCGCTGCGAGCTGTCGCTCCATCCAACCCAGCTTTTAGCGCTGGTTGAGGAAGCGTTGACCAGCCTGCCGCAGCCGCCCGAACAGATTCGTGTCCTGCTCAACGCTGAAGAGTTCCGCCGCATTAGCGAAGCGGAGCCCGAAAAAGCCCGTGAGTGGGGCCTGGCTGCGGACCCGGTGCTGGCGCTCGGGGAGTGCCGCGTAGTGACCGAGTCTACCGAGATGGACATTGGTTGCCAGCACCGTCTCGACCAGTGTGTTTCCGTATTAAAAGAAAAACTACTGCCAGAAGAGAGCCATGAGCAATCTTGATTTTGAACACGCGCTGCGCTCTATCGAACAGATTGATCTGGCACGCGTTGCGGGTCGTCTGGTACGGGTTAACGGTATCCTCCTCGAATGCGTGGGCTGCCGTCTGGCGATAGGCCAGCTCTGCCACGTGGAGAGCGTTGAGCTCGACATGATTGACGCTCAGGTTGTCGGTTTCGATCGGGACGTCACCTTCCTGATGCCCTTTAAGCAGCCGTCCGGACTGATTGCTGGCGCGCGCGTTTTTCCTGCCGGAAAGAGCGAAGGCATCATGATTGGCGACGCGTGGTTGGGCAGGGTGGTGAACGGCCTCGGCGAACCGCTGGATGAAAAAGGCAGGCTCGGCGGGGATACATTACTGTCTTCCCAGCTTCCCCAGGTACATCCCCTTAAGCGCCAGCCGGTGGAGTCGCCGCTGGACGTTGGCGTGCGGGCCATCAACGGACTGCTGACCATCGGTAAAGGCCAGCGCGTCGGACTCATGGCGGGTAGCGGGGTGGGAAAAAGCGTTCTGCTGGGGATGATCACCCGCTATACGCAGGCCGAGGTGGTCGTGGTGGGCCTGATTGGCGAGCGTGGCCGCGAGGTGAAGGAGTTTATTGAAAATTCCCTCCAGGCCGAAGGACTGGCGAAATCGGTGATTGTTGCCGCGCCGGCGGATGAATCGCCGCTGATGCGCATTAAGGCGACCGAACTGTGCCACACCATTGCCAGTTACTACCGCGACAAAGGGAAAGACGTTCTGCTGCTGGTGGATTCCTTAACCCGCTACGCGATGGCGCAGCGCGAGATTGCGCTTTCGCTGGGTGAGCCCCCCGCAACCAAGGGCTACCCGCCCTCGGCGTTCAGCATGATCCCCCGGCTGGTGGAGAGCGCGGGTAACAGCGAGAGCACAGGATCGATGACGGCGATCTATACCGTGCTGGCGGAAGGGGACGATCAGCAGGATCCGATCGTCGACTGTGCCCGAGCGGTACTCGATGGTCACATCGTGTTATCACGCCAACTGGCGGAGGCGGGGCATTACCCGGCCATCGACATTGGCCAGTCAATCAGCCGCTGCATGAGCCAGGTGACGGCGCGCGAGCACCAGCTGGCCGCCCGCACCGTTAAGCAGCTTTACGCGGAATATCAAAATATCAAACCGCTGATCCCGCTGGGCGGCTATGTTGCCGGCGCGGATGCGCTGGCGGACAAAGCCGTTCGACTCTCTCCGGCCATCGTCGGATTCCTACAGCAGGAGGTTCAGGATGCGGCATTGCTGGCGCCCACTATCAGCGATCTCTGTGCGCTGGCAAACGCAGGATAAGGAATGATGAGCAAACTTATTTCAACGCTAGAACAGCTGCATCTTATGCGCTCCCGCGCCGTCGATGATTTAAGCCTCAAGCTGGCTACGCAAAAACAGCTTTGCCAGCGGTTCGAGAAAAATATCGACTCGCTCTCTTCCCTCGCGTCCGGCATGGCGAATTCGAACCTCAACAGCCCGGTGATGATGAGTAACCAGTCGACGTATAAGCACGTTATCCAGCGGGTTATCGACTGGCAGAAGCAAGAGCATGCGTTGGCAAATCTGGAAGCGCAAAAGATGCAGGGGACGCTTGTGGCCGAAGCCAGGCGCGAGAAGAGCCTTGAGCTCGTGCTGGAGGCGAAACGCCGCGATCGCCAGCAGGAGCACAATCGCCGCGAACAAAAAATGACCGACTCTATTTCTGCTCAATGCTGGCTGCGCCAGCAGCAGATCACCACACGTCAACGATAAGTGTTATGAAGACTGTAAAACAGCCCGCCCACTCCTCTTTGATTAACGCGCTTATGGCGCGCAATAAGCGCACTCAGCCGTTGCCGACGCCGTTTGTGAGCGTTATTTGCCCAACCTATAACCGCCGCGAGTTTCTGCCCTACCTGCTCTATATCTGGCAGTATCAGGACTACCCTGCCGAAAAGCGCGAGCTGATCATTCTTGACGACTCGCCCGTCAGCAATGCCGATCTCGTGGAGATGATGGTCGATCCGGCTCAGGCTAACGTGCGCTATATTCACAGCCCCGAGCGGTTGGTGCTGGGTAACAAGCGTAACCGCCTTAACGACCTGGCGAAAGGGGAATACATCATCTGCTTTGATGATGATGACTATTATCCGCCAAATAAAATTTCCCATCAGGTTGCGGAGATGCAGGTAAATAAGGCCCTGTTCTCCGGCAGCGATCGGATCTACATCTGGTACAGCCATCTCGACAAAATCTATATGACCCACGGGTTTGGCCCGCGTCATGCGCTCAACGGTACCTTTGGCTACCACCGTAACTTCCTGAAAAAGCATCGCTACCTTGACGATGCCTCGTTGGCGGAAGAGGTGGGATTCCTGAAGGACTTTACCGCGCCGGTTCTTCAGATTGACCCAAAACAGGCGATCCTGTGTATCTCACATAGCAGTAATACGTACGATAAAGACTTTGTGCTCAGCTCCTCCACGCCGGTGGACCTGACGCTGGAAGACTTCGTCAGCGATCCCAACCTTCTGGCTCATTATCGTCGCCTGAGCACCGCGCCGCTCAACACCCAGGTGAACTGGAGCGCGTTTGAGAAAATTGCCGTGCTTTACGATCCCCTCGAGGAAGCCGAGCTGCCAGCCTGCTGCGAAAACCTGAAATCCCTGGGGATTAAAGAAGAACAGCTCTGGACCGTTGCCAACGCGCAGGGAAGCTCGCCCGAGGATAGCGAGCTGCAAACGCATTATCAGGTGATTGCAAAGGCGCAGCAGCAGGGCTGGAAAAATGTGCTGCTGCTTGATGCAAAGCTGCGCTTTGTCAGAAAAGAAAACGTGGTTACCAACATCAATAAGCTGCTCAACGGTTTGGATCAGATCAACTGGCAGATGCTGTTGCTGGGAGGGCGCTATGACAACTTCACTCCGACCCAGTCGCTGCAAGGGGTGGCCCGTATTTACAGTGCCGGCTGCGCCTGCGCTTACGCGGTAAATGCGAACTATTACACCGTACTGCTGGATGCCTATGAACAGACCATAGCGCTGAAGGCGAGCCTGGACCGCTGCTGGAAGGTGCTGATGCGTTATGACGCAATATGGCTCGGCTTTAGCCCGAGCTTCGCCTTCCTACAGCACTGGACCGATCCACAAAACGGAAAGGTGATCGACTGCACCCACTGGTTTTTCCGTAAACAATCTTAAGACGCTATCGCTGGAAGAGAACTGACATGGAACTGATTGAACAATACCAACCCGAATTCGTATTGCGCTTTGACGCGCGTGAGACCCGCTGCGACTGTCCAACCTGTAAGGATGCCGATGACGCGTGGCCGCACAGCAGCGTGAAGTTTAAAAATCAGCAGCGCGATAGCCTGGATATTCGCTGCGAGACGGCGGCGCATGAAATGCTGCTGAGTCCTGACGCGTTTGTTCTGCACGAGGCAAAGATTGCCGCGAGCGCAGAAGAGACCTTGTCAGCCTGGAGCGAAACGTTAAATCAGCAGTGCATTAATCTGGCCATTCATCCGGCGCTGTCGCTCGAAGTAAGCCTGTATGGGATAGGCGTGCTCCTCAGCAAAGCGCAACATTATCGCGATAACGGCGAGCTTTCTCCGGCGCTGCTTGAAGAGATGGGCGCGCAGCTGAGCCTGTTAGCAGAGCAGGGTGTTCTGACCCAGCAGTTCACGATGCTGCCGCCGATTAATGAGCATCGCATTGCCACGTTAAAAGAGATGGGCACGATGCGCCTGGATCTGAATTTACCCATGGTGGATAAAATAGGCGTAGCGCTGAAGCTGAGCGAGCTGTCAGTAATGCAGCCAACCCGCTTGACCGACCGATTGCATGAGCTGGAAGCAGCCTGGGGGGAAGCGACGATCCTCCACGATAACCCATACATCATGCGCAATTTAATTATCTATTCACTCTATCATGACGTGTTTCCCGGCGTTGACTGCGCCAGTTACGGTCAGGCCTTTTTAGATCTGGCACGTCAGGTCTTCCAGTTCAAGATGCTGTGTGCCTTCCGCGCAGAGCAGAAGGCCCTGGCGCAGGAGGATATCGCGCCGCTTGTTAGCGCCCTGCGCGACTGGCACCTGAAGAATGCGGCAGGGGAAACACAAAATACCCCCGACTACAGCCTGTTGTATGGATTATCGCTTCTTTAGTGGCGCCTGCGCTGCCGTTTACGCGTAATACACCCGAACGGCACGAAACAAATAACAACATTAAAGGATACTCGCGAATGGGTAATATTGTACGTTTTCCGGTAAATACGTTGGTCTCTGATTATGGCGTCACCCATTTTATTGAGACGGGGTATGGTAAAGGGGTCTCGTGTCGAGCCGCTATCGCCTATGGCTTTTCGAAAGCGCTATCGTGTGAAATCTATCCCGATCTGCACAGCCAGGCGATACAGAATGAGAAGATTTCCGTCGCGCTCTCCGACAGTACGGATTTTATCCAGTCCGACATCGTTAACCAGACGCTGGAACAGAACCGCTGTTTAATTTTCCTTGATGCCCATTACCCCGGCGCGGATTTTGGTTATGAGGACTATAAAACTGACAAATGGGACAAGGAGACGAAACTCCCCTTGCTCAATGAATTGCTCGCGCTACAGGGTAAGTGCAACAACAGCGTAGTTATTATTGACGATTATCGTATATATCTTAAGGAACGAGAGGTCTATCAGGGGCCGATTGGCGACATCGCGGAGAATGATTTTGAGAGCCGCGAGCTTTTCATCAAGCTCTTAAACGGTTTCAGCGCTACGCACGAAATACACTTATTGCCGCATGACACGGGATACGTGATTTTGTGGCCGAAAGCCTGGGGTGAAAATGTGCTTGTCCCTTATATTTTCCCGGGCGATCCGACCGCGACGTTCAGCGTAACGCCAGGCGTGCCGGGCACCACGTCGATGTCGATTAACCGCCGACTGCACGATTCACGCTTTTCGACTCGCTGGCTGGTTGGCTATGGGCTGGATATTGGCGGAGGCAACGACAGTATCGGTATTTATCAATCGCTTTTCCCGTTAATTAAAGCGGTTACGCTTTATGATATGCCACAGGGTGATGCGCAGTTCCTATATAATGTGCCGGATAATGCTTTTGATTTCGTCTATTCTGCACACTGTCTGGAGCATATGGTTGATCCAACCATCGCGATAAATAACTGGTTCCGCGTTTTAAAGCCAAACGGCCATATGATCCTCACCATTCCTGACGAAGATATGTATGAGCAAGGCGTTTGGCCTTCAACCTATAACTTCGATCACAAACATACGTTTACTTTAGCGAAAAAGAAGAGCTGGTCACCCGTGTCGATTAATGTTCTGGACCTGCTCAACACGTTAAATGGAACGTATGAAATTCAAAAGATTGAGCTGTTGAATCAGAGCTATTTAACAAATGTTCCGCGCATAGATCAGACCAGAACGCCGTTTGCAGAGAGTGGTATCGAAATTGTCATTAAAAAAATTGGCGACTAACACGTCGCGATAATTGTTTTATAAACGCCATGTGAAATGGCGTTTATAACCCTGCGCGCACGCTTTGGTACTGAATGGAGTCGAATTTCTTGGTGAAGTTGAATATATATATTCAGGATGAAGATGCCTGGCATCTTTTCCCGATTATAGATTATGCAAAAAACGTCAGTCAGAATGATTATTACCTTTTCTTTTTGAAAAAAAAGTATCCTGGGTTACATAATGACAAAAATGTCATGGTATATGATTTCCCGGCCGCCGTTACGGATGAGTGGTGTAATACTCTTTCTCAATTTGCCTACAAAATCAACGCAGACGCCGTCACGATCCATGCGCCTGTCCACTGTGGTAAGTCGATCAACTTTCCGCTACTCCAGGCTTTCAGGCAGAAGGCGCACGCGTTCCGGCTCGCCTTTTGCCTCTATGAAACGCGCATCGTTGACGCCGTTTTTCGACAAGAGCTTAATAAACTCTTCTATGAAGGGCTGGACGTGCGCGGCTTTTCGCAGCAGTTAAAGCGCAATGGTACGCATCATAGCGCAGAGTGGAGCCCGGTCTATAATTATCTGTTTAACGCTCTGGTAAACACAACCTATTACCTGTCTGATTTCCACCGGAATACGTATAAAAAGTTTTTTGCAGCGCCGCAGTTTCGTTACTGGAGTCATCTGCTTAACAGCATTAACGCTGATGCCGCCGCAGGCGCACTCAGGTTGCTGGGCGTGGATAATGTTATTCTGGATTCATTGCGTGAAATGAACGAAAAGAAAAAAACATTATTTTTCGTTGATGATGGTGAAACGCATCTCCTGGGGCAGGAAGGAAAGGGCGCCTGTTTACAACAGGAAATTGATGCCGATAGCGTTGATTATATCGTTATCCTGAATAGTAAAGGATCGATTCCGCTAAACGTAAGTGGCGCGAATGTCATTGCGCTGCCTGATAATATCACTTTTGCATCTTTATTGTTGGCAGGCGTTGCGCCCCGCAACGTTTACGGATTCCCTGTCTTTGAGCTTTTTCTCGCGCCGGCAAAAAGCATCCAAAAAATATTTTTCCATGAGCACGAGAATTTTTCAGAAAATGCAACGCTGGGCCGCTATCTTGCCCTAAATGGTTTCGCTAAAAAAACCTTCCGTTATGTTAATGAAACGCAGAGAAAAATAGCTGGTAATTATTCTACAAAGCATATCTTTCTTTTGGCTGAGTCCATGGGGGATGTCCTGTTTGCTGCTGGAGCGCTCAACGCGCTTCGCGACAGGCTGGAAGGCCCATTTATCTGTATCGTGCCCAAAATTTATCACGATCTATTATCGCTCTGCCCCTGGGTGGATGAGCTCTGGGAACCTCAGTACTTTACTCAACAGCAGGCGGCAGACATTTATATTGCGCAGCAGCTGGGGCAATACCACTTACCAAGCCACGTAAAACATATTCTCGACAAAAAGCATCAGATTGATTCTTTTGTGGACGCCTTTGGGGGCGAGCCGGTCGACGATAGCAGGAAATCGATTGTCCTGTTGCATGACGCGCTTGATAAGCGGCATGTTGACGCGTTTATGAACGACCACGGCTTAACGGGGGCGGATAAAATCGTTTTGGTTCACCCTAACGTAGGCGTGCCAAACCGAACCTGGCCACAGCAATACTGGGAAGCGCTTATCGCGCGTTTCGTCGACGACGGATGGTCCGTGGTGCTGATCGGCAGTAATACCAACTTTTACTCCCATAAAAAAGCGCTGGAGATTGAAAACGCTGCTGTGGTGAATGCCATCGATCGGTTTACGATACTGGAAACGGCCTATTTAATGACCCAGGCTACACTGCTTGTCGCCTGTGATTCCGGACCCGTGGCGTTAGCGGGGGCAACCGATATTGCTATTTGCGCCCTCTATTCGGTTGTGCCCGGAGAGTATCGTTTGCCCTGGCGTCACGGTGAGCAGGGCTGGAATTCACTGGCGGTGGATATCCCCTGTAGCTATTACCATTGCGCCAGCTCCTATCGTCTGGGCTCGAATGAGAAGTTTGATGAATGGTGCCCCAATAACAGGTCCTATGCCTGCATGAGTGGCTTCATGCCCGATGATTTTTATTCGCGCATCCAGCGCTTTATCGCGTCAGATAAGTTCTTCGAACGACGTGTCCAGAAGAAGACGGGCCCGGCGGAATAACGGGCGAATCTGTTCAGACGTGCGGCCCGATGCTAGTCGGGCCGTCTTGCCTGTTATTGATGATTACGCAGACTCGGGAACGTCTATCTCGAAGAGCGTTTCATTCAGACCATTGGTCGTCCCCCACAGCTGATGTGCAAAGGCACGCCCCGGTCCGAGATATCGTTGTCCGGTAAAATGTTGGGGTAAAAAGTAGTGGCTTGGCCAGTAGGTAATATTCGCGTATCCCAGTTCCCGGACGGTATCCGTCAGGAATTTCGGCCCCGTTACAATCCACGGCAAATCGTAAGTGACGTTTTTTTTCTGCTCAAGCCGCATGATTAATTCAGCCATCAGTGCCGACCGTGGCTCTGATGCCACAAAGCAGTTCGCGATAAGGCCAGGACGGACGATCTCATTTTCCATGCTGGCGCAGACCTGGCTGTCAAAAAGCCAGTCCTCAAGGGGACGCAGGCATATCGAATCTGCATCTACCGCAAATCCGCCGTGATTAAAAAGAATTTCGTAACGCATAATATCTGCCGCCCCGCACATCCTGCCTGATTTAATCATCGCGTCGATATGCTTTTTATTAATCCATTTAGTCTGGCGTAGCGCGGCATTATTCCAGACTTTTACCGTCCAGGAGGGATTGTTTTTTTTCCAGGTATCAATCATCTTTCGCGGCGTTTTGGTTTCGTCGCCGATCCAAACAACATGAATGATCTTAGGTATTCTCATAATGCTATTACCGAAAGCTCTTTGTAATAATGTTCAGTATGGTCCACGACACACCCCTCCGTGTCGGACATTCCCGGCGCGGGATGCCCTGCGACAGGGTACATACCGATCCATCGGTGCTGCTGCATTAACGGCAGCCATGTATTTTCAAGCGCATATTCATGGGGGCTGCCTCCCTTGAGCAAATATCCCGTCGCCGTGGCAAAGCAGGCACGCATGGTGTCACGATAATCGCGGTGAACGGCATAGGCACAGGCGGAGCCCGCGTCCACAGGCTTCACTATCCGGTCCGTGCTTTTAAGTGTGATGACCTTTCTGTAACGGGTGCTTAAGAGGGCGCAGTGCCAGTCAATCTTCTTCAGCGTTTGCAGGAACGCGTTGAGGCGCTCTTTTGCCTCAGCGGTGGTGTCGAAGATCATATTGTCTTCGAGAATAAGAACATTTCCCCACCCTTCTGAGATTGCCGTTTCAACCGCCGCCAGATGGGAGCGGGCGCGTCCAATTTGCCCGACAAGATGGCGGGTTGCCTCAACGCGGTGAATCAGATGGGGCGGAATACCGAGCGACCGAAGCTCTTTTTTGATCGTGTTTTTGCGATCGTGACGCTCTTTTAAGTTGATATAAATGACTTTGTCAAAAACTGACCAGTCGATATCCATGTGCAACGTTTCCTTAGAATCTAAACCAGTAAGAAAATGACAGCGTTTTCATACCTGCTGCCCTGTACTGAGCGATGAACATTCATCAGACGTTCTTGCGTAGCGGTTATCAGAACTATATTTGCTGATACAGCCAGTTTTCCGGTTCGCTGCTGTTCAGCAAATTTTGCAGAATATCGTGCTGCATGTTCATCAGGGTGCCGTTGTATTCATTGCGATGCTGGCAGTCTTCAACCTGTTTTTGAAGCGTCTGCCACAGGGCCGCGACGGGGGCCTGATGAGAGGAGGGCAGGCGGGCAATGAGGGTTTTCATGCCTTCGCCACTGGCAGTGATGCCGAGCTGTTCAAGAAGGCGTCGACGTTGTTGGCTATTGTGTGAAATTTGCTGGTATAGCGCCATAATTTGCGCGTTGACGCTATCCAGCGATGCAGCATTGCGGGCGATGATATGATGACGCTGCTCCATAAGCATTTCGCCTAGCGTCTGGTAGTGTTTTCTGTCTTCGGTCATACCCTGAATCAGGGCTTTAACGCGCTGTGCGGCGTTAGTCATAGTTACCTCTGGTAATACTTCTGCATAGCCGTCGCCAGCGAATCAACGTCGATGCTGATTTTGCCGCTGCTGATGGCATCTTTCATTTCGGCGACGCGCGCCATGTCAACTTCCGGCAGTGCGCTAAGCTGGGTCTGCGCTTCGCCAAGGACCGGGTCGATAGCGGCGCTGCGAACCACAGCTGAACCTTCCTGTGCCACGGTAGGCGTTTGTTCTGCGCTGCTGGCCTTATTAATCGCGGTGGCCAGGTTGAATTGTGTTGTTGAAATTTTCATCGCTTTGCCCTCATTTTCTTCTTTCGTTGTGGTTGCGCATGAATCTTGCTCTGCGGAAGCCTGATTTCCTCTGCCATTGCAGGAAATAAGCGGCCTGCGAAAGCGAAAACTTAAACGCGGCGGAAAGATTTTTATAGGGTGGAATCGTTAACCGTTTGCACAACGCCTCTCTCCGTCACAACGGCGGTCACGACCTTTCCGCTGCTCTGGTTTTTGACGTTAATGGTCTCGCCTTTACGTCCTTTCTTCATGGCCTCGCCAACCGTGCGCGCTTCCACGCCATTTTGTACCGCCACCATCATCACGCGCTGGCCGCGCTCGACGAGCAACGGCATGTCTAACTGATGTTTTGTGATGGGCTGGCGATCGCGGATGCGGCGTTTCACCGTCATGCCGACAACATCGTCTACCTGCGTCAGATACTCCCCGCGGGTGCTGTTGATGTTGATTTTTTTTGTCGTGACGTCTTCCTCGCTGAGCACCTGATCTCGTTCAAGGGCGGTTTTAGCAATGATTACCGGCAGGTAGATATCCGGCTTCACCGTCACGGCGGTCTCCCACCCCTGACGATCGTTGCAGCTCACGTTGAGACGCAGGCGGTAGAAGTCAGGGTTTTCACCGCCGTAATGGGATACCGCGAGTTTCTGACTGCATGAGCGATATTGCGATGCTTCGGCGGGAATAAAGATGTTCATCTTTGCCTGATAGTCGGGCCAGCGTTTCCGCTGGGCCTCCTGACGAATGAGCGATGCCGTATGGCTCTGAGCGGCTGCATAGATTTGCTTACGGGCGCTGAGGGGCGCCGTATCGTTAGCCGAGGCAGTTGAAAGGTCAGTGATAAGCAGCGGCAGTGCAGCGAATAAGCGGAAATGCCGCTTCATACTTTGGGTGAAAAATTCTTTAAATCTTATATAAATCATGGAATTGCAACCTTGGCACGATTATTGCTTTCATTGTTGTGCATCGTGCAGGTTTAGCATCAGAGGGAGTGAATTGTGAGTATAACTTTTGACAAAGCCCTGGGCGTTCATCCACAGGCTGTAGCGCTTCGACTTTCCCGAGCAGAGTTGCTATCAGCCAATCTGGCAAACGTCGATACCCCCAACTTCCAGGCTAAAGATATTGACTTTGCCGCAGAGATGCAACGGTCGCGGTCAAGTTTTTCCCTGCCGTCTTTGCCGCAGGAGATGTATCGCGTGCCGTATCAGCCCTCGTCAGACGGAAACACCGTGTCACTGAATGTCGAGCAGGCTGAATTTGCCAAAAACACGCAGGACTATCAGATGAGCCTGGCTTTTTTAAACATGAAATTCACGGGCCTGAAAAAGGCCATTGAAGGCAAGTAATCCAGAACAGGTAACGACGAAATATGTCTTTTTCGGATATCTATCGCGTATCGGGGTCGGCGATGACGGCGCAAACGGTGCGTCTTAACACTATTGCCAGCAACCTCGCGAATGCGGAAACCGCCTCGGCTACGGAAGCCGACACCTATAAGGCAAGGCGCCCGGTCTTCGCAGCGGTTTATCAGAACGATGAGTTAATGCGTGACAAGGCGCTAAGCGGAGCCCGCGTTCAGGTCATGGATGTCGTTGAAACCGGCAATGCGGTCCAGCGCTACGAGCCCAATAATCCCATGGCAAACACCGAAGGTTACGTCTACTACCCGGATGTCAACGTCGTGGAAGAGATGGCGGACATGATGTCTGCTTCGCGCGGATTCGAAACCAACGTTGAAGTTTTAAACAGCATCAAAAGTATGCAGCAAAGCCTGCTGCGGCTTGGAGAAGCGTAATCATGAATGTTGAAAGTACCTACAGCAGCAGCCAGGCCACCAGCTCCGCGCCAAATGTGGCCAGCAACAGCACCGTCTCAGGGATGTCGGGCATGTTTATGCAGCTGCTTGTGGCCCAGATTCAAAATCAGGATCCGCTCAACCCGACCGACGGAACGGAATACGTCAGCCAGCTTGCCCAGCTGACGCAGGTGCAGTCCATGGAGACGGTATCACAGCTGATGGCGAACAACGCCGTCTTGATGGATAACCTACAGACCCTGGCCACCGGCAATTTGGTGGGCCAGCACGTCATGGTGCAGACCAACACGATCGAGAGCGATGGTGAAACGGCGCTTAATGGACGCCTGACGCTGGAACATTCAGCCAACGTTGTGACGGTAATTGTGAAAGATGCTGCCGGCGTTGAGCAAAAAATCGAACTGGGCAAGCAGGAAGCCGGCCTCGTGGACTTCACTATCGATCCGCAGGAGCTTGGGCTGAGCGAAGGAAAATACACCCTGAGCGTGGTGACCGATACGGGGGAAGAAACCGTGCAGATCGAGGTGGGCGGCATCGTCAAAAATGTGCGTATCCCGCTTGACGGTAGCGCAACGGTGCTGAACGTCGGCGGTATGGGCGAGATTGCCTACAACAACATTAGCCAGTTTGGTAAGACTTCCACAGACGAAGCCTCAAAAGATAAAGCCTGAAGTGAATCAGGCCGTTAATTAAACAGGAACGATTATGAGTTTTAGTATTGCAACTTCTGGACTGAACGCGGTTACTGAGCAGCTTAATGCTATCTCAAATAATATTGCCAACTCCGGCACCGTAGGCTTTAAGTCGGGCCGCGCAGAGTTTTCCGCGCTGTATGCCGAAAGCCAGCCGCTGGGCGTTGGGGTAACAGCCGTCACGCAAAGCATTACCAAAGGAGGAAGCATCACTTCCACCGGTAGCGCGCTCGATCTCGCGATTAACGGTAACGGCTTTTTCATGGTCCAGGACAGCGCTGGAACGACCGCCTTCACCCGTGCCGGTTATTTTAATACCGACAGTAACGGAAACCTGGTGAACAACCAGGGAATGTATTTACAGGGGTATCCGGTTGATGCCAACGGCAAGCTACAGGTGGGCACGATCGGTAATCTGAATATCAGCAGCGGTTCGATTCCGGCAAAAGCGAGCGGCAGCATTGATTTTACGGCAAACATGGATGCACGCGCGGAGGTTCCGGCGACCACCCCGTTCGATCCGAAAAACAATACGACCTATAACAACTCTTATACCACTCAGGTCTATGATTCACTGGGCCGCGAACATACGTTGAACCAATATTTTGTCAAAACCGGCACCAATACCTGGGAAGTCCACTATTACATGGACGACGTGGCGGTAACCGACAGCAGCGGTGCTGCCGTCACGCAGGCCCTGACCTTCAACAGCCAGGGTGTGCTGACCTCTCCAACCAGCGCCGTTAAGCTGGATGCGGCTATCGCCGGCGCGGACGATATCAGCGTTTCGCTTAACTATTCTGGTTCGACTCAGTTTGGTTCCGATTTCTCCGTGAGCAAAAACAAAAGCGATGGCTATGCGTCGGGTGAGCGTACCGGGCAGGCGATCGACGAGGATGGCTGTGTCTATGCCACCTTCTCCAACGGCGAGCGCCTGCTTCAGGGGCAGCTTGTACTGGCCAACTTTACCAATCCGAACGGCCTTCAGTCGCAGGATGGTACCACCTGGGTTCAGACCGCCAGCTCCGGCGCGCCGCTGACCGGTGCACCGAGTACGGGACTGCTGGGCTCAATCGTCTCCGGGGCACTCGAATCCTCAAACGTCGACCTGACCTCTGAGCTGGTTGGGCTTATGACCGCGCAGCGCAATTACCAGGCGAACACGAAGGTCATCAGCACCAACGACACCATGATGAATTCGCTATTCCAGGCCGTGTAATTTATGGATCGCTTACTTTTTACCGCCGTGAGCGGGGCTTCGCGGAGCCTCAATCAGCAGCAGATCCACGCGAATAACCTGTCCAACGTGAATACGCAGGGATTTCGCAGCGATTTAGATAATGCGGTGGCGAAGCAGATTGCCGGGGAAGGGTACGCTTCCCGCTATCTGGCGCAGCCCACGCAGGGTGGCGTAGATATGTCACCCGGCGCGGTGCGTGAAACCGGGCGTGATCTGGATATTGCCATCAAGGGCGATGGATTGATCGCGCTGCGGAGCGGCAACCGGGAAGTGTATACCCGCAATGGACAAATCAACGTGAACGCCGACGGCGAACTTTCCATCAACGGTCTGCCGCTGGAAGGCGACAATGGCCCGATTGTTCTACCGCCTTTCGCCTCACTGAGCATCAGCGAGGATGGCGTAATCAGCATCGTGCCGGAGGAGGCCGATATTGCGACGCCGTTAGACGTTGACCGCATCAAGCTGGTGAACATTCCCGCTGAGGCGCTGAGTAAAAACGACGCCGGTTTTCTTATCACCAACGCGACGGAAAATCCGCGCGATGAGGAGGTGACCGTTGCGGCCAGACACCTGGAGTCGTCCAACGTGTCGGCCATCAGCGAAATGGTCTCGAGCATTGCGCTAGGACGACAGTTTGAAGCGCAGATCAAAATGATGAAAGCGGCGGAAGATCTTGCTAACGCAGGTAACCGCCTGCTTCGCGTCTCTTAATGACTTCATGAAGGAATAAAGATGAATCCCGCTTTATGGATCAGTAAAACCGGGTTAGCGGCGCAGGACGCCAGAATGACCACCATCTCTAACAACCTGGCGAACGTGAACACCCCTGGCTTTAAACGCGAACGCGCCATGTTTGCCGATCTGTTTTACCAAAACCAGCGCACCCCGGGCGGCCAGCTGGACCAAAACAATATTGCCCCAACGGGCATCCAGTTCGGGACCGGCGTCAAAATCGTCGGCACTCAGAAAGAATTTACCGTGGGAAGTATTCAGAACACGGGCCAGAAGCTGGACGTCGCGATCTCCGGTCAGGGCTTTTTCCAGGTAGAAACCGCCAATGGGGATATCGCCTACACGCGTGCGGGCAACCTGCAAAAAACGCCGGACGGCATTCTGACGAATGCTCAGGGGCTGCCGTTAATCCCGCAGATTGAAGTTCCTGAAAATGCCAGCGACATCCAGATTGCGAAGGACGGCACGTTTACCGCAACGGTTGCGGGGGAAGATGAACCGGTCGAGCTCGGCCAGCTGACGCTGGTGAACTTTGTTAATCCAGCCGGACTGGAAGCGATTGGCGGCAACCTCTATCGCGAAACTGCCGCCAGCGGTGAGGCGGTTGAGGGGGTGCCGGGAGAGGATGCGCTCGGTCTACTGGAGCAGGGCTCGCTCGAAGGCTCAAACGTGCAGGTTGTGGAGGAAATGGTGGACATGATCACCGTCCAGCGTGCCTATGAAATGAACGCCAAAATGGTTTCTGCCGCAGACGACATGCTGAAGTTTGTCACCCAGTCCATGTAACGGCAGAGCAAGTAAAGTGAGAGAGATGAAAAAGCAGGTAGCAGTGGGTTTGCTGATGATGGCACTGTCGGGGTGTGAAAGCCCCGCGCTGCTGGTCCAGAAAGACGATGCGGCGTACGCGCCGCCGGAAGACTTTGCCATGCCTGATACCCGGGTACGCGGTGGAGGGGTATATAACAGCAACTATAACTGGTCGCTTATTCAGGACCGCCGCGCCTACCGCATCGGTGACATTCTGACCGTTAAGCTGGACGAGTCCACGCAGGCTAGCAAGCAGGCGCGTACCAATTACGGCAAGAAAAACGATGTCTCCCTCGGCATTCCGGAAGCGTTCGGCCATTCCGCCGATACGCTTTCCGGGACAGTAGACGGTGAGCGTAACTTTAACGGTAACGCGACGTCACAGCAGCAGAATAGCCTGCGGGGTGCCATCACCGTTGCGGTGTATAAGGTGCTGCCAAACGGGGTCCTCGCCGTGCGTGGCGAGAAGTGGTTAACCCTTAACCAGGGCGATGAGTATATACGCGTTACCGGCCTGGTGCGCGCCGATGATATCGAACGCGATAACACCATTTCGTCGCAGCGTATTGCCAATGCGCGCATTTCCTACGCGGGACGTGGCGCGCTCAGCGATGCCAATGCGGCGGGCTGGCTGGTTCGCTTCTTTAATCATCCGCTGTTCCCAATTTGATGGAGGCCATGATGTTACAACGCATTTTGGTACTTCTCTGTCTTATCTGTGGCGCCGCCCTCGCGCAGCCTCTGCGCGACGTGGTGGATATTCAGGGCGTGCGCGGAAACCAGCTGATCGGGTACAGCCTCGTGGTAGGGCTCGACGGCACGGGTGATAAAAACCAGGTGAAGTTTACCAGTCAGTCGGTAACCAACATGCTGCGTCAGTTCGGCGTACAGCTACCGACAAAGATCGATCCTAAAGTCAAAAACGTCGCGGCGGTGGCGATCAGCGCGACGCTGCCGCCGGGATATTCGCCCGGGCAGACCATCGACGTTACCGTTTCCTCTATTGGTGATGCGAAAAGCCTGCGCGGCGGTACGCTGTTGTTAACCCAGTTGCGCGGTGCTGACGGCGAAGTCTATGCGCTGGCGCAGGGGAACGTCGTGGTCGGCGGGGTTAAAGCCGAGGGAAATAGCGGCTCCAGCGTCACGATTAATACCCCGACCGTGGGTCGCGTACCAAACGGGGGGTCCGTAGAGCGAGAGATCCCCACCGACTTCCATCAGGAACCGATGGTGATGCTCAACCTTAAGCGCCCGAGTTTTAAAACCGCCAATGCCGTTGCGGTCGCCCTGAACAATGCGTTCGGGCCCGGAACCGCGACGGCGCAAAGTGCCACCAATGTGGCGGTACGCGCGCCGATGGGCGCCGGAGAGCGGGTCGCGTTTATGTCTTCCCTCGAAGATGTACAGATTAATGCGGGCAAACAGCGTCCGCGCGTTGTGTTCAATGCCCGTACCGGTACGGTGGTGATCGGCGATGGGGTTATCGTGCGTGCGGCGGCTGTGGCTCACGGCAACCTGACCGTAACCATTCGGGAATCGACGAATGTCAGTCAGCCAAATGCGTTCGGCCAGGGGCAGACGGTTGCGTCACCGCAAAGCGACGTGAGCGTGAATCGTGGCCACGGCCAGATGGTTACCGTTCCCGCCGGGACGAGCTTACGCAGCATCGTTAATACCCTCAACAGTCTGGGCGCAGCGCCGGATGATACGATGGCCATTCTCCAGGCGCTTCATGAAGCAGGTGCCCTGGAAGCAGAACTGGTGGTGATGTGATGTTAAGCGCAATCAACCGGCAGCAGACTATTTTGCCCGGTGATTTTACCGGGCAGATGAAACCCCAAAACCTTGAACAGGCTGCCGAGCAATTCGAAGCCATTATGCTGCGTTCGATGCTCTCGCAGATGCGTAAGGCCTCGGACGTGCTGGGCGAAGATAATCCCTTCACCAGCAAACAGCAGCGGATGATGCGGGATTTTCATGACGACAGGCTTGCGGCAGAGCTGGCGTCAATGCGCAGTACCGGCATGACGCAAATGATCGTTAACCAGCTCTCGCCGCAGACGGTTTCCCCGCTTAAGAATGCGGTCGACATGGCCGCTTTACAGGAGCAAACGCCAGCATTTAATACGCCCGTCACACAACCGACGCAGCGGGCAGGAGTAAGCCATGAGCATGATTAATATTGCCTTCAGCGGGTTGCAGGCTGCCCAGTTGGGCATGACCGTGACATCTAACAATACCGCTAACTATCTTACGCCCGGCTACAGTCGACAAGGGATTATGCAGAGCGCCATAGGCCCGATGGGACAGACGGGGCTGTCGGCGGGAAGCGGCGTCCAGGTGGACAGTATTCGTCGTATCTCCAACCAGTATCTGGTGAATCAGGTCTGGCAAACCAACAGTAAGGCCAATTTCTACAGCACGGGTAATCAGTACATTAGCGCGCTGGAGCAGGTATTGGGTACGGATTCGACCAGCCTGGGCAATGGCCTGGACGATCTTGTTAGCGCCCTGAGCGCCTTGACGCAGGAGCCGGAGTCGCAGGCGTTACGCCAGCAGCTGTTGAACCAGGCGAACAGCCTCGCGACCCGCTTCAACAGCGTGAATGACTTCATTAACAGCCAGAAAAGCTCCATCAATACCCAGCGCGATGCGGTCGTGCAGGAGATAAACACGCTCAGTAGCAGCATTGCGAATTATAACCAGAAAATCATTGAGATGGATTCTACTGGCGGTAACAGCAGCGTGCTGCGTGACCAGCGAGACGAACTGGTTAAGCAGCTCAGTTCCATGACGGACGTTAAGGTCACTGAAGATAGCGGCGGCTACACGGTTTCGTTGAGCAACGGTCAGCCGCTGGTCAGCGGGAAGACCGCCGGGCAGCTGAGCGCGGGGACTGACAGTCAGGGTAATCATACGCTGACCCTGAAGTTTTCAAGCAGCGAGTTTTCCCTTGACCCGTCCACGGGCGGTCAGCTGGGTGCGCTTTATGAATACGAAGTCGGCACCCTGAAGCAGATGAACGATGCGGTGCTGGGGATGGCGGAGTCGCTGGCGGATCTGTTCAACAATCAGCTGGCTCAGGGTTACGATCTCAACGGCGATCCGGGTAAGCCCCTGTTTACCTTCGACCCGACCAATCCGGCGGGCATTCTGCAAGTCAACGATCTGGAGCCGGAAGAGCTGGCACTTTCGGGCAAAGCGGATGAGCCGGGTAATGGCGATAACCTTAATGAACTCATCAAGCTGAAAAACCAAAAAACCACTATTCCAGGCCTGGGCAATATGAGCCTGAGCGAGGGAGCGGCGGCGATTATTTCGAGCATCGGTATCGCCAGTAAGCAGAACCAGACGGAAATGGAGGCGGCGGTTGCGGTCAATACCGAGGCGCAAACTCAGCGTGACAACGTCAGTGCGGTAAACCTCGATGAGGAAGCTATCAACCTTCAGATATATATGCAGGCCTATACCTCCAACATGAAAGTTATCTCCGCTGGAAATGAAATTTTCAACGATCTGTTGAGCATTTTTTAAACGCAATCAGGAGCACTAACCTATGCGTATAAGCAGTCTTTACCACTCTAACGCCATGCTGGCTCAGCTGGGAACAACGGGGGTTAAAGTGGGTAAGCTGATGGAACAGCTGGCCACGCAAAAACGCGTCAATGTTCCCTCTGACGATCCGGTTGCTGCCAGCCGTCTGGTACAGCTGAACCGGGAGCAATCCGCCATTAAACAGTATCAGAGCAACATCGCGAGCCTGAGCGGCGCACTCTCCGTGCAGGAGTCACACATTACGGCGCTCAGTAACGAAGTGCTGGCGATTGGCGACAGGCTTAAGCTGGCTAACAACAGTACACTCAGCCAGAAAGACATCGCCGGGTATGGAATCGAGCTGGAGTCCATGCTCGATTCGCTGGTGGCCACGTTAAACAGCAAAAATGAGAGTGGAAGCTATCTCTTTTCCGGGACGAAGACCGATCAGCAAGCTGTAACCTGGGACGAAACGCTGGGCGAGTATGTGTATGGAGGAAACGACGGCACGCGGGAAACGCAGGTTGCTAACGGCGTAAGCATCACTGAAAACACGAACGTTGCTGGTGCATTCTCCAGCAGCGGTAACGACCTTGAGATGCTTAACAATCTGAAAGCGCTGAGCCAAAAGATGCAGGATCCTAACGCCAGTTATGCCGACTACCAGGACGAGGTGACAGCCATGATAGACATGGTGCAGTCGACCAGCGATAACCTTGGATCGCTGTTGACCGATCTTGGGGGCCGCCAGAACCGCCTGACGTTAATTGACGACGCGCATACCGACGTCAGCCTCTCCAATGAGCTGGTACAGAATGAGTTGGGCAGCGCAGATCCTGCGACGGCCACCATTAACTTGCAGCTGTATACCATATCAATGCAGATCTCCAGTCAGGCTTATAGCAAGGTGAGCCAGCTTAACCTCTTCAGTTTGTTGTAAATTATTATGCAGGTAAGTTTAAAAAACGCCTCCATTACGACCTCCTCCCCGGCGACGGCCGGGCGAGGTAATATTGATGCACCGCAGACGGTTAGCCGCGTTCTGCCCGCTACCGTGGCGCCGTCCCGAAGCACATTTCCTGAATCTGCGCTGCTCTCGCGTCGGCCTATGCGCTATAACGTACAGCTTAACCAGCAGATCACTTCCGTTCAGCAGGCCGATAGCTATCTGGCCCAGACCGAAGCGCAGCTGCTTAAGCTTCGCCAGTCGGTCGCCCGTGGCGGTGATAGCGGCGCGCAGGCTGCGGCGCTGCAAAAACATCTTTCGCGGCGAACGCAGCTCTCTGGCGGAACGGTCGATCGCCAGCTACGGGCTTCGCTTGAGCAAAAAAGCACGGTGGAATTCACGCTGCCGGGGAGCGAAAAACTCCTGAGCGACCCGGCTGGCGAAACGCTTGTCTTTTCGCTCGGGGGTCGCCAAAGGGAGATGGTTGCAATAGCGCTGCCGGAAGAGGCGACGCCGCGTCAGACGCTGACGAAACTGAACGTCGGGCTGGGGCGTCTGGGGATCCACGCCTCTCAAACGCAAGGTGGGCAACTGTTATTTAGCGTGGATGAAAGCCGCTGGGAGCGGGTGAGTCAGCAGCTTAGCGTTCGCGGCGAAAATCACCACTATCCGGCGGATGCCTTCACGCTGCTGGCGCCCCAGGCGGAAAGCGCAAGCAGTGACGAACTTCTTGATATTGCCGCGCGACGCGAGCGAGAAGGGCAAATGAAGCTCCAGCACAGCCTGGATCACGTCACGACCCAGCGCAGCAAGCTGCGGCACCATCAGGAGCGCGTCAGCTCGCGAATCGGTGAAATGGCGACGGCGTACGATACCCGACAGGCGCTTGAGGCATCGCGTCATCTGGGAGAGGTGCTGGCCCACAACAGCTATGGCGTGCTGTCGCAGGCTTTGGGCGCACAGGCTAACGTGCATTTGGCAACGGTAAAAAATTTGCTGGGACAACGGTAAGCGGGGGCCCGCTTACCGGGGGAGCGGATGAAGGAATATCGCTCCGTTTTGTCCCACCACGATGGGGCGCTCTTTGGCTGATACCGGCTCCATCCAGTAGTAACCTGAATTCATTAACTGATCGGCAAGGCCATCAATCATCAGCTTGCTCTGGCGTGCGCCATAGAAGATGGGCGTCATTGTGAAGTAGATTCGGCCATGAATCTCCTTCGTCGGCGTCAGCTTACCTTTCATCATGATACGGTTATCGTCCGGGCTGGTGATGCTCATCAGCAGCACATTACGGGTCGTCTGCAAATTCACGTTGTAGACCTCCTTACTCTGAGACATCAAATCATACATGCCCAGGTCAAAGTTAGCCGACACGTCACGGTTCCCGGCGGGCGAATTGGGCATAAGCAGCTTGAATGCCAACACGATCAGCACCAACAGAGACGTTATTGAGATAATCAGATAGTTAATTCGTTTTGCATGTTGCCATTTCATTCAACTTTCTCCTGGTTTCGCGCAGGATCAGATCGTTCAGCCTTACGGAATCGACACGCCAGTGGTAAATGACCATCGCCAGCTGTTTTTGATCGCACCCGTTCGTGAGCACGAAGCTGTAATTTAGCGTGGGGGTGTTGCCGTAAAAAAAGACCTCCATCGTGGCTGATTTCATTTTTATCTGCTGATTGAGGGTATACAGCGAATCCTTGAGCTTGTTGTAGAGGTTGGCCGCCATATAGGCTGGCTCAACCCTGGACTCCACGGAATAGATCCGAATGTTGCTATAGATGCCCTGGTGAAGTTCACGTGCATTCAGACGCTCGCCAAAGCTGCCAGCAAAATACCCGCTAACCAAAAGCGTGATACAGGCTGTGAACAGAATGACCAGCATAAATGAGAACAGACGGCGATGACCCTTTTTAGGTTCAATGACCCGCAGCAGCGTCTCATTCGGTACCTTATCCTCATTGGCTTCCTGCGCCACAGGGAGCAGAGCACGCTGCCCGGCCGCACTTTCCTCCTGTCCGTCGAGGAGCTCTTCTGGTTGGCTTACCTCCTCTTCATCTTTTTCAACCGTGCAACAATATTCTGCTTCAAGCAGGTAGCCTCGCCGTGGGATGGTTTTGATGATGCGTTGATTTTTACCATCATCTTCCAGCGCGGTGCGCAGCGCGTGAATGGCATTCGGCAAACTGTTATTACCGATCACGCGCCTTTCCCATACGAGCGTGGTCAGCTCCTCACGAGTAAATATTTTCCCCGCGTTCTGCGACAGTATATCCAGTAGCTTGAGTTGATATTCACCCAGGCGTTTACGTTCTCCGCTAGCTAAATGGAGAATCGAGCCTGAAGCAACATCAATCAGCCAGTTGTTTACGGAACAATAGCGTTTATTCATGTATGCGTTATGGATTCCACCATTCCAGGAATAAGAGTAACAAATCGGCAAATAGCCGGTCGCAATCCGTTATGAACAGATTGTTCTATCAACTCCATTTAGGATTCTTAATGAATGCCGCGTACCTGCGGTGAACCATGTCAGAGGATGTTATGCGCTTCCATATGATCTGTAAAAATTATGCTAACAGAAGATTTTCTCTTCCAATATACAGGGCACAAGGAAGGAATAATTTTTTCCGCGCCTATTTTTACGTGATCCAACTGCTTCACGCAACTCAAATTTAGGAAAAGTCTACCTAGTTATTAGGATTAGTAACCACAACGTTAACAGAAATTATTAAATATTCCTAATGTTAATAATATGGTTATAGAGTGAATACATGGTATTAATATTGTGGTGTGTTTGTTCTGGCTCAAAGTTGAATAATTATTGTTTAAAAAATAAAACTCAGCGTTTAATTTTAGGCGCGGTTGTGTCGCTTTATTTGCGCCTTCTTATAATTTCGCTAAAGAATAATGCGAAAAAGAACTATATAAATTAAGGTTTTTTATAGAATTATCATTATGTAAAGGCCGCTAAAAATAGATAAAGAAAATTAAAGCAGTTTAACGCGTGAGTCAGAGCGGCATGGACAGGCGATTCCTGCCATTTTTCCCTCCCCATGCGGTATTTTATGCGCCAGCATTCGTAAAATAATATAGATAAAACAATCGCTTAATTTTCATTGTGTTTAATTTTTGTTCGAACGAACGTCAGCGATTTAATGTTCATTTCACCTGTGTCGTCTTTAGTCAATACAACATCTGAACCACCTGAACGACAAAGGGAATATACATATGTCAATGTCTATCTTTACCAACGCCGCCTCCATGGCATCCACCAATGCAATGAACAATGCGAACAAGCTGTTGACCACCTCTATGGAGCGTCTGGGCACCGGTAAACGCATCAACTCCGCGGCGGACGATGCGGCAGGTCTGCAAATTGCTACCCGCTTGCAGGGCCAGTCCAATGGTATGACCGTTGCTCAGCGTAACATTGCTGACTCCACTGCGATGATGCAGACCGCGGAAGGGGCTTTTGATGAAGTAAGCAACATCATGTACCGCATGAAGGACCTCGCAACCCAGGCGGCGAACGACACGAACACCCAGAAAGACCGTGATGCCATCAACACCGAGCTGAACGACCTGAACGCCGAGCTGGGCAACATTATGAAAAATACCTCTTACGCGGGTGAGAAGCTGTTCGGCGCCTCCGGTAAGTTCGGTAAAGAGTTGAGCTTCCAGATCGGTTCTTCCGCCGATGAAACCATGAAGGTCGATCTGAGCGCTGAGCTGGGCGGTGCAAGTGGTGCGAGCGGTGCGAACACCGGTTTGATTGACGGCAGCGGCAATTTCAATGGCCTCAATGGGTCAGGATACGCTAGCACCGCGAGCGGTGTGACCACAATTAATATTAAAGATGCTGCGGGCGCGAAAGCGTTGATGGGAGACCTGGAAAAAACCCTTGATGATGTAGGCAGCGTCCGCTCCAAAATGGGTGCAAGTATCAACCGTCTTAGCTATGCGGCTTCGAACCTCGCAAACATGCAGGACAATACGGATTTGGCATTAAGTAACGTCCGTGATGCGAACTACGCAACGGAAGCCTCCTCCATGACGCGTAACCAGCTGCTGTCGCAGACCAGTATGTCCATGCTGAAACAGTCCAACAGCATGTCCAGCATGGTGGTCTCTCTGCTGGGCTAATTCATCCCACATTAACGCAGTTAAAACACCGCTGTATGGCGGTGTTTTTGTATCCGCTTACCAGCCGGCTTCGTCTTCAAAGCGGAAAAGCGTATTCCTGGTTTTTTATAATTAATTGATTTTAAACGATTAAAAAGTTGGCACGCTAATTGCTAATTATTGGCAAGTCAATCACGGTTTGCGTGCCAGGAGAATGAAACATGTCTGATTTTGATCCCACTTATCTCGCTTCGCAGCTGGCAAGCCTTGATATTCTTCCGCTCCAGAACTCAATAACGACCAAGACCAAAACGCTGGAGGCGCAGAAAGAAGCGCTCTCATCACTACGCTCGGCGATGACGACCTTCCGCAGTGCGATTACCGCCCTGAACTCCAGTAGCGCCAGCGTGCTCAAAAATTCCGCCACGCTGAACCAGGAAGGGATTGCGACCGTCACCGCCGACGCCAGCGCGCGTAAAGGGACATACAGCATCAACGTTAACCAGTTAGCGACCGCCCAGCAGAAAAGCTACGGTGGGCTGGACGATGAGGCCGTCAAGAACGCGACCGGTACGCTGAAAATCAATCTTAATGGCGAAAGCATTGAGATTGAGATGGACGATCTCGAAAACCTCGGCGATCTCGCCGATGCGATTAACGGAACGGATTTTCCAAGCGCGTCTAACTCAACGACCAGCGCCGAAGGGCAAAACGGCGTCACCGCCTCGCTGATGCGCATCGATGGCAAGGTCTCACTGATTCTCAATAGCGATCAGAGCGGTTCCAAATACGATATCCAGCTGGATACCAGCGGCATGACCAGCGGGCAGGACATTTTTGATAACGAAGAGATCATCACCAGTGGCCGGGACGCCAAATTCACTCTGGGCGATTCGCCTACGGAATACACCAGCAGCTCCAACACGCTGGACGACCTGGTTGACGGGGTCTCCATCAAGCTCACCAGTACAACCGAAAACAATAAGCCACTGATTATCACCATCGATACGGATACCGCTGAGACCAAAACGCAGGTCCAGACCTTTATCGATGCCTTTAACACGCTACAAAGCACCATTTCCGAGCTGACGTCTACCAGCGGCAGTTCGCGCGGCGCCTTTGCGGGCGACGCCAGCATCACGTCTCTGACCAGCGAGCTGAGCGGGCTGCTGCGCGGCACATACGGCATGCAAAACATGACCAAATTCGGTATTTCCGCCGACAAAGACGGCAAGCTCACGCTCGATTCTGACGTCTTTGAAGAACAGCTCAAACGCGATCCGCAAACGCTCACCCAGTTCTTCAACGGCAACGACGGCTTAATCAAGACGATGGATAAAGCGCTGGATAAATATCTCAGCAGCTCCAGCGGCCTGCTTAAAGGGCGACAGGAGACACTCGATCGCGAACAGACCGAGATTGATACCAAAACCGAAAAGATGGAATCGCGCTATGAGTCTGCCTACAACCGCTATCTGAAGCAGTTTACGCAGTTGCAGTCATTGATGACGCAGATGAACAACACCATGGGTCTGTTTAGTTAATTCTGAGGGAATTTCGCTGCTATGTACGGTAACGAACAGGAAGGATACGGCCTTTATCAACAATCGGATCTGGCGCTCCAGGCCGCCGCCGCGAATCCGCATCAGCTGGTATTGATGCTGTTCAACGGCCTGATGGACGAGCTTGTGCGCGCCAAAAGCCATATTGCGGCCCGCCGTTTTGAGCGTAAGGCGCAAAGCATCAATAAGTGCATCGATATTCTGAATGCGCTGACCAGTTCGCTGGATTACGAAAAAGGGGGCGAGCTGGCGCTGAGCCTGGCGAATCTATACGACTTCTGCGTGTATCGCCTGTATGACGCCAGCCACAAGCTCTCAATAGAAATCATTGAGGAGGTAGAAGTGATTCTGGGCAATATCCAGGAGGGCTGGGAAAAAATGGGCCAGGGAAAATGAGCACGCTTCACACCCTCCAGACGCTGGCAAAAGCGCTGCGTGACGCAACGGAAAACCATAACTGGCCCGCCGTCATGAACGTGGATGCCAGCATCGCTGAGTTCCTGACGGGGCTCGGGGATCGCCCCCTCTCGTCTCACGAGCGTCAGGCGCTGGATCACCTGAAAAAACTGCACCGGCAGGCGCGCGACTACTGCCAGGGACAAAGCGACATCCTGGCGGAAAAAATGGACCTTGCGTTACGTAACCGCGAGGGCGCGACGGCGTATGCGCTGTTTAGCGACGTGGAGGGGGGCTAATGGATATTCTCAATCTTTTTCAGGGCACCTTCATCGGGTCTGGCCTGCTTATGCAGGCCGAATCTGCACCTCTGGCGGTCCTGGATCCTGAGGCGGGGCAGCAGACGGCGGACTTTAATGACGCGTTATCCAACGTGATCGGTACCTTACTGGCGGGACAGGGCGCGCCTGCCCCGATGCTGCCGGGCGAAGAGCAACCCCTCTTGTCCGAGGAGGATGCTCCGCCCTCTGCCGAGTCACTGCTAAAGGATGATGCGCGTCAGCAGTTGCTTGAGACGCTGCTCATGTCGGGGCGAGCCGCTTCGCCGACCTTCACCGATAGCCCTGTTGGGCTGGCGGTAAGCGCGACGCCGCCTGCGTTGACGCTGGAAGTAAAGCCAAAGAGTGACGCCGCGCGCGCGCTGTCGGTCCAGCATACGTCACTGGCTTCACAAAGCGTTCCGCTTGCCTCAGCACCGACGCAGCAACCGCTAACACCGCTAACGCAGCCCGCACCGCGGTCGGCAGGCGTGGACGCTGTGCCAGCCGCCACTGTTGCACACGTCGTTTCGCAACCGGCAGCTGCTGACCTGACGCAGGTGATGCCGGTAGCAACGTCAACGCCAGCGTCAGCATCACCCTCTCCGGCACCGTCCGTCGGCGCGGCTGTGACCTCCACGCCATCCCTGCCCGCGACGACGCTGAAGATGGATCCTGAACCTTCACGCTGGAGCGAGCAACTTCAAAGCGCGCTGGGAGAGCGCCTTCAGGTACAGGTTAAGCAGCAAATTCAGCATGCCACTATCCGTCTCGATCCCCCGGATATGGGCAAAATCGACATCGCGATGCAAATCGATAGCGGACGTGTACAGGTACAAATCAACGCCAGTCATGCCGAGGTTTATCGTGCCTTACAGCAAACAAGCAACGAACTTCGGCAGAGCCTGACGGAGCAAAACTTTGTCCAGGTTAACGTCCAGGTCTCTTCCCAGTCCGGAGGACAACAGCAGGGAAGAGGACATCCATTTAACGGGCAGCAGGACGCCATTCTGGCAGGTGCAGAGATTGCTGCTCATTCCCCGAACGGCGACGACGCTCGCCGCGATAACTCGGTCCTTCTGACGGTATAAGGCACAGAACACTATGAATGCAAAAACGCTTTCTTTCGGCATTATCATCGCCCTCGTGACCGCCATGCTGGCCGCCGGTATGACGGTGGTCGGCACGCATCTGCTTCGTCTGGATGAAACCACGGGTAAGAGCTTCCTGTCCGGGATGTTTTCCAGCCCTGAGAAAGGCGCCGTTGAGTTTGTGGAGATCAAAAATGTGGTCATCACGCTAAGAGGGACCGGGCATAAAGAACGCTATCTGTTGCTTGAGCTCAATCTGGCGACCAGCGATGCGGAAAGTACGCGTAAAGCGCAGGAGATGATCCCTGCCGTTCGCGGCGCCACGGTAAGCCTGCTCTCAGACCTGGATTACGACGTGGTGCGCGCAATGAGCGTTGAACAACTGCATAAAAAACTACAGGACGCCTACGCAGCCCGTTTCAAGAGCCTGAAGATGAGCGTGCCTTTCGAGGACGTCATCATCAGCAAAATGGTCTTCCAGTGAAAGCGGCACCGCAATGCAAATGATGGATTTTGTCGCGAACGAAACGCTGACCCCCGCGGATGAAGGGCGCTATCTCAGCGCCTATTTGCCGCTGGTCAAAAAGATTGTGAAACAGCTGTCGTACCAGACCAGCAGCGTGATGGGTCAAGAAGATATGGAGCAGATCGCGCTCATGGGCCTGTTAACCGCCCTGCGTCGCTATGGTCATCCGGACGAGCAATTTGCTGCCTATGCGGCACAGCGTATTCGCGGCGCGATACTGGATGAACTCCGCTCGCTTGACTGGCGTCCGCGGCGCCTGCGGCAAAAGACGCACAAACTCAATGACGATATCCGCGACGTGACGCGTCAACTCGGGCGTACGCCCACGTTTGAGGATATCAAACGTCATCTCTCCATTTCGGCGGAAGAGTACCAGGAGTACCTGTTGCTGGATTGCGCCAAAACCATAGAGAGCCTGGATGAGCTGTTAGGCGATGATGTTCACACCAGCGCGCTGGATAGCCGCAAGCTGGAGGATGAAATCGTCGTTAGCCGGACGCTGCGCAGTGCGCTGGCGGCGCTGGATGAACGCGAACAGCTGATCCTGACGCTTTATTACCAGCATGAAATGAGCCTTAAAGAGATCGCTTTGGTCCTTGATTTAACGGAAGCCAGGGTCTGTCAGCTCAATAAAAAAATCGCCCAAAAAATTCAGTCTTTTTTCCAGAAGTGAAAGGTGTATGCAGAAACTCTTAGGTATTTTAATCATTATGGCCTGCGTTGTTGGCGGTTTTCTTATGTCTGGCGGCAAGCTCACGGCGTTCTGGCAACCGGGTGAAATCATTATCATTCTTGGCGCGGGGCTGGGGGCGATGGTGCTGGCGAACCCGCCTGCGGTGATGGGGGAAATGTATCGCCAGTTCCGCGGCATCATGCGTAAGAATGAATATACCAATGAGTACCAGCGCCAGCTGCTCATGCTCTTATATGAACTGCTGGAGCTGGTGCAGGATGGTGGCCTGAAGGTACTGGACGAACATATTGAATCGCCCGAGAACAGCCCGCTGTTTCAGAAGTACCCGCTCATGCTTCACGACAACGCGCTGGTGACGTTCATCTCTGACAACTTCCGCCTGATGGCGATGGGCAAGATCAACGAGCACGAGCTGGAAGGCATCCTTGAGCAAGAGTTGGTCGCGATGGAGGAAAACTTGCTTCAGCCGTCCCGGTCGCTACAGCGTACGGCAGAAGCGATGCCCGGCTTCGGCATCTGTGCCGCGGTGCTTGGCATTATCATCACCATGCAGTCTATCGACGGCTCCATTGCGGTCATCGGCGTGAAGGTTGCCGCCGCGCTGGTCGGCACCTTCCTGGGCGTGTTTTTCTGCTACTGCCTGATGGATCCTGTCGCAAACGCCATGGAGCAGCGCACCAAAAAGCAGATTTCGGTACTGGAGTGCGTCCGCACCGTGCTGGTCAACCATGTTGCCGGTAAACCGACGCTGCTGGCGGTGGATGCAGGCCGCAAAATGCTACCGATGGACACCAAACCCACCTTTGCCACACTCGACGGCTGGGTAAACCAGATGACTGGTGATGCTTGATGCGCGGTCGTAATAAAGAACATACCACCATCATCAAACGCTCGTCGCGCAAAAGCCATGATGCTTTTCATGGCGGGGCGTGGAAGGTGGCCTTTGCCGATTTTACCCTGGCGATGATGGCGCTATTCATGGTGCTTTGGATTATGGGGGCGGTAACAGAAGAAGAACGTAAAGAGATCGTCTCGCGGCTGAACGGTGAGTCAATATTTGAAGGCAGCTCCATCATTCAGATTTCCCAGGAAGAGTTCAACAGAGGCAGCCAGATCCCCCTCGTTCACCAGCATAGCGGCAGCAGCGATGAGGATGACGATGACGAGGATAAGGATAAGGATGAGGGCGCGGCCGCGGCCGTCGCGGAGGAACGTAAGGAACTTGAGGCGCTGGCGAAAAATGCGGATACGCTTGAAGACGTCAGCGTGCGCTCTCAAAACGAAATTGAGGAGTTGGCGCGCGTTATCATGAAAATCACCTCCGCCTATAACGCGCAGGCGAACCTTAAAATGGAAGTGGTGCCTCAGGGGTTACGTATCCTGATAACCGACGATCGTAAACGCGAAATGTTCCAGCGCAGCAGCGCCATTCTGACGCCTTTTTTCAAACGTCTGCTGACCGAGTTTGCGCCTGAGCTTAACAAAATTGAAAACAAGATTGTGATCACAGGCCATACCGATGCAACCCGTTTTCGCGATCAGGAGCTGTACAACAACTGGGCGCTCTCTGGCGAACGTGCGATGCAGGCCCGTGCCGTGCTGACGCGCGGCGGCCTTGATCCGGAAAAAGTATTGCAGGTAAGCGGCATGGCTGACCAGGTGCTGCTGGACCCGGACAACCCCCTGAGTTCCGAGAACCGACGAATTGAGATCATGGTGCTGACCCATTCGGCCAGCGATTCGCTGTATCAGTTCTTCGGACACCAGGGCGAGAAAGTCATTAAGCCATTGGCAGATAAGCTTAACCATCGTCAGTAACGTCCAGACTATCGCTGTGAAACGTTTTCCTCTCCTTCTCAATTTCGTACCTGTACGGACTTATCGCGTCCGTCTGGTGCGCTTTTTCTTCCTGATGGTCACGCTGGTTGGTTCGATATCCCCGGTTGAGGCGCAGCCGCTGACGTTATCCGCATCACCAGTTTCCGCCGAGGCTCAGAAGCGTAAGGCAAACCGTGACCGGCTTTTTGCGGAAGCGAAAAAGCGCGAAAACCGGCTGCCGCCCACGCCCGGACAGATAGCCCGCGAGCGTGAGAGGAAACGGGCGGAGCGGGCGAGCAACCGAAAGACGTTGGCTATGCACGTACGCTGGTCGCCCGGTGCGCTCGGTAGCTCAGAAAAAATAATGAAAAAGGCGCGGGATCCGCGCCGCATGAGAGAGAGCCAGACGAAGTTACGCACCGTTATTCACCGTCTGGAAAGCCAGCTTGGAAAACCCTATCAGTGGGGCGGGGCAAGCCCGCACGAAGGTTTCGACTGTAGTGGCCTGGTATTTTACGCCTTCAACCATGTTCTGGAGCAAAAGCTGCCGCGTACGGCGAACAGCATGTACAAGGACAACCGCTTAAAGCCGGTGCGACAGCCACACCTGAAGAAGGGCGATCTGGTCTTTTTCAATATCAACCAGCGGCCGGGAGCCGATCACGTTGGCGTTTATCTCGGCGAGGGGCAGTTTATCGAAGCCCCGCGAACCGGGCTCACTATCCGTATTAGTCAACTCACCGATGACTTCTGGCAAAAACGTTATTTAGGTGCACGACGCGTCCTGTAAGGCCGTGCAGAAAGCCTTCTTACATACCTGAAATGAGACTTTAATAATGACTGCAAAACGTATGAAATTCGCCATTGATGATGGCTCCACTAACGTCAAAATCAGCTGGATCCAGGACGGCATTCTGAAAACGGTGGTATCACCAAACTCCTTCCGCAAAGACTGGAAAAGCGCTGCGCTACTACGTGGACAGTCGGTTTACAACTACACCATTGGGACGACGAAATATACGTACGACGCGACCTCCGACAAGGCGCTTTCGACCACGCACATCGACTATCAGTATGACGATCTCAACCTGTTGGCCGTTCACCACGCCCTGCTGCAAACGGGAATTGCCCCATGCGAGGTTGAAATCATCGTGACTTTGCCGATCACGCAGTACTACAACCCAGATGACTGCCAGCGCAACGAAAGCCGCATTGACGCAAAACGGCGCAATCTGATGCGGGATATCTCGCTGAATAAAGGCGAATTATTCCGCATCGTCGATGTTCAGGTGATGCCGGAAAGTTTACCTGCGGCGCTTTCTCACCTGCTTAACTCACGGGTCAATGAATTCACCAAATCACTGGTGATTGACTGCGGCGGCACCACGCTGGATATGGGCGTTATTGTTGGTGAGTTTGATGATGTTTCTGCGATCTACGGTAACAACGAAATTGGCGTGGCCATGGTGACTGACGCGACGCGTAAGCTGTTAGCCGCTGCCGATAGCGACTCCAGCTACCTTGTTGCTAACGAGCTCATCAAACGTCGCCATGATATGGATTTCGTGAAAAGCGTCATTAACGATGAATCTCGCATTACAGATATCCTGGAACGAATTGAAATCAAAATTCAGGAGCTGGGGGATCAGGTGGCTTACGAAGCGAAGAAGTTCTCCAAAAACCCGAATCGCGTTTATCTGGTTGGCGGGGGCGCACATCTGGTTGAAAAGGCCGTTCGTGAAACCTATGCCACGCTGGGGGATCGCGTGATCGCCATCGATAACCCTCAGAGCGCACTGTCGCGGGAAATTTGCCTCTATCATGCCGATTCGGAGGTAGAGGAGGTCGCCCTGCCGCATATGGCAGAGGTGGGTGACGATGAGTAACGGGCCAATTCGGCGGGTAAATTTTACCCTTCATTTGTCGCCTGAGCATTCGCGCGCGGACATGCGCGCAATGCTACAGCTTAAAAAATGGCACGAGGCCATTAAGCTTCAGGGAAGCAATTCTGAAGATACCCAGATGGAGATGCGTCGTTTCCACCGCAACGTTTACCTGGCCGGCCTTCAGTTGCAGCTCCTGAACCCGCTACTTTGCAGCCATATCGCTGAATCCCTTGGCCGCGAAGGGCTCACCCTGGATGCCCTGTTTCAGGAGCTTTCCAGCGCCGATCTGCTTCCTGCCCACGGGTCTGCTCCCGTGGAGACAGACCCGGCAAAAGCAAACGCGGATTTCAGCAAACAGCAGTTGCGTCAGCTGCGCGCGCTCATGTCCGACGCGCTGCAACGGCAACCGCCAGCCGCGCTGGATGAGGCGTCGCGTGAAGAGTTGACGCAGCTTCGCAGCGAGGTCGTTCACCTGAAAACACTGCTGGACCAGCAAACACGGCTGTTGCGGAAGCTAAGCTCGGGGGGCGCTGGCAGCGTCCAACCCGCTGAAAGCGTAAAAAACGGACAGACGGAAGAGATTGCGCTGAGCAGCCTGAACGCACCGGCGCAGAAGATGAAGGCCATTCGGCAAAAAGGCGTTTTCTGACCGGTTTGCGCCAGTACCCTCTTTTCGTACGCCCGCGATCGAATCTTTCGGCATTTAAGTTCTTACCGTCTGCGGCCGCTTTGATTAAAAAATTTATTTCTGCGAGGTCGATATGGAAAAAAGTACCGATTACGTCGTGCGCTGTGTAGAAGATGCAAAATTTGATGTCGGCATTGATTTTGTTATTCAGCCCATTTTTGATTTATCTCGCTTTATTTGTATTGGTGGCGAAGTGCTGGTGCGTGGCACCCATCGTCGCAACGTTGTCCCGCCGGCTGAATTTATCCAGCTTCTGGAACAAAACGGCACTATCGTGGAGATGGGGTATTACGTTCTGGAAAAGGCCCTGTCGTTTATGGCCAAAAAGCACGGGGAGACGGACACCTCTTATCTTTATACTTTTAATATCTCATCCGTTCAGATCAATACGCCCGACTTTGGCCGTAAGACAATGAGCATTGTTGAAAAACAGGCGATTCCAGCACTTCAGCTCGTCTGTGAAATTACGCATGGCGAAGGGCCTCTTACGGATATTGCCAGACAGAATCTTGAAACGCTAAAGACAGGGGGCCTTCATATTGCCTGGGATGGAATAGGCACGCTGGATGCGCTTAATACACGTCTGGCAGAATGGAGCCCCGACTATATTAAGCTCGATCGCGCCTGCCTGGCACGGGGCAACGAGGCGTCCACTAAAGAGATTTTGCAGGTAATAAGCCAGCACGATACCGACGTTATTCTTGAAGGTGTCGAGAATTACACTCAGTTATCCAGCATGTTAAGGCTGGGCGTAAAATACGGGCAGGGGTATCTGTTCTCACGACCGCTGAGTAAAGAGCGTTTTATTAACGAATATATGCAAAAACAAAAAGAGCGTGTAACAGGCGCTTCACGTTAAACGGATCGTTTTCCCGGACAGACGGAACAACATGAACACAATTAACGCGGGCAAAGCCCAACGCAGAAGATATTTTCTTCTTGCGTTATTTTCTTTGTCGTCGATGGCTCTGGCGACCTTGTTAACTTTCTTCGTTGCGCAGCGACAGCTTGAGGCGCAAATTATCCAGCAGACGGTACCGATTCAAAATGCTGTTGAAAGTTTACTCGCCGAAGCGCAGGACGTTGCCCGAAAGGCCGATCAGTGGATAAATAAGAAGTGCGATGCGCGGCTTCAGAACCAGCTCAATACGCTAACGGCCCACGAAATGCGAATGCTGGTGGTTAACCTGCTAAATAAAGACCGAATATATTGCTCCTCGCTTCTTGATAACATTGGTCATCGGGTGAACCTCAGCAGCTTTGGTACGGACGGCATCAAAATTGATAATACAATGGCTTCGGTGGGTATTCCCGTTTTGTCGTTATACCAGCGTTTGCCGGGAGGGGGAGTGATCGTCTCCGCCGATCTCCGTTATCTGTGGGGGATCATGGGAAATGCCAATCACGATCGGCGATTCGTCTTACAGATTAACGATAATCTTCTGACCAAACAGGGCATTTTAAAAGGGCAAGAGGCGGAGAGGATCCTGTCGGACTATACCCGGCACGAGGCCTCCGATTTTTATACCCTCTCCTGGCGTTTACCTGACAGGCACGAGGTCTGGCAGGAGATCGGCCAGTCCTGGATATATCTCTTTCTGATTATTGCTCCGTCTTTCTTGCTTACGCTGTTGGCCTGGATGGTCATGTCACGCCGTCGTTCACTTGAACAGCATCTGGCTACCGCAATCATTAACGATCATATTAAACCACACTATCAGCCTATTATTTCCGCCAGCGATAATCGCGTCATCGGCGCGGAGATCCTGGCGCGCTGGGAACACCATGACCTCGGGTTTGTCAGGCCAGATATTTTTATTCCCCTGGCGGAAAAAAATCATCTTATTGGCATGATGACCGAAAATTTGCTTAATCGGGTGCTGGCTGACTGTCGTCAGGCGGGAAATATCTGGCCGCAAGACTTCATTTTTAATGTCAATATCAGCCATTCTCATCTGTCGCTTGACAGCTTTGGCGCATTCACCACCTGTTTTGCACAACGTTTTCGTGAGATGGGATTACGGCTGGTTTTTGAATTTACGGAAAATGAACGAATTGAGATGAATGACGATCTTTTGAATAAGATTAAGTTTATTCGTGAAAAGGGCATATCGATTGCTCTGGACGACTTTGGCACCGGTTTTTCGAATCTGTCATGGATAAGCACGCTCAACCCGGACAGCATCAAGATAGACCGTATGTTTATCAATCAAATTTCACCCGCCGCTTCAACGCCGTTAATCAACTGCGTGATTGCCATGGCGAAGCAAATGGGCATTAAAACGGTGGCCGAAGGGGTGGAATACGATTATCAGGTTAGCTGGCTGCTGGAGAACAATATCGACTTTTTCCAGGGGTATTATTATTCAAAGCCGCTTCCCTTCAGTGCCTTCGTGGAGTATTGCTGCGATCGTGACGCGGCCTCTCATGCCTGAATGAGGTGAGGAAAATACGCGTAAAAAATGCCCGCGTGAAACTACGCGGGCATTTTTATTCTCTCGGCCAGGTTACCAGGTAAGGTTCGGTTCCAACCCGGCCTCGCAGATGATTCTGTTTTTACCGCTACGCTTTGCCTGGTAAAGCAGCGCATCTGCGGTAGCCAGCATCAGCTGAACATCTTCTTCCCTGCACTGGCAGAACCCGGCGCTGAATGTGACCTGCTCAGGGCCATTGTCCCATTTATAGTGCTCGACCGCTTTACGCAGTGTTTCCAGAGCATGCAGGGCGACGGCGGGCGCAACGTCCCGAAATACTACCGCCAGCTCCTCGCCGCCGTAGCGGAAGAGAAACATTCCCTGATGGTGAAACGCCAGCATTGCCATGGAGGCCATCCGCTTTAGCACCTCGTCGCCGATCGGGTGTCCCCAGATATCGTTTATCGCTTTGAAATTATCAATATCAATTATCGCCAGATAGAGATGTTTATCCTGGCTGCTTTCCTGTAGCAGCTTGTCAAACGCCCGCCTGTTGTACAGGCCGGTTAAACCGTCCTGGATCGATTCCTTCCTGAGTTTATTACGTCTCTCAGAGAGATGATTCAGGGCCGATGGCAGGCTGACATGCCTTGTGTCGTCGCCGTTTTGCACAAGCTGGCCGGTAAAATGTTTTTCAATACGATTGGCATTTGCACGCATGCGGATCCAGCACAGCTGGAGCATGAGCAGCGAGAATACCGCCGCGTACAGTACCGCGCTGCTTTCGTCGTTGATCATCCCATTGAGAATGCTTTTCGGAACTTCATAAACAATGTACCAGTTGGGATGCGTCAGGGAGACGTAGTAATAGGCTGCCTCAACGTTTTCATAGAATCCCACTTCGCCGTTGAGATCGGTTTGGCTGGGCATGACCGCAGGCGGCGTGCCGGCAATAAACGTCCCGTCATGCGCCACCAGTGACAGTTTACCCCTGGAAGGGCCCACTGAAACTTTCAGCAGGTCCGTCAATACCTGAGGATTCATCGAGAGGGATACGACCCCTTCCTGTTTGGTATTTTTATAAAAGATCGGTAAAGAGATACTAATCCACGGCTGATTATTAAAAATATCACGATAGGGGAGGGTAAATTCCGGCCGTAAACCGTAGGTTGCCCTGCGGATGAACCAGGGGCGCTCGCGTGGATCAAAGCTAACATCGAGCTTTCTGGAAAACGTTTGGGGCAGCAGAAGATAGTGTCCCTCCATGTCGCTCACGGTCAATGCGCCGATGTGTGGGAGCATCTGAAAGGTATTGAGCATTTTAGTCTCATTCTTCCCACTAATGATGGTCGCTAAGGATTCATTCGCACCGATGGTTTCCGCGATAAATTTTGCCTCTTCTTCATATCCGGTTAGCCGCTGGAGTAAATAGTTGCGCATGTTGCTAATATAATCATCGTTCATCTGATGGTATGAATTAGCAATAATGACCCGTTGACTCAAATAAAAAAGGGCGAATAAGAATATTGAGCAGATGGCCAGACCTAAAAACAGGCGGTTAAGCGTTGCATAAATACTCAAGTTTTTCATTGATTATCGTCCTTCTTGCCGCCGTCACCGTTGATATTATTTTTCCCTGATTCCTTTGCCCGATAGAGCAGTTTATCCACCGCCGCGACAAAGGGAGCCAGCTTTTCTCCCTCCCATTGCTTTATCCCGGCGCTGAACGACACGGATGAGAGATTATCTCGCCATTTACGTGCGGCAAATGCATGCCTGAAGGTTTCCAGCGCGCGTTTAGCCTCTGCAAAAGAGAGCCCCTGGAAGAGGATTGCAAACTCTTCTCCACCATAGCGATACACGCGTATGGCATCGCTCTCAAGAGACTGGATGGCCATGGATGCGAAGACACGAAGCACATCATCCCCAATGAGATGACCATACGTATCGTTGATGAGCTTGAAGTTATCGATATCCACCATCGCCAGGGAAACAGGCGAATCAGGGCGCTTCAGTGCGTCATGAAGATCGCGGTCGAAGACGCGACGATTTAATAAGCCCGTCAGGCCATCCGTTTTCGCGCTGTTTTCCATCATCCCAAGCTCGCTGCTGCTCTTGCGGATCTGTTCTTCAAGCAGATTATCCACGCTGGTGCTGTGGCCCTTGAGCTTGTTCAGGAGGTTGAAGTAGAAAATCTGTAGGATTTCGAGCGACCGCCACCAGCAAAACAACAGAAACAGCAGCATCGTCAGAAGCGTGATCGCCGGCAAAACGCTTTCCCGATAAAGCGTTTCCGCGAGGACTTTATCATCAACCGCCATGAGCACGGTCCAGTGCGGATCGCGCATTTTGCTATAGTAGAAACGTTTTCCGTTGAGGGCATGGCTTAGCACCCCTCTGTTCCCCTCCAGGGCCGTGAACGACTGCTGCGGCAGGTTCTGCCAGCGTTTTTCGTCACCAATCACCAGCGCACCGTGCTCGTCGAGGATGTAGAGATCGGCCGGCATGGTATGGCGCATTTTTTCATAGAGAACGCCGAGGCTGAGCAGGTTGACGTCCATACCGATCACGGCGTAATAGCCGTTCTTGATAAAAAGCGCCCTGGACACGGAGAAAACGCGCTTGCCCGTTTGCAGATCGCGATATCCTCCCGAATACTTTACGCTGGAGAGGTCGTCGGTGGGGCGTACAAACCACGGCCTGTCGCCTGGCGTCAGGCCTGTTTCCAGCTCTAACGACGGGACGGCTAAAAAACGGCCCTTTGTATCCCCGATGTAGACTGACGAAACCGCAGGAATAAGCCCAAAGGCACCCATGAGGTTTTCTCGCAGATGGTTTTTCTCGTTAAAGAGACTGTCAGGGTTCCTGATTTTCTCCAGAAGCCTCGTCAGGTTATTAAATTTCCTCTCAACGTAACGAATAATATACTCAACCTCATTTTTCTTATCTTCAGTTATCTGTAATGAAATATTGTCATAAACACTTTCTTGATTCTTCCACTGAAGAACGTTTGCAATTATGCCGCCCAGCGCAGTCGTTAGGATTACAATAAAGAACGTAATGTGAATCGCTTTGCGGAAATTATTTTTCCGCCTCGGGAATGTGTTTTTCACTTCAACCACACTAGTTAACATTAAAATTACAAGTAAAAAACAGGTAACTCTTTAAAATAGGATTTATAAAGTAAGTCGGCGATTTTATATGTCTTTAAGGCATTTTTAAAGCAAAAATGATCGCCAATTCCGATCGATTTTAAGGTATTGATAAGTCCTATCAATGATCCACAATCGATCGGCCTGCTCGATCTTAGCCGGAAGGAATAATTAAAGTTATTCAGTCAAACAGTAAATTTAAGTCTTTTATATTAAAGCACTTTGTAAAATTTACGGCGGGTTGAGGGAAACGGAATTATATTGCGCGCGGGGAGATAAAAAACGCTTTTATGACTCGGGGAGAGAATTAAAATCCAGACGTAGGTTTCGCTTCATGGCGTTGCAGAATATGCCATGCAGTCAATTGATTATTTGTAAATTCATCAGCTCTTTTCCGGCAGGAAATTATTCTGTTCAATCGTTGCGAGCGTCTCTATTTCGGGGCGCGTATGTAGCTGGACAAAGTCTGAACAGAAACACAACGCGCCCACGAGCGTTAACGCGGTGGGAAGCGGTAACCGCTTACAGCGACTTCACAAACGCCAGCAGATCTTCGTTGAGCTGGTCCTGGTGGGTCAGCGCGAAGCCGTGCGGCGCGTTGTCGTACACCTTCAGCGTGGCGTTGTTGATCATCTCCGCCGCCAGCTTGCCGGTGGTTTCAAACGGTACGATCTGGTCGTTGCTGCCGTGGATCACCAGCGTCGGTACGTCGATTTTCGCCATATCCGGGCGGAAGTCGGTCTCGGCGAAGGCGGTCACGCAGTCGATGGTGCCCTTAAGCGACGCCAGCAGGGCGATGTTCAGCGTCTGCGTCAGGGCACCCGCGGAAACGGTCTGCCCGGCGTTGGTGCCGTAGAACGGGGTGGCGAAATCGCTGATGAACTGGGCGCGATCTTTACGCAGTCCGTCGCGAATACCGTCGAACACGCTCTGATCCACGCCTTCCGGGTAGCTATCGGATTTGCCGAAAATCGGCGTTACCGCGCCCAGTAGCGCAAGCCCGGCCACGCGTTCGCTGCCGTAGTTGTTGATGTAGCGCGTCACGTCGCCGCCGCCCATGGAGAAGCCCACCAGCGTCACGTCGCGCAGATCCAGGGTGGTAATCAGGTCGTTAATGTCGGACGCAAAGGTGTCGTAGTCGTAGCCGTTCCACGGTTGTTCGGAACGGCCAAACCCGCGACGGTCAAAGGCGATGGCGCGAAAGCCGCGCTCCGCCAGGTAGTTCAGCTGGCTGTCCCACATATCGCCGTCCAGCGGCCAGCCGTGGCTGAAGAGGATCGGTTTGCCCGCGCCGCAGTCTTTGTAGTAAATCTGCGTGCCGTCTTTTGCCTTAAACAGTGCCATAGTGTGTTCCTGTGCAGGTGATTGTTATGGTTATACCGGCGCGACCAGATAGCGAATTGCCGGTGATGTTGTGCCCTGATGAAAAGCCAGAACGCGGCTTTGCAACAGGAGGTCATTCATGGTGTGGCGTTCCTGCTGGCGCAAATGCTCGATCCAGGAACCCATCAGGAAAGTCTCGATAAACAGCCCCGGACGTTCGATATCCTCGTACACCGCCCAGCTCATCGCTCCGGCGCGGCGGCGCACCCGGCGTAGCTCGTGCACGGCCTGCAAAAACGCTTTCGCGTTCTGTGGGTCGATGATGTACTCGTGCGACACCAGCACCGGGCCGCGCTCGTTCGGGAGTTCAATCTCCACGCCGTCCAGCGGCTGGCCGCTGAGGTCGAGGTTCAGGTCAGGATCTTTCTCCAGCTTCCAGCGGAACACCGTCGCGCTCGCCAGCACCATCCCCAGCGTGGCGACCACCAGCGAGGTCGGGGTGCCAAACTGCGAGGCGATCTGCCCCCAGACGGCGCTGCCTGCGGTCATCGAGCCGAAGAACACCGTCAGATAAACCGCCAGCGCCCGGGCCTTCACCCAGCGGGCGGCGCTGCGCTGCGCGCCAAGGTTGAGGGTGGAAAGCACCGCAATCCACGCGAAGCCGGTAAGGAACTCAAACAGGTTCAGCAGCCAGAAGTGGCGCACGAACGCCAGCGCCAGCATGGTGATTGCAAACGTCAGGCTGGCTGCCACCATCAGGCGGTCGGCGTTCAGCCGCTGGCGCAGGCGCGGCAGCAGGATGGCTCCGGCAATCGCCCCCAGGCCGATACACGCCAGCATCACGCCGTAGCCCGCCGGGCCTAAGCCCAGCTCGCGGCGCGCCACCAGCGGCAGTAACGCCCAGCCCGCGCTGCCGAAGACAAAAAAGGCCACAGTCCGCACCAGCACGTTGCGCAGCACCGGGGCGGCGTGCACGTAGCGGATGCCGGACCGCACCGCAGAGAAGAAGTGCTCCGGCGGCAGGCGCTGCACGGACGGCGCCGGACGCCAGCGCCACAGCACCCACGCCACGCCCATTACGGAGAGCGCGTTCAGGGCAAATACCATCCACGGCCCGGCCAGCGACAGCAGAAAACCGCCCAGCGCGGGGCCAATCGCCCGGCTGATGTTGACCCCGAGCGAGTTAAGCGCCACGGCGGAACCCAGCTCGGGCTTGCTCACCAGGTCAGGCACAATCGCCTGGAACGGCGGCGAGCTCATGGCCGCGCCCACGCTCAGCAGAAACGTTGCCGCCAGCAGAACGGTGGGGGTGACGTGTCCGGTAAAAGAGAGCACCGTCAGCCCGGCGGCGGCGATGAACACCCACAGCTGGGAGAAGAGCAGGTATTTACGCCGGTCGACGATGTCCGCCATCACCCCGGACGGCAGGGCGAAGAGGAACATCGGCAGGCTGCTGGCCGCCTGCACCAGCGCGATGTCCAGCGGGTCGGCGCTCAGGGTCAGCATGCTCCAGTTGATGCCGACGTCGCTCATCCATGAGCCGACGTTAGAGACCACCGTGGCGATCCACAGCATGCGGAACACCGGCTGGCTCAGCGGCTGCCAGGGTGAAACCGTCGGTGCGGGCGTCGTCTCGACGTGTGCGTCGCGAACGTCGTTAACCTGGGTCATGCGAACCTCTCCGTTGCCTTACGCTGCAGCCGCCACTGGCCCGGCCCGGTGAGGGCAAGGGTGGTGAAGATAATCAGCAGCAGCCAGCCAAACTGCCCTTCGGCAATCGACCAGTTCGGGTGGACCGCCAGCATCGCCACCAGCAGCACGGCGATAATCGGCAGGCACGCCAGGCGGGTGTAAACCCCCGCAATGATAAACAGCGGGCAAATCACCTCGGCGACAATCGCCGGGATCAGGCTCGCCCAGGGCCCGAAGCCGAACGGATCTTCAATGCGCGTCAGCTCTTCGCTGAAGTGCAGCACCTTCGGCAGGCCGTGCACGTACAGCAGCAGCAGGCTGCCGGTCAGGCGCAGGAAGAACAGCCCCAGGTCGACCCGGGGCGGAGCAATCGTATTTTTCATCAGAATGCAAAGCAGCTGCAGCCCAGCGCCCCCCAGAAAGCGTTATCGTCGGACACCGGCATCTCTGAGGTGCGGGCGAAATCATGCTGATGGCTGTGAACCCCGCACGGCCCGCTGCAGTGGTGAACCGCACTCAAGCCGACGCGTGCGGCCTGCGGCGGCGCGCTGCGGTAGTGGCCCGGCACCTTGACCACCGGGGACCACTCGGGCAGGACCGGAATGGCAGGCGGAGCCAGCGGGCCAAAGCTGCCTGCGGCGTAGACGATGTCGCCGTTCACCACCGTCAGGACGGACTCGATGCCCTTGATCTCCTCTTCCGGCACGCGGAAGTAGTCTTTGCTCAGCACCGCCAGGTCGGCAAGCTGGCCGACTTTGATCTGTCCCTTCTGGTTCTGCTCGCTGGAGAACCACGCGCTGCCCTGGGTCCAGAGCATCAGGGCGGTATCGCGATCCAGACGGGCGCTGTGGTCGTACATCTGCATCCCGCCGACGGTACGACCGGAGACCAGCCAGTAGAGCGCGGTCCACGGGTTGTAGCTCGCCACGCGGGTGGCGTCCGTTCCCAGGCCCACCGGCACGCCGGTCTCGAGCATTTTTGCCACCGGCGGCGTGTGGCGGGTGGCTTCGATGCCGTAGCGCTCGGCGAAGTATTCCCCCTGGAAGGCCATGCGGTGCTGGACGGCAATGCCGCCGCCCAGTTCTTTGATGCGGTCGATGTTGGCCTGGGTGACGGTTTCCGCATGGTCGAAGAACCAGTGCAGGCCGTTGAACGGAATGTCGCGGTTCACCTTCTCGAACACGTCCAGCATGCGGCTGATGGATTCGTTATAGGTGGCGTGCAGGCGGAACGGCCAGCGGTGCTCCACCAGATGGCGCACCACGCGCTCCAGCTCGTCCTCCATGCCCGGCGCGAGGTCCGGGCGCGGCTCGAGGAAATCTTCAAAATCGGCGGCGGAGAAGACCAGCATCTCGCCCGCGCCGTTGTGGCGGAAGAAGTCGCTGCCCTGGCCCGGCGTGAGCATGTCGGTCCATTTTTCAAAGTCTTCCAGCTCGTGGCCCGGACGCTGGGTAAACAGGTTATAGGCGATGCGGATGGTCATCTGCTTTTTCTCGTGCAGCTCGGCAATCACCTCGTAATCTTCCGGGTAGTTCTGGAAGCCGCCGCCCGCGTCGATGGCGCTGGTCAGCCCCAGGCGATTCAGCTCGCGCATAAACTGGCGCGTGGAGTTGACCTGCTGCTCCAGCGGCAGCTTCGGCCCTTTGGCGAGGGTTGAATAGAGGATCATGGCGTTCGGGCGGGCGATCAGCATCCCGGTCGGGTTGCCGTTGGCGTCGCGCTGGATCTCGCCGCCCGGCGGGTTCGGCGTATCCCTGGTATAGCCAACCACCTTCAGCGCGGCGCGGTTGAGCAGGGCGCGGTCGTACAGGTGGAGAATGAAGACCGGGGTATCCGGCGCGGCGTCGTTAATCTCATCCAGCGTCGGCATGCGGCGCTCGGCAAACTGGAACTCGCTCCAGCCGCCCACCACGCGTACCCACTGCGGCGACGGCGTGCGCAGGGCCTGCTCTTTCAGCATCCGCAGGGCATCAGCCAGCGACGGCACGCCTTCCCAGCGCAGCTCAAGGTTGTAGTTCAGCCCGCCGCGGATAAGGTGCAGGTGCGAGTCGTTCAGGCCGGGGATGGCGGTGTGGCCTTTCAAATCAACCACTTTGGTGCCGTCGCAGTGGTGTTGCATCACCTCGGCGACGGTACCCACTTCCAGAAATTTCCCGTCGCGCACGGCAACGGCTTCCGCGAGGGGATTCTCGCGATCGACGGTGTGAAACTGGCCGTTAACCAGAATGAGATCGGCTTTACCGAGGGTAACCATAATAGCTCCAGACTAAGAGGGGAATGGTCAGGATTATGGGAACCGGTTTCGGGAAAGATCCAGTTATACAATAGGATAGGTATACCAAAGTATAACTATACCTAAGGTTAACTATACGAAGAGATAATTACGCCCCGGCGGCGTGGGTCATAGGATGAATGCGATTTTATCGGCGTGCCTTTCGCGACGATTTTAACCTTTAACCTCACTGGATAATCTTATGACCACTTCAAAGCTCGAAGTCTTAACCCCTGCCAACTGTCAGATCATCTTCATCGACCACCAGCCGCAGATGGCGTTTGGCGTGCAGTCTATTGACCGCCAGGTGCTGAAAAACAACACCGTGGCGCTGGCGAAAGCGGCAAACGTGTTCAACATCCCGACCATCATCACCACCGTTGAAACCGAAAGCTTCTCCGGCAACACCTATCCGGAGCTGCTGGACGTGTTCCCGGGCCAGGACATTCTGGAGCGTACCTCCATGAACTCCTGGGATGACCAGAAAGTGCGTGACGCGCTGAAGGCCAACGGCAAGAAGAAAGTGGTTGTCGCCGGTCTGTGGACTGAAGTGTGCAACAACAGCTTTGCCCTGTGCGCGATGCTGGAAGGCGACTACGAAATTTATATGGTGGCGGACGCCTCCGGCGGCACCTCCAAAGAGGCCCACGACTTCGCGATGCAGCGCATGATCCAGGCGGGCGTGATCCCGGTGACCTGGCAGCAGGTCATGCTGGAGTGGCAGCGTGACTGGGCGCACAAAGAGACCTACACCGCGGTGATGGATATCGTACGCGAGCACTCCGGCGCCTACGGCATGGGCGTGGACTACGCCTACACCATGGTGCACAAAGCGCCGTCTCGCCAGAAGAGCGAGCACCGCACCCTAGCGCCGGTCCCGGCACGCTAAGCCTCGTCGGCGGGCTGGTCCCTCATCCGGCTCGCCGCGCCTTTTTCTCTGGAGTTCTCAATGAGTACAGGGTTGATATCCCTCGCGGCAGGCGTATTGATTGGCCTGATGTACGCCGTGCTGAAGGTGCGGTCCCCCGCGCCGCCCGCGCTGGCGCTGATTGGCCTGCTGGGCATGCTGGCAGGCGAACAGGCGATGCGTCATCTTTTATCCCGCGATAATCCGGCTGCCGTGCAGGTGACGGTTCCCCTCGTTCAACACCCGACCGGAGCGTCATCATGAAGGCCTGGATTATTTCGCTGGTGTGCGGGGTCGTGGCTGGGGTACTTTACGCCCTGCTCGACGTACATTCCCCGGCGCCGCCGGTCGTCGCGCTGCTAGGCCTGTTCGGCATGCTGGTGGGTGAACAGCTGATCCCCATTGGGCGTCGTCTGGTGAGCCGCGAACCGCTGACCCTGGCCTGGTTTCGTCATGAATGCGTACCGAAAATCAGCGGTACTGCGCCCCCCGCGCCCGCGAAGGAAAGCCGCGACGCGTAACGATTTGTTTGAGGAAAGACAGCATGACGCTGCCGTGGCGCATTGCCATCATCGATGACGAACGCTCTGTTCGCAGCGGGCTCAGTAATCTGCTGCAATCGGAAGGGTATGCTACCGATACCTTCGATTCGGCAGAGGTGTTTTTAAGCCACCCTCTCGCCCTGTCCGGCGCGTCGCTGGTGATCGCCGACATCAAGCTGCGCGGCATGAACGGCATCGAGCTGTTTGAGAAGCTGCGGTTGCTGGCCGCGCCGCCGCCGCCAATACTGTTTATCTCCGGCCATGCTGATGAAAATATGCAGCGGTATGCACTCAGTCTGGGCGCCGCTGCATTTTTGCGTAAGCCGATTAACATCGGTATTCTGCTGGATCATATTCAGCGGGAGCTGACCCGCCGACAATAAGGATCGCGGATGAACGAACATACGTCGCCTGCATTTTGGCCCGCCCGGGGAAGTCTCCATGAAGGGCGGGCTTTTGTTCTGAAAGAGGATGTTATTTTTACCGTGCTGGCGCAGGAGGGCGGCATCTCCTGGATGAACGCGCGGCATCCCCAGTCCGGCGGTTCGTTTATTATTGCCACCGCGGTCAGCGATGAAGAAGAGGAGCGGGCAACCCGCCTGCTGAAGAACGAGTTTGCCCTGCGCGATCGGCTTCATGACGGCTGGGCCATCCGGCCCGTCGCCTCTACCCAGTACCGCGGACGTTTTGCGCTGGTCTACGCGCCGTTCTGCTTTGAACTGCTGGCGTGCCGGGCAGGCAAGGCGATTTCCGGGATCGCCCGCTTTATTGAGATGGCAATCCGCATCTGCGGTCCCCTGCGCCAGATGCATTTGCACAACCTGATCCACGGCGATATCAAACCCGGGTCGATCTTCGTTCACCATGACGCCACCTGCCGTCTGTGCAGCTTTGGCCTCGCCTGCGGCACCTCCGACGCGTTCTCCCAGACCCGGCTTGCCGCGTCTGGCGGCACGCCCGCCTACATGTCACCGGAACACACCACGCGTACCCGGCGCGCCGTCGACAGCCGGAGCGATCTCTACAGCCTGGGTATCGTGCTGTATGAACTTCTGACCGGGCGATTACCGTTTGAACTGAGCGCGGATGACCAGACCAGCTGGGCGCATTACCATATTGCCTCTGAGCCGCTTGCGCCGGGCCGGGTGCGCCCGGACGTCCCCGGCATGCTGTCGACCATCATCCTTAAGCTGCTGGAGAAGAATCCGGAGAACCGCTATCAGACCGTCGACGGGCTGATTGCCGACCTCAGGCGCTGCCAGGCGACGCTGACCGTTGAAGGCGAAATTGTCGACTTTATTCCCGGCCAGCAGGATCGCTCCCCGGCGATCCATCTGGCCGATTCGCTTTTTTCCGCTCATCCGCAGGCCAGCGACGTCATCGCCGCGTTTGAGCGGGTGAGCCAGAGCGGTGCGCCGGAACTGGTTACGATTGGCGGACCGTCGGGGATCGGCAAATCTTCCGTGATCGCCACCACGCTGAAATCGCTGCAACAGCGCAAGGTGCTGCTGGCGGTGGGCAAGGTCGATCAATATTCCCCCACGCTGCCCTACGGCGTGCTGAGTTCGGCGTTTCGGACGCTCACGTTGCACCTGCTCGGGCTGCCAGCCGGGGAGGTGGCGACGTGGAAAATCCGCCTGACGCGCGCGCTGGAAGGCTACGAGGAGCTGGCCGTCAGCCTGGTGCCGGAGCTGAATTTACTCCTGGAGAACAAACCGCGTTTCTCAGCGGATACGTTTTCCATCGACGCGCGGGCGCGCTTCAGCCATATGGTGCTGGCGCTGGTGAAAACCTTCACCACCCAGGGGACGCCGCTGGTGCTGCTGCTGGATGATGTGCAGTGGATCGACGTCGCCAGCCTGCAAACGCTCGATCACCTGCTGCGTACCTGCGGCGCCATTCCGCTGCTGGTGGTGGTGGCGCACCGCGACCTCAGTTCGCTTTCTGACCCCAGCTTGCAGACCGCGCTGGCGAGTCTGCCGGAAGCGGCGCAGCACGCCACGACGATCGTTCCGCAGCCGCTGTCGGTGAAGGCCGTGGCGCGCTGGCTCGGAGGAATTTTTCATGCCCGCAGCGCCGGCACCACCGATCTTGCCAAGCTGATCCATGAAAAAACCGGCGGCAACCCGCTGTTCGTGCAGGAATTTTTCCGCCGCATCGTCGATGATGGGCTGATAGTGCACAACAAATATCAGGGTAAATGGCATTACGATCTTCAGGCGATCCGCGCCCGGCACTACACCGAAAACGTGGTGACGCTGGTGCTGGAACAGCTCAAGGAGATGCCTGACGAAACGCGCCGTCTGCTGGGCAGCATCGCCTGCCTCGGCTGTACGGGCGAGCTGGAGATGCTGTGCCGCGTGGTGGGGCTGTCGGCGGCGGAAATCCGCTACGCGCTTCACCCGGCGGTGACCGCTCAGCTGATTGTGCTGACGGAAAAAGAGTACGCCTTTACCCACGATCGGGTGCAGGAAGCCGCCTTTGCCCTGCTGGATGAGGGCGAGAAAAGCCATCTGCACCTGACCACCGCCAGCCTGCTGGCGGACGCCGCGCGCCAGGCGGCAGGCAATGAGCTGCTGTTCCGCGCGGTTCACCACGTCAGCGCCGCGCTGGACTGCATCCAGCCTGCGCCGCAGCGCCAGAGATTCCGTGAGCTGAGCCTCCAGGCCGCGCGGCGTGCGAAGCGTACCGGGGATTACCTCTCCGCCCTGAGCTATATCCAGACTGCCAGAGCGCTCGGGAATGCGGGGCCGGTCTCGGACTTTATGCTGGATATCGAAGAGGCGGGCTGCGAGTTTGCGCTCGGGCACCTGGAGCGTACGCGCGCGCTGTGCGATACGATCCTCGGCTCACCGGGCGGGCTGACGGAGAAAGCGCTGGCGGCCAACCTGCTGGCGGAAGTCTATATGCGCCAGTCGGAGATCCGCCTGGCGCTGGAGGCCTCGTTGTGCTGGCTGGGCGTGTTCGGGATCCAGGTCAGCCGCTACCCGGAAAATGCCGATTGTGACGAGGCCTGGCAGCAGTTCTGCGAACGCATCGCCGACGCGCCGCAGAACCCGTTTTCTCAGCTGACGCTGATGAAGAATGCAGAGACTGAAGCGGTAATGAACCTGCTTTACAGTGCCAGTATGTTCGCCAGCTTTACCTGCCCTCGGCTGCACTTTTTACTCCTGTGCCGGATGATGCACCTCACGCTCGACCACGGCATTACCGGAGCATCCACCACGGCGATGGCCTGGTTTGGCGTGCTGATTGGCCACCGCTACGCCGAATACCGTCTCGGATTTGAGTACGGCACGCTGGCTCGCGAGCTGGTAAACCGCCACGGTTATGATGCCTATGAAGCCAAAACCCTGCTGCCGCTCGACCAGCTCAGCGTCTGGACCCAGCCGCTGTCGTACACTATCGAGTGCGCGAAAGCCTGTTTTACCTCAGCGGTGACGCACGGCGACACGACGATGGCCTGCTTCGCAGCCTGTCATCAAATCATTAACTTCCTCTCCCGGGGCGATCATCTGGACGGCGTGCTGACCAGCATCGATCGCGGTCTGGCCTTCGTGCGTAAAACGGATTTCCAGGACATTGAAACCGTTCTGCACATTCAGCGCCGCTACGTGGAGTTTTTACGCACGCCGGTGACGGGCACCTGGAGCGCCGCCCAGGCGCTGCCTGACGATCTGCTGCCCGCACCGCCGGAGCAGGCGCCCGAGCAGACGTCGACCATGCTATTCTGGTACTGGCTCTATCGCGGGATGGCGCACTTTACCTGCGGCGAATATGCCGACGCGCAGGCGGATTTAGAGATGGCGGGCTGGTATGCGTGGTCCGCGCCGGGCCATATCCATCTGCTGGATTACCATCTTTACAGCGCGCTGGCCCTCTCGCGCCAGCTCACGCCGGAGACCTTTTCGGCGGATTATCGCCGCAGCATTCATCACCACTACGACAAAATTGCCCTCTGGGCGCGGATCAATCCGGGCACGTTTGCCGATAAAGAGGCGCTGATTTACGCCGAAATCGTCCGTCTGGACGGCATGAACAGCATCGCGCTGGAGCAGTATGAAAAGGCGGTGCGCCTCTCGCGGGAGGGCGGGTTTAACCCGATCAATGCCCTGGCGCACGAGCTGGCGGGGCGTTTCTCGCTGGCCTGCGGCTACCCGACCGCCTCCGACGCCCATTTCCGCGGGTCGATTGCCGCCTGGGGCCGCGCCGGGGCGCAGGCCAAGGTGCGCCAGCTGGAGCAGGATTTCCCGCACCTGCTGGCCTCCGGACAGAGCCGGGCGTATGAGTCGGTGGCGTTCGCCCAGGACGAGGTGATCCGCGATTTACAGAGCGTCATCAAAGCCTCGCGCGCCCTGTCCGAAGAGATTAACCTCGAACGCTTAATCGAAAACCTGATGACGCTGCTGCTCGAACGGGCCGGGGCGCAGCGCGGCCTGCTGCTGCGCGTCAGCGATAATCATATACCGGAAATTGAAGCCAGCGCCTGGACCAGCACCGACGGCGTGCGGGTGCGCATCGTGAAAGAGTCACCGATGGCGACGGACATGCCGCTGTCGGTGCTGGCTGCGGTGATCCGCACCGGGCAGGAGATCCGCACCGGCAAGCCGGAGGCGTTCCACCCGTTCAGCCAGGATCCGTATCTGGTGACGTCCGGCGCCGCGGTGATGTGCGTGCCGATGTTCAAGCAGGCGCGGCTGGTGGGCGTGCTGTATCTGGAAAACCGCCTGATGCCGGAGGTGTTTACCGCCGAGCACTCGCGCGTGGTCAGCCTGCTGGGCGCGCAGGCGGCGGTTTCGCTGGAGACGGCGCGGCTTTACGCCGAGCTGCTGGCGGAAAACATCCACCGTCGGCGCGTGGAGAAAGAGCTGCGCGCCAGCCAGACGTCCCTCATGCTGGGTGAACAGATCAGCCACACCGGCAGCTGGCGCTGGGAGCTGGTGCAGGATCTGATGTTTATCTCCGAAGAGTACGCCCGCATTCTCGGCCTGCCGGAACAGCAAAAAATGCTGTCAATGGCGGAGTTTTTGACCTACGTCCATGAGGACGACTATGGCCGGATTGGCGCCCTCGTTAACCAGAGCGTGCGCGACGGGCTGTCCATGCGCGCGGAGTTTCGCATTATCCGCACCGACGGCTCCGTGCGCTACATTCTGGGGATTGGCGATCCGGTGGGCGTGGGCAGCGAGGTGAACGAGTATTACGGCATCATCACCGACATCACCAGCCAGCGGGCGGCGGAGGATGCGATGCGGGTGGCGCAGGCGGATCTGGCGCGGGTGTCCCGGGCCACCACCGTCGGGCAGCTGACCTCCTCGATCGCCCACGAGATCAACCAGCCGCTGATGTCGATTGTCTCGAACGCCGGGGCGAGCCTGCGCTGGCTTGGCCGCGATCCGGCGCGGCTCGACAAGGTGCGCGAGGGGCTGGAGGAAATCGCCGCCGAGGGCGAGCGGGCGGGGGAGATCATCCGCAGCATTCAGACCCTGACCCGCAAGCAGGATCCCACGCTTACGCGCATCGATCTGCACTTCCTGATCCACCACATTATTATGCTTTCCCGCAGCGAGCTTGAGCTGCGACACATTAGCGTTGATTACCTTTTAAACGCTCATGACAGTTTTATCATTGGCGACAGCGTGCAGATCCAGCAGGTGCTGCTTAACCTGGTGATGAACGCGGTGGAAGCGATGGCGGAGATAAAAGATCGCCCGTGCAGCATCACGATCTCCACCGCGAACGGCATTGAAGGAAAGGTGATCTTCGAGATTGCCGATACCGGCAGCGGCATTGAGCCGGAGCTTACCGAGCGGATCTTCGACTCGTTCTACTCCACCAAGGCGCAGGGAATGGGGATGGGGCTGACCATCAGCGCCAGCATCATTGAGCGGCACCGGGGAAAACTGAGCGCGCGCCGCAGGGAGCCGCACGGCACGGTGTTTGCTTTCGCGCTGCCGCTTGCCGGCCCGGAGGCGTAAGGGTTATTCCACGGTTTGGCTTTGGGTCAGGCGCTCGACGGCCCTGACCAGCTCGGCCACGGAACGTACCTGCATTTTCTCCATCACCCGGCGGCGGTGCACTTTCACCGTGATCTCGCTGACGCCCAGCTCGGCGGCGATCTGCTTGTTGAGCTTGCCGATGATGGCAAGCTCAAGCACCTCACGCTCGCGCGGGGTAAGGGACATATGGCGCTGCTTCAGGGCGTAGTGCTCTTTGTTGCGCACGGCGTTGTTTTCCGCCAGCTGAAGGGCGGATTCAATGGCGTCGAGCAGCGCGCTGGATTCGACGGGCTTGGTGAGAAATTCATAAGCCCCGCCTTTAATGGCGCGCACCGACATGGGTATAGTGCCGTGGCCGGTGAGAAAGATAATCGGGATCTCGCGTCCGCTGTCTTTGAGCGCGTCCGCCACCTCAAAACCCGAGATGGCGGGCATTTGCATGTCGAGGATCACGCAGGAGGGCAGATCGTCAAAGCGATGTTGAAGAAACGTCTCTGCCGATGAAAAGCCGATGGCGTTCAGGCCCGCTGATTCCAGCAGCCCGATTACGGACTGCCTGACTGGGTCATCGTCATCAACCACATACACAATGTGTTCCATTCACCGCCCCGGTGCTGATTTAAATGTCGAGGATGCAAACAGTCCCAACGGTGGCGTAAGAGACTGTTTATGCTGACTTTCATCTTAACACATTAAATATCATTATCATTTAACAATATGATAACCATATGAAGTATAGCGAGCCGGGGCGGGGGCAGTGAAGGAACGAAACGCTGTTTTTATGCACCGACAAGCTCAATGCGGTTGCCGTCCGGGTCCGCGATCACCGCTTCATAGAAGCCGTCCCCGGTCATGCGCGGGGCGCTGAGCAGCGTGCCGTTTGCCTGTGCCCGCTCGGCCATGCTGTCCACTTTTGCCTTGCTGCCGACGTTGATGGCGATATGCGCCCAGCCGATAAACTCCGGGTGCGACGGGGCGTCGGGCAGGTCCGGCAGCGTCATCAGCTCAAGGGTCGGCCCGTCATCCAGGGTAATAAAGTGGGATTCAAACCCTGGGCGGTTTTTGCTGACGTAGCGTTCGTTACTGCGGCCATTAAAAACCGTTTCCCAGAACTGAACCTGGGCCTCAAGGCTGCGGGTCCAGAGTGCGACATGTGCAATATTCATTGTAACCCTCGTTGTTTGTATTGCGCGGTTATGCAACATTATGCGCATTGATACTCGATTGAAAATCACAAAGGACTTTCAATGCTCGATTATGCAGCTTTTCCTGAGCAGCGACAAGAGCGGATCCGACAGATCCTTCAGGAGAGCGGAAGGGTGATCTGTACCGAGCTGGCGAGCCAGATGAAGGTGTCCGAGCACACCATTCGCCGTGATTTACATGAACTTAGCAAAGAAGGCTATTGCAAAAAGGTCTATGGCGGCGCGGTGCTTCAGCTCCCGGATGCGGGCAGTTTTTTCAGCCGCGAGCAGAAAATAAGTGCAGAAAAGCACACAATCGCGCAGAAAGCTGCAACGCTGGTTCAGGCGGGCGGGTGCATTTTTATCGACGCGGGGACGACAAATCTGGCGCTGGCGAAAGCCCTTCCGGCGGATCTTAACGTCACGGTGGTAACCAACTCCCCGGCGATTGCCGCGGAGCTGCTGCATCATCCTCTGTGCGACGTGATCGTCACTGGCGGGCAGATCCAGCGAGCGTCCGGCGGAACGGTTGGCGCCACGGCGGCGAACCAGATCCAGGGCATTATCTTCGATCAGGCCTTTATCGGCGGCTGTGCGATGGATCCTGAGACGGGGCTTACGGGGTTTGATTTTGCCGACTGCGAGTTTAAAAAAGCCGTGATTGCCCAGAGTACCCAGACCATTGTGGCCCTGACCGCAGACAAAATTCCCGGCGTAGCGCGCTTTGTGGTAGCGAAGAGCCGCGACATTGATGTGCTGGTGGTAGAAGAGAGGATAGAACAGGGCGTTTTTGACGCGCTGGCGGCGCAGGATGTTCGCATTGTGTGTGCCTGAGGACTTTCACGGGTAAAACAGGCTACACTCTGGTTTTGAGCGCGACAAGCTGAGGACATAACAATGCACTACACACTGAAAAGCAGTGACGATAAAGAAAAAGCGGAAGGAACGACCGGCGCGGGCGCTCTACAGCAAAAACTGCTGGAATCCCGTTCGATTGTCATCTCCGGCGAGATTAACCAGGAGCTGGCCCAGAAGGTCATCACCCAGCTGATCCTGCTGCAAAGCGTCAGCAACGATCCGATCAAGCTGTACATCAACAGCCAGGGCGGCCACGTGGAAGCGGGCGACACCATCCACGACTTCATTAAGTTCATCCGTCCGGAAGTGCACGTGATCGGCACCGGCTGGGTGGCGAGCGCCGGGATCACCATCTTCCTGGCAGCGAAAAAAGAGCACCGCTACTCGCTGCCGAATACTCGCTTTATGATCCACCAGCCGCTGGGCGGCGTGCGCGGTCAGGCGACGGATATCGAGATCGAAGCGCGCGAGATCATCCGCATGCTGGAACGCGTGAATAAGCTGATTGCTGACGCCACCGGCCAGCCGCTGGAGAAAGTGAAGAAAGACACTGACCGCAACTTCTGGATGTCGCCGGCGGAAGCGCTGGACTACGGGATTGTGGGCAAGCTGATTACCCATTATGACGAGCTGAACCTGGATTAAGTTTTAGCCCGCGCGTGCGTCGGGTGACGGCTTCGCCATACCCGACCTACGCGCGCTCGTTTGACCCATGACAAGTTCCCCCCCAGCCGTCTCCCCTATAATCGCGCCTGTTTACCCTCTCACTGGTGCTAACCATGGCGTATCAACTGAACCTGAACTGGCCGGAATTTCTTGAAAAATACTGGCAAAAACAACCCGTTGTGCTGAAAAATGCCTTCCCGAATTTTGTCGATCCGATTACGCCGGACGAGCTGGCGGGTCTGGCGATGGAGCCGGAAGTCGATAGCCGCCTGGTAAGCCATGCCAACGGCAAGTGGCAGGCGAGCAATGGTCCGTTTGAGCATTTCGATAACCTCGGTGAAACCGGCTGGTCCCTGCTGGCGCAGGCGGTGAACCACTGGCATATGCCCGCCGCTGAACTGGTGCGTCCGTTCCGCGTGCTGCCGGACTGGCGTCTTGATGACCTGATGATCTCCTTCTCCGTTCCGGGGGGCGGCGTGGGGCCGCATATCGATCAGTACGATGTGTTTATCATCCAGGGGATGGGCAGCCGTCGCTGGCGCGTGGGTGACAAGCTGCCGATGCGTCAGTTCTGCCCGCATCCGGCGCTGCTGCATGTCGATCCGTTTGAGCCGATCATCGACGAAGATCTTGAGCCGGGCGATATCCTCTATATTCCGCCTGGATTCCCGCATGACGGCTTCACCCATGAAACCGCGCTCAACTACTCCGTCGGCTTCCGCGGGCCGAACGGCCGCGATCTGATCAGCAGCTTTGCTGATTACGCGCTGGAAAACGATCTGGGCGGCGAGCACTACAGCGATCCGGATCTGACCTGCCGCGAACACCCGGGCCGCGTCGAGCAGTATGAGCTCGATCGTATCCGCCAGATGATGATCGACATGATTAGCAAACCGGACGATTTCACGAAATGGTTTGGCAGCTTCGTCTCCACGCCGCGTCACGAGCTGGATATTGCCGCCGCCGAGCCGCCGTATTCAGCGGAAGAGGTGCTCGACGCGCTGCAAGGGGGCGAAACGCTCTCCCGCCTGAGCGGGCTGCGCGTGCTGAACGTCAACGGCAGCGTCTTTATCAACAGTGAACAGCTGGAAACGGCGGATATGAACGGGGCAGACGCGCTGTGCCGTTACACCGAGCTCGGCCAGGCCGAGCTGGGCGACGCGCTGAATAATCCGGCGTTTGTGGACGAGCTGACCGGATTGATTAACCAGGGCTACTGGTTCTTCGACGAGTAACAGCAGGCGGCGTTTAGTCAGCCTAAACGCCGCTACGTTCAAACCAGCATGTTACACGCCTTCCAGTAGTTCAAAAGCCGCTCGTCGTCGCGCTCTTTCTCCGCTTTGATTTTCATCGCCTGGGCCAGATTCTCTCGCGATACCTCATGGCCTTTTTGCACGATGTCTAACACCGCTTCACCAAGAGCCAGCGAAATTTCTGCCCGATTATTGTTGCGAATCGTCATAAATACCTCCTCGTTGGTTGCGATAATTTAATTATGAACGGGAAATAATCAGTCGGTAATAATTCATCTCATTCTTATTTTTTCAATTCGGCGCTAAATAGACATAATATTCCATTCTGTCAATGATGTTTCAAAATGCTAATAAGCCTTTAAAGCCTGAATTTATGCGCTACAGTTATTTTCGTGCAACAGGCAAATAACCGAAACAGGAGAATGATTATGGTAGATAAAAGCGCAATTAAGGATCACACTCAGGTTGTCGCCAGCTGCGGAACGCACGTCGGGGTTGTGGACCATTTAGACGGTGAGCGTATCAAGCTTGCGAAGAGCGACCCGGAATCGGGCGGCAAGCACCACTTTATTCCTCTCGGCTGGGTCGATAAGGTCGAAGATAATAAAGTTGTCCTGACCAAAAACCATAAAGAGGTTTTTGCTGAGTGGCAGGAAGCATAAAATATATTTCTCGTTAAGAAATATATACCTTCGCTCCGGCTTTGTCCGGAGCGTAATAGTGTCTGCGCCCGGTGATTGCTGACATGGCAAAGGGATGGTACTGTTTTGCCTGACCTTTCCCCGATGCAGGCCCCGAATTATGCTCCAGAGTGAAAATAGATCAGCGAAACGCCTATTTTTTGTTGAAGATTTTCAGATATTCGGCGAGCGCTACGGCATCGACTACCGTTTCCCGCTGTTAAAAGGTGAGCAGGTCAGCGGCAGCCCGGTGTTGCAGGGGAATGTGGAAGAGATGACGCTCTCGTCCGGCATTTCGCTGACCCACTCCGACGTGCATGTATTACAACCCTACGAAACCACATCCCGCCACAGCAGCCCGCTCTATATGCTGGTCGTCCTGGAAGGGTGCGTTACGATCGCGCTCAATGGTATCGACTATCACGTGCGTCCCGGCATGGCGTTCAGCGCCCGTCTGAGTGAGGAACAGGTGATGAGCGCGCGTCACGACGCCGACAGCTCGCTGAAAACGCTCTCGTTTGGCGTGTACCCGCATGAAGCCGGGCGTGAAGCCCTGCTTGAGTCGCTGCTGCTGGAATGGCAAAACCTGAATACACCCACGTTTGTCTGGCACGTTCCCGAGTTTGTTATGTCAGGCATTCAGCATGCGCAGCAGCAGAGGGGAAGCGTGCTCGCGCGTAAGCTGCTGCTGGAGGGGCTGATGTACCAGCTGCTCGGCCACGGCCTGAATCAGCGCCAGCAACCCTGCCCGAGCCGCCCTGAGCATGCGCGCCTGGAACGCGTACGGAGCATACTGGAACAGTCTCCTGAACGGGATCATACTCTCGCGCAGCTGGCGGCCCTGGCTGCCATGAGCCCAAGCAGCCTGCGCAGCAAGTTCCGTCAGCGCTACGGCTGCACGCTTTTCGATTATCTCCGCGACTGTCGCCTTGCGCTGGCGCGCCGCTATCTGCTGGAGGGCCACAGCGTGCAGCAGGCGGCCTGGATGTGCGGGTATCAGCATGCCACCAACTTCGCCACCGCGTTTCGTCGTCATTACGGGATTTCTCCGGGCGACGTGCGCAAACTCCGCTAACGCAATTTTGCCCATCGCGCGAACGCATCCCGTGCGGTTTAGCATCGCGCATACGTAACCTGGCGGCGCGCATAGCCGTTTGCATCCTCAAAAAGGTAATAATTCTTATTAACAATAAGAAATATCTCTGGAGAGGGTTATGTTTGCTAAATCGCGTCTGGCACTGCTGGTGGGATGGGTTACCGGTAGCGTCGCTTTTCCTTTACTGGCGCAGGATGCGCAAAAAACTGACACCGTGGTGGTGACCTCGCAGATGCAGTCTGCGGCCACCAAGCTTGAAACGCCGGATATTGAAACTCCGCAGTCGGTCTCTATCGTCACGCGCGAGCAGTTCGAAGAGCAGGGCGCAACCAGCGTGCGTCAGGCCGTGAGCTACACGCCGGGGGTCTACAGCAACCAGATTGGGGCGTCTAACCGCTTTGACTACATGGTGCTGCGCGGCTTCTCTGACGGCAGCCTGGACAACGTCTACCTGGACGGCCTGAAGATGATGGGCGACACCAACTCCCACAGCTCGCTGGTGGTTGATCCGTGGTTCCTGGACAGTATCGAAGTCGTGCGCGGCCCGGCCTCCGTGCTCTATGGCCGTTCATCGCCGGGCGGGATTGTGGCGCTTACCTCCCGTAAGCCATCGTTCGATCCGGGCGGGGAGATCAAGCTCTTTGCCGGAAACAATAGCCAGCGTGGGGCGATGTTCGACGTCACCGGCCCGGTTGATGATAACGACCGCGTGGCGGTGCGCCTCAGCGGGATGACCCGCTATGCCGATTCCCAGTTCGATCCGCTGAAGGAAGAGCGTTACGCGCTGATGCCGAGCCTGACCTGGCGTATCACCGATAACACCCGTCTGGATCTGATGGCCTACCTGCACCGCGATCCGGAAGGCGGCAGCCACTCCGGCCTGCCGTATGAGGGCACCGTTGTGCCGCACAGCGGGAAGAAAATCTCCAACACGTTCTTTGAAGGTGAAGACGATTACGACAAGTACGATCGTCGGGAAAACATGGTCGGCTATAACCTTGAGCACCTGTTTGACAGCGGCTGGTCCGTGCGCCAGAAGCTGCGCTACCTGCACACCAAAGTGGAGCTGAACCAGGTGTATGCCGCAGGCTGGCTGAATGACAACGAGCTGAACCGCGGTTATTCCGGCTCCGACGAGAAGATGAACGCCATCACCCTGGATAATCAGGTCGACGGCAGCTTCGACACCGGGGCGGTAAACCACCGCGTGCTGATCGGCATGGACTACCAGGACCGCACCAACAACGTGACCGGCTACTATGGCGGCTTCCCGCCGATTGACGCCTTCCACCCGGTTTACGGCGCAAAGCCGGACTACATCACCCAGTACAGCAGGGAAAAGCATAAGCTTCGCCAGACCGGCTACTATCTACAGGATCAGATGTCCGTTGACCGCTGGCGCCTGACGCTCGGCGGGCGTTACGACCAGGTGAGCGTGTCGAACGTCGACAACTTTAACCACACCCGCAGCGATCTGGATAAAAACAACTTCAGCAGCCGCGCGGCGCTGCTGTATCTGTTTGATAACGGCGTTGCCCCGTACGTGAGCTACTCCACCGCCTTTACGCCGACCAGCTTTGCCGACGAGCAGGGCAATATCCTGGATCCGATGAAGGGCAAGCAGTGGGAAGCGGGCGTGAAGTATGAGCCAGAAGGGATGAACAGCCAGTTCAGCGCCTCGGTGTTCCGCATCAACCAGAAGAACATTGCCACCAAAGAGGAGCCGACCGATCCGTACCGTTCCATCGGTGAAATCGAATCTGAAGGCGTTGAGCTGGAGGCGATTGGTCAGCTGACCGACAGCCTGCGCATGCAGGCGGCGTATACCTACACGGATATTCGCTATAAGAAGAGCAGCCCGGAAGAGGAGGGCAAGCGCGCCGTCTATGCCCCGCGTAACATGGCCAGCGCCTGGCTGAGCTACGACGTCAAAACCGGCCCGCTGGACGGCCTGACCGTCGGCTCCGGCGTGCGCTATGTCAACGGGATCGCCAGCGATCGCCAGAACACCCATACGCTTCCGTCGTACACGCTGGTGGACATGGTGGTGGGGTATGACCTGTCGAAAGTGGGGCTCACGGGCGTGAGTGCGCAGCTGAACGTCAATAACCTGACGGACAAAAGCTACGTTGCGGCGTGTAACTCGCTCTCTTACTGTTATTTCGGTGCAGAACGCAGCATTGTGGGCAGCGTTTCGTGGAAGTTCTGATTCGTTGATTTTGCCGGGTGGCGGCTTCGCCTTACCCGGCCTACTCTATCCCGTAGGCCCGGTAAGCGTAGCGCCACCGGGCAAAAAAACGTACTACTCCTCCATCGCAATCACAATCGCTTCACCCATCTTTTTCAACGCCTCGCGATGTTTATCCGTCGGCGGCAGCGCGACGTTGATCCGCAGGCAGTTGCGGTACTTCCCTGATGCGGAAAACAGCGACCCGGCCGCCGCCTGGATCTTCAGCCGACACAGCTGCTTGCTGACGCACACCATATCCACCGTCTCCGGCAGCTCGACCCACAGCAGAAAGCTTCCCTGCGGGCGCGTGACGCAAATTTCTGCCGGGAAATATTGCCGCACCCAGCAGGTGTAGGTTTCCATATTCTGCTGATAAATCTGGCGCATCCGCCGCACGTGGCGATGGTAATGGCCGTCGCGAATAAACGCCGCCACCGCCATCTGCGTGCCCGGCACGTTAAACCCGCCCGCGGCGTACTTCATGTGCATCACCCGGTCGTAATAGCGCCCCGGGACAATCCAGCCGACGCGCAGCCCGGGTGCCACGGTCTTGGTAAATGAGCTGCACAAGATCACGCGGCCATCAATGTCCATCGAGTGAATGGTGCGCGGGCGCGGGTACTCCGCCGCCAGCTCGCCGTAGATATCATCCTCCACAATCACGATATCGTGCCGCTGGGCGAGGGCTAAAACCTGCTTCTTGCGCGCTTCCGGCATGATAAACCCGAGCGGGTTGTTGCAGTTGGGCACCAGGATCACCGCTTTTATCGGCCACTGCTCCAGCGCCAGCTCGAGCGCTTCGATGCTGATCCCGGTTTCAGGGTCGGTGGGTATTTCGATCGCCTTGATGTCAAACCCGCGCAGCATCTGCATGGTGCCGTGAAACGACGGGGACTCCACCGCCACGATGTCCCCCGGTTTACACACCGAGAGCAGGGCGATCGACAGCGCGCCGTGGCAGCCGTTGGTGATGACAATCTCGTTTGCTGCGACGGTAGAGCCGCCGTCCAGCATCAGGCGGGCGATCTGTTCGCGCAGCTCAAGGCGGCCGTCGAGCACGTCATAGCTTAGCATCTCGCTCGGGTTATGCTGCGCAAGGCGGCTCATCTCGCGCCACAGGGGCTTCAGGCTTGGCTGGTTAATGTCCGGTGAACCTCCGCCGAAAGAGATCATCTCTTTGTCGGCGCGGGCGTCCAGCAGCATCATCACCTCATCCCACTGGGTGACGTCCACCGGGCGCTGCACCGGGCGCGTCATCGCCGGAACGGGCGGCTGGGCTTTGCGTTTCGAGACAAAATAGCCGGAGCGCGGCTGGGGGGTGATCAGCTGAAGGTTTTCGAGGATCTGGTAGGCCTGCTGTATGGTGCTGATGCTCACGCCGTGCTCCTGGCTCAGCGCGCGCACCGACGGCAGACGCTCGCCGCTGCGATACAGCCCTTGTTCAATGCGTTCTGCCAGAAGGTTGGCGAGGTGTTGATAGCGCGTCATGCTGTATCCTTTATTTTCACCATACAGATTGTTAAACCAGTACAGATTGCCGCAAAAAACGGCATGCAGATACCGTTTTAGCGGATCTGTATGTTAAACAAAAGTTGTTTTTGCATCTGTATTGCGCAGGCCGATTTCCAGGATGATAACCCCACTGGCACAGTGAGGAGAGCATCATGGAATTCTACGAGAACCGTTCAAAACGTCCGTTCGTCGTATTTGTCTGGATCGGCAAAACGATCCGCAACTGGTATCGCATCAACCGGACCCGCCGCATCCTGAGCCAGATGAGCGACGAGCAGCTCAGGGACGTAGGGTTATCGCGACATGATGTATAACGCGGATCGTAGGCCGGGTAAGGCGCCGCCGCCCGGCGATGTTCAGCTCAACAGTTCAAGCGTCTGCCGTTTCGGCCTTTCCAGTAAATCCACCGCCTCCTGATACGTCCGCACGTTGTTATAGCCCATCACCAGCCCGTAGCGTTTGCCCGAGCCGCGATACCACGCTGAGAGGGCATTTACCTGGAGCTGGTGTTCCTGCCAGCAGCGGGCGATCTCCCGGTCCGCGCTTCCCTTTGCGAGGAACGCGACAATATGCATCCCGCCGTCGTTTTGTTCGGTGAAGAACAGGTCACCATAGACCTCACGCAGGGCGGCTATCATCCAGTCGCGGCGGGTCTGATAGAGGGCACGCATCTTCTTGAGGTGGCGAAAAAAATGCCCCTCGTTGAGAAACGCGGTGAGGATCTTTTGCGTCAGCACCGGCTGGCCGCTGGTGAGGATGTCCGCGCAGTCGGTAAACGCGTCGACAGTGCTGGCGGGCATCACCACGTAGCCCATGCGCAGCGACGGCATGATGGTTTTACTGAAGGTGCCCATAAAGATCACCCGGTCGTGCTGGTCGAGGCTTTTCAGCGACGGCAGCACCTTGCGGGTGTAGTGAAACTCTCCGTCGTAATCGTCTTCGACGATCCACGCCTCGTTCTGGCTGGCCCAGTCGAGCAGCTGCTGCTTGCGCGGCAGGGAGAGCGTTACCGCCAGCGGGCTCTGGTGCGACGGGGTGACAATGGCGAAGCGGGCATCGGGGTGATTGCGCAGCAGGTAGTCCGTATCCATCCCTGCGCGATCGACCGGCACAGTGTGCAGGCGGGGCACAATCCGCTTGAGCAGTTGCTGGCCCATAAAATAGCCCGGATCTTCAAACACCACCTTGTCGCTGCGGCTGGCGAGCGTGTCGAGGATCAGGCGCAGGCTGCCGCTGTAGCCGCTGGTAATCAGCACCTGTTCCGCGGTGCAGGATAACCCGCGCGAGATATTCAGGTAGCGGGCAATCGCCTCGCGCAGCGGATACCAGCCCAGCACCGGCGGATTGAGCATTTCATCCTGACGCATGGCGCGCGTCGCCTGGCCCGCCAGCAGCAGCCATTTTTTGTAGGGGAAGCTGTCGAGCGCGGGAATGCCGGGGCGCAGAAAACCGGCCCGTTCGCGCTGGCTAATCAACGACGGTGGCAGCGTGCCGGTCGCTTGTTCTGCGGGGGCGTTTTGCGTGGGCAGCAGAAGATCCGGGTTCACCCGCGTCCCGCGCGCGCCCTGGCTTACCAGATACCCTTCTCCCGTCAGAATGGCATAGGCCGTTTCAACGGTTTTTCGCGCGACCTTCAGCTCTTCCGCCAGCACGCGGATGGCAGGCACCTTGTCGCCGGGCTTCAGGACGCCGCGCGTGATGTTATCGCGGTAGCGGGTATAAATCTCGTGATAGCCCGGCTTCATGTCCTACCTCATTTCATGTTTTTTGTGTCTTTTTACTATGTCATTAACGGCGTAGATTTGCCTCATCGCATGACAAAAACGGCAAAAAAAGAGGAAAGACAATGAGCACTCGCGTAAACCACCACAAAGCCACACCTGCACTCGCCAACGCGCTTTCCGCGCTGAGCATGGAAGTGGCGAAAACCTCCATTGACCCGGCGCTGAAGCACCTGATCGACATCCGCGTGTCGCAGCTGAACGGCTGTACCTTCTGCCTGGATATGCATTCGAAAGAGGCCAAAATTGCCGGCGAGCGCGAGCTGCGCCTGTACCATCTGGCGGCGTGGCGTGAATCCCCGCTGTTCAGCGCCCGCGAGAAAGCCGCGCTGGCCTTCACCGAAGCGCTGACCCAGATTGGCGTACACGGGGTGAGCGACGCGCTGTACCGCAGCGTGGCGGAGCACTTCTCGGACGTGGAGATTTCAGAGCTGAACTTCGCCATTGTCGCGATCAACGCCTGGAACCGCCTGGGCATTACTTCCCGCATGGAGCCGGGCTCGCTGGATGCGGCATATGGGCTGAATAAGGCTAACCTGGAATAATCCCGATAACGTTGCGCTTACCGGGCCTGCAAAACACCGTAGGCCGGATAAGCGCAGCGCCATCCGGCAAACACTTCGCTCCATACCGAAGCATCCACATCATTAGTCCTGCATTCTCTCCATAACATCACAACGGAGAGACCTTCATGATCGCAGTCATTTTCGAAGCCAAAGCCGCGCCGGCGCATCAGGCGCGCTATTTGCAGCTCGCGGCCGAACTTAAACCCCTGCTGGCGGATGTTGACGGCTTTATCGATATCGAACGTTTCCAGAGCCTGACCACCGGCGGAAAAACTCTCTCGCTCTCATGGTGGCGGGACGAAGAGGCTATCCGCAACTGGAAGCAGAACGTTTTTCATCAGGCCGCGCAGGCGGAAGGCCAGGAGTCGATTTTCTCTTTCTACCGTATTCGCGTGGCGCAGCTGGTGCGGGAGTACAGTTCCGAAACCGGAGGACACACGCATGTATGACGTTCATGTGGTTTTCAACGACGGGCCCGGCGAGCTGGCGCGCTTTGGACAGCTGTTAGGGCGCAACGACGTGGGGCTTGAGGGGGGCGGCGTTTTCGGTACGGAAGCCCATTTTCTGGTGGAGGACGGGGAAAAAGCCCGCCGCGTGCTGATGCAGGCCGGGTTTACCGTGCAGGCGGTGCGCAGGCCGATTATCAGAAAACTCATGCAGGAGCGCCCCGGCGAGCTGGGTGAAATTGCGGCGGCGCTGGCAGCGCGCGGCGTGTCTATCCTTACTCAGTACAGCGACCATGCGAATCACCTTATTCTGCTGACGGATGATGATAAGCTGGCCGCAAAGATCACCGAGTCCTGGGCAACATATGTTAAAAACGAGCCAACCTCCTGAGAACAGTGCGGCGCTGGAACAGGCCATTGCGGCGGTGGCGGCGGCAATGGCCGATCCGTCGCGCGTGAAAATGCTCTGTGCGTTGATGGACGGGCGGGCATGGACCGCGACCGAACTGAGCACCGCGGCGGACGTTGCGCCGTCGACCGCCAGCGGGCATCTCGCCCGGCTTGTGGACGGTAAACTGATTACCTGTCTGTCTCAGGGGCGGCATCGCTACTATCGCCTGGCGGGGCACGACGTGGCGGAGTTAGTCGAGCAGATGATGGGGCTTTCCTGGCGCCGCATTGCGCCGCCGGAAACCACCGCGCCGAAGGCCATGCGGGAGGCGCGGACCTGCTACGACCATCTGGCGGGCGCGGTGGCGGTAAAGATCTACGATTTCATGCAGGCGGAAGGCTGGCTGGAGGCAGACGGTTCAGCGCTCACGCCGTATGGTCGGGAGCAGTTTCTGACGCTCGGCGTTTCGTTGAACGCTCACCCGCGCCGCAAAGTCTGCTGCGCCTGCCTGGACTGGAGCGAGCGGCGGTTTCATCTCGGAGGCGAAGCCGGCGCGGCGCTGCTTATTTATCTGGAAAGCAAAGGGTGGATCCAGCGGGTGGCGGGGTACAGGGAGGTGGTGGTAACGGTGTCGGGGAAACGTGCCGTTCAGAGACTTTTTAGCCGCTAAGCTCCGCTGCGGGCTGATGCCCTCACCCCGGCCCTCTCCCACAGGGAGAGGGAGAATGTCATTTTCGCAATTCCTGCGCTTTAACTTCTCGTTTCTTGATACTTACCCTGATAACTATTATCGTAATGGCGTATTACGAGAGGATTCCCCATGCGTGAAGAAGATCTGTTTAGCCGCAGGCCGATGGGCATGCGGATGGCGATGATCGTGCGTCAGTGGCGCGCCGTCATCGACGACGCCATTCTCGACACCGGGCTAACCCAGTCGAGCTGGACGGTGATGATGCAGCTTCATCAGCTTGGGGATAACGTCTCGGTCAGCGAGCTGGCGGAAGTGCAGGGTATCGAACTGCCCCCGCTGATGCGCACGCTGACGCAGCTGGAAAAGCAGGGTTATCTGCTGCGCACCGTCTCGCCATACGACAAGCGTATCCGGCTGCTGACGCTGACGCCCGAGGGCAAAGCCATCCTTGAAAGGCTTACTCAGGTGATCGAGACGTTTCAGGCGCGCGTATCGCAAAACATTGCGCCGGAACATATCGACATTTTCAGCGCCACACTCAATCAAATCGCCTGCAATTTGCGGACAATCCGCGAAGAAGATAATAAGACCGAAAAATAATGACTCCTGAACAAAAGTTTGCCCGCTGGGTAAGGGTGAGTATTGCCTCTTTCCTGCTGATGTTTGTCTACTTTATCGTCGCGGATATCTGGATCCCGCTGACGCCGGATTCCACCGTGATGCGCGTGGTGACCCCGGTGTCCGCGCGCGTCTCTGGCTATGTGGCGGCGGTACATGTCCACAATAACAGTCAGGTCAAGAAAGGCGATCTGCTGTTTGAGCTCGACCCCACGCCGTTTCGCAATAAGGTCGAAGCGGCGCAAATCGCGCTGGAGCAGGCGCGTCTGTCTAACGATCAGCTTGACGCGCAGATCGCCGCGGCGCAGGCCAGCCTGAAAACCGCCGTGCTGACGGCGCGTAACGACAAGGTGACCTTCGACCGCTACCAGAAACTGAGCACCTTGCAGAACGTGTCGCAGGCGGATCTGGATAAAGTCCGCACCACCTGGCAGAGCAGCGAGCAGTCCGTCAGCTCGATTCAGGCGAATATTCATAACCTGCGCATTCAGCGCGGCGAGCGGGACGAGCACCGTAACGTGACGCTGCAAAAATACCGTAACGCGCTGGATGACGCGGAGCTGAACCTTGGCTGGACGAAGGTCTACGCCGAGGCGGACGGTACGGTCAGTAATTTGCAATTAAGCCCCGGTTTTTACGCCGCGTCCGGTTCGGCCGCGCTGGCGCTGGTGAACACCCAGACCGATATCGTGGCGGATTTCCGCGAGAAGAGCCTGCGTCATACCCACCAGGGGACGGACGCTGCCGTGGTGTTTGACGCCTTCCCGGGGCAGGTCTTCCGCGCCCACGTGACCAGCAGCGACGCGGGGATCCTCGCAGGCCAGGAGGCGGTGAACGGCCAACTCTCTGAACCGGAAACGTCCAACCGCTGGGTGCGTGATGCCCAGCGTATGCGCATTCACGTGGCGCTGGATGAAGCCTTACCGAAGCCGCTGCCGACCGGCGCGCGCGCCACCGTGCAGCTCTATAATAGCGAAGGGCCGTTTGCGCGATTCTTCTCCGGGATGCAAATTCATCTGGTGAGCCTGCTTCACTATGTCTATTAGCACCCTGGCGCGGGTCTTTACCCCGCACGGCAACATTGTCTACACGGCAAATGACTTTCGCCAGACCCTGCGCATCGTCTTCGCCGGGATGATTGCGCTGAGCATTTCGAGCTTCTACAACACCAGCTACGGCGTGTTTTTCGTGGTCTACCCGATCATGCTCCTCTCGCTGGTGCCGGTATTTAACCGCCACGTGGCGAAGCAGTTTATCTTCAGCGCATCGCTGAACTGCGTCGAAATGGTGATTATCATCGGCTATTTATCGCAATGGCCGGTCATTATGACGCTGGTGGTGTTCGCCCTGTACGTGATGCGTTTTCGCTTTATGAGCAAGGGGCCGCTGTTCCTGTTCGGTTCAATGGGCGTGGTATGCCAGAGCGTGATGCTCAACTTTATGAGCTACCCCACCACTAACTGGCACACGCTTTTGTTCTCTAACATCGAAGCGAGCGTGATGGCGGTGTGTCTGAGCGCGCTGATGAATTACCTGCTGCCGGACGTTGAGCCGCGTAAGCCGCCGCCGCTGATCGAGAAAAACGATGCCCGCGTGCGCCACGAGTCGCTGCTCTCCGGCACCGTGGCGACGCTTATTTTCGTGGTTTTCCAGATAAGCGATCTCAGCGATTCCCTGTCGGCGCTGATGGCGGGCATTCTGATCCTGTTCCCGATGCACTATCGCGGCTCGGTGATCAGTTCTATCTGGCGCGTGGTCGGCGTGGTGCTGGGGTGTCTCTATATCCTTGTCGTTCAGCTTATTCTGTACGATCACAGCAGCCATATGCTGCTGATGATGCCGCTTATCGGCCTTGGGCTGGCGTTTGGGGCACGTCTGCACGTGATGGAGAAGGTCGGCGCCGGGGTAGGCTTCGCCAGTATTACCACCATCGGCATCATGTTCGGACAGAACATGCACCCGGACAGCGACCTGGTGTTCAGCGATCTGTACCGCATCACCTCCGTCACCTTCGCGCTGGTGGTCACCCTGACGATGGTCTTTCTGATGCATCTGATCCTGAACCGCTTCGAGGCGACACGCTACGTTATCGCGCCGCCAAAAGCGGATTAGTGCGCCAGCACGGCGGGCAGTTGCGAGAGTAAAAACAGGATCAGGCCAATTGTCCCGCCCACTAATGTGCCGTTGACGCGGATAAACTGTAGATCTTTGCCTATGTTAAGCTCGATCTGGCGTGACATATCTTTGGCGTCCCAGCTTTTCACCGTGTCGCTGATATGGCGCGTCAGGAACGCCGCAAAATCCGGCGCGACGCGGTGCGCCGCCTGTTCCAGATGCTCGTTCAGCGACGCGCGCAGGCTGGCATCATTCGACAGCGTCTCACCAAACCACAGCCCGGCGTTGGCAATGCGCTGCTTCACGCGCGAGTCCTCGCTTTGCATATCCGCCTTTAGCCACTGGCGAAGGTCGGCCCACATTTCACCCAGATAACGGTTAAACGCTTCATCATTCTTCAGATAGTGCTTGATGTTGTCGGCTTTGGCCGCCATCTCCGGGTCGTTTTTCAGGTTGTCGATAAGCTTCAGCGTGGCGCGATCAAATGCCCGGCGGATCTGGTGCGTGCGGTCGTGGCTGATATCGTCCAGCAGCGTGTTAACCGCGTTCGACACCATCTCTGCGCTCTGATCGCCCAGCCACTCGGTGGGCAGCACCATTGCCTTGCGGGGGTGCTCGGTCTTCAGCCAGTGGACAATCTGGTCAGAGATAAACTCCCGCGTGCTTTCCCGCTGAATCAGCGTAATCAGGCGGTTGATGATGGCGTCCAGCAGCACCTGATGGCGGTTGTTTTTAGTCATGCTTTCCAGCATCACGGCGCTGGTTTCGGTGAAATCGACCTTGTCGATAGCCTTATGCACCGCGCGTTTGAGCAGGCGCTGAATGCGCCCGTCGTCGGTCAGCTCAAGAAAACCGCTCATCACCTGCATCAGATGCAGCCCGACGCGCTGGGCGTTGTCGGGCTTGCTGAACCAGGCACCGATCATCTGCGCCGGCTCGTAGCGGCGAATTAACGCGACCAGCGACTGGGTATCCAGAAACTTCTCCTGCACGAACTGGCCGAGATTGTCGCCAATCCGGTCTTTATTGCGCGGGATGATTGCCGTATGGCGTGAAATGAACGGAATGGGCACCCTGCGAAACAGCGCGACGACGGCAAACCAGTCCGCCAGCGCGCCGACCATCGCCGCCTCGGCAATGGCCTTCACGCCGCGTACCCAGAAGGTCTGCGGCAGAAACAGGGTGGTGATAAAGGCCGCAGCGGCAATCAGCAGCAGCGACAGCGCAAGAAGCTTGGCGCGTTTGAGTTCAGCTATTTTTTCCATGGGTTAAGGATAGAGGTAAGTGAACCAAAAGTGCAAAGCTGGTGTAAGCGAGAGGGAGACGCATTCTCTGCGTGAACAGACGGCTTCTATATAAAAAGTATATACATTAAAATTATCTATTATTAATTTTTCTATATTTTTTGTGCTTATTTATTTTCGGGCATAAGGTTTTGTGACCATCGTAGTCATTTTAACGCTCTTGTTAGCCATAAGATAAAGGACTATTCATGAAAGGAGACGGTATTAATGACATGGGAGTATAAAGTTTCGACAGGGGTGTTGAGTCATAATGGTGTGTTTGTCGCTAACTGCTACAGCGGTGCGGGTGAATCGAAAGATAAGCCAGAGTGTGAAAGTCAACGAAACAGAGGCCCCATTCCCAGAGGTATTTATTTTATTGCCGGATGGAATAATCATAAAAGTGCAGAGGCGATTATCCTTGAGCCTATAGCGGGGACCAATACCTTTGGTAGGGATCATTTTCAAATACATGGTGATAAAAAAGGTCAGCCGCCAGGTTCTGCATCAGCAGGTTGCATCATTATGAACGGTCAGGACAAGCGTCATATGATTTATGATTCGGGTGATACAATTCTGGTGGTGCGATGATGAAGTATATTATTGCACTATTGTTCTTGTGCTTACCGGTGGGTTTATTTGCCAAAAACCACACTCCTGAACAGATCTTGCAGATGATAAACGGTAAAGGCGCCATGTCTGTTGTAGCGGAACTGGATTCAAATGATACGGGTGAGTCGGAATGGTGGAATCATGTCATACCAGAGATAAGTAAAGGAACTCAGGCATGGTTAGCTGTCGCGAGTGCCCTTGAACCCGGCGTGGATGCCAGTACGGCTGAAGATCTAAAGGCGGCGCTTTCAAATGCTATCCCACATAACCCTTCGGGCGTTTTGGCAATCTTAAAAGATGATAGACCTTTATTTACTGTTGAACAAATTTGCGCGTTTGCCAATTTCCCTGAAACGGAGGCAGAGAGTAATAAGCTTTTTGTGGATTCAATCAGGGCGATGTTTAAAATAAAAAGCCCTGAGGGTAAAATATGTCTCGCCGTTATGATCGCCACCGTTGAACACTCTGTTCCATTCGATAAGGATAGATAAATGGCTATTCCGGGTTATATGTCATTAACTGACGATGCGGGTAATATCATAAAAGGCAGCGTGAAAGTTAAAGACCGTGAAAATCAGATTGAGGTTTTGGGACTTTATCATAACGTAAGCTATAATTCTGACCTTCATAATGGCAGAGCGTTGAGCAAACGCCAGCATCGTCCCTTTCTTATTGAGAAGGAAATTGATGCCTCCAGCGTTTTTCTCTATAAAGCGCTTAGCACGGGCGGTACACTCAGGAAAGCGACTATCGACCTGTACAGAATCAATGATGCCGGTCAGGAAGAAATCTATTTCACGATAACGCTGGAAGCGGTGAAGGTCGTCACGGTGTTTTCATTAATGCATGACGTGAAAGAGACTTACCATGAAAAACAGGGCCATCTTGAGCTTGTTTTGCTTCGTTATGAAAAGATTACCTGGCATTACCGTGACGGTAACGTTATTCACTCGGATGACTGGGATTATCGGTTAGGGGCTTGATTAACTGGCAACGGGAGAAAAATGGTTTCCCGTTGCCAGGGTGAAATAAATTATGTATTTCAATCTGTCAACCGTGTGATTTGTTTTTTGTTAAAAATAGTAAAGTTCAAATTCTTATAGATTTTCCCTTCACCCCAGTGGTTTGTTGTTGGGCGTACTTTACCGACAACAATAATCTCGTCTTTTGGTTCGAGGTTTTCAAGAAAGGTAGCATCGTTACAAGTTAAACCTGGTGCGAAAAACTCTTTGCTTTTATCCTCATGCTCCAGTGTGCATACCTCTCCTTTGAGGGCGAAGAAATTATTCCTTTCATTATTAATGTGTTCTCGCGCTTTTTTAACCGTTATAAGTATTGCGACTGGATGAGCGATTTTTGCGGCCTTTTTAAAAAGAATGGGATAACGGTTTTCATCATAGAAAAAGTCATTCCAGCTAATTTTCTTGCCGTTATAATCTATCTTTACCAGGTCCGATAGTGTTTTCTTATCGCTGCTTTCCTCTATTTTTGCTCTGATTTTGGCAATGCCTGTAGCCGTGTTAAAGTAATCAGCGAGATGTTTTTCTGTTTTCTTATATCGAATTCGCTTGCGTGCTTTCTCTTCCGGATCGGATCCTTCCTCTAATGTTAAAGTGGATTTTCTTAGAGCGGCACTGGCTTCAATAAGGACGTTCATTCGGAAGATAAACGCTGAATCTTGCGCTTCGAGGAGAAGTTTTCTGTCTTCAATATTCTGTGAATGGGCTACAAGAGAAGTAATCGCTGATTTGACGCTGTTTTTGCAATTGAATGCGTGTTCCTCATTTTTCTGTAAACGTAAAAAAGCTGAAATGTTCTTGCCGTTACGTTTGTGCGCCTTGACCCAGCTGATTTTAGCGGGGCAGAACTCACATATCAGCCCCTCTCTATTGCTCTCTTTAATATCTTTTACAGGAATGCAGGAGTGTACATTGCGCTCATCACGCGCGTAAAACATTTTTAATCCTTCGGCCATGATATGCTCCTTATAATCCTTGTTGCATCGGAAGAACAGTCTTTGCCAAAATCAGTTGACATATTACACTTTTATCGAGTCCATATTTTGTTTAAAATTTTCTGCCTGCATTAATACCCCCAGATAGACCTCGTCGTTTGCTACAGGAGGGAACTTATGTTTATGCAGTAAAAGAATCAACTCAACTTTAAGTTTGGCTTTGATATCATCACGCTTGCTCCAGTCTGGATACTTCGACGTGTTATCAACGACTGCTTTCATCTCTTTTGCAAGCGCCAGCATCTTATCGTCTTCATAGGTAAACTGATACTTGTCACGCATATGTGCCAGGATGTCATAAAATGCTTTCTCTTCGATATCAATTCCCAAATCTGCATAAGTGCCCATTTCGGTTTTAATATCATAAATAATGTCGGTCATTTCCTGACTGAAGTGATCAAACTCTTCACCGTTCAGCACGTCGTCTTCACGGCGCTCGTTATATTTATCCATGATGGACTGGAAGCGGCGAGTGAAGTTGATCCCCTGAAGCTGATTAATTTTTTTAAAGTCACTGATGGCTTTCTCCAGCAGTTTCTGGAGAAGCTGGATCTTTGTTGCGGGCAGCTTGATCTTATTAATACGCGCCAGATAGTGTTCGTCGAAAATATCGATCGATTCCGCTTTCTTATCGCCCAGGAAAAATAGCTCTTCCACGCCATCTGCCTTTAATGCGTCAGAAATCATCTCTCGCACGCGGGCGTTCATCTGGGTAACGTCAGGAGCATCGCCTTTAGTCAGCTTAAAGACGATGGAGCGCACGGCAAGATAGAAATGGATACGATCTCGCTCAGCCTGCGATAACGTCTCGCTGCCGCAGCAGACATCGTAGGCCGCCTTCAGGCGCTTCACTAGCCCCATAAATCGACGTTCAATTTTCTGGGTACGCAAGACAAATTCTGCCGCCAGATTCAAACATGCCAGCTGAGCCTGGGGCTCTCCCGTAAAGTAAGCGCGGCAGTCGAAATCGTGGAAAACTTGCGACAGAAGGTCGAGATGATTCTTTACCTCAATGACCGACTGCTGAATGTCCTCAAAGTTGGTGGCGTCAATGCGGGAATACATCGCCAGTGCCTGGTTCATCTGGCGCTTGATGCCGATATAGTCCACCACCAGGCCTTTGCTTTTTCCTTCCAGCTTGCGGTTAACACGGGATATGGTCTGGATCAGGTTATGTTTTTGCAGCGGCTTATCGATATAGATAGTGTCCAGTTCCGGGACGTCGAAACCGGTGAGCCACATATCGACCACAATAGCGATTTTGAAATTCGACTTCGCATTTTTGAACTGTTTATCCAGTTCTTTACGATACTCTTTGCTGCCCAGCAGGTCGTACAGTTTGGCATCATCGTCTTTACCTCGCGTCATCACCATCTTGACCATTTCGGACGGTGGCAGCTCTTTCTGCTCCTGCTCGGTAAGCACAACCCCTTCAGGGGCCTGTTTGACCTCAAACCACGCCGGACGACAGTCTTTTAACTGACGATACAAATCCCAGGCAATTTCCCGGCTGGCGCAGACAAACATTGCCTTACCTTTCACCGTTGAGCCTTCAGCGACGCGCTTTTCATAATGTTTGGCAAAATCTTCCGCCAGCGCCTTCAGGCGATCCTCATCACCGAGGATCGCATTCATGGTAGCGCTGGCTTTTTTACTTTCATCGATTTGCCACTCATTGGTGCCCGCATTAGCGCACTCTTCGTAATATTTCTCTACCTCTTCCAGCTTGCTGGCATCCAGGATCACTTTTGCAGCACGGCCTTCATAGACGATGCGTACCGTGATCTCATCCTGAACGGATTCTGTCATGGTGTAGCTGTCCACTACCGCGCCGAAGACATCCAGCGTAGCGTCTACAGGCGTACCGGTGAAACCGACATAGGTGGCCGCTGGCAGCGAGTCGTGCAGATATTTGGCGAAGCCCCAGGTCTTGCGTACCTTGCCGCTCTCTTTATCGACGATCACTTTCTGATCAAGATTGATCTGGCTGCGGTGCGCTTCGTCAGAGATACAAATGACGTTGTTTCGCTCGGAGAGCAATTCGGTGTCTTCAGTAAATTTATGGATGGTGGTCAGGAATACGCCGCCGCTATTACGACCGGCAAGCTTTTCCCGCAGATCGTCGCGGCTGGTGACGGGCTCCACGGTATCGTCACCGATATAATTTTTGGCATTACACATCTGCGTGGAGAGCTGATCGTCCAGATCGGTACGGTCAGTGATTAGCACGATGGTCGGGCTGGAAAACTCGACGCTTTTCATCAGCAGGCGGGTTAAGAACTGCATGGTGTAGCTCTTACCGCAGCCCGTGGCGCCAAAGTAGGTGCCGCCTTTACCGTTGCCGTAAGGTTTACGCGCTCGCTCAATGCTGTAGTAGATTTTGCGCGCGGCATAGTACTGCGGATAGCGGCAGCAGATTTTCACTTCGTGTTTGGCTTTATCCGGAAAGCAGATAAAGTTTTTAATCACATCCAGCAGGCGAACTGGGTGAAATAGTCCGTGAATCATTGAATGCAGGGAAGGGATGCCGTCCTGCTCGCGGTTTTCATTACCGGTGACTTTACGCCAGGAGTAGAAATATTCATACGGCGCGAACAGGTTGCCCATACGGTTATTCACGCCGTCGCTGATGATGCACAGCGCGTTAAAGACAAACAGCTGCGGAATATCGCGACGATAGCGGGTACAGAGCTGCTTATACGCATCGCCAATATTGGCTTCCTGCTCGCGAACCGCGCTTTTAAATTCAAACACCACCAACGGCAGGCCATTGATATAGAGAATGCCGTCCGGAATACGCGGCTGGTTTTCTTTACCGGTGATGGTCAGTTGGTTAACGATCTTAATGCGGTTCAACGGCTGGATAAGATAGCTTGCAGGCGTTTCAGCAGCCTGTTGCAGTGGTACTTCTTCGCTATCGAATAGCTCACGCAGCGCGGCGGGCAGGTGCCGGGTATCGAGCAGTTCGATATAGAGATCTTTCTGCTGACGATCGTTGCGTTTAAACAGGAAGCCATTAGCCAGCCAGGTGCAAAAGATTTTATTGCTTTCGTAGAGATCGGAAGCGGGCAGGGTAGTGAACTGTTTAATCAGTCGCTGGATTTCGTCTTCCGTTATACCGTCAGCCTGATAGCGAGCAGCGAGATAATGGCGGAGATCCTCTTCAATAATCACCTGATCGAGGCTGGAACGTGGCACATTGTCGCCAGTCAGGTGCTGGTAACCCTGCTTCTGTAACAGTTCAATTATTGCCTGTTCTAACTTCGCTTCACTGAATGAGAGATGCATATCCCGCTCCGGCCCTGGCTGGTTTTCTGGTAAGGGTTTCTGTAATAAGAGAAAACCTTACCAGAAAGCCCCTGATTTTACAGGGGCAAAAATGCATTATGCGGCTTCGGTTTGTTTGATGAGGTCGGGGAGATCCTCCAGGGACAGTTCGCCGGAGATGAGTTTGGGGAGCAGGGTGTCGCGGAGGTTTGTTAAGATATTATTTTCAGACGAATTAGAAAACCATTTTATAAATAATGGGGCTACATTGTCTTCAAATGTAGTAATTATCGAATTTGATGGGCGTATAAATTTTGTTGAGGATATAATTAATTTATTAAGATTCTGTTGCGCTGAACCTGTAGCTTTTGAAGCCAATTCATCAGCTTTATAGTTGACAAAATTATAGACATAGAATGGGTGTTTTTCTGAATGCAATGCACAACATGCTTGATTAGCTGTCATTTTATCGCCAATAATACACACTTCTCCCGCAGTTGCACCGTACATTGCAACGACGGTTGTATACTTTTTCCATAATTTCGCTGAGCTATGCAGTAACCCAGTTTCTGTAATTTTTTCTTTTGTGTCTAAGACTATTTTACCTTTCACTTCACCAGATGAAAGCCATTTAATTGTACCATCATCCCAGAATGATGTTTCCTTTCTTGACGGTGTTCCTCCACTCTGAATAAAATCACAGAATGAATCAAAAGTTTCACTTTTCCAACCTTTCGGCACCCAGCCTAGCTCTGTTTCTTCAAATTCAGCCGGGAACAGAACACGAATATCCGCCGGAAGTGGTTTGAAATCTGCACTATTGCGTACTTTTTGACGCAGTTCGGCACGAGATTGCAGCGCTTCCGGGATTGATTTTCCCGCATCCAGTGCGTTATCAATCACAGGGTCGAAATCCACAAACCAAGATTTGAACAGGGTTTGGGACATTTGTTCCAGGGTTTGGTTGATTGAATTATTCAAACTTATATTTTTATCAATAGATAACAAATTTGCAGCAATCTTTCGCTGAATGCTTAGACCCGGCAATGGTATTTTTAATGCTTTGATATTAGGGATTCTAATATTACTTACCGTTGTTCCAGTACCTTCATTCCAGCTAATTTGATTCTGAATATAAGAACTTTGAATTGTATATAGTAGATACTCTGGTAAGACCTGAGTTATATCTGCTCGTATCAATACCATTCTTTGTCCAAGGCAACATTTTAATCCTTTTGGGATAATACAGACTTCTCCCATTGGTGCTTCTCTGGTCAGAACTATGTCATTTTCAGAAGGAATAGCTCTTTTGATACGATCAAGATAACCCTCTTCCGTTGTAAAACTAGGGGTTGTCAAATCTAAAGCACCATTTCGGATATTATTGCTTCTGAGTACAATAACTCCTGAATCTGTCCATTCTGGTGTTGAGTGAGGGCAGTCGATAATTAATGTTGTAATTTCATCCAAGCGAAACTCAGGCCACTTATTCCCCATAACCCAGCGCCTCCAGGTTCTGGCGAATCGCCTTATCCAGTTCTTCCGCCTGCTTCATTTGTTCAAATAACGTCTTCGACAATTCACTCATTTTGGTTTCAAACGCCACGCCGTCATCTTCCTGCTCGGCAGCACCGACGTAGCGGCCCGGCGTCAACACATAGTCGTTAGCCTTGATCTCTTCAATTGTCGCAACCTTGCAGAACCCGGCCTGGTCTTCGTACTGCGCCAGCTTACTATCACCGCGCTTAACGCGTTCGGCCAGCTCTTCCGGCGTGCTGCGCCACGAATGGTAGGTATCGGCGATGGTGGAGATATCGTCCGCCGTCAGCTCTTTGATGGTGCGGTTCATCATGGTGCCGAGGTTACGCGCATCCATAAACAACGTTTCGCCCTGACGGTTACGATAGCCTTTAGCCGGATCGGCAGCCTTCGATTTGGTCATAAACCACAGGCAGACCGGGATCTGCGTGGTATAGAACAGCTGGCCGGGCAGGGCGATCATGCAGTCGATCAGATCGTTTTCGATCATCTGCGCGCGGATCTCGCCTTCGCCGCTGGTATTGGAACTCATCGAACCGTTCGCCAGCACAAAACCGGCAGTACCGTTGGCCGACAGCTTGGAGAGCATATGCAAAATCCAGCCGTAGTTGGCGTTACCGGTTGGCGGAGTACGGTAGCCTGCAAAGCGCGGATCGTTGGTCAGCTCGGCGTCGTTACGCCAGTCTTTCAGGTTAAACGGCGGGTTTGCCAGAATGTAGTCGGCTTTTAAATCCGGGTGTTGGTCGCTGAAGAAGGTGTCCGCCGGGCGCTCGCCAAGGTTGGCGGACAGGCCGCGAATCGCGAGGTTCATCTTCGCCAGCTTATAGGTGGTGGCCGTCAGCTCCTGACCGTACAGGGCGATATCGCGGCTTTTCCCCTGATGGCTTTCAACGAACTTCACAGACTGCACAAACATCCCCGCCGAGCCGCAGCATGGGTCATAGATTTTGCCCTGGAACGGTTCGAGCATTTCGGTCAGCAGCGTCACCACGCATTTTGGCGTATAGAACTCACCGCCGCCTTTGCCTTCGGTGGCGGCAAATTTGCCTAGGAAGTATTCGTACACGCGGCCGACCAGGTCTTCTTTCGACAGCGCTTCAACGTCGGTTTCATGCGCCAGCGTTTCGATGTTGTCGATAGTGTCGATCAGCGATGCCAGCTTCTTGGTCTCCAGATCCTGACGGCTGAAGTAGTTATCCGGCAGCGCGCCTTTCAGCGTCGGGTTGCGCTTCTCAATAGTAGAAAGGGCATCATCAATCAGGACGGCGAGATTATCCTGTTTGGCGTTCTGTTTGATGAACGACCAGCGCGCCTTTTCCGGCAGGTAGAAGATATTGTCCTGCTGATAGAAGACCTCCATTTCCAGGAAGTCTTCCTGGCCTTCGTCCTTCATTTTTTGACGACGGGCCTCGAACTTATCGCTGATAAATTTCAGGAACACGAGGCTCAGTACAACGTGTTTGTACTCGGAGGATTCAACGCTACCGCGAAGCTGGTTCGCGGTATCCCATAATGTGTCTTCAAAGCCTTTCTTTGCTTTGGCTTTTTTTGTTGGTGCTTTGGCCATGATGAACTCAATCAGGAAAAATTTGGCGTCTATTGTAGCGATTAAGACGTTAAATTTCGCCTTTTAATCCCTCTTCCAGCTCATCAAAAAGCTGTAAATCCACATCCAGCAGCTCGACCGCGTTGCTGCGTCGAATGCCAACATTATTCTCAATCAGCAGTTCAAGCAGCCGGTCACCATCTATCAAGGTAATAGGAGCCGCACCGGGATGCAGAGCCGCTTTTTCACAGTTCCCGGCAAAACGCCCGGTGGTGATCAGTGTGCCCCGGATCGCGCTGTGATAAGGCAACGCACCGCGTAACTGGTCGATAACAGGACGGGTAATATTGCTCTGCATACGCTTAACCTGCACCACTTCCGTAATAGTGGTAATGCCCACCTGTACTCTGCCGACGACGTCGACGCCCTTATCGCCCGACGCTTTGGTCACTTCCACCTGTTCATAACCCATTGCCTCCAGAAGTTGACCAATCAAATGCTCGAACTTGTAGGGATTCATGGTGCTGATTTGTTCGCGAAGCTGCTCTTTTTGCTGATGGTTATAGCGCTTAACCGCGTCCAGAAGTTCTTTTCGCGGATCGGCTTTACGGGCCGGTAAGGCATTCGCTAACCATGCCCGGCCTTTATCGGTGATGTAGTAACTCATCCCTTCACGGGCGACCATATCGCGATCGATCAGGTTATAGAGGCGCGAGTAGAGCGTGCTTTTGATGGAGCTGGTAGAAGCGAACTTTGAATGCTGGTGTAAAAAAGCCTGCCATTCCGGGAGTAAGTCAGCACGACGGGACATTTCACGTCCCGCCAGGAGTTCAAGAAGTTGCAGTAACCCTTCTTTATCGTCCAGCGTGCGTAGTATGGCGTCATCATCATTCAGGAATAATTGTCCGCGCTCGGTAGGTACCCAGGTATCTTTCGGCGTCGTTTCCATCAGTTCGAAAACAGAAGAGTTCAGAAACAAATAGCTACCGTAACTATGGCGCGGATTGAGGATGTGATTATCCTGATTCCAGATCCGCAGCGCGATCTCAGCATCTTCGCCTTTCAGGCGTTCGTTGATCCACATATCTGGTTCGGACCAGTCAACCGGGTTTTGCGGCGTGCCGGTTTGTTCCTGAATCGCACTGATCATGTTACGTACAGAATTCACTGAATAGCCGGAGACGGCTTATATCATTGCCTGAACCTGCGCATAGGTTGGAAAAAGTGGCGTAATGACTTTGTAATTTTTCACGTTGTTCCCTTAACGATTGCTGTGGCGTTAGCTTGCCACGTCAGGGAAGAAATACTAATAGCTAAGTCACTTATTTTGTAAGGTAATAAAGGCGTTGCTCTCTATAGGGGCAACACACTATTTACCAGCAGCCGCCACAGCACCCACCCACCAAACCCCATCAGCACCACGCCCGCCGTGCGCTCAATCCACCACAGCGAAAGGCTAAGCTTCTGTTGCACCGCCGATAGCCCCATCATCGATACCAGAGCCAGATCCCACACCAGCACCACCGTCACCATCCAGACGCCGCACGTTGTCTGCTGAAGCAGCGTGACGTCCGGACCGAGTAACGCCGTCATCAGCGCCAGGTAGAACAGCGCATTTTTCGGATTTAACAGCGCCGACCCCAGCCCCAGCAGGATCTGCTTCATCAGAGAAGGGCACCGCTGTCGGGTTTCTGCAAGCGCCAGCGCCTGCGGTTGGCTACGCACCAGATGCGAGCCGATCCACAGCAGATACAGCGCCCCGCAAAGCTCTATCAGCGTAAACAGCCAGGCAAACTGGCGCAGTGCGCTCCAGCCGATAATCACCAGTAAGATATACAGCCCGTTACCCGCGGCGATACCGAAGCACAACCCGGCGCTGCCGCGCAGTCGGTAGCGCGCGGCGTAGCCCACCAGCAGGAAGAAGTCCGGGCCCGGGCTTAACAGGGCGACAAAATGCGCCAGCGCCAGGGCGAGAAAAGCGGAAGGGAAGAACAGTTCCATAGCAACCTCGGTTAACAATCTGAGGTCAGCCTACCGTGATGCAAACGCTATTTATTGTCAGATATTGATCGGCCTGTCGCATACTGACGCGGCGTGGCCGCGGTATAGCTGACAAAGGTCTTATGAAAATGGCTCTGGTCGGCAAACCCGCTCTGGTAGCCGACGTCGGCGATGTCGTCTCCGGCACGCAGCCGCGCTTTGGCGAACTCCACGCGGGAGACGTTGAGAAAGCTGACCGGCGTCAGGCCGGTGTCCTGCCGGAAGGTGCGGATCAGCGTCTCCTTGCGCAGCGAGAATCGTTGGGCTAGTTCGTCAAGCGAAGGCGGAGCGGCCAGGTCGGTAAGAAATGCCTGCTGAAGGTGCTGACTGGTAGAGCGAAGCGCGTCTGCGTTTTCCACGCAGCGGGGAAGAGCAGAAAGTAGCGTGTCCACGGATGCAGATGACATTGTCTCAACAACATCCAGGTAGCGCTTGAAGAGCGCAGGGTCGCGAATCACCTGGAACGCCAGAGGAAGATCGGTGTCGATATAGAGCATATGATAGCTGCGCGGTTGCCCGTTGACGGGGTTGCAGCTGTGCGGCGCGTAAGCCGGGATGACAATGAGATCGCCGGGGTTCAGGATAGACTCTCTGCCATGACTGACGCAGCAGGTCTGGCCTTCCATAATCGCGCCGATGGAGAGCTGCGGATGACAATGACGTTTGTACGCCCGGGTGCTCTGCCACGTACTGCGCAGCTCAAGACCTGCGGCGCGATGAAATGTCTGGCGGATGTGGCGGGTATCGGTCATAAGAGCTCCAGTGATGAGCTTTTTTTATACCATGTATGCGCCTGCCCTGGCAGCGTCTTACTAAGAACCTTCCGTATATACCCAACTTTACCTTCATAGCCAGTCACATTGACTACCCTTAATACCCTAAGCGGTAAAACAAGGAGATTCGATATGGCTTACCAGACAGTAAATCCTGCCACCAACCAGCTCATCAAAGAATACCCCTCACATACCGACGCGGATGTAGAAGCGGCGCTGAAGGCGGCCGATGCGCTCTATCATTCTGACTGGGCCAAAGGCGACATCAGTCAGCGCCTGCCGGTACTGCATAAGCTTGCCGACCTGATCGACGAGCGCACCGAGGAGCTGGCGAAAATTGCCAGTCAGGAGATGGGTAAGCTCATCGAACAAAGCCGCGGCGAAGTGAAGCTGTGCGCGCAAATTGCCCGCTACTATGCGGACAATGCGAAGCAGTTCCTGGCCCCGGTGAAATATCCGTCTGAACTCGGGGAAGCGTGGGTGGAACATCACCCCATCGGCGTGCTGATGGCCGTAGAGCCGTGGAACTTCCCGTACTATCAGCTGATGCGCGTTCTGGCGCCAAACCTGGCGGCGGGTAACCCGGTGATCGCCAAGCACGCCAGCATCGTGCCGCACTGTGCCGAGACCTTTGCCCATCTGGTACGTGAAGCGGGCGCGCCGGAAGGGGCGTGGACCAACCTGTTTATCTCGTCCGATCAGGTAGCAAACATCATCGCCGACGATCGCGTACAGGGGGCGGCGCTGACCGGTTCTGAAAAAGCGGGTAGCGTGGTTGCGGCGCAGGCAGCGAAGCACATCAAAAAATCGACCCTTGAACTGGGCGGGAACGACGTGTTCGTGGTGCTCGACGATGCGGACCTGGAAAAGGCCGTGAAGATCGGCGTTAACGCGCGGCTTAATAATGCCGGGCAGGTCTGTACCGCAGCGAAGCGCTTTATCCTGCACGAGAGCATCGCAGACGCCTTCCTCGAGAAATTCACCGAGGCGTTTATGCAGGTAAAGATTGGCGATCCGCTGGACGAAAGCACCACGCTGGGGCCGCTGTCGTCGAAAGACGCGCTTGAAACATTGACCAAACAGGTCAACGAGGCGGTGAAAAACGGCGCAACGCTGCACTATGGCGGTAAACCAGTACAGCGTGACGGGAGCTTCTTCGAACCGACGATCCTGACGAATATATCGCGTGAGAACCCGGCGTACTTCGAAGAGTTCTTTGGCCCGGTGGCGCAGATCTACGTAGTGAAAAACGACGACGAGGCGGTTGCTCTGGCGAACGACTCGCACTACGGTCTGGGCGGCGCAGTGTTCAGCCAGGATATCGAGCGCGCGAAGAAAATGGCGTCGCGTATTGAGACCGGGATGGTGTACATCAACTGGCTCACCGATACGGCGGCAGAACTGCCGTTCGGCGGCGTAAAACGCTCGGGTTACGGACGCGAGCTGTCGGACCTGGGGATCAAAGAGTTTGTGAACCAGAAGCTGGTGGTTGTTCGCAAGTAATGTCGGAAATAAAAAAACCTGCCATCCGGCAGGTTTTTTATTAACAGTCTCATCGCCTTTCTTGCCGGGTGGCGCTGCGCTTACCCGGCCTACAATGTGCAATAATTTTACTTTATTGCACCCTTCATTGTAGGCCCGCGCAAGCGTAGCGCCGCCGGGCGAAACGGGCAATCAGTCTTAGAAGGACACGCCGCCGCCAACATATGCGCCGTCAATCAGCGTGTGGTTTGGACGACCGTCTTTGCCATCAACGCTCACGTGGCGGTAGCCCACTTTCAGCGTAACCGGTTTGACCGGGGTCCAGCTTACGCCGCCGTTAGCTTCAACGTAGTTCTTCACGCTGTTGTTCAGGCCGTCTGGCGCAACGTAGCCTTCACCGAATACCCTGATGCTGTCGGTCAGGGCAACGTTCACACCGCCGCCTACCGGGAACGCCACGCCGTTATCGCCTTTCTTCGGGCCAACGTAGAGGGCCTTAGCGCCTGCGTTCAGCATCACCGGGCCGACCTCGAAGTTGTAGCCTGCACCCACGCCACCGGTCGTGGTGCCGTCGTCGGTGTTTTTCAGCCAGTTACCTTCGGTGTACAGACCAGAGGTAGATTTGCCCATTTCCACATTCAGGTTGGTAAAGTTTTTACCCTGCTCAATGCTGCCGCCCATTGCCAGTGCGGAGCCCGATACGGCGGTGAGAGCAGAAAGGATGAGAACGTTAAGCTTTTTCATGAGTGTTTCCTCGTCATCAAATTAATCTGAGGGCACCTTAACAAGGGATGTTTATGACTGCAAATGTGATGGGTATCGCAGTTTTATGCTGTTTTTGTTGGGTTTTTTAATCTTAAATGTTGATGAGATGTTTGTAAGGCAAATCGTCAATCCCCAATCCATTCGCGTTTAGGGAAAGTTTATATTTTTGGCTAAACGTTTAATGAACGAGGCGAAGAAAGCCGTTTGAGATGAATTAATTAAGTTTCTAATAATTTCCAAAAATATTTCAGCTGTCACAGATAAAGACAGAGGTTTACATTTCTGGTGATTGCTATACGTATTTCTTTGCCGATCCGCTGTCGTTACATGTCATTTTTCTGACACGTTTCTTCATTACGTTGTTGGCTTCACTTACTGGATGCTAACAATATGAAAAGAAAAATCATTCCTGTGCTAATCGGTTGTGCGCTCTCTTTCTCTGCTCTGGCGGCACAGCCAACCGCTGAGCGCTACGTCGTCAGCTTCCCTGAGGGCTCGCATGTCAAATACAGCGGTGCGTTTGCCAGCGCGTTTCCGAACGGGCTTCCTGTGGGGGTGGGTTCTGGTTTGCTGTTCACCGGCAAGCAGGGCGATACCCTGACCTTCGCGACCGTGACCGATCGCGGTCCAAACGCCGACGCGCCAAAGAAGGGCAAAAACGAAGCCAAAATTTTTGTTACGCCGGATTTCGCTCCGCTCTTGATGACCATCCGCGTCCAGAACGGCAAAGCGGAGGCCGTCGATGCCCGCCCGCTGCATGATGATAAAGGCGAGATTAACGGCCTGCCGCTGGAAAGCGGCGTGATTGGCTCGACCAATGAAGTGGCGTTCAGCGACACCCTAAACGTGCTCAAAGGCGATAACCGCGGGCTGGATACGGAAGGCATCACGCCGGACGGGAAGGGCGGTTACTGGCTGTGCGATGAGTATGGTCCGTTCCTGATTAATATCGACAGCAAAGGGAAAATTCTCGCGATCCACGGTCCGCAGGCGACGGAAGGTGAGAAATCCATTGCGGGCGGTCTGCCAAACATCATCAAATGGCGCCAGGCGAACCGTGGTTTTGAGGGCCTGACCCGGATGCCGGACGGGCGTATTATCGCCGCCGTGCAAAGCACGCTGGATATCGACGGTAAGAGCAAAAAGCAGGCGCTGTTTACGCGTCTGGTTAGCTTCGATCCGGCGACCGGGAAAACCGCGATGTACGGTTACCCCGTTGACAGCGCAGCCTACAGCAAAAACAGCGACGCTAAAATCGGCGATATCGTGGCGCTGGATAACCACACGATCCTGCTGATTGAACAGGGTGAGGATAAAAACGACGCGATGCGTAACCTCATCTACAAGGTGGATCTGAGCAAAGCGAGCGACCTGACCGCCTTCGACAAGCCGGGCGACTACCCGGAGTTTGACGATGAGAAAACGCTGGCGCAGCGCGGCATTACCCTTGCTGCAAAAACGCAGGTGGTCGATCTGCGTGCCTTGGGCTGGCAGCAGGAAAAGGCCGAAGGGCTGGCGCTGATAGACGGCAAAACGCTTGCGGTGGCGAACGATAACGACTTTGGCGTGAAGGTCGCGATGCAGAATCCGGTCGACGGCAAGAAGCTCAAGGATTATCGGGTAAACGCGGAAGGCAAGCTGACGCTGGATGACAAACCGGTGGAGACCACGCTCAGCGTGAAGCCGCTGAAGAAGCCAGAATCTGACAGCGAATTGTGGGTAGTGACGCTGCCGGAGGCGTTGAAATAATACCAGGGCTTACCCCTCACCCTAGCCCTCTCCCCAAAGGGGAGAGGGGATTGTTCGGGGCAGACATTTATTGGACAGCTAAATCGTCTTAACGCTCTTTTCCCAGGTTTCGACCAGATGATCTCGCAGGCTTCCGGTCCCGTGCATTGTTACCAAAAGATTCTGTCGCGCGCGGGTAAAGCCGACGTAAAGGCGCTTGATATCGTCACTCAGATCTTCACTTTCCCTTTCCTTTGCCGCATCCATAATGGCAACCGAGTTAAACTCAAGCCCCTTGCTGCTGGGCAGCGGCATGACGCAGAGGTAATCATTCTGCGGAGACCAGTGCTTTTTATCATCGCTGGAGACAATCATCTGGTATGGGATCTTACGGGCTTCAAGCCTTGGTGCGAGAATACCTGAAATGCTGTAGGTTGAGGGGCACAGTATAGCAATTTCCGACCATGGAACACCCTGCTGTCGCTGCTCTGTGACCCAATCCAGGACGCGTGTAATCTCCTCGTCCTGATTATCAAAGCTGGCCAGCGCCGGATATTTCCCGGACAGTCCTCCTGCGGCAGGCTGCTGGTATTTGAGGGAAGCTTCTATGTGATTATTGAGATAATTAAACGCTACGCTGCTGGCGAAATGGAGTATTTGCCGGGTGTTGCGATAATTGGTATCCAGAATAGTTGTGCGGCCCTGAGCCTTTATATCCACGCTGGACAGGGTAAAATCGAGCGCTTTCTTTTTCTGATAAATTGACTGAGCATCATCGTACAGGAAAAGCAAGGAGCTATCTTTATTGTCTGGCATTTTGGCGAGGATCCTTAGCCACTCCGGCTTAAAATCGTGTCCTTCATCTATCAAAACGGCGCTGTACTGCTCCGGTTTGATCGCTCCCTCTTCAAATGCCTCCGTCAGCGCATTTTCCATCAGTTCAATAAAGTTTTTGCTCTTAGGTGGCAGACGCCGATGCGCTTTTAATTGCTGATAACACCAGGCGTGGAAATGGGTAATTTCGACTGGAAGCCTGAGGCTGTGCTGTTCGAGCTGCGCTTTCAGCTTTTTAGCCAGCGTAATGTTGTAGCAAATCACCAGTATCGGTTTAGTGTTTTCAATGTTGTTGGCAAGTTCAATACAGCGGTGGTGCAAAATAAGCGTTTTGCCGGAGCCTGCCACGCCGTGAATAACCCGGTGTCCGGCTCCCATGCTTCGGGCCAGCTGCTCCTGATTCCTGTCCATCATGCAAACCACATCAGGAGTATGGAAGGTAAAATGATCCAGATCGACTCGCGTCACGGACGCGTTAATGCGTACGTCGGGATAAAGATGCCAGCGAATGCGGTCGAGCTGTTGTGGCGTAGTATGATGAACGAAGCGATGTCTGAGAAGGGATTCGAGCCGGGCGGAGATCTGCTCTCGGGTCATAAACTCGGTGAGTTCATCTTTGCAAATCACCTGGCTGGCGGGCAATATTTCATTCAGCTCGTCGGGTGTAAAATTCTTTTCCAGCTGCGCCCGGGTGATATTGCTCAAGTACACCCCGTATCCGTACGGCATAATAAAACTGCCCTCATAATCACCCTGCTGCTGGCGAAGCAGAGGATCTTTTTTCAGGCTGTCGATGATGTGGAAGGTATATTGTCGAACCTGTTCGAGCGGGTTTTTCAGCGGCTCAATGCCGTTTTTGGTCTCGTAATCAATATGTGTTTTATTCGCGGATTTTATTTTCGTGATAAACCAGTCTTTCACCTCAATAAACAACAAACCTTTTTCGGGTGCCAGAATCACAAAGTCAGGATGCTCTTGCCTGTCTCCCATTCGGGTGTCGTACCAGCAGGTACACTGTTCGCTGAGCCCACCCTCCAGAAGCCTTGCCAGCCTTTTTTCTCCGGCCGTTATTTTCTCACTACAGCTGCTGATTGTGGGAATAATGATTGCCATAATACGCCTACCAATTCATGAAAATTATATAATCCCATTCAATTAATATTTCGGGCAATATTAATTGAAGCATGATTTGTTATTATTAAGGACATTAACAGACAATATGGCAAACAGAAAGCGCGATACGAGCAAATCTGCCTCAGAAAAATACGCTCCCTTTCGCGCGGACAAGGGAGCGGCTATTTACTTTTTCAGCCCCGCAAACGCTGCCCGAATCTCCTCTTCCGGCAGCTGTATTCCAATAAACACCATCACGCTGTGCGGCGCTTCATCGCCCCACGGGCGATCCCAGTCGGCGCTGTACAGGCGCTGTACGCCCTGAAACAGCAGGCGGTTCGGCTCGCCGTCGATCCACAGCATCCCTTTGTAACGCAGCAGCTTGTCGGCAAACGACAGCAGCAGGTTCTCCATCACGCGGGAGACTTCACTGATGTCCACCGGGTAATCCAGCTCCACCACAATCGATGCCACGTCGTTTTGCCTGTCGCCCATAAAGTGGAAGCGTGGTTTCGTGGTGACGTTCTCTTCCAGCATAAAGCCGTTGGTGTTGAACAGCTGTGACAGGTCGATATCGCCGTGCGTTACCGTGTAAATCGGCGCGCGCGAGTTAATGCGCGTCAGGCGCTCGCGGAGTTTTTCGCTGTCGCCCGCCACGTCGGTTTTGGTCAGCAGGATGCGGTCGGCGTAGCCAACCTGAGACTGGGCGATGGTGAACTGGTTCATCTGCTCGTCGGCGTGCACCGCATCCACCAGCGCAATGACGCCGTCCAGCAGGTAGCGCTGGCACAAAACGTCATGAGAGAAGAAGGTCTGGATAATCGGGCCCGGGTCCGCCATGCCGGTGCATTCGATCACCAGACGGTCAAAGTCGATGTCGCCGCGATCGCGGCTGTCGAGCAGATCCAGCAGGGCGTCTTCCAGCTCGTTAGAGCGGGTGCAGCAGATGCAGCCGTTGGTCAGGGTTTTGATTTGCGTGGCGCGATCGCCAATCAGCTGGTCGTCCACCGAGACTTCACCGAACTCGTTTTCGATCACGGCGATTTTGAAGCCGTGCTGCTCGTTCAGGATGTGGCGCAGCAGGGTGGTTTTGCCTGCGCCGAGAAAACCGGTCAGCAGGGTAACGGCAATCGGGGTCATGGTCTCTCCTTTAGCAGCAGCGGACGCCGCCTTCTCCACTTCCGCCATAGCGCGCTTCCTGACGCTCGCGGAAGAATTCGGTGTAGGTCATGTACGGCTTATCCGGATGGTTGGTCTTCATATGCTCAACGTAGTTGTCATAGTCCGGAATGCCAATCAGCATCTTCGCCGCCTGACCGAGGTATTTTTTCGCTTCGCCTAAGTTACCAAACATAATGCATCCTGATAAGACAAAGCCCGGTGGCGCTACGCTTACCGGGCCTACAGTACCGTTGTAGGGCGGGTCAGCGTAGCGCCACCCGCCATTTTTTTAATGGTGTGAAGAGGTCTTCACGCCGCCTTCCGGCACTGGCACGTACGGGGTCTCTTTATCCGTACGGCCATCGGCGTGGCGCACTTTCATCCAGGTTTTAAGCCCGTAGAAGATAATGCTGTACACCACCACCAGGAACAGAATGCTCAGACCCGCGTTGGTGTAGTTGTTCACCACGATATGGTTCATGTTGGCAATCTGCTGCGCGGTCAGATCCGCGCCGCCTGCGGCAATCTTCTCTTTGTACTGGTTAGCCATGAAGAAGAAGCCTTCCAGCTGCGGGTTGGTGCTGAACAGCTTCAGACCCAGCGCCCAGGTGGTGCAGAGCAGCAGCCACAGCGCAGGAACCACGGTCACCCAGATGTATTTGGTGCGTTTCATCTTCACGAGAACAACGGTGCCCAGCACCAGAGCTACGGCTGCGAGCATCTGGTTAGAGATGCCGAACAGCGGCCACAGGCTCTTCACGCCGCCCAGCGGGTCGACAACGCCCTGATACAGCAGGTAACCCCACAGGCCTACGCAGCCCGCCGTACCCAGAACACCCGCCACCAGAGAGTCGGTTTTCTTCAGGAATGGCACGAAGTTGCCCAGCAGATCCTGCAACATAAAGCGGCCTGCACGAGTACCGGCATCCAGCGCGGTGAGGATGAACAGCGCTTCAAACAGAATACCGAAGTGGTACCAGAAGCCCATGTCCGCCCACGGCAGCACTTTGTGGAACACGTGTGCGATACCTACCGCCAGCGTCGGCGCGCCACCTGCGCGGTTCAGCACGGACGGTTCGCCGATGTCTTTCGCGGTCTGCATGATCTGCTCAGGCGAGATCACGAAGCCCCAGGAGCTGACGGTTGCCGCCGCGTGTGCGCTGGCCTCTTTCAGCTGGGCCATGATCAGCGCGGTATTTTCGCCGCCCATCTCATGCAGGTTTGGCATGGTGATGCCAAGACCCGCCGGTGGAGTGTTCATCGCGAAGTACAGGCCTGGCTCGATAATCGACGCCGCCACCAGCGCCATGATCGCCACGAAGGACTCCATCAGCATCGCGCCGTAACCGATAAAGCGCGCGTCGGTTTCGTTGGCCATCAGCTTCGGCGTGGTGCCGGAAGCGATAAGCGCATGGAAGCCTGAAACGGCGCCGCAGGCGATGGTGATAAACAGGAACGGGAACAGGGCGCCTTTCCACAGCGGACCGGTACCGTCAATGTACTGGGTCACCGCCGGCATTTTCAGCTCCGGGTTGATGATCACAATCCCGATCGCCAGCCCGACGATCACGCCGATTTTCAGGAAGGTCGCCAGGTAGTCACGCGGAGCCAGAATCAGCCACACCGGCAGCAGGGCAGAGATAAACGCGTACCCGATCAGCGCGAAGGTGATGGTGGTGTCCTTGAAGGTCAGCGCCGGGCCCCAGTACGGGTCGTGCGCAATCACGCCGCCGAAGTAGATCGAGGCGACCAGCAGCACGATACCAATGACCGACACTTCGCCCACGCGGCCCGGGCGCAGGAAGCGCATGTAGATGCCCATGAACAGCGCAATCGGTACGGTAGAGCAGACGGTGAAGACGCCCCACGGACTTTCGGCCAGCGCTTTCACCACGATCAGCGCCAGCACCGCGAGGATGATGATCATGATCAGGAAGCAGCCGAAGAGGGCGATAGTACCCGGCACGCGGCCCATCTCTTCTTTGATCATCTCGCCCAGCGACGAACCGTTACGGCGCGAGGAGATAAACAGCACCATAAAGTCCTGCACCGCCCCCGCCAGCACCACGCCCGCCAGCAGCCAGAGCGTGCCCGGCAGGTAGCCCATCTGCGCGGCCAGCACCGGGCCGACCAGCGGACCCGCGCCTGCAATGGCGGCAAAGTGGTGACCAAACAGCACGTAGCGGTTGGTTGGCACGTAGTTCAGGCCGTCATTGTTAATGACCGCCGGGGTGGCGCGCGTCGGGTCGAGCTTCATGACCTTCTGCGCGATGTATAAGCTGTAGTAGCGATAAGCCACAAGGTAGACGGAAACCGACGCGACCACGATCCACAGGGCGCTGACGTGCTCGCCCCGGCGCAATGCGACAACCGCCAGACAGAAAGCACCGAGGATCCCGAGTAAGGCCCAGGGCACGTGCTTGAGTAGTTTTTTAGTATCCATAGTAAGACCTGGTTTTTTATGTAAAGAAAAAAGGGTCAGGGTTCGTTGTGAGGAGGTATTGATTAATGCTGGAGCGATCGTGCCAGATCCCCGCGCGCGTAAAGCACGGTAAATGGGTGAGTGGTTGAAAGCGATGCGTGAGCGGTCAAAAGCGGGGGCGAGTGGTTAAGGCTCACCCCCGGCGGAAAGAAATATGTGATTGAGATCACTAAGGATAATCTGGCGCTTCGGGCGTGGCCGTTCACGCCTGTGCGGAAACGCAGCGCTTTTTGTGCAATGGGATCAAACCGCGGCTTCCATCTCCATCATCACCGGGTGGAAACGGCGTTTGAAGTAGATCAGGCCGTGCCCCTCGCTGCTGAGAATGATGTTTTTTATTTCCACGAGATAGACCAGATGGGTGCCGATAGTTTGCACCTGGGTTATCTCCCCTTCCAGACTTGCCAGCGCGCCTTTCAGCACCGGCTGCGCCAGTGGGCCTTTCTGCCAGCAGGAGAGCGCGAAGCGCTCCTCCATGGCCATGCCCGTCATCCCGGCAAAGTGGCGGGCCATGATCTCCTGCTCGTGGTTCAGCACGTTGACGCACAGTTTGCCGTTGCCCTGAAAGACCGGGTTCATGGCGCTGTTGGCGTTGATGCAGACCATGACCGAGGGCGGGGTATCCGTTACCGAACAGACCGCAGTGGCGGTAATACCGCAGCGACCGGCGTCGCCCTCGGTGGTGACCACATTGACCGCCGCCGACAGGCTGGCCATCGCGTCGCGAAAACGCAGGCGTTCTTCAGATTGCATTGAAACCTCCCGCTGCGCTATTTCAGCAGCTTATCCAGCATGTTGATATCAGTGTTGTTGTGCAGGTGCGGCACGGTCCAGCCGTGCTGGTCGTACTCGGACATGCACCGGTCAACCATCGCCATCATCTTGTCCATGTTGCCGGAGCTTTGCGCCTGACGCAGGCATTGCAGGCGGATCTCGTCCTGGCTTCCGGAGTAGTTAATCTCGTACAGCTCGTGGCGACCGCCAAACTCGCTGCCGATGGCGTCCCACATCAGTTTCAGAATCTTGATGCGTTCGACGTGATCCATCCCGTTGGAGCCGCGCACGTACTTCGCCAGATACTGGTCGATCTGCGGGTTGTTCAGGTCCCGCGCGCTGGACGGCAGGTAGATCAGCCCGGAGGTCACGTTGCGTTCGATAATGTTCTTGATCTTCGCGTAGGCCATTGGCGCCATCACGCGGTAGGTCTGCAACGCCGCGTGGTCAGGCAGGTACGCCCCGTTTACCCACGGCGTCGCTTCAGAGCACATGGAGTCGCTCAAGGCCCAGAACATGTTGCGCCACGCCACCACTTCGCCGAGATCCGCCTGCACGCCGCGGAACTCCAGGGTGCCGGTGCACTCCAGGGATTTCTTCAGCAGGGCGGTGATGAAGTCGAGCTTCACCGCCAGGCGCACGCAGGCCTGAAGCGGATACATGCGGGCGAAGCCGCCCTCCATCGTCCACCGACGGCAGCGGTCGAAGTCGCGGTAAATCAGCACGTTTTCCCACGGGATCAGCACGTGATCCATCACCAGGATCGCGTCGTTCTCGTCGAAGCGGCTGGAGAGCGGATAGTCATACGGGGAGCCGGTTGCGCCTGCCACCATCTCGTACGAGGCGCGGGAGATCAGCTTCACCCCTTCGGCATCCATGGGGGCGACGAACATCAGCGCGAAGTCCGGGTTTTCGCCCATCACCTGCGCGGAGCCAAAACCGATCATGTTGTAGTGGGTCAACGCCGAGTTGGTCGCCACCACCTTCGCGCCGCTGACAACGATCCCGGCGTCGGTCTCTTTCTCCAGCTTGATGTAAACGTCCTTCACCTCGTCCGCCGGCTTATGGCGATCGATCGGCGGGTTGACGATGGCGTGGTTAAAGTACAGGCCGGTTTCCTGAATGCGGGTGTACCAGTTGCGGGCGTTCTGCTCGAACTGACCGTAGAAGGCAGGGTTCGCGCCCAGCGCGCAGCCGAACGCCGCTTTGTAGTCCGGCGTGCGCCCCATCCAGCCGTAGCTCAGGCGCGACCACTCGGCGATGGCGTCGCGCTGCTGGCGCAGATCGTCGGCGCTTTTCGCCACGCGGAAGAATTTGTGGGTGTAGCCGCCGCTGCCGGTGTCGGTGCCCCAGCACAGCGTATCCTGCATGTCTGGCTTGTGCAGGGCGTCGTACATTTGGGCGATGGACGCCGCCGCATTGCGAAATGCCGGGTGGGTAGTGACGTCCTTAACGCGCTCGCCGTAGATATAAATCTCACGGCCATCTTGCAGGCTTTTTAAATACTCTTCGCCGTTTAACGGACGTTTGGCATCAGCGCGGAAATCTTCAGGCTTCATAGGGACCTCGTATCGGAAGATGATTGTTAAATTTATGTTTTGTTTTTGTTGTTTAATTGAAGCGTGAGAGGGGCGGAACGTGAAGGGACGATTGGGACAACGGCGGGTACTTTTCGGGCGGGATTGGGATTTGTGATCTGTGCTGGTTTTTGGCGGGTGGCGCTGCGCTTACCCGCCCTACAGACCGCGATGCGCTCAGGAAACCGGTACTTTCTGCGCCCGATACGCGCTGGGCGAGCAGCCCGTCAGACGATTGAAAAAGCGGGCGAAATAGGCCGGATCTTTAAATCCCAGCTGCCAGGCAATCTCGCTGACCGCGCTGTCGGAAAACAGCAGCAGACGCCTGGCCTCGCGCAGCTGCCGGTCGAAGATCAGCCGTTTCGGCGAGCGGTTGGCGAAGCGGCGGCAGATGTCCGTCAGGCGGGATTCGGTGAGGTGCAGTTCGCTGGCGTATTCCGGTACCGTCCAGTGCTGGTGATAGTGGGTGTCGATCAGCTGGGTAAAGCGCTGAAACAGCTTCAGCTCGCCGCGCATGCCGCTGGCCGCGTGGTCGTCGAGCTTCGCGTTGCGCAGCAGCAGGGTAAAGACCGCCTGCGCCAGAAGGACCAGCGTATGCTCACGGCCCGGCAGCTGTGCCGTGGATTCCCGGGCGATGAGCTGCCAGTAGTGCTTCAGCGCCGCCAGCTCGTCCGGCTTATCCGCCATCGAGAGGCAGATCCCCGGCAGGCCAAACGCTTCCCGCGTGCCGGGGTAGAGCACCTCCAGCAGCGGCCAGATCAGATCCTCGCGCACCGTCAGCACGTGCCCGTCGCTGTCGGATTCGGTGATAAACGCGTGCGGCACCGACGGCGGCGTGAGGACGAACAGCGGGGCCTGCACCGAGTAGCGGTGATCGTCGAGCTGGAGTTCAATCTGCCCGGTATCGAGAAAGTGCATCTGAAAATACTGGTCGTGACGGTGCGCCTGCATGTCGCGGCCAAAAAAGGCCGCCATGCGCGCGAACGACTGATAGTGCACGTCGTCGGTGCCCAGGCTTTCGTCGTACTCCTTGCTGATATCAATGTTGGCGATAGGGCTCTGGCACATGATCGTTCCTCTGTTGAACCCGCTGCGTCATCGGGATACGCGTCAGCACCAGCGCGCCGACCACCAGCAGACCCGCCACGAACCATAGCCCGGAGCTGAAGCTGCCGGTCGCGTCGCGCAGGATCCCAATCAGCAGCGGGCTGACGGCGGATCCGACGTTACCGATGGCGTTGATCACCGCCAGCGCCACCGCGCGGGATTGCAGGCTAATAACCTGGTCCGGCGTGGTCCAGAATATCGCCATGGCGGTAAACGATCCGGTTGAGGCCATGATGATGCCAAGCAGTTGGATCAGGCTGTGATCCGTCGCGGAGGCCAGCATCCATCCCGCCGCTGCAAACAGGTACGGCAGGATGGTGTGCTTTTTTCGCTCTTTCAGCCTGTCGGAGCGGCGACTCCACCAGATCATCCCGAGAATGGTACAAAACTGCGGGATCGCCGCCAGCAGGCCAATCACGATATTGCTGCTGCCGGTGTTGAAGCTTTGCAGGATCTGCGGCGTCCAGATGTTGATCGCACTCAGCGTATTGGTCAGACAGAAGTAGGCCAGCGTGTAGAGCAGCACGGCGGGCGTAAGCACCTCGCGAAGCGTCGATCGCGGCGTGACGGATTGGGCGATGGCGACCTCCTGCTCGCGGGCGATCATCGTTTTCAGCGCCTGCTTTTCGTCTTCATCCAGCCAGGTGGCCTGATCCGGCGTGTCGTTGAGGTAAAACCAGGTCACCACGCCGAGCACCACCGACGGCAATCCCTCCAGCAGAAACAGCCACTGCCAGCCCTTCAGGTTCCACAGCCCGTCCATCGCCAGAATATACCCGGAGAGGATCGAGCCAAGCATCATGGTCACCGGCATGGCGATCATAAACAGCGCGTTGGCGCGGGCGCGGTGATAGGCCGGAAACCACCAGGTGAGATAGACCAAAATCCCCGGCAGGAAACCGGCTTCCGCAATGCCCACCAGCATGCGCAGGACGTAAAGCGTTTCGGGGCTGGTGGCGAACATAGTGCAGGTGGAGGCGATGCCCCACACCACCATGATCCCGGCGATCCAGCGCCGCGCGCCGACCTTCGCCAGCATGATGTTGCTGGGGATCCCGCACAGCACGTAGGTGACGTAAAACAGCGTCGCGGCCAGGCCAAACATGGTCGACGTGAGGCCCAGATCTTTGCCCATCGTCAGACCGGCAAAGCCGATGTTGATGCGATCGAGAAACGAGAAAACAAACAGGATAAAGAGAAACACGATCAAACGACGGAACAGCTTATTGATTGCGCGATGTTCTACATCTTTATTATGCAGGGTTGAGGTCGTCATGTTGCGCTCCACATCGTACGTTTAGTAGACGGATTTATTGTTATCAACTGCTGTGGTGACGTCGGTAAAGCGGGCCGCCAGCGCTTCGGCGCTGCGGGCGAGCAGGGTGGTATCCACACCGACCGCCACAAACAATGCGCCGAGGCCGAGATAGCGTTTCGCCAGCTGTTCATTCGCCATCAGGATGCCGGGCGCTTTACCCGCGCTGAGGATCTGGGCGATCGCCTGCTCAATGTCGGCCTGCACCTCCGGGTGCTGTGGGTTGCCGGCAAAGCCCATGTCGGCGCTCAGATCCGCCGGGCCGATAAACACGCCGTCGACGCCTTCCACGTCCAGGATCTGCGGCAGGTTTTTCAGCGCCTCGCGGGTTTCGATTTGCACCAGCACGCACATGGCGTCGTTAGCCTGATGCAGATAGTCCGGGATGCGGTTCCAGCGCGACGCGCGTGCCAGGGCGCTGCCGACGCCGCGAATGCCCGCAGGCGGGTAGCGGGTGGCGCTTACCGCCAGCCGCGCCTCGTCAGCGTTTTGCACCATCGGCACCAGCAGGGTTTGCGCCCCCACGTCCAGCAGCTGCTTGATCTGCACCGGATCGTTCCACGACGGGCGCACCACCGGCTGGCTGGGATAGGGGGCGATAGCCTGTAATTGAGTTAACACGGTCTGCACGCTGTTCGGCGCGTGCTCGCCGTCGATCAGCAGCCAGTCAAAACCGGCTCCGGCCAGCAGCTCAGCGCTGTAGCTGCTGGTCAGCCCCAGCCATAAGCCGATTTGTGGACGGCCCGCCTTCAGCGCCGCTTTGAATGCGTTTTGCATGGTCGCCTCCTTACACAAAGCGACAGCTGATGGAGCCCATGTTGCCGTAGTCAACATGGAAAGTGTCGCCTCTGCTGGCGGCAACCGGGCGGGTAAACGAGCCGCCGAGGATGATTTGTCCGGGCTCAAGCTGCACGTCGTACGGCGCGAGCTTGTTCGCCAGCCACGCCACGCCGTTCGCCGGGTGGTTAAGCACGCCAGCGGCGACGCCGGTCTCTTCGATCACGCCGTTGCGGTAGAGCAGGGCGGAGATCCAGCGCAGATCCAGCGCGTCGGGCTTAATCGGACGACCGCCGAGGATCACCCCGGCGTTGGCGGCGTTGTCGGAGATGGTGTCGAACACCTTGCGCGGGCGCTGGGTCTCCGGGTCAACGTTGTGGCAGCGGGCGTCGATCAGCTCCAGCGCGGGGATCACGTAGTCCGTGGCGTTGTAAACGTCGAAGATCGTGCAGTTCGGGCCGCGCAGCGGTTTTGCCAGCACGAAGGCCAGCTCCACTTCAATGCGCGGGACGATAAAGCGGTCAACGGGGATGTCGCTGCCGTCGTGAAAGAACATGTCGTCCAGCAGCGCGCCGTAGTCCGGCTCGCTGATCTGCGAGCTGGCCTGCATCGCCTTCGAGGTGAGGCCAATCTTGTGGCCTTTCAGCACGCGGCCTTCGGCAATTTTCAGGCTCACCCATTCGCGCTGGACTGCGTAGGCGTCTTCAATCGTGATCTCCGGGTACTCCAGCGAGATCGCGCGGATCTGCTCCCGGGACTGTTCCGCCTGATGCAGGCGGTGGGCGATCAGGGTATGGGTGTGTTTGTCGAGCATGGCGTATCCTTTGTGCGGCTGTTGCCGGGTGGCGCGTAGCGATCCCGGCCTACGTTCGAGCCGTTGTAGGCCCGGTAAGCGAAGCGCCACCGGGCGAAAAAGATGTCTACTTAAACAACGCGTGTACGTTGTTTTGTTTGTAATTGAGCGTCGGGTGCAGCTCGTCGAGCTCGAAAGACAGCGCCAGATAGCGCTCCGCCATCAGCTCTGCAAAATGCGCTTTGATCAGCGTAAACAGCATCTCCCCCACGGCTTCCCGGCTCTCCATGCTCCGGCCCGCGCCGATCTTTAGCGTCATATGCACAAAGGCGTAATCATGTTTACCGTCTGCCATCTGCCAGGTGTCCAGCCAGTGGGCGCGGCTGCGGATGCCGCCGAGCGGGAAGATCCCCGTGGCAGCCAGCGCCTCGTTCACTTTGGCGAACAGCCCCGGCAGGTCGGCCTGCGCGCGGATGTTGTCGGTACATTCAGCAATAAAGTGCGGCATAACGACTCCTTACGCGGGCAGCGGGAAAACGGCGTTAACCTGGCCGGTGCCGGAGCTGGCGAACAGCTCGGTGAGAAACTCCACCTTGCCGTTGTAGTTGTCCCAGCCGAGCATCCCCAAAAGCATCACCGTGTCGTGCATGTTGCCCTCGCCGTAGCAATAATCGGCATACTCCGGCAGCATGCTGCAAAACTCTTTAAACTGGCCTTCGCGCCACAGCTTGACCACGCGCTCGTCCATCTGACGGTCAAATTCGCGGGTGTAGCTGTTCATCCCTTCCTCGGCGCGCTGGTCGTCGATAAACCTGTGCGACAGCGAGCCGCTGGCGAGCACCGCCACGGTGCCGTCGTACTTTTCGATGGCACTGACGATGGCCTCGCCCAGCCTGCGGCTGTCGGCGAAATCGTGAACCGTGCAGAACGCGGAGATGGAGATCACTTTGAAGTGCTTATCCGCATTCATATAGCGCATCGGTACCAGGGTGCCGTACTCCAGCTTGAGGCTCGGGATGTTGTGCGCCTTGGCGCGCACGCCGAGCTTCACCGCTTCGTCGGCGATCAGCTGCCCGAGCTCAGGGTTGCCGTCGTAGTCATACGTCATGTCGCGGATAAAGTGCGGCAGCTCGTTGCTGGTGTAGACGCCTGAAAAATGATCCGCACAGTTGATGTGGTACGCGCTGTTTACCAGCCAGTGAGTGTCGAACACGATGATGGTGTCCACGCCCAGCTCGCGGCAGCGCTTGCTGATCTCTTTATGCCCGTCGATGGCCGACTGGCGGCAGCCGTGGTTTTTCCCCGGCAGCTCGGAAAGGTACATCGACGGCACGTGGGTGATTTTTGCCGCTAACGCTAGCTTGCCCATTGTCAGATCCCCCATTTTGGAATCGGATGGTCGCCCATGGAGATGCAGACGTTCTTCATCTCCGCAAACACTTCAAAGCTGTATTCGCCCCCTTCGCGTCCGGTGCCGGAGGCCTTCACGCCGCCAAACGGCTGGCGCAGGTCGCGCACGTTCTGGGTGTTCACGAACACCATGCCCGCTTCAATGTTGCGCGCCAGACGGAGCACCTTGCTGACGTCCTGGGTCCAGATGTATGACGCCAGGCCGTACTCCACGTCGTTCGCCAGGCGCAGGCCTTCCGCTTCATCCTTAAACGGCAGCAGGCAGGCCACCGGCCCGAAGATCTCTTCCTGCGCCACGCGCATGCGGTTGTCGACGTCCGCCAGCACCGTCGGGCGCAGGAAGTTGCCGCCTTTCAGGTGCGCGGGCAGGTCGGTCGGTTTGTCCGGGCCGCCCGCCAGCAGGGTTGCGCCTTCTTCAATGCCGAGGCGGATATAGCCGGAGACTTTCTCCCAGTGCTGTTGGCTGATGAGCGCGCCAATCTGGGTGTTCGGATCGGTCGGGTCGCCCACGCGCAGGCGGTTGACGCGCTCGGCAAAGCGCCTGACGAATTCCGGGTAGATGCTCTGCTGGATGAAAATGCGCGAGCCGGCGGTGCAGCGCTCGCCGTTGATGGAGAAGATGGTGAACAGCGCGGCGTCCAGCGCGCGCTCGATATCCGCATCTTCAAATATCAGCACCGGGGATTTGCCGCCCAGCTCCATGGAGTATTTCTTCAGCCCGGCGTTTTTCATGATGTTGCGCCCGGTGGCGGTGCCGCCGGTGAAGGAGACGGCGCGCACGTCGTGATGACGCACCAGCGCGTCGCCCGCCGTCGCCCCGTAGCCCTGCACTACGTTCAGCACGCCCGCCGGAATGCCCGCCTCCAGTGCCAGCTCGCCCAGACGGTCGGCGGTCAGCGGCGAAAGTTCGGACATCTTCAGCACCGCGGTGTTGCCCAGCGCGAGACAGGGCGCGACCTTCCAGGTGGCGGTCATAAACGGCACGTTCCACGGCGACACCAGCGCGCAGACACCCACCGGCTGCACCAGGGTGTAGTTGAGCATCTTGTCGTCGACCGGGTAGGTTTTGCCGTTCATCTGCTGGCACACCTCAGCGAAAAACTCGAAGTTGTGCGAGGCGCGCGGAATGAGCACGTTTTTGGTCTGATGGATCGGCAGGCCGGTGTCGGCGGTTTCCATTGCGGCAATGTCCGGCACGTTCTGGTCAATCAGTTCGCCCAGGCGACGCATCAGGCGCGCGCGCTCCTTCATCGGCAGGTTGGCCCATTTCGGGAACGCCTCTTTAGCGGCGGCAACGGCCTGATGAATTTCCGCTTCACCGCCGGAGGCGACTTCCGCTAATACCTCGCCGGAGGCCGGGTTAGTGGTGTGGAAGTACTCACTTCCGGCGACGTTTTTACCGTTGATCCAGTGGTTAATCTTTTTCATTTTGCTGTCTCCTCACTGACAATTCGGTTTACCAGGCGGCCCACGCCTTCCACCTCCACCACCACTTCATCGCCCGGCACCACGTCGGACAGCCCCTTCGGCGTGCCGGTGGCAATCATGTCGCCGGGTTGCAGGGTCATAAAATCGCTCAGATACGCAATCAGGTAGGGGATGCTGAAAATGAGATCGGCGGTGGTGCCTTCCTGACGCAGTTCGCCGTTGACGTAGGTGCAAAGACGGAGGTAGTGCGGATCGGGAATCGCTGATTTCGGCACGACGTGCGGGCTGATGGGGGTCAGCCCGTCGCGGCTTTTTACCCGCAGGTTCGGGCGATAGTAGTTTTCCAGGTAGTCGCGGATGGCGTAGTCGTTGCAGACCGTATAGCCCGCAACGTAATCCATCGCCTCGGCTTCGCTGACCCTGCGCGCCGTCTTGCCGATGACCACCACCAGCTCGGCTTCGTAATGCATGTAGTCAACGTTGTTCGGACGCACCGAGGTCTGGTTGTCGCCGTTAAAGGTATTTGGCGCTTTGATAAACACCAGCGGTTCGGTGGGCGGCTTGAAGTCCAGCTCGCTGGCGTGATCGGCGTAGTTAAGGCCGAGGGCAAACAGCGTGGCGTGCGGCGGCGCGGTGCGGGTAAGGGCGACGTCGCGCTCATCCACCACCGGGTTTTCCAGCGGAGGAAATCCTTCTGCCAGAATGCGTACCCGATCGCCCGGGCGGATCTCGACGCGGCTTTGCGGGGTGCCGAGCAATATGGCATCGCCGGGATTCAGGGTGGCAAATTCGCTCAGGGCGCTCAGCAGTTCGGCGGCGTTGCGGTGCAGATCGGCGGTATTCCAGTGGTCCGCTTCGCGGCCGTTGATCTCGGTGATGATGGTCAGGTTGTCCACGCTATCAACGGCGACAGGCTCGCCGAGCGGGCAAAATCCATCCCGACATTTGGCCTTAATGGCCGGGCGATAAAAGCTCTCCTCCGGCAGGCTGATTTCGTTGGCCAGCGCATACCCGGCGATGTACGCCGCCGCCTCTTCAGCGCGTACTTTGCTGGCGGTTTTTCCCACCACCAGCGCCACCGTCGCACCGCTTAACACCGTTTCCCCCTGCGGGAAAGGAATCGGTTCGCCTGCGCGGATAACGGTGTTGTGTGGCTTGATAAACCACACCGCCGTTTTTGGCGGCGCGTTATAGGGGGCTTTTTCAAACGCCTCTGCCCAGGCAGCACGCTGGCTCTGGTGGTTTAGCGCCACAGCAAAAACAGTACCTTTCATTCCCATACTCCTCAGACCGGATTTCCGGTTTGGATTTCATTAATATGTTAATGATCTGGTTTTATGCTTTTGCTGAACGTTTCGCAATCAGAAGTGAATAATTTGTGATAGGAGTAACAATAAATTTACATAAACAGATAAATGTATCATTGAATCAATGCATTAAAAAAAGCGCGTTGTTTCTGTTAGACTTTTTAGGTAAAAACGTGCTGTTGATAAAAGCATCTGTTTTGAATTGTTTACTTGTTAATGATGTAAGGGGAAGGCTATGCATGATTCATTAACCATCGCGCTGTTGCAGGCGCGTGAAGCGGCGATGGGCTACTTCCGCCCGATAGTGAAGCAGCATAATCTGACCGAGCAGCAGTGGCGTATCGTCCGCGTGCTGGCCGAGCATCCCTCCATGGATTTTCACGATCTGGCGTTTCGTACCTGCATTTTGCGCCCGAGCCTGACCGGCATTCTGACGCGCATGGAGCGCGACGGTCTGGTGCTGCGCTTAAAGCCGGTGAACGACCAGCGCAAGCTGTACGTGTCGCTGACGAAAGAAGGTAACGCGCTGTACCAGCGTGCTCAGGCGCAGGTGGAAGAGGCGTACCAGCAGATTGAGGCGGAATATACGCCAGAGAAGATGAAGCAGCTCACGGCGCTGCTGGAAGAGTTTATTGAACTCGGAAACCGACATATCGCCGCGCGGGACGAAGCGTAAAAACCCTAAATTCCAGGATGATTTTCGTAAAGTTTTCTCATGCCAGGCCGAATATTCTGTATCTGTCTGAGGAAAGAGAAAACATGTTAAACCGAATCAAGATTGTCACCAGCTTACTGCTGGTTTTAGCGATATTTGGCCTTTTACAACTCACGTCCGGTGGTCTTTTCTTCAATGCCCTGAAGCATGACAAAGAGAATTTCACCGTCCTGCAAACCATTCGCCAGCAACAATCCACCCTGAACGGTAGCTGGGTGGCGTTGCTGCAAACCCGTAATACCCTGAACCGCGCGGGTATCCGCTACATGATGGATCAGAACAATATCGGCAGCGGCTCTACCGTCGCCGAGCTGATGCAAATTGCGTCTGCGTCCCTGAAGCAGGCGGAAAAAAACTGGGCGGATTACGAAGCGCTGCCGCGCGACCCGCGTCAGAGCGACGCTGCGGCGCTGGAGATTAAACGTAATTACGATATCTACCACGGCGCGCTGGCCGAGCTCATCCAGCTGCTGGGGGCAGGCAAGATCAATGCGTTCTTCGACCAGCCGACCCAGAGCTATCAGGACGGCTTTGAGAAGCAGTACGTCGCCTACCTGCAACAGAACGACGCGCTGTACCAGACCGCGGTTGAAGACAGCAACAGCTCTTACCGCCAGGCTATCTGGGTGCTGATTAGCGTGCTGGTTGCCGTGCTGGTGGTGATTGTCGCCGTCTGGCTGGGCATTAAGCAGGCGCTGATATCGCCGCTGAACCGTCTGATCGACAGCATTCGTCATATCGCCAGCGGCGACCTGGTGAAGCGCATCGACGTGGAAGGTTCCAACGAGATGGGCGAGCTGGCCGACTCCCTGCGCCATATGCAGGGTGAACTGGTGCGTACCGTGGGTGACGTGCGTAACGGCGCAAACGCCATTTACAGCGGCGCGAGCGAGATCTCGATGGGCAATAACGATCTCTCATCCCGTACCGAGCAGCAGGCTGCCTCTCTGGAAGAGACGGCGGCCAGCATGGAACAGCTGACTGCCACCGTGAAGCAGAACGCCGAGAACGCCCGTCAGGCGAGCAACCTGGCGCTGAGCGCCTCTGAGACGGCGCAGAAAGGCGGTAAAGTGGTGGATAACGTGGTGCAGACCATGCGCGACATCGCTGGCAGTTCGCAGAAGATTGCCGACATTATCAGCGTAATCGACGGCATTGCCTTCCAGACCAACATTCTGGCGCTGAACGCGGCGGTAGAAGCGGCGCGTGCGGGCGAGCAGGGCCGTGGTTTTGCGGTAGTTGCGGGTGAAGTGCGAAATCTGGCGCAGCGTAGCGCCCAGGCGGCGCGCGAGATCAAGAGCCTGATTGAGGACTCCGTTGGCCGGGTGGAAGTGGGTTCAACGCTGGTGGAAAGCGCCGGTGAAACCATGGGTGAAATCGTGAATGCGGTTACCCGCGTGACAGACATCATGGGCGAAATTGCCTCTGCGTCTGACGAGCAGAGCCGCGGTATCGACCAGGTCGGCCTGGCGGTGGCGGAGATGGACCGCGTGACCCAGCAGAACGCCTCGCTGGTGGAAGAGTCAGCAGCTGCGGCGGCGGCACTGGAAGAGCAGGCGAGCCGTCTGACGCAGGCCGTTGCGGTGTTCCGTATCCAGCAGGAGCAGATGAAGGCGCGCGAGTTCGCCTCCGCGAAAAGCGTTGCCGCACCGGTGATAGCGCGTAAACCGGCGACCGCAGATGCGGGCGATAACTGGGAAACGTTCTGATCGCGTGCGTTTTGCCGGGTGGCGGCTACGCCTGACCCGGCCTACGGATGGTGCGTTTTGCCGGGTGGCGGCTACGCCTGACCCGGCCTACGGGATGTGCGTTTTGCCGGGTGGCGGCTGCGCCTGACCCGGCCTACGGTGTGGGATCGCTTTTTTGTAGGCCCGGTAAGCGCAGCGCCACCGGGCGATTTTACAGAGGCAGGCGCATGGCGCAGCGGGAACCATACGCTAAACCGTGCGCCGCCTCTTCTTCACGTTTCTGATGCAGCTCCGGCGTCAGCGTTGCCATAATGTCAAACCCCAGCCGCGCATAGAACGGCGCGTTCCACGGGACATCACGAAACGTCGTTAACGTCAGCGAGGCGAGCCCCAACGCGCGGGCACGCTCTGCAACACGGTTAATCAACCGGCGTCCAATCCCCTGTCCCTGCCAGTCCAGATCAACCGAGAGTTCCACGATAAACAGCGATGATGGATGGGCTTCGGCGAGAATAAAGCCCACCGGGCACCCGTCAGCCAGCGCCAGCCAGCTTAATCCCCGCGCGGCATAGCCGAGGTGATCCTCAACGGAAATTACGTCGCCATCGGCAAGCCAGGCCAGCTCAGGAACGTCGCGAAACCGCTGCCCGGCCGCGCGTTCTATCCCGGGCAGGGCGGTTGCGTCATCGCAGGTTGTGGGGCGGATTTCAATATTCATGGCGGGAAGTATAGCCTGAGCGACCGCTATTACTCCGAGCAAACCAGCACCGGCGAGTAAAAATTGCTGATCACCAGCGCGCTCTGCGGCGTGCGCTCTATCGTCAGGAGCCTTTTTTTCCCCAGCGTCAGGCCCGCGACGTACTTTTCAAACACCCCCGGCGGCATGGCGTCATGGCTGAAGCGCTCCACTTTTTGAATAATAATTTCATACAGCTCTCCCTCCACGTGCCGCCATTTAAACATCTCCTGACGAGAAACCTCCCAGCTGTTCGGGGCATTCTCGACGTTGCCGTTTAGCGTGATGTAGCCCGTTTTATCCGGGTGAAAACGCATTATGATCTCCCCGTCGAACGTGAATTCATGGTTGTCGCGCCTGTCGGAGAAGGTCAGGTTGCCATCGCAGGCCACCGACAGCGGGGGCGTGTAGTAATACCACGCCAGCGCGGCGCCCAGAAGCAGCAGGTTGAGGACCAGTATTAGCCACACTTTTTTGTGTTTCATATCACCACTCGTAATAGTAAAGCGTACGACAGGCGCTGGCTTTATCGTGCGTGAGCGAGCACTGGGATAGCACCAGCCGCCCTTCGTGACCGTAGAAAAGCGTTCTCTGAATGTGCATGTAAAAGATCGAATTTTTCAGGCACGGGAGATGACCGTCCTGCTGAAGCTTTTGCGCCAGGGCAATCGCCCTGTCGTGGAACACATCTGCCAGCGGCGTAAAGGTGTAAACCGGACACGTGTCGATATGGGTAAGCAGGTGAATTTCACTCTGCGGGGCATCTGGCTTAATGGCCGTTATCCAGACGCACAGCGCAACAATCGCCAGCGTGAGCGCGCCGCAGAACAGCAGTTCCGGACGAACGCGCCATGTCGGTTTCGTCGTTTCGCCCTCTGGCGCCTCTTCCTCCAGCGCTGTGACCGTGACGTCCGCGCAGAGCATAAAGCCCGTTTTCGGCACCGTGACGATAAACAGCACGTCGGGAAGCAGGCTGGCCAGCATTTTGCGCAAGATGCTGATGTACTGGTTTAACGAGTTGTTGGATCCCTGAAGCCCGCGCCGATCCCAGACCTCATTAAGGAACGTTTCCCGTTCGACGACGTTCCCGTGATGCTTCACCAGCAGCTTCAGGATGGTATTGGCCGTACAGGTGAGGATCTGCGCATCCTCGTCCGGCGCATTAACAGGAGCAATGGTACCGTCCTCGTCGTTGTAAACGAGGGCGTCAGCAAGCAGGTATTTCATAAGTTGTTGTAATACAAACAGAGATATTCAATTAAAAAAAACAGGCATTACGCCTGAGCAAACAGCGTTGTTGGTTATTTTAGCGCCACTGTTACCGATAACATTGATCCAGACGGTTTTTTGGTGAGTTTAATAAGTCAGCGTGACTATCACGTCGTCAATGAACTCCCCCGTCCCGCTCAGGGGCTGGGCCGGAACCTCCCCGTAAACGGTGAAGTCCTGCGTGCCGCCGGCGGGGTTGGTGACGTTCAGCGTATCGCCGCTGCTTTGATCGCCCCAGCGCTGCGTCGCCCCCGCATCCTGCCAGAGCCCATAGCGCAGGCACTGCCCCTCATCGTTGCAAAGCTGCCGCCAGTCGCCGCTGGCATGATTGCCTTTCCCCATGGCAAGCGTGAATGCGGTTCCGGCCGGGCAGCGCGTGGTGAGGGTCGCCGTCGAGCGTGTGGGGCGCAGCGCGGTGGTGCTGGTCAGAGTGCCAAAGTTCAGCGGGGTGACACGCTCTATGTAGCATCCCTCGCTGATTTCGGCCTGCGCATTGCTCCCGCCCTGCACCTGTTCCCCCTCCGCGGAGCCGTCTGCACAGCTTTGCAGGGCATCCTGGCGGGTGGCGCTGTGCCAGGCGATGCGCAGGTTCATGTTGTAGTTGTAATAGTGGGTCGCGGGGAGCTGGCTTTGCCCCGCCGGCAGGGTGGCGATAAGCGGAAAGCTGCCGCTGACGCTGGCGTTGCTTCCCGCCGTGATGGTCTGCTGGATGAGATCCCCGCGGCTGGCGGGGCCCAGCTCCTGCGATCGCGCGAGGCCGTTAAGCAGGCGAAACAGCAGGGTGTACTGCTTTCCCTCCTGGTCGCCCGTCGAAAGCATCTGAAAGGGCGGGGCGTCGATGCTGCTCAGACAGACGTTGATGTACTCTGGCGTGCCGAAGTTGTCGGCCTGACAGCTAAACTTTACCTCGGTGTTGGTCGAGGCGGCGTTACCCGGCACGACGTTGCCGAAGTTAATCACCGCGGGGGAGGTAATCCAGCAAGCTGCCGCCATCGCCTTCATGGACAGCACAAGCAACAATGTTAACGGCGTTTTTATTGACACAGCTGTTCTCCAATATTAATTACGGTTGACGCGGTGCGCGGGGCCGGAAGCGTGACCCGACACTCGCCTTCACCGGTTTTCACCACCAGCTCGCCCGGCAGGGGCGGATCTTCAAGCCAGATAAACCCGTCGCGACCCACGATAGTGGCGCCATGTGGCGTTGAAACGACGCTGCCCAGCGGCAGCGGCTGGCGGCGCCTGTCGACCAGCCGGGCCTGAACCGTCACGGCGCGGTGGACGTTAAAATCGACTTTTACCGCGCTGCTGTTGCCCGGTCTGGCATACATGTCGGTGACGGGGGCGATGACGTCGGGCGGCAGATCCAGCGGATCGATGCTGACTTTGCTGTTGTGATAGCGCGGCAGGTCGGTCAGCAGAAGGTATCCCTTCTCATCGGTCTCGCCCGCCCGGCGGTTTTCCAGCATCACCGGCACGTGCCCGATACCGCGCGTGGAGACCAGCGCCAGCCCCTGCTGGCTGTAGCGTAAAGCGTGCAGGCTGTTGTCCAGCAGCGTCAGGCTGCCTTCGGCCGAGGCGTACTGGTTGACCGCGTTAGTACTCTGCTCCAGCCCGACGTGCCACTCTCCGGCGCGGCCAAGGTAGCCCACGTCTGCATACCTTTCCCGGTTTTGGCCAAAGCCCTGCCCCAGCTGCCAGGACCAGCCGCCCGTCTGATTGTCTGGCTGGTGGCGATAGTCCACGCGCGGCCTTTCCCGGCTGGCCTGAACCGAGAGGGTATTCTGGCGGCCCAGCGGGACGGAGAGCATAAGCTGGATGTTGCTCGACCCGTCGGTAAACGAGCGGGTATAGCTCAGCGTGGTAGAGAGGTGGGCCGGGAGCGAAACGGACCAGGAGGCATTGAGATAGCGCTGCCGGTTGCCCTGTATATTTTGCTGCACCCAGCCCGCACCCAGCGTGCCGAAGTGGGGAAATGCGTGGCTGACCCATACGCTGTCGCTGCGCCGGACGGGCTCGGCCCCGCTCATGCGGGCGTTATCGGCGAAGGCGGCATCGGTACGAACGGTGCTGGCGGAAAATCCTGTTCCGTTACCGTTCCACTGCCAGCCGATGCCCCACTGCATCCCCTTACCGTAGGCGCTGTCGCTCAGGGCAACGTGCGGGCTGAGAATGCCCGCACTGGGGGAGATCAGCCAGTCTGCGCCTGTTCCCACGTTGCGCAGCTTTCGCTGCTGTTCCGTATGCAGCGCCAGCGTTAGCTGGTTATTCACGCCATAGCGCCAGCCGGCGTCGAGCATCGGCGAGGCGGCATAATCATCGGAGCGCAGCGAATAGTTTTGCCGCATCCAGCCGATGTCCAGCGAGCCGCTGCTGAGCCCCTCCGCCAGCATTCCCGGCGCGCCGTATAAATCGAGCTGAACGGTGCGCCGCTGGCCGTTGATGTCGGTAATCACCACCTGCGCCTGCCCGCTGCCGGTAAAGGCGGGCAGGGTATCGAGCAGAAAATCTCCCGGCGTTACCTGCTGGCTGCTCTGCTTAAGGCCGTCAATGTAAAGATCGACCGTTGAAGGCAGGACGGCCGTGTCGCTGTAGCGGCTGCGCGGTTCGGTGTTGAGCTGCGGATTGAGCTCAAAGTTGCGCGCCCAGTGCAGCCCGCCGAAGCGAACCTGGCGGCTCCAGCGGGTGCCGGTGGTGATGCTGTCCCCCAGCGCCAGGCTGGTCAGCGAGTCTGGGTTATCCCGCTGCCAGCGGGTTTCAAGGCGCGTATGGGTGGGGCGACCCGCGCTGTTTTCCTCCCCGGCATGGCTGGAAAAGCTGCTGCTGAACAGGCCGGGCAGCGGCCCGGAGGCGGACAGCGTGGTTTGCGCGTTAAGCTGGCGTTTTCCCTCGGACTCGCTGGCATAGAGCGCGTACCCGAGCGTAAAGGCGCTGACGGGCTGCGCTTCAGGATAGCGGTACTGCGAGGGAGGCCTCCCGAACGTCACGTGCTGCTGCCCCTCAAGCGCCTTCGCCTCGGCGCTGATGGACACCTGCTGCGAAAGCACGTCGAGGCTGACCTTCAGACCCGGCAGGGACGTCAGTTCAACCCACTCGCTGCGGCCTTCCGGGGCGCGAAGCCCCAGCTTTGCGATGTCGCTGCGGCCAATCCACAGCGCATCGCCCTCTACGCGGCAGGCCCACAGCTCGCCGCGCGGGGCGTGGTTTACGGTAATGGCCAGCCACTGAACGGCGTCAACCGGAGGTTCAGCCCGGGCTGCTGGCAGCATGAGCGGTAGCCAAAGCAGGAGCGCGAGCAGCGAGCGGGCGCAGTGGGATCTGGCTGGCATGGCGATCGTCATTGATGTAGGCGCGTAACGCGCTAAGCGCGTGGCGGGGAGTCTGCTTAAGCGGCACAAGCGCGGTCTGTCCCGGCAGCACATAGCCCGCCAGTCCTTTGACTGCGGCAGCAACCTGCCCGTCGGCCGTCAGCACCTGAAGGTGGCTGAGGCGAATATGGCGGTTTCCGGCGTTATAGCAGCGCAGCGTGGCCGGAATGTCGGCCTGTTCGCAGCTCAGGACAGCCTGGCTGACGGGCGTTGTCTGGCTTCCGGCGATAAAGACCGGAATCGAATAGCGCAGCAGGAAGTGGACCGCGCTGGGGTTGGCCGCACGGGACGCGGCGTCTGGCAGCTCATCGATGATCAGCCGGTAGCTTTGCTCCTGTTCATGAGCACCCGGCTGCATCACGATAATACGCACCAGCTGCTGCTGGCCCGGCGCCAGCGAGGTCATCGCCGGGCTGCTGACGACTTCCTCGGTCGCTTCCAGCACATCCTTGCCGTTTTTCTGGGACCATTCGTACACCCGTATCTGAGCGTGGATGGCCGTTTTCCCGCTGTTTGTGAGGTAAACGGCCGTTGCGCGTTGACCGCTCTGCATGTCGAGCGTCACGGGCGCGACCTGAAGCGTGGCGGCCAGCGCGTAGCGTGACAGTAGCGCCAGCATCATGAGCCAGATAATGAAGCAGGGAAGAAAGCGACGCACGATCAGTACTCCAGGTTTAAGGTAACATCGTCGCTGTAGGTACCCGCCTGGGCAGTCGTCAGGGCGCCCGCATCAATCACGCCATACAGCGTCTCTTCCTGTTTCATCCCGTTGCCGGTATCGGTGAGCCCCCCGGTGCCGGTGATTTGCGTCTGTTTGCCTTCGTCAGCAAACAGCTTCCACGCAATCTTTTGCGCGCCCGTTTCGCCGTTTTCCGGCTTAAGCCAGAAGGTGCCGTTCTCGCTGCTGTCGCTGCTGGTCGCGGAAAGGGTGAACGGGGTACCGTTGGTGCAGACGATATCGACCTGCGTCCTGGCCTCAATTTCACCGGCTTCATCCGTACCGTGGCGCGAGAAGTTGAGATCGTTGGCGTTGAGGGTGCAGGACTTTACCACCTCCAGTGAGACGTGCATCGTCGCGCTCGCGGTGCTGTTGTCTGCGGCGATTACAGCGGCAGGAAGCAGGAGAACTGAACAACATACAGCGGTGGAGATAATTCTCATGATTGTATTTCCTAACGTGATTAACGGTGCATTGACAAAGAAGAGGACTGAGCGTCCAGCAGGCAGAGCTTCCGATGAAACTCCGCCAGGGTATGGCAGCAAAATTTGTTCATCGCGTTACGCTTGTGGGTGTAGATCGTTTTTGGTGATTTATTAAGGATTTGCGCGATACGTGCCGGGCTAAATCCTTTATGAAACAGCATGCAAACCCGCATCTCCTGATACGTCAGCGTGGCGGTGTTTTCGAAGGTGAAGGTCGTGTCGCTAAAACAGCGGCTCAGCTGGGCAAGCGATACATTGTCCGCCACCGCTCTCGCCCGCTCGCCGCGCAGGAAGGCGTTGACGTCGCTGACCCGGTCCGCATCGGTAAATACCAGCCAGTCCGCGCCGGCATGCGTATCCAGCAAGCGCTCCTGTAGGCGCACAAGCCCTTCCGGGCTCGCGTTTTTGATCCAGTACATATCAGGGCGAGGGGTGACCGCCGTCGAGATGAGCCACTCGAGGCCAAGCCATAAATAGGCGTTTTCGCTCAGGACGATGACCTGATAGCCAGCGTTAACGATACAAGACGTCACGATCTGCCCCACAGATAACCCTGGCCGTAATCGGCCACACTGGCGCGGGCCAGTGCGAAATCCCCCGCGGTTTCGATGCCTTCTATCAACACCTTGCCGGCGAGACGTTTGCACTGGCGGGTGAGCTGTAAAAACTTTTCCCGCTCGGTGCGTCCGCTCCAGAAGGTATGCTTGTCAATTTTTACGCCGCAGAAGCGGATCTGGCTGGCAAGCAGGTCGGGAAGAATGTCTTCGCACACATCGTCGGCCCACACTTCTATTCCCCACTGGTGCAGCGTGGCGATGCACGTCCGCAGGGCCCGGCTTTGCGTATCGTCAAGGTGTATCAGCCTGTGAAGATCGGTGACTTCGATAGCAAGCCTCTCCGGGCTGGGCGTCTCTTCTTTCAGCCTGTCCAGGAAGTCCGTTTCCAGCAGCAGATCCGTCGTCGCGTTGAGATAATATTTGTCGCCCGCTTCGCAGAACATGGCATGACGAAGCTGCGCAAAGAAATGCGCTTTACGCTGCGTCGCGGACATTGAGCAAAAATAGTCTTCGAGATCGACGTGAGGCATCGCCGTGGACAATACCTCCCAGGCAATGACGTTTTCGCTGCGCAGTGCCCGGATGGATTCGAACTTGTAGCCGGTTAGCATGATAAAAGTGCGTAACGCTCCGTGGTAAATTCAGAAGCTGCACATTTTATAAATTGTGAATTTGGCGGGATATTTATAAATAAAAATTGCTTATATATAGCGTTTTTATCTAATTTATAAGCATTATAAAGGATTATATAATTTCAAAAATGCCCGGCTGGAAGCCGGGCTTTGCGCGCGTTAGCCGCTGTTTTTGACGATCTTGATTTCCACCATGCCGATCCCAAGCTGGCGCGGGGCATGGCCGAGGATATTTCCTTCGTTAGTGGACTGCGGGTCTGGCGGCACGATCACCAGCGTATTGCTGCGCGAAGGGTTATCAAAATGCAGCGTGCTGGTGGAGACATCATTGCTCAGCGTCAGCATCTGTTCTTTATCACCGACGCGCACCGGAATAGGGCGGTTTGCATTGGGACCAAATGCCCTGGCGGTGATCACCAGATCGAATTTCTCCGGCAGCGGATGGGTATACTCAATTTTCACCTCATCCCCCAGCTGTGCGTTAGACCAGCGCCCCCAGGATTCCGGACGTGATATTCCGCTGAACTGCTTCACCTCTTCCGGCGCGCCGGCAACATTGAAGATGAAGCTGTCTGCTTTGTAGCGAATGTCGTTGTCGACGATTTTCAGCAGATCAACGTTGCGCTGATAGCGTGCGGTATCAATGACCGTATCGTTAAACGCGGTTTTTCCCTGCCACTGCGGTTTGTCAACGTGTTGCACGGTCTGCTCACCGCCGAGTTGCCCCTGAGAAACGCACCAGTCGGTGGACAGCGACAGCTGTTGCGACCAGAGCTGGCCCATTTTGTAGCACCTGTCGACCCAGACGAAATTATCGCGCGGGGCAAATTCCGCCAGCTGGAAGCGCAGCGGCGCGGAGTATTCGCTTTCCGGCAGCGGCTCGACGCGCTTATCCGACACGCGCAGCAGCAGAGGCAGGCGGAAATGGCTGCCGGAGAAGGCGATCGTTTTTTTATCCCGATCGATGGTGAAATCGTTTATCTCTTTCGGGAAGTTCCACAGGCGAATGATATCCGGCTTCCAGGCGAGGATTTTTTCCTTCATGTTGAGGAAGATTTCCGACAGGGACTGCCCCGACAGCGTGCTGCGGCCCAGGCCTATAAAGTTGTCGCCGCCCAGAATGTCGAGCACGGTAGCGCCGTTATCCATCGAGTTACGCTTAGCGGCAATGACCTCCTGCTGCGGTTTATCGCCGCGCAGCACAAAGAACAGGTTGCTGCGATCGCGCTTGTTCAGCTCATCCCAGGCGCTGTTTTTCATCGCCAGATGGTCAGACGACACGACGATGACCGTATTTTTGAAATAGGGCGACGCTTTAATTTTCTCGATTAACGCCGCGATATGCTCCTGGCTACAGGTTACGGCGCTGAACGATTTATTGTTTTTGCCGTTAATGTCGTAGCCCTTACGCTTACAGGTGCGCGAGACGAAACCATCCGGGTGGTGCGTGTCGACGGTCAGCGCAAACAGCGAGAAGCGTTTACCGGCGCGAGAAAGCTCCTCGAATTTCTTCCAGGTTTCATCCAGAACGGTATCGTCGTAAAAGCCCCAGTCGTTACGGTAAGCCGGATCGGCCACGGTAGTTTTCAGCTCTTCAGAACCGTACAGGTGATCGAAACCGTGGGATTTCAGGAACACGTCTTTCCCGGCGAAGCGCAGGTTAGCGCCCTGCATAAAGTAGTTCTCATAGCCCGAGTTTTTCAGGATATCGCCGAGGCATACGTTCTGCGGGAAGAAGCTCGACATTGAGGCGGAGGCGTTACCCTCAAACGGGGCGAACAGGGGGATGCCGCACTGGGAGGCCACCATCCCGGCAATGGTGTAATCCGTGCCGGGCAGCTGCGCGGTGTGGCTGAAGTCGAGGCCCTGATTTTTCAGCGCGCCGAGCTCCGGCGTCAGGTTCGGAAACGCCTCGTTGTCAAACCAGGTGCGCTCCAGACTCTCCCCGTAGATGTAGACCAGGTTGAGTTTGGGGTTGTCGATTTTTTTCGCCGGTTCTTTGTAATAGGCCACGAAGTCCGGATCGCCATCGCGCGACTGGGATTTTACCAGCTCGGTAATCTGATGGAAGGCCGGGCTGGCATCCACGGAGGCCAGCGCCAGGCACAGCGCCAGCAGGCTGTAGCCATGGTGATGCGGGCGGTGACGGCGACGGCGCAGCACCCAGGCCAGCGCAGCGAAAATACCCACCAGCGCGACCACCAGCCCCAGGCCGGGGAGAATGTATTTGCCCACGCCTGCGCCGGTGAGGCTGTTCGTCAGGGTGTAGAGCACCGCGTCGTTAATACCGTCGCCGGTAAAGTAGTCGCTGGCATATAAGGTAATGTTTAAAACAATAAAAATGCCGAGCACGACCAGGGTGGCAACAAACCACCAGGTGTGACGACCGGCTTTCCAGGCATAAACGCCGATGGATGCCAGAAAAAGGACAAGGGATAGTAACTCTGACAACAGCAGATCCTCATCATGCCGGACGCTTAGCCGACTAATAGCTTATTTTTTTGGGTAATACACTGTAATTGCGATGTCGCTTAGCTGCAATTTTAGTGTCACGAAAGTGTGCTGTGGTTAGGATTTGGTTTATAAAACCGGTTTTTTGAGGACGGTCGCATCCTGACAGACGGACGCTGAGGCGGTAGAGAAAGAGAAAAATGCACGCTTCACGCCGCGCTGAAGGAGTAACGTCATAAACGCGGCGTGTTGTGGCAGAAAACGGGGGTCAGGAGAGGAAGTTCACACCCTGTTTCAGCACCAGATCGCAGGCTTTTGTTTTCACCTGTTTTGCCAGAGAGGAGTTTCCAAGGGTGCTCAGGTTCAGCTGCTGACCATTTTGCGCGTTCAGCAGGCCCTGAATACCGTCCATATAGTTGGTATCCGCTTTCTGCTCCTGGGTGTCCAGGCCCAGCTTGCCCAGCACCTGATTCTTAATGTTTTCGGTATCGGTCACGGACGCCAGCTTCTGCTTCGCACAGTATTCCAGGATGCCCGCGGCGTTGTTCATCGTGCCGGCGCTCAGGCTCTGGGAACTGTTGCTCAGCAGGCCGGTGAGGGAAGCAGCGGACAGCCCGCCCTGAGACGTGCCGCTCTCTTTGGTTAACTCATTCGCCGCGCTGGAAAGCGACTCCTGCCATGAAGCGGCCTGCGCTGCGCCAGCCACCAGCAGGGCGCCAGAAAGAATGCTGATAAGAAACTGTTTTTTCATAATGACTTACTCATTAGGGCCGGAAGGGGCTCCAGTATATACCTCTGCTCCTCCGGCGCTCCCTGGAAATGTCTTAATACTCTTTGCCGGTGACGCGGCTGCGGTAGCTGTCCCAGTCGAAGATGACGTACAGGCTGTTGCCCAGCTTCATGCGGTCCATCACCCGCTCGCCCAGCAGGCGGGTCATCTCGTCGATATTATGGTTCGTCAGCATACCGGTGGGGCGTTTTGACGACGAACGGCGATCGACAATCTGGTTAATGATCACTTTTTCGTAGCGGGATTCGGTCTGGACGCCAATCTCGTCGATCACCAGCAGATCCACGTTACTTAAATCATTCAGCAGCTGCTCTTCGCTGGTTTCGCGGTTGCTGAAGGTGTCCTTCATGGCTGACATGATGTCGGCCACGGTGATAATCAGCACTGATTTCCCGCGCAGCAGCAGCTCGTTGCAGATAGCGGCCGCCAGGTGATTTTTCCCGGTGCCGGGCTTACCGCTAAAGATGAAGCTGGCGATGTTGCCGTCAAATTCATCCACGTACTGGCGCGCCTGGTTAAGGGCGTTCATCTGCCCCTGCGATTCGACCTTATAATTGTCGAAGGAGCAGTTCTGGTGCAGGGGGCGGATGCCCGAGCGGTTAAAGGTGCGCTGCATTTTCATCGCGCGGTTTTCGCGGGCGAGAGCTGCCGCACGGATTTCACCCTGCTCTTTTTGCCACGCCAGCAGCTCTTCACCGGTGGTGAAGGCGGGCTTCACGTTAGCTGGCATCATCTTCTGCAAACGTTTCATCAGGTCGCCGACGTTTTTCATTTCGCACCTCGGAATCCATCAGGAATTTTTTTGTCCGGTTCTGAAAAGGCATTGATATCACGTTTTGGCTGGCCGTTGGTGCTGGCGCGGTTGATTTGCAGGCTGCGTGCAAGTTTTTGCTGCCACTGAACATGGTGGAATACTTTTCCCTCAGCCTGCCAGTAAGCGGTAAAGGCCGCCAGCTCTTCCGGCGTCGCGGGCTGCGAGAGGGCTATTCCCCATAAGGCCGCCTGGCGCTGAAAATCGGCATCCGGCTGCCAGCCGGCGTACATGGGAAATTTCCCCATCGGCACGGTCACCGGGGCGCTGGTGGGTTCGTCAAAAAACTGATTATCCAGCATGACGTCGCTCGCCGGGCGCGAGAGCCTCGCTTCAATGTCCAGAAGCTGCGCCAGACGTTCCGGCGTGACCGCATAAAACGCCGGGGCGTTGTCGGCAAATACCGCGAGCGTGCCGCCTTCGGCGCGCGTCAACGCACCGCGAGGGTCGCGCATAAAGGCATCAATGCCAGCAATGCTGGTGGTCAGGATTCTGGAGGACATAACACTTTCTCAACTGATTACTACGGGCGTGATTGAGGGATATGGTAGCACAGAGAGAGGGGAGGAAAGGAGAGGATTTCCCCGGCGGCGCTGCGCCACCGGGGCAACAATCACAGGCGCTGTTTACGCGATGATGTTGAGCGTCACGTCGATATTGCCGCGCGTTGCGTTAGAGTACGGGCATACGATGTGGGCGGCATCCACCAGCTTTTTGGCTTCTGCGGCGTCCATTCCTTCAACGTGGATGTTCAGCTTCGCTTCGATACCGAAACCGGTTGGCAGCGGCCCGATCCCCACTTCGCCTTCAATAAAAGCGTCTTTTGGCAGGGCGAATTTATCGCGGGCTGCAACGAACTTCATCGCGCCCAGGAAGCAGGCAGAGTAGCCCGCCGCGAACAGCTGCTCAGGGTTAGTGACTTCTCCCCCCATGCCGCCCATCTCTTTTGGCACGCCCAGCTTGACGTCCAGGACACCATCGGAAGAGGTTGCGCGACCGTCACGGCCTCCGGTTGCTTTGGCTTTTGCAGTGTAGACAACTTTTTCTAAAGACATGGCAGGTTCCTCATCTTGTGTTTAAGTGCGCTATTAAATAGCGCGCGATGTATATGGTTAAAATTAGACGCGTAAAGTATAGCCTTACGCGCGATGCAGCTGTTGGCGCAGCAGTTCGAGCTGTTGTTTAAGTGCCAGCATGGTGTCGGTATCACACTGCGCGGCGCAGCCCACGGCATGAGGGATCGTCACGGCCTGCTGTTGCAGATCCCGACCCGCGTCGCTCAGGGTGACGGCAACCTGACGTTCGTCCTGACGGGAGCGCTGGCGGGAGATCAGTCCTGCGCTTTCCAGGCGTTTCAGCAGGGGCGTCAGCGTGGCGGAATCCAGAAACAGCCGCTCGCCAATGTCCGACACCGTAATATCATCCTGCTCCCACAGCACCAGCATCACCAGGTATTGCGGGTAGGTCAGGTTAAGCGGTGCCAGCAGTTGCCGGTACAGCTTGTTAAGCGCCAGGTTTGCCGAATAGAGGGCAAAACAGAGCTGGTTATCCAGCAGAAGCGCATTGGTGGTGTCGTTCGTTTTTGCGTCCATGAAATGAATATAGATAGTGCGCGATACAATTGCAAGCGATTTTATTATACACGCGGACGTTTACGGTAAAGCCATAATCCGGGTATCGACAAACCGATTGAGAGCGCGCCCACAATCGACGAGGCCTTGAGGAAGTTGCTCAGGAGCAGGATCATTTGGGGTTCGCTGTAGCCAAAGTGGCTGATTTTTACGGCGGAAATCATGGCCGTATAGGCCGAAATGCCCGGGAACATAGGAATGACTGCCGCCACGGTGAACACCTTCGGGTGTGCCAGATACCAGCGTGACCACTGGATACCGATGCTGCCGACCAGCATGGCGGCAATAAACGTCGACCATTCGATATTAAAGCCCGCGGTCATCATCACCATACGCGAGCCGTGGCCAATGGCGCCGAGCAGCGCGCACCAGGGTAACGCACGCTGTGGGACGTTAAATACCATCGCAAATCCAACGGCGGGAAGGGCTGCCAGGAGCATGTCCTGCGCCAGTGCGAGCAGAAAATCTATCACGCCCATCCGCGTAACCCCCACATCGTCATTGCCATTACTACCCCGATACAGGTTGCCAGCGTCAGCAGGCTGGCTATCGCCCAGCGCGCCAGACCGGTATTGATATGGCCTTTAAACATATCGGCGACGGCGTTGATTAAGGGAAAACCCGGCACCAGCAGCAATACGCTGGCGGCCATCGCAACCGTAGGCGTGCTGGCGAAGGCGGGCTGGCGCAGCAGCAGGCCGGAGACGGTTGTCGCCACAAAGGCCGTAATGCAGAAATTAATCTGCGGATGCAGCTGCCTGTGGGTCAGAAGCTGGCGGACGTACATCGCAATGCTGCTGGCAAAGAAGGTCACCACCGCGCCGTCCCACCCGCCGTTGTTGAGCTTACAGAAGCAGGCGCAGGACAGCCCCACCATCAAAACAACCAGCCAGCGCGGATAGCGCAGGGGTTTGATTTGGTTGAAACGTTTTTCTATCTCCCGGAGATCGAGCAGCTTGTGTTCGGCGAGGATCACGATGTGCTGAACTTCCGTGACCACGTGCATGTTAATGCCGCGATCGTGATTTTTACGCGTGGAGGTCAGGCACTGTCCGTCCTTAATGGTGGTCAGCACAATGGCATTTGACGAGATGGAACTCTCCACGCTGTCCATCCCCAGCGCCAGCCCGAGGCGTGTGGAAAGTTCTTCGACGAGGGCGCTTTCGGCCCCGTGCTGTAAGAGGAAAAGCCCGCACTGAATACATAGCCGCGTTGCGGCACGCTGCGTAGACCGATCTGCCTGCATGAAACGCCCTGAAAAGAAGAGAGATTGCTTACTTTTAACACAAAGTGCGGTGGCCGTTGTGCTGGGCCAGATCAAGATTTGTGCAATTGGCTGCGCGTCTGAAGTTTGGAAGAGAAAACGTATTTTATTTATTTAATGAATATAAACGAAGAATATATATAAATAATACATTAAGTATTTCTAATTTCATATTGTCGATATTTTCAGGTGGTTTTAATTAAATATTTATGGTCTTTGTGCGATATTAAGCCAGTATTGGGCGTTTCATAACCCATGTGACATATTTTAGAAAGTGCGAGTATTAAGCCGTTTTGTACTTAGGGATGCAAGCGTGTTTAACCTCGTAGGGTTTGCTCGTCATTAAATAAATGTATTAAAGACATGGAGGGTCTATGTTGCCATTGAATGGTAAACACGGAGTTGTGATCAGTAGAGTACCCGTAATGCAAAATGGGTTAGGGGGCGTCATGACGCGCCATTTTCCCGATTTTGAGATAACGTACTGTCGTTCGATGCAGGAGTTGACGCTACTCCAGCTGCGTCGCGCTGGGGTCGTTATTGCCGATATTTCGGGTGAATATCGTAATCCGCGTGGCACGCTTGAGCAGTATTATGGATTAATGAATCAGTACCGGGATATTCACTGGATTTTCCTCGTCTCGCGTCCTCTTTATCCGCTTGCGGTAGAGCTGCTTATGCGCCCGGAAAGCACGCTGCTTTCAGATATGGAACCGATTGAAGGCGTTATTAACGCTATTCGCGCGGGCAGTGAACGTGCCGAGCGAATAAGCCAGACGTTATTAATACCAGAAAATCCTGATATTGAAGAGGAGAGTGAGCAAACGATCGCGCTCACCCACTCTGAACGTAAGGTGTTGCGTTTATTAGGTAAAGGTTGGGGAATCAACCAAATAGCCACGCTGCTGAATAAAAGTAATAAAACGATCAGTGCACAGAAAAACAGTGCAATGCGCCGCTTATCACTGCGCAGCAATGCCGATATGTACGCGTGGATAAGCAGTACTCAGGGTATGCGAGAACTCAGTTTAATGTCGGCTTATGGAGAGTTTGAGGAATGGAAAAGACCACTGCAACAAGACATATCGCCGTCATCGAAAGCTGCTCAATGAGCGCTGTGGGGCTGAGGCATCTCTTTGCGATGCCCGTCCTGAGCCATTACCAGGTGCATCTGTTTAGCCGATTCGACAGCTTCAGAGCGGCGCTCTCGGAAATCTCATTCTTTTCGGTAATCTATTCATTGTCTGATGAGCGTGAGGAGCGGCGAAACTGTCTGGCCTGTTTGCGGGATCTCACCTTCACCCACAGCGACGTCCAGCGTATCGTGCTGGCTTCTGATGAAATGGAGGCGAGGCTGGTCAGCCAGCTTTCGCCTTCTCGCTTACATGGGATCATCAGTAAATCGGTTCCGCTAAAGCAATTATTGGAAGGGCTGGAGACACTGCTCAGCGAAACACATCAGGTGAATGATAACGTGTACAATCAAGGGGATATGAGCCAGAATCGCATGTTAAGCCCAACCGAAAGGGCCATACTGCGCTATATGTCCTCGGGTTTTTCGATCCCTGAAATTGCGGCACAGCTTGAACGCAATATTAAAACCATTCGGGCGCATAAGTTTAACGCAATGGTAAAGCTGGGCGTCAATTCTGACGTGGGGTTACTGGATGCGGCGGATATCCTGGCGCATCTCCCCGCCAGGGAAGTGCATCGCTGCGCTCTCACCGTTCCTTCCTTCTCTTAGCGTTAAGAGGTGCGCCAGAGTGCTTCTGGCGCAACGTTCAAATACAGACATCAACCCATTTTGCTGCGGTCAGTTCCGCCATTCTGTCGGGCGAGATACGCACCGCGCTGTGGATGGCACCCGCTGCGCTCTCACCGTTCCTTCCTTCTCTTAGCGTTAAGAGGTGCGCCAGAGTGCTTCTGGCGCAACGTTCAAATACAGACATCAACCCATTTTGCTGCGGTCAGTTCCGCCATTCTGTCGGGCGAGATACGCACCGCGCTGTGGATGGCACCCGCTGCGGGTAATACTTCCGCGTACTGTTTTAATGTGATGTCACAGTAAACAGAGAGGGGGTTTTCCAGCCCGAAAGGGCAGACGCCGCCCACAGGATGACCCGTCAGGGTGACGACCTCATCGCTGCTGAGCATGCGGGCTTTTGCACCGAATGTCTCTTTGAGCTTTTTGTTATCAAGACGCGCATCGCCTTTTGCGACCACCAGAATCACGTCATTTTTAATTTTCAGTGATAGCGTTTTGGCAATCTGGCCGGGTTCAACGTTGTGCGCGGCAGCAGCAAGTGCAACAGTCGCTGTGCTTTGATTAAGCTCAATGATCTCTATATCCGGAGCGTGTTCGGCGAAAAACTGCTGTACAGACTGCAAACTCATTGATTCCTCCTGACAAATATCCTGCGTAATCTGTCATAAGAATTTAGTCGCTGTAAATATCCCTTAAGTAACAAATATTCGTCAGGGTCGATTTCTGGATCGCCTTCACATTCACAGAAACCGGTTACAGTAACCGGTTGCAGAGCGTGATGCAGAGATTAATACTGAGGGTGTAACTTCCCCTGTATCTAATAATAAGAGCTAATTATGAAACCATTCCGTTTGAGCAGTACCGCGGGTACACGATCCGGCAAGGTTGTGACGCTGAATTATGGAACAACGTGTGACGTGAGAACGTCCGAAACGAACGTCTGACAGGAGATCTGCTATGTCTGCCAACCATGCTGCATTTAATCTGATTTTCCGCTTCGTTGAGAATTACGTCAGCCCCGTTGCCGGGCGGATCTCTTCTCAGCGTCATGTGATGGCGATTCGCGACGGGTTCATCTCGGCGATGCCGTTTATGATCGTGGGTTCGTTTTTGTTAGTGTTCGCTTATCCTCCTTTTTCGCCTGATACCACCTGGGGTTTTGCCCGCGCCTGGCTGGATATGGCGAAGCAGTTTGAAGGACAAATTCTGACGCCGTTTGATATGACGATGGGCGTGATGTCCCTTTATATCTGTGCGGCTATCGCCTACAACCTGGGCAAACATTACGTTAAAACCCATCAGCTGGATCCGTTCATGTGCGCCATGCTGTCGCTAATGGCGTTTCTGCTGGTGGCGGCCCCTAAAACCAAAGGCGCTTTGCCGGTCGATAGCCTGGGAGGGACCGGGATTTTCACCGCGATTCTGGTGGCGATTTATTGCGTTGAGATGATGCGTTTTCTGAAGGCTCACAACATCGGGATCCGCCTGCCGGACCAGGTTCCGCCGATGATCAAAAACTCGTTTGACCTGCTGATCCCGGTACTGGTGGTGGTGTTGACGCTTTATCCGCTGAGCCTGCTGATCCAGTCGCAGTTCGGCATGCTGATCCCGCAGGCCATTATGTCGATCTTTAAGCCGCTGGTCTCTGCGGCTGACTCGCTGCCTGCCATCCTGCTGGCGGTGCTGATTGGCCACCTGCTGTGGTTTGCCGGGATCCACGGCGCAGCGATTGTCTCCGGGATGCTGCAAATGTTCTGGCTGACCAACCTGGGGGCGAACCAGACCGCGCTGGCGGCGAGCCTGCCTTTGCCACACATCTTTATGGAGGCCTTCTGGACGTTCTTTATCGTTATCGGTGGGTCCGGCGCGACGATGGGGCTGGTGTTCTGCTACCTGCGCAGCCGCTCCGCACACCTGCGTTCGATTGGCCGCCTCAGCGTGGTGCCGAGCATATTCAACATCAATGAACCGGTGATTTTTGGCACGCCGATTGTGATGAACCCGGTGTTCTTTATTCCTTTCCTGCTGGCGCCGATGGTCAACGCCGTGCTGGCATGGGCAGCGATGAAGTTTGATCTGATTGGCCGCGTGATTTCCGTGGTGCCGTGGACGGCGCCGGCTCCGGTAGGCGCAGCCTGGGCGCTGGGCTGGGATTTCCGCGCCGCCATTCTGGTGCTGGTCCTGGCCTGCGTATCCGCCATTATCTATTTCCCGTTCTTCAATGTGTACGAGAAGCAGCTGCTTCAGCAGGAAGCGGAAGAAGCACAGCGTAACGGGGAAGAGGAAAATCAGCAGATAGCGTAGGTAAAAGCAAAACGGCAACGCAGGTTGCCGTTTTTAGTGTTTGTTGCTTCTCCCCCGTGGGTGAGGGCATCAGGCCGGGCCAGACTACTTAAGCGTGCAATCGCCGCACTGCTGCACGTCCGGCAGACGGTAGCGCTGACAGCAGGTACGACGCACCAGAAGTCCTTCACGCGGAACGACGGTGCGGTAAAGAGGGTTATTCCGTCCATCTGAAAGCTGTTTGGCAAAGAAACAGCTCTGACGCAGCGCATCCACTTTTTCGTCGCCGAGCAGCGGCTTCATCTCCGTCAAATACCAGTGGATAAGATATCCGGTATTACTCCAGATCAGTTTGCCGTTAATCTCTCCCGTCGCTTCCAGGGCATCCACCACCGGAACCAGCGCGCGCGTAATCAGCGATTCCATACGCGCCTGCGCAGACAGGTGCATCGCGCTGCGATCCTCATGCACGTCAATCCAGAAACAGGCGGCACGCCCGGTCTCATGAAATTCGACGTGGAAATGCTCCGAAGAGAGATCGAGCATGGTTTCCTGGGTCAACAACGCCAGCATGATCGGTGGCACCATCAGCCCGATGTACCACTGAGCCCAGAGGGAAAGCAGCGGTTTGTTTTCCCGCGCAAGCGTAGGCTGATTACGGTAGATATGATCGGAATAGGCCGCCAGCAGCGAGCGCAGCTCGGCAGGACGTTGCCACTGGGACAGCGTCAGAGCATGATGCGGTGGGGCTTCATCCAGCTTGATGAAATCCAGCAGATGGGCGCGCGTTACGGCGATTTTTTCCCGAATGGCGTCCGCAAGCGTCGTCTCCCCGGCGGAGAGTGGAGCGCGCCAGAGCAGGGGCTCAACGATGTGTGCAGTACGAGTCGCCATAGTGTGGATTACAAATCTAAATGATAATGATTGCCAATCCTAACTATAGATAAAACCGAGCGCAAGAGATTTATCCTGGCTCTGTGAGGGGGGTCAGGCGGTATGCAGCTCTTCGCTCATCAGAATGCTGTTGCGTCCCATGTGTTTGGCTTCATAGAGGGCTTTATCGGCTTTCGACAGCGCACCCTCAACGTCTTCACCTTCGTACATGGCAATGCCAATGCTGATGGTCACGTTTGTGGCGACGCTTTCGTTAAACATGTGGGGGATTTTAAGATCGTAAACTTTCTGGCGTATGCGTTCTGCCGTCTGGCGTGCTTGCTCCAGCGGAATGTTACTCAACAGAACCATAAATTCTTCCCCGCCAAACCGGGCGACCACGTCGCGTGAACGCACGGCATCGCGGATCGCTGCCGAGACGCGGATCAACGCCTGATCGCCCATCATATGGCCGTAATGGTCGTTATAGGCTTTGAAATGGTCGATATCCATCAGCAGCACGAAGTGCTCGCCGCCGTCGGGCGTGGGGAGATTCTCCAGCCGGCTTTGCAGCCCACGACGGTTATACAAGCCGGTCAGCGGATCCATCATGCTGAGATCGGTCAGGGTTTCGCGCTCCTCCAGCAGCTCGGAGAGCAGCTCCTGAGCGAAACGGTCGTTGCGCCGCTGGATCACGTGATGAATGCCAATGGCGACCATAGGCAGCGCGAAGAAATAGGTCATTCTCAGCCAGTTTTCGGCAGGGCTTAACCACAGGCAGATAATAAACGCGGGTAATGAATGTAGCGTAAATGCTTTGATATTACTGGCAAACGCCAGAGCCCCTATAAAAAGCACCGTTAAAAGCGCCATCATTAAAAACGGCGCGCGATCGTGCGTGATAACTAAAAATTTAGAGACGATCTGCCAGGCCCATAAAAAGCCGAAAATCGCGGAAACCGCGGGAATATTTATTTTCCGCGCGCTGTTTTTCCAGTGCCAGATGAGTAAGCCGGTGCTGATAGTCAATACGGCAACCAAGGGCACCGATAACACGCGCACGGAATAGAGCGGGTTTGTTATCGAGAACAGCGCTGAGGCGGCATTCAGAAATAAAAATAAACGTAAAGATAACTGATATTTCTTGTTGACCAAAGACAGCCAGGATTGTGATGTCATATGCGTGCGTTTTTATTAAAACTCAATTAAAACAATGCGCCAGGCGTTATTTATTCGTTATGGATGCAAGGAAATTGAATTCTTATTATCAGAAAAACTTTATAGAAAGTTAACAGGTGTGCAATTTATCACCTTACACATTCTCTGTCATTATGGGAAAGCGAATGTAGAAGCAATTTGTGCCCGCGCATGCTGACAGGTGATAATTATTATCATATGATATTGGTTATCATTATCAGTATGAGAGGATAAACCATGTTGAGCAAAGCGCTGGGAAGTGGGTGGGGGATTTTACTGCCTGGTGTCATCCTTGGCGGCCTGACGTTTGCCGATCTCTCCATTGACGTCTGGAAGGCGATCATTGTTTCAGGACTGCTGGTGACGTCGGCGATGATCTGGCATAAACAGCTTCGGCATTACGTGCTGCTGCCGTCTTGCGTTGCGCTGGTCAGTGGAATACTGGTGATTTTGATGAGTCTGAAATAGCCGGGAAAAACGAGAGGTACTGCCGGGAGGATGTAAGATAATTGGTGCGAGGGGGGGGACTTGAACCCCCACGTCCGTAAGGACACTAACACCTGAAGCTAGCGCGTCTACCAATTCCGCCACCTTCGCACAGTCATCTTACTGGTTTGATATCGCCTCGTTGGTGCGAGGGGGGGGACTCGAACCCCCACATCCTAAGGACACTAACACCTGAAGCTAGCGCGTCTACCAATTCCGCCACCTTCGCCCAGTGCGAGCAATATCAACGTGATTTATGGTGCGAGGGGGGGGACTTGAACCCCCACGTCCGTAAGGACACTAACACCTGAAGCTAGCGCGTCTACCAATTCCGCCACCTTCGCATACCATCGATACTGTAAAAGTATCGTAACCACGGAGGCGCATTCTAGATGTTTTCAGCTTTACGTCAACAGAAAATTGCGCACGTTGTTTTGATTGCTGCAAAAATGGGCGATGGCAGCGTCAGCCATCGCCGGACAAAGGCGGGGATTACTTTTTCGCCTGGCGCGTCATTACGGTGCGATACACCTTAAAGCGGCCCGTCTGGGCGATCACCTCGTGGAAGCCGAAGGTTTCATCCAGCACTTTCGGATAGGCCAGGAAGGCGTTCGCCACGATACGCAGCTCGCCGCCGCTGTTAAGGTGACGGGTTGCGCCACGGATCAGCGTTTGCGCCGCTTCAAGGCTGGTTTCCATACCGTCGTGGAACGGCGGGTTAGAGATGATCATATCAAAGCGACCGGTCACGTCGGAGAAGACGTTGCTGGCAATAACGTCGCCTTCGATACCGTTCGCCGCAAGCGTGGCGCGGCTGGCTTCCACCGCCGGAGCGCTCACGTCACACAGGGTTAAACGCACCTTCGGCGAGTGGCTGGCGAGAACCGTTGACAGCACGCCCGCGCCACAGCCAACGTCCAGCACCTTGCCTTTGGTGTGCGGCGTCAGGGTGGACAGCAGCAGCTTGCTGCCCGTATCAAGCGCGTCACGGCTGAATACGCCCGGCAGCGTTTTGATGGTGAGGCCGTCGAGCTGATACTCGTCCCAGAAGGTGTCGGCATCAAAGGTTGTCTGTTTTTCCAGACGGCCATGATACAGGCCGCAGCGACGGGCGCTGTCGATTTTCGTCAGCGGTGCGTAGGCTTCGAGCATCTGCTCTGCGCTACGCACTCCGCTGCGGTTTTCACCGACGACGAAAATATCGCAGCCGACCGGCAGCAGAGAAAGCAGGTTCATCAGCTGGAACTGGGCTTCCGGTTTGTTCTTCGGCCAGTAGTAAATGAACGTATCGCAGTCAGCAATATCGCTCTGCTCCGCCACCAGGCTAAAGCGCGCGCGCTCGCCCATCTGGCGGCTCAGCACTTGCCAGTGGTGGTAGTACTGGGTGTGGGCACGGCTTTCAGCACAGTCGAAACGCGCGGGCAGGTCATCCTGCATATCTCCGGCAAACAGAATACGGCTTTCTTCGAAATCATCACTGTGACGCAGCAAGACTTCACTTGCCGGGGTAAATGCAGACATGAATTGTTCCTCAATAAACTCAGGCGGGGATTATAGTAGGTAGATGGCGCACTTTCGACACATTTGCTATATTTGCGCGCCTGAGAGACAGGAGTTTTCCCTATGACATCCCGACGAGACTGGCAGTTGCAGCAACTGGGCATCACCCAGTGGGCCTTGCGTCGCCCGACGGCGTTGCAGGGCGAAATCGCCATTTCCATCCCTGCGCACGTTCGCCTGGTGATGGTGGCGGAAGAACTGCCTGCCCTGAATGAACCCCTTATCGGTGATGTCCTTCGCAGCCTGAAGCTGACGGCCGACGAGGTTTTACAGCTGACGCCAGAGCGTGTCACGATGCTTCCTCCCGAAAGCCGCTGTAACAGCTGGCGCATCGGGGAGATAAACGACATGCCTCTCCAGGGGAGCCAGATCTGCTCGCCAGCGCTGGACGAACTGAAAGCCAACCCAAAAGCGCGAAGCGCGCTATGGCAACAAATCTGCGAATATGAACACGATTTCTTCCCTCACGACGTCTGACCTGACCACCGCGTTTGCGATTGAAACACGCGCCCACGCCTTTCCGTGGAGCGAAAAAACCTTCGCCAGCAACCAGGGCGAACGGTACCTGAACTACCGCCTGGACGTTGACGGCACCCTGGCCGCCTTCGCGATTACGCAGGTTGTTCTTGATGAAGCGACGCTGTTTAACATCGCCGTTGATCCCGCGTTTCAGCGCCGTGGGCTGGGAAGAGAACTGCTCGAGCACCTCATCCGTGAGCTCGAAACCCGTGACGTTTTCACCCTGTGGCTGGAGGTGCGCGCGTCGAATGTCGCCGCCATCGCGCTCTATGAAAGCTTAGGCTTTAACGAGGCGACAATCCGCCGTAACTACTACCCCACCGCAGAGGGACGTGAAGACGCCATCATAATGGCCCTGCCGATTGGATAACGAAAAATAAGGTTGTAACGATGAAATGGGACTGGATTTTCTTTGATGCCGACGAAACGCTGTTTACGTTCGATTCGTTCGGTGGCCTACAGCGGATGTTTCTCGACTATAGCGTGACCTTCACCGCTGAAGATTTTCAGGACTATCAGGCGGTGAACAAGCCGCTGTGGGTGGATTACCAGAACGGTGCCATCACTGCGTTACAACTTCAGCACCAGCGCTTTGACGTCTGGGCGGAACGTTTAAAGGTCAGTCCGGGGACGCTGAACGAGGCGTTTCTGAACGCGATGGCGGATATCTGTGCACCACTGCCGGGCGCGGTTTCTCTGCTTAATGCGTTAAAAGGCAAGGTAAAACTGGGGATCATCACCAACGGTTTTACCGCCCTGCAGCAGATCCGCCTCGAGCGCACCGGCCTGCGCGATTATTTCGACGCGCTGGTGATCTCCGAAGAGGTGGGCGTACCGAAGCCGGACCCGCGTATTTTTGACTACGCGCTGACGCAGGCTGGCAATCCTGACCGCGATCGCGTCCTGATGGTGGGGGATACCGCAGAGTCTGATATTCTTGGCGGCATCAACTCCGGCCTGTCGACGGTCTGGTTGAATGCGCATGGTCGTGTGCAGCCGGAAGGCATCGAGCCGACCTGGACCGTCACGTCATTGAACGAACTGGAGCAGCTCCTGTGTAAACAATGATTGCCTGCCCCCTATTGATGGGTAAAATAGCCGCAATTTTGTATTCCATGATGCGTGGCGTGCTGCCGCGCTTATAAAAGAAGATTTAATTATGACGTTGTCTCCTTATCTGCAAGAGGTGGCCAAACGCCGCACTTTTGCCATTATCTCGCACCCGGATGCCGGTAAAACGACCATCACCGAGAAGGTGTTGCTGTTCGGACAGGCGATCCAGACTGCGGGTACCGTTAAAGGCCGTGGCTCCAGCCAGCATGCAAAATCTGACTGGATGGAGATGGAAAAGCAGCGTGGTATTTCGATTACCACCTCCGTGATGCAGTTCCCGTATCACGACTGCCTGGTGAACCTGCTGGACACCCCGGGGCACGAAGACTTCTCCGAAGATACCTACCGTACCCTGACGGCGGTGGACTGCTGCCTGATGGTGATCGACGCCGCGAAAGGTGTTGAAGATCGTACCCGCAAGCTGATGGAAGTGACCCGTCTGCGCGATACGCCGATCCTCACCTTTATGAACAAACTCGACCGTGACATCCGTGACCCGATGGAGCTGATGGATGAAGTGGAAAACGAGCTGAAGATCGCCTGTGCGCCTATCACCTGGCCGATTGGCTGCGGCAAGCTGTTCAAAGGGGTTTATCACCTTTATAAAGACGAAACCTACCTGTACCAGACCGGTAAGGGCCACACCATTCAGGAAGTCCGCATCGTAAAAGGTCTGGACAACCCGGAGCTGGACGCCGCCGTCGGTGAAGAGCTGGCCGCCCAGCTGCGCGATGAGCTGGAGCTGGTGCAAGGCGCCTCTCACGAGTTCGACAGAGAGCTGTTCCTGAGCGGCGAAATCACCCCGGTCTTCTTCGGTACCGCCCTCGGCAACTTCGGCGTTGACCATATGCTCGACGGTCTGGTTGAGTGGGCCCCGCAGCCGATGCCGCGTAAAACCGATACCCGTGAAGTCGAAGCGAAGGAAGAGAAGTTCTCCGGCTTCGTCTTTAAAATTCAGGCCAACATGGACCCGAAACACCGCGACCGCGTCGCCTTTATGCGCGTAGTGTCCGGTAAATACGAGAAGGGCATGAAGCTGCGTCAGGTGCGTATCGGTAAAGACGTGGTGATCTCCGACGCGCTGACCTTCATGGCGGGCGACCGTTCGCACGTGGAAGAAGCCTATCCGGGCGATATCATTGGTTTGCACAACCACGGTACCATTCAGATTGGCGATACCTTCACGCAGGGCGAAATGATGAAGTTCACCGGTATCCCGAACTTCGCGCCGGAACTGTTCCGCCGCATTCGCCTGCGCGATCCGCTGAAGCAGAAGCAGCTGCTGAAAGGTCTGGTTCAGCTTTCCGAAGAGGGGGCTGTACAGGTGTTCCGCCCAATCGCCAACAACGATCTGATCGTGGGCGCGGTGGGTGTGCTTCAGTTTGACGTGGTGGTTGCCCGTCTTAAGAGCGAGTACAACGTGGAAGCGATTTACGAATCGGTGAACGTGGCGACCGCGCGCTGGGTTGAGTGTTCAGACGTGAAGAAATTCGAAGAATTTAAGCGTAAGAACGAAGTTCAGCTGGCGCTGGATGGCGGCGATAATCTGACCTATATCGCCCCAACCATGGTGAACCTGAACCTGACGCAGGAACGTTATCCTGACGTTCAGTTCCGCAAAACGCGCGAGCATTAATTCCCTCTCAGAGCACGGCAGCCGCCGTGCTCTTCTTTAATTCCTGTGTTATTAAACCCTTGCGGAATGTTCTTAATTCAACGCAATTTTTCGCTATTCGTTCGTTTTTTCCCCAATTCTGAATGCACCCCCGTAATTGTGATCTATATTTAACTCAGTGTTTAGCACCGGGCATGGATGAATTAACTGTTCAATGCATGTCCACTGGTTCTCCATTTCGCCCGTGTGTTAATTCGCAATATATAAAACCAAGATTTAGGGAAGTATGTCGCCCAAACAACGGGCAAAACACAGGAATAAATCGATGAATATGACAAGACTGAAGATTTCTAAAACTCTGCTGGCTGTAACGTTGGGTAGTGTCCTGGTAAGCGGTTCTGCTCTGGCGGAAACCAGCACCATGGATAAAGCGCAAAATACCGCCAATACCGCAGGGGAAAAAATCGATAGCTCTATGAATAAAGTCGGTAATTTCATGGATGACAGCTCTATCACAGCAAAAGTGAAAGCCGCACTGGTGGATCATGAATCCATTAAGAGCACCGATATTTCTGTTAAAACCGACAACAAGGTTGTCACCCTGAGCGGTTTCGTTGAAAGCCAGACCCAGGCCGAAGAGGCCGTTAAAGTGGCCAAAGGCGTTGAGGGCGTAAGCTCCGTCAGCGACAAACTGCACGTACGTGACAGCAAAGAGTCTTCGGTGAAGGGTTATGCCGGAGATGCAGCAACTACCAGCGAAATCAAAGCTAAACTGTTAGCGGACGACATCGTGCCATCCCGTATGGTGAAAGTTGAAACCACCGATGGTGTGGTCCAGCTGTCCGGTACGGTTGAGAACCAGGCACAAAGCGATCGTGCTGAATCAATTGCGAAAGCGATTGATGGTGTGAAAAGCGTTAAAAACGATCTGAAAACGAAGTAAAGCAGCACAACTCGCCCGTCTGGCTTAACGCCGCGGGCGAAATAAAAACGACTCTGGAAAAACGCCGGTGAGTGGCCTGAGCGCTCACATTTAGCGGCCGACATTAACTATGGTAAAGGAGAGGCTTATGTTTCGTTGGGGCATTATATTTCTGGTTATCGCGTTAATTGCCGCCGCATTGGGCTTTGGTGGACTGGCGGGTACCGCGGCATGGGCAGCGAAAATTGTCTTCGTCGTCGGTATTATTCTGTTCCTGGTGAGCCTGTTTACGGGTCGACGTCGCCCGTAGCAAACGCAATATTCATTAAACAAACTCAAGCCAGTCCTCGTGACTGGCTTTTTCTCGTTTGAGAACCGGCAGGGATCTGCGTTACTGTGTCTGAACATAATAATGAAAACAGGAAGGCAGAGGTGGGGCAGCGAATTCCCGTGACGATCGGCAATATTGCGCCGCTGACGTTAAAACCATTCCATGCAGGCCAGCTTGCGCTGGTCTGTGAAGGGGGCGGACAGCGCGGTATTTTCACAGCAGGCGTGCTGGACGAATTTATGCGCGCTGAGTTTAACCCGTTCGATCTCTATTTCGGCACTTCTGCCGGGGCGCAGAATCTCTCTGCCTACGTCTGTAACCAGCCCGGCTATGCGCGCAAAGTGATTATGCGCTACACCACCTCCAAAGCGTTCTTTAACCCGGTACGCTTCGTGCGCGGCGGGAACCTGATCGATCTCGACTGGCTGCTGGATGCCACCTCCAGCCAGATGCCGCTGGCCATGGATACCGCGTCACGACTGTTCGATACCGGAAAAGAGTTCTGGATGTGCGCCAGCCGCGGCGATGACTATTCACCGGGTTACTTTTCGCCGCAGAAAGAGAACTGGCTGGATATCATCCGCGCCTCCAGCGCGATCCCCGGATTCTACCGCACCGGCGCGCTGCTGGAGGGGATCAGCTATCTTGATGGCGGTATCAGCGACGCGGTGCCGGTACAGGAGGCGGCGCGGCGCGGGGCGAACACCATTGTGGTGATCCGTACGGTGCCTTCGCAGATGTATTACACCCCACAGTGGTTTAAGCGTATGGAACGCTGGCTGGGCGACAGCAGCCTGCAACCGCTGGTAAATATCGCAAAGCAGCATGAAACGACCTACGGCGCGATGCAGCGCTTTATTGAAAAACCCCCGGGCAAGCTGCGCATCTTTGAAATTTATCCGCCTAAGCCGCTGCTGAGCATGGCGCTGGGCAGCCGGCTGCCTGCGTTGCGTATGGACTACAAAACGGGGCGGCTGTGCGGGCGTTACTTCCTGGCGACCGTCGGGAAAATGCTGGCCGAGCAACCGCCGCTTCATCGGCATAAAAGCATCATATTGCCACCCGCCGTTGTGGCCAATGACGCGGTGGCGATGCCGCTGGTGGACGCGCCACAGGCCAACGATGGCTTACTCGATAACGAGGATCTGGCGTGACGCACTGCTTTATCGATACCCATTGCCACTTTGATTTCCCCCCGTTTAGCGGTGAGGAAGCCGCAAGTATCGCGCGCGCGGCTCAGGCCGGCGTGAGGGCCATTATTGTCCCGGCTATTGAGGCGGCGAGGTTTGAGAAAGTCCTGGAACTTGCCCGCGTTCACGATGCGCTGTACGCCGCGCTGGGTCTGCATCCGATCGTGATTGAGCACCATCTTGATGAACATATCGACAGGCTGGATGCCACGCTGCAAAACGCGGATACGAAGCTGGTTGCTATCGGGGAGATCGGCCTCGATCTCTATCGTGAAGATCCGCAGTTTGAACGCCAGCAGACGATCCTGGATGCGCAGCTCCGGCTGGCAAAGCGTCACGATCTGCCGGTGATCCTCCACTCCAGACGTACCCATGACAAACTGGCGATGCACCTGAAGCGCATCGATTTGCCGCGCACGGGCGTGGTCCACGGTTTCGCCGGCAGCCTTCAGCAGGCGCAGCGTTTTATCGGGCTGGGCTATAAGATTGGCGTCGGCGGCACCATCACCTATCCGCGAGCCAGCAAAACCCGCGACGTGATGGCGCAACTCCCCCTGTCTTCGCTCCTGCTGGAAACGGATGCGCCTGACATGCCGCTGAATGGTTTTCAGGGCCAGCCCAACCGCCCGGAGCAGGCGGCGCGCGTTTTTGACGTGCTGTGTGAACTGCGTCAGGAGCCTGAAGAGGTGATTGCCGGCGCGCTGCTGGAAAATACCCGCGCGGTCTTTGGCATCACGCTATAGATAAAGGGCCGGGCGGATCACCGTAATGTGCTGCTGTTCCAGCGCCCGCGCCAGCGGCTCGACGTCCTCCGGCGTGGCGCTCCGCCATTGCGCCGCCTCCCCGTAAACCCCATGGGCATGAAACGCGTTGATCCGCACCGGAACGTTCCCCAACGCGTGGATAAAAGCGGTCAGCGATGGCAGATGTTGCAGATAATCACACCGTTCGGGGATCGCCAGCAGGCGCAGCTCCGTCAGGCGATGACGCTCGGCCAGCCAGCGGATGCTCTGCTTGATCAGCGAATTTTCGCGCCCGGTCAGAAAACGATGATGCTCATTGCCCCAGGCTTTCAGATCCACCATCGCGCCGTCAAACACCGGTAACAGCTTTTGCCAGCCGGTTTCACTTAACAGGCCGTTGCTGTCTACCAGGCACGTCAGATGGCGCAGGGACGGATCGGCTTTGATCGCGATGAACAGCGCCACCACAAACGGCAGCTGTGTGGTGGCTTCACCCCCGCTGACGGTCACGCCCTCGATAAAAGGCGCAGACGTGCGGACCCGGGCGAGGATCTCCTCGACGCTGTAGCGCTGCGCCATCGGCGTCGCCTGCTGCGGACACAGGTGCAGACAGGTGTCGCACTGCTGACAGTGACTTTCCTGCCACCAGACGCGCCCGGCCTGAAGAGTCAGCGCGTCATGAGGGCAGTGAGGAACACAGTCGCCGCAGTCGTTGCAGCGCCCTATCGTCCACGGATTGTGGCAGGTTTTGCAGCGCAGGTTACAGCCCTGAAGGAACAGCGCCAGGCGGCTGCCCGGTCCGTCCACGCAGGAGAAGGGGATGACCTGACTAACTAAAGCGCATCTGTTGTTCATGGCTAATCACGCGCGGCTGACGTTCCAGAATACGGGTATTGCGCGCGGCCTCTTCACCCAGCCACGTGGTGTTCGTTCTCGAACCCGCTTCCCGGTATTTCTCCAGATCCGACAAGCGAACCATATACCCGGTAACGCGCACCAGGTCGTTTCCCGCCACATTCGCGGTGAATTCACGCATACCGGCGTTAAACGCCCCCAGGCACAGCTGCACCACCGCCTGAGGATTGCGTTTGACCGTCTCATCAAGGGTAAGAATATCGCTGATCCCCGAGTGATAGTGTTTATGGTGTGGCGCTACGGCGAGCAGGTGGCTGATGGGATCCGGCTCGTCACCGTACGGCAGACGCGCTCCCGGCGTGGTGCCCGAATCAGAACTGATCCCTGACTGCGCGTGCAGCATTGCGCGATGCTGCCAGCCGTGTTTCACCGGCGTGTTTTCAACAAACGCCGCAAGCTGTTCACTGATGCGGTAGCCCAGCGCATTGGCCTGCTCGCTTTTACCGTACCGTCCCGCTATGCCTGCTTTCTCGCACAGTACGTTCACCGCTTCGGCCAGGCCGTACATGCCAAACATCGGCACAAAACGATCGGCATCAATCAGCCCCTCTTTCACCAGGAAGCTATTCTCAAAGAACCCGGATTGTTCATATAAAAAATCGCAGCGCGCGTCGATTATTGCGATTTGCTGCTGACAGTAGTGGGGCAGGGTACGGGTGAAAAAGTCTTCCGGGGAGTGGCTGTGCTCCGCAATCGCTTTCAGGTTAAGGCGCACCAGCGTGCTGCCGCCGCCCGCGAGCGGCAGAGAGTTGTAACAGCTCACCACGCCATAGCGACCTTTTGTGAAAATTTTATCATTTACCGGACCGTTGGAAATATGCGGCTTGCTGCACTCACAAATGTTTTTCGCCACGCTCAGCAGCAAATCGTCGGGGGTAACGTCCGGGTCGTAGATAAAGGTCAGATTCGGCGCAACCTGCTTCAGTTCAGCATCTGCGCGCAGAATGGCGCGGGTGACGGGCGTATCCGCCGGGCCGATATTAGCATGCATAAAGGCGTCTGGCAGGGTGCGGTCCAGATAGCGCCAGAAACGTTTTATTCGGCTATCGATTTCATCCTGTGTTAGAATTTTAACATAAGGACTGAGGATTTCATCAAGCTGGCCCAGATAGACCGGCATGGACGTGACGGACGGAACGTGGTGGTAAAGGATAGTGAGCAGCGAGAGAGCATCATCCAGATCGTTCGCCCCTTCCAGCTCCAGCCATTCTGAACCGTTAGCCAGGAATTTAGCGTAATCCGGCAGCACGTAGCGCGGTTTGTAAGGCGCATGGCCTTCGAACATGTCGCAGATAAATCCCTCATCCAGCGCGGCGCGTGCCGCCTCTGGCAGAGCGGGATAGGGCAGATTGTTTTCCGCTTCCAGCGCCAGAAAATGACGTTTTTGTGCCGGGGTTAACACCGGGCTTGTCACAATGTGCTGGCATCGTTGTTGCAGGGCGTCGGGCATGTTCAACTTCCTTGAGGGTTCTGCGGATGATGAACGAATTGTAGAAAGCCAGCCCGGTGGCGCTTTTGATCCAACAGGGGGTATCGCTGCTTTAGTCGGCGGTTGGTGCATGAAAGTTTGAAGAAGATCTCATTACAGTAATGCAAATTTGCACACAGTTTTCATTAACTGTGATGAATGTCGAAGTGTAGAGGCGGGTGAATGTTAGAATACTCACAGACCCGCAAGGTAAAATTGATACGGCACTGCCGTTGGAGAATGTTATGACCGATTTAACTGCAAGCAGCCTGCGCGCGTTGAAGCTGATGGACCTGACCACCCTGAACGATGACGACACCAATGAAAAAGTCATCGCCCTGTGCCATCAGGCGAAAACGCCAGTGGGTAACACCGCCGCCGTTTGTATCTACCCGCGCTTTATCCCGATTGCCCGCAAAACGCTGAAAGAGCAGGGCACGCCGGACGTGCGCATTGCAACCGTGACTAACTTCCCGCACGGCAATGACGACATTGAGATTGCGCTGGCGGAAACCCGCGCGGCGATTGCATACGGCGCAGACGAAGTTGACGTGGTGTTCCCGTACCGCGCGCTGATTGCCGGCAATGAGCAGGTTGGCTTTGACCTGGTGAAAGCCTGTAAAGACGCCTGTGCGGCGGCAAACGTGCTGCTGAAAGTGATCATCGAAACCGGCGAACTGAAAGAAGAAGCGCTGATTCGTAAGGCGTCTGAAATCTCCATCAACGCTGGCGCAGATTTCATCAAAACCTCTACCGGTAAAGTGCCCGTCAACGCCACGCCGGAAAGCGCGCGCATCATGATGGAAGTCATTCGCGATATGGGCGTATCCAAAACCGTTGGCTTCAAACCTGCGGGCGGCGTACGTACTGCCGAAGACGCGCAGCAGTTCCTGGCGATTGCCGACGAGCTGTTTGGTGCCGACTGGGCGGATTCCCGTCACTACCGTTTCGGCGCGTCCAGCCTGCTGGCCAGCCTGCTGAAAGCGCTGGGTCACGGCGACGGTAAGAGCGCAAGCAGCTACTGATTGCCAGACAATGCCGGATGACGCTTCGCTTATCCGGCCTACAGGATCGCAGGGCGGGTAAGTGTACCCGCCACAACTCCCCCGATTCCGCATGGAGGTTACCGTGTTTCTCGCACAAGAAATTATTCGTAAAAAACGTGATGGTCTTGCTTTAAGCGACGAAGAGATCCGCTTCTTCATCAACGGCATTCGTGACAACACCGTCTCAGAAGGGCAGATTGCTGCCCTGGCGATGACCATTTTCTTCCACGATATGTCGATGCCTGAGCGCGTGTCGCTGACCATGGCGATGCGAGATTCAGGAACCGTTCTGGACTGGAAAAGCCTCAACCTTAACGGCCCGCTTGTGGACAAACACTCCACCGGCGGCGTGGGGGATGTGACTTCGCTGATGCTCGGCCCTATGGTGGCAGCCTGCGGCGGTTACGTTCCCATGATCTCCGGGCGCGGTCTGGGCCACACCGGCGGTACGCTCGACAAACTGGAAGCCATTCCGGGCTTCGATATCTTCCCGGATGACAATCGCTTCCGCGAGATTATTAAAGACGTTGGCGTGGCGATTATCGGCCAGACCAGCTCTCTTGCGCCGGCAGACAAGCGTTTTTACGCGACGCGCGATATTACCGCCACCGTAGACTCCATCCCGCTGATCACCGCCTCTATCCTCGCCAAAAAACTGGCGGAAGGGCTGGACGCGCTGGTGATGGACGTGAAGGTGGGCAGCGGCGCGTTTATGCCGACCTATGAACTCTCTGCTCAGCTTGCCGAAGCGATCGTTGGCGTCTCCAACGGCGCAGGCGTGCGCACCACCGCGCTGCTGACCGACATGAACCAGGTGCTGGCGTCCAGCGCCGGTAACGCGGTTGAAGTGCGCGAGGCCGTGCAGTTCCTGACGGGTGAATACCGCAACCCGCGCCTGTTCGACGTCACCATGGCGCTGTGCGTGGAGATGCTGATTTCCGGCAAGCTGGCCAAAGACGACACGGAAGCCCGCGCGAAGCTTCAGGCGGTGCTGGACAACGGCAAAGCGGCGGAGATCTTTGGCCGTATGGTGGCGGCGCAGAAAGGCCCGACCGACTTCGTGGAAAACTATGCGAAATACCTGCCAACCGCGATGCTCAGCAAGGCGGTCTACGCGGACAGCGAAGGTTTTGTCTCCGCCATGGACACCCGCGCGCTCGGCATGGCTGTCGTGTCTATGGGCGGCGGTCGTCGTCAGGCATCGGACACCATTGATTACAGCGTCGGCTTTACCGATATGGCCCGTCTGGGCGACAGCGTTGACGGCCAACGTCCGCTGGCGGTGATCCACGCGAAGGACGAAGCCAGCTGGCAGGACGCGGCGAAAGCGGTGAAAGCGGCAATATCTCTTGACGATAAAGCACCGGAAACCACACCGACGGTCTATCGTCGTATCACCGAATAGCGGTATACTGATCTGATCGCATTTTTATGAAGCACTAAGTACGGAGAACAATTATGAAACGTGCATTTATTATGGTGCTGGACTCATTCGGCATCGGCGCAACCGAAGATGCAGAACGTTTTGGTGACGTGGGTTCCGATACCCTGGGTCACATCGCGGAAGCCTGTGCAAAAGGCGAAGCGGATAACGGTCGTAAAGGCCCTCTGAACCTGCCAAATCTGACCCGCCTCGGGCTGGTAAAAGCGCATGAAGGCTCTACCGGTAAAATCGCAGCCGGTATGGACGGTAACGCGGAAGTCGTGGGCGCCTACGCCTGGGCGCACGAGCTCTCTTCCGGGAAAGATACCCCGTCCGGCCACTGGGAAATCGCCGGTGTGCCGGTGCTGTTCGACTGGGGTTACTTCTCCGATCACGAGAACAGCTTCCCGCAGGAGCTGCTCGATAAGCTGGTGAAGCGCGCCAACCTGCCGGGCTACCTCGGTAACTGCCACTCTTCCGGTACCGTGATTCTGGATCAGCTCGGCGAAGAGCACATGAAAACCGGCAAGCCGATTTTCTACACCTCTGCTGACTCCGTGTTCCAGATTGCCTGCCACGAAGAGACGTTTGGCCTGGATAAACTCTACGAGCTGTGCGAAATCGCCCGTGAAGAGCTGACCGAAGGCGGCTACAACATTGGCCGCGTGATCGCACGTCCGTTTATCGGCGACAAAGCGGGTAACTTCCAGCGTACCGGTAACCGTCACGACCTGGCCGTTGAGCCACCGGCACCTACCGTGCTGCAAAAGCTCGTCGACGAGAAAGGCGGTCAGGTGGTTTCCGTGGGTAAAATCGCGGACATTTACGCCAACTGCGGCATTACTAAAAAGGTCAAAGCGACCGGTCTGGATGCGCTGTTCGACGCCACCATCAAAGAGATGAAAGAGGCGGGCGATAAGACCATTGTCTTCACCAACTTCGTGGACTTCGACTCCTCCTGGGGCCACCGTCGCGATGTAGCCGGTTATGCGGCAGGCCTGGAGCTGTTTGACCGCCGTCTGCCAGAGCTGATGGAGCTGGTGGGGGAAGATGATATTCTGATCCTGACCGCCGACCACGGCTGTGACCCAACCTGGACCGGTACCGACCACACCCGTGAGCACATTCCGGTGCTGGTGTACGGCCCGAAAGTAAAACCGGGTTCGCTGGGGCACCGTGAAACCTTCGCGGACATCGGCCAGACGATTGCGAAATACTTTGGTACGTCTGACATGGAATATGGCAAGGCTATGTTCTGATGTCATTGCCGGGTGGCGGCTGCGCCTTACCCGGCCTACAAAACCGTAGGCCCGGTAAGCGAAGCGCCACCGGGCAAAAAAACAAATGAAAAGGAACTGAAGATGGCAACTCCTCACATTAATGCAGAAATGGGTGATTTCGCTGACGTCGTATTGATGCCTGGCGACCCGCTGCGCGCGAAGCACATTGCAGAAACTTTCCTCGAAGACGTGCGTGAAGTGAACAACGTGCGCGGCATGCTGGGCTTCACCGGTACCTATAAAGGCCGCAAAATCTCCGTTATGGGCCACGGTATGGGTATCCCGTCCTGCTCCATCTACACCAAAGAGCTGATCACCGATTTCGGCGTGAAGAAAATCATCCGCGTTGGCTCCTGCGGTGCGGTGCGTATGGACGTTAAGCTGCGTGACGTGGTGATCGGCATGGGCGCGTGTACCGACTCTAAAGTTAACCGCATCCGCTTTAAGGATCACGATTTTGCGGCAATCGCCGACTTTGACATGGTGCGTAACGCGGTTGACGCGGCAAAAGCACTGGGCGTTGACGCGCGCGTGGGCAACCTGTTCTCTGCCGATCTGTTCTACTCGCCAGAAGGCGACATGTTCGACGTGATGGAAAAATACGGCATCCTGGGCGTGGAAATGGAAGCGGCCGGTATCTACGGCGTGGCGGCTGAGTTTGGTGCGAAAGCGCTGACCATCTGCACCGTGTCTGACCACATCCGTACCCACGAGCAGACCACCGCTGCCGAGCGTCAGACCACCTTCAACGACATGATCAAAATCGCGCTGGAATCCGTTCTGCTGGGCGATAAAGAGTAAGAGCTGTTGTGCCGGGTGGCGGCTTCGCCTGACCCGGCCTACGGTTTTCCAGGCCCGCTAAGCGCAGCGCCAGCGGGCTTTTTTACTAGCGTACTGCCTGCGCAATCCACGCCGATAAGTCCTGCAACTCTTGTTCCTGTTCCGGAAAATCAACAAGTAACGCGTCACACTCCTGTTGCAGCATATCCGCCCGATACAAACAGCCCTGCAACCGTGCCGCCAGCGCCTCCAGCGGTGCCGGGTTCAGGCTATCGGTAAACACCTGCGTACGGGTGATATGGCCTTTTTCCACGTCAAAGTGCAGCTCGACGCCGCCCCAGGTGAAGCGCTCGTCCAGCAGGTGTGAAAACGCCGGTGCCTGGCCGAAGTTCCACTCCCAGCTGCTCTGGCGGGCAAAGGTTTCAGCGAAGTTGGGCAGGTCGGGGGTCTTATCGGGGGAGATCACTTCCGCCTCCACGCGCTCGCCGTAATGCTCAAAGAAGGCTTCACGGATCGCATCGCAAATTTGCTCGTGGGTAATGCCCGGCAGCAGTTCCACCAGATTCGTCACGCGACCGCGTACGGAGGTGATCCCTTTCGCCTGGAGCTTTTTCTTGTCCGGGTTGAGGTAGTTCGCCAGACGGCTCAGGTCGGCGTTCAGCAGGAGGGTACCGTGGTGGAATCCGCGATCCAGGGTTTCGCGGTAGGCGGAGCCTGACACTTTCCGGTCGCCCTCGGGCGTTTTCACGACCAGATCGTTACGTCCGGAGGCTTCGGCCTTCACGCCGAGCGCGTTGAGCGCGTTGAGGACAATGGCGGTCGAGATGGTTTTATCGTATTCAGGCTTGCCCGCCATAAAGGTAAAGCAGGTATTGCCCAGATCGTGAAACACCGCGCCGCCGCCGCTGCTGCGGCGCGCAAGGCGAACGTTGTCCTCTTCCATACGGCGGGTGTTACACTCTTTCCACGGGTTTTGCGCGCGGCCAATGACGACCGTATCGGCGTTGCGCCAGAGAAACAGCACGCGCTGAGTGGCGGGCATCTGGCGGAAGATGCACTCTTCCACCGCGAGATTAAACCAGGGATCGTAAGAGTCAGAGATAAGCAGGCGTAACGTCGTCATGGCAGAGTTCCTTTTCCGAATCATCTGCCTACTTTATCACTATTCTTTCTTCTCGCTCTCTTCCTCTTCGGGAACCGGCTTGCTGGCGGTTAGCAGGAACGGCGACTGCTGCCAGCGGGTACGTTTGCCCTGGAGCAGCGTACGCGCCAGTACCACGCCAATCGCCAGCGAGAGGAGCAGCATCAGGCGCAAAATATTGGTGGTGTTATCCACCTGTTTGGCTTCGGTTGGCAGGGTGTGGGTATCGAGCGTCAGGCGTAAATAGCCGAGTGGACCATTTTTGCCCTCAATAGGTTCGACGATTTGCTGATTGAAATAACCGCCGGCTTTTTTGCCGTCCAGCGCCAGCCTGTCGCGCACGTCGACATGCTCACCCGCGCGGGCAATCAGGTCGCCCTGTTCATCGTACACGCCTGCGTCCAGAATACGGCTGTTTTCCGTGAGCTGGCGCAATACCTGGGCTATCCGCTTGTCGTCCGGCGTTTCGGTGCGCATAGACGGCGCAACGTTAAGCGTCACCTGGCGCGCCAGCGTGCGGGCCAGCTCTTCAAACTGCGGGTTACGTTGCCGTTGGTGATTCTGGCTAAACCAGGATGCCCCCTGCATCAGCGCCACTAACAGGGCGAGACAGATAAGGACAATCACGGCGCGATGAAGCCGGAATTTCAGTTTTGCGCGAGCCATATTCCACCTGCTGAAAATTTACGGCTTAATGTTGCCAGAAGTGATGGTTACAGGGTAGCCTCATGCGTTATTTTCCCTCTGGAACCTTCCGGCGCGAACGAAATTACAGGAGCTTCAATGCCGAACATTACCTGGTGCGACCTGCCAACGGATGTCTCTTTATGGCCAGGATTGCCGCTCTCGTTAAGTGGCGATGAGGTGATGCCTCTCGATTACCACGCTGGCCGTAGCGGCTGGCTGCTGTACGGACGCGGCCTGGATAAGCAACGCCTGACCCAGTATCAAACCAAACTGGGCGCAGCGATGGTCATCGTTGCGGCCTGGTGCGTGGAAGATTATCAGGTCATTCGCCTCGCGGGTTCCCTGACGCAGCGCGCTACGCGCCTGGCACACGATGCCGGGCTGGACGTTGCCCCGCTCGGCAAGATCCCGCACCTGAAAACGCCGGGCCTGCTGGTGATGGACATGGACTCTACCGCCATTCAGATCGAATGTATCGACGAGATCGCTAAACTGGCGGGCAGCGGCGAGCTGGTGGCGGACGTCACCGAGCGCGCGATGCGCGGCGAGCTGGATTTCACCGCCAGCCTGAGACAACGCGTGGCGACGCTGAAGGGGGCCGATGCGAACATTTTGCGTCAGGTGCGCGATGAACTGCCCCTGATGCCGGGGCTGACGCAGCTGGTGCTCAAGCTGGAGACGCTCGGCTGGAAAGTGGCGATTGCCTCCGGTGGGTTCACCTTCTTTGCCGATTACCTGCGTGACAAGCTGCGTCTGACCACCGTGGTGGCAAACGAGCTGGAGATCATGGACGGCAAGCTGACCGGTCAGGTCATCGGCGACATCGTGGATGCGCAGTACAAAGCCAGTACGCTGACGCGTCTGGCTGAAAAATATGACGTTCCGGTCGAGCAGACCGTCGCCATCGGCGATGGCGCGAACGATCTGCCGATGATCAAAGCTGCCGGTCTGGGTATTGCTTACCACGCCAAGCCAAAAGTGAATGAAAAGACGGAAGTCACTATCCGTCACGCTGACCTGATGGGGGTGTTCTGCATTCTCTCCGGCAGCATCAACCAGAAATAACGGTCTGCGCTGTAGGCCGGGTAAGCGTAAGCGCCACCCGGCACGCAGGCCGCACAGAAATAACGAGGTAAACCGTGGCGAAAGCTCCAAAACGCGCATTTGTCTGTAATGAATGTGGTGCGGATTATCCGCGCTGGCAGGGGCAATGCAGCGCCTGTCATGCCTGGAACACCATCACCGAAGTGCGTGGTGTGGCGGCTTCGCCGAGCGTGGCCCGCAATGAACGGCTGAGCGGCTATGCGGGCAATGCAGGCGTGTCGAAAGTACAAAAACTTTCGGATATCAGCCTTGAGGCGCTGCCGCGCTTCTCAACCGGATTCAAAGAATTTGACCGCGTGCTCGGCGGCGGCGTGGTGCCGGGCAGCGCCATTCTGATCGGCGGTAACCCGGGCGCGGGCAAATCGACCCTGCTGCTGCAAACGCTCTGCAAGCTCGCCGAACAGATGAAAACCCTGTACGTGACGGGTGAAGAATCCCTCCAGCAGGTGGCGATGCGCGCTCACCGTCTCGGCCTGCCGACCGGTAACCTGAATATGCTGTCGGAAACCAGCATCGAGCAGATCTGCATGATCGCCGAAGAAGAGCAGCCGAAGCTGATGGTGATCGACTCCATCCAGGTGATGCACATGGCGGACATTCAGTCCTCGCCGGGCAGCGTGGCGCAGGTGCGTGAAACGGCTGCGTATTTAACGCGCTTTGCCAAAACGCGCGGCGTGGCGATTGTGATGGTCGGCCACGTCACCAAAGACGGCTCGCTGGCGGGGCCGAAGGTGCTGGAGCACTGTATCGACTGCTCGGTGATGCTCGACGGCGATGCGGACTCCCGCTTCCGTACCCTGCGCAGCCACAAAAACCGCTTCGGCGCGGTGAATGAGCTGGGCGTTTTTGCCATGACCGAGCAGGGGCTTCGCGAAGTCAGCAACCCGTCAGCCATCTTCCTGAGCCGCGGCGATGAGATCACCTCCGGGAGTTCGGTAATGGTGCTGTGGGAAGGGACGCGTCCGCTGCTCGTCGAAATTCAGGCTCTGGTGGATCACTCGATGATGGGCAACCCACGACGCGTGGCGGTCGGTCTGGAACAGAACCGCCTGGCGATCCTGCTGGCGGTGCTGCACCGTCACGGCGGCCTGCAAATGGCGGATCAGGATGTGTTCGTCAACGTGGTGGGTGGCGTAAAGGTGACCGAAACCAGCGCGGACCTGGCGCTGCTGCTGGCGATGGTCTCCAGCCTGCGCGACAGGCCACTGCCGCAGGATCTGGTGGTGTTTGGCGAAGTGGGGCTGGCGGGCGAAATCCGCCCGGTGCCGAGCGGACAGGAGCGTATCTCCGAAGCGGCAAAACACGGCTTCCGCCGCGCGATTGTTCCGGCCGCCAACGTGCCGAAAAAAATCCCGGAAGGGATGCAGGTTTTTGGCGTTAAAAAACTCGCAGATGCGTTAAATGTCTTTGACGACTTATAATTACGTATTCGATTTTGCAGGAGGCACCGTAATTTATGTCATCATTTGACTACATCAAGACCGCGATCCGCCAGAAGGGCTGCACGTTGCAGCAGGTGGCGGACGCCAGCGGCATGACCAAGGGCTACCTGAGCCAACTGCTGAACGCCAAAATCAAAAGCCCCAGCGCGCAGAAGCTTGAAGCGTTGCACCGTTTTCTGGGGCTTGAATTTCCGCGGATGCAAAAGAATATAGGCGTGGTGTTCGGCAAGTTCTACCCGCTGCATACCGGGCACATCTATCTGATCCAGCGCGCCTGTAGCCAGGTCGACGAGCTGCATATCATCATGGGTTACGACGAAACCCGCGATCGCCAGCTGTTTGAAGACAGCGCCATGTCGCAGCAGCCCACGGTGCCGGACCGCCTGCGCTGGCTGCTTCAGACGTTTAAGTATCAGAAAAATATTCGCATTCATGCCTTTAATGAAGAGGGCATGGAGCCGTATCCGCACGGCTGGGACGTGTGGAGCAACGGCGTCAAAGCGTTTATGGAAGAGAAGGGCATTACGCCTAACTGGATCTACACCTCTGAAGAGTCCGACGCGCCGCAGTTCCGCGAGCATCTGGGCATCGAGACGGTGCTGATCGATCCTAAACGCACCTTTATGAACATCAGCGGGGCGCAGATCCGTGAGAACCCGTTCCGTTACTGGGACTACATCCCGACCGAGGTGAAGCCGTTCTTCGTGCGTACGGTGGCGATCCTTGGCGGCGAGTCGAGCGGCAAATCGACGCTGGTCAATAAGCTGGCAAATATCTTTAACACCACCAGCGCGTGGGAGTACGGACGCGATTATGTCTTCTCACACCTCGGCGGTGACGAGATGGCATTGCAGTATTCCGACTACGACAAAATTGCGCTGGGACACGCCCAGTACATTGATTTTGCGGTGAAATACGCCAACAAAGTCGCGTTTATTGATACTGATTTCGTCACCACGCAGGCGTTCTGTAAAAAGTACGAAGGACGCGAGCACCCGTTTGTGCAGGCGCTGATTGACGAATATCGCTTTGACCTGGTGATCCTGCTGGAAAACAACACGCCGTGGGTGGCCGACGGTATGCGCAGCCTGGGCAGCTCGGTAGACAGGCGCGAGTTCCAGACCATGCTGGTTGAGATGCTTAACGAAAACAACGTTGAGTTTGTGCATGTTGAAGAGTCGGACTACGACACCCGTTTCCTGCGCTGCGTCGAGCTGGTGAAAGAGATGATGGGGGAGCAGGGTTAGGGTGAGGGGAATTATCCACTCAGCACTCAACCACTACCTCCCCACGCATATACCCCTGCGGCGCAATCATTTCACTGACCTGTGCTCCTCGATGAAATGCGTCTTGTTGAGGCTAGTCTGGTAAGGGGTCAACTGCGTGATAAGATGGACAATCCAGAGCTCACCGTTCGCACGGGGTGAACAATCATGTTTAAACAGCTTCAGGATATGGCGCTGTTTGCGCTGGTGGCAGAAATGGGCAGCTTTACCGCGGCGGCGCTGAAAGCTGAGCTGCCGAAATCCAGCGTCAGCCAGCGCATCAGCCAGCTTGAACAGCAGGTGGGGATCCGTCTGCTGAATCGCACCACGCGCAGAATAAGCCTGACCTTTGCAGGCGAGCACTATCTGGTGCACTGTCGCGAGATGCTGGCGGCCAGCGAGCGGGCGGAGTATGCCATTCAGCGCCTGCGCGAAAACCCCAGCGGACGGCTGCGTATTACGTGTCCGGCGGGGATTGGCGCGACCCTGCTGGCGCATATGAATGCCGAGTTCCAGCTTCGCTATCCTGACGTTTCGCTCGATGTCTCAATTTCAGATGATGTCCTCGATCTTGTGGAGTCGGGTTTCGACGTTGCCCTGCGAACCGGGAAACCTCAGGACTCTTCCCTGATCGGCCGCATGATAGGGCACTGTCCACGCTACATGCTGGCATCGCCCGACTATCTGGCGCGCCGGGAGCCGTTAACCCATCCCCGACAGCTGGTGGATCACCGTTGTATTACCCATAAATCCTGGGCTGAGTGGTTGTTGCAGAGCGAGAGCGAGGATTATCGCTTTCTGCCGGATAACGCCCATCTGACGGATAACCTGGTGTACGCCCGCGAGTGCGCGATTGCCGGGGCGGGGATCACGCTGTTACCCGCATTCCTGCTGGAAGACAAAATCGAAAGGGGCGCGCTGGTGAAAGTGCTGCCGGAGTGGAGCGTTGAGGGAAACGATCTGTGGCTGGCCTATCCGAGCCGTAAGCTCAATTCGCCCGCGCTGATGAGCTATATCGAGTTTGCGATGCAGTTTGACGAGGTGAAACGGTATTACGTGGGCAAATAAAAAAGCCGGGTGGCGGCTTCGCCTTACCCGGCCTACAAACAGCGCAGAACCTTAGGCCGGGTAAGCGTGAGCGCCACCCGGCTTTTTTGGGCACTTACTTAGCAATACGCTTGTACTTAATACGCTTCGGCTCCAGCGCGTCAGCGCCCAGCGTGCGTTTCTTGTACTCTTCGTATTCGGTGAAGTTACCTTCGAAGAACTCCACTTTACCTTCGTCCTGGTAGTCCAGGATGTGGGTCGCGATACGGTCCAGGAACCAGCGGTCGTGCGAGATAACCATGGCGCAGC